>Ga0209831_1000565_pt1 | contig 35809 bp, 30 predicted proteins | sample Maine_Asex4_meta_FD_187451 | JGI IMG/M metagenome (GOLD analysis project Ga0209831, IMG submission 187451) | Marine algal microbial communities from Maine, USA - Maine_Asex4_metaG (SPAdes) (version 2) | ecosystem: Host-associated > Algae > Red algae > Unclassified | place: Maine, USA | collected... | reverse complement strand
TTTGAAATCATATCTACTATTTTTTGATGCTCTTTGATCGTTTGATTGTTCGTGCGAGCATTGCACACCTTGTATTGAATAAAGTTCTTTACTATGTCAGGCGTGATGATCATCATCAGTGATTTAAGCACATTGTTTTTGCTGGCTTCCGCTATTTTTAGATGAAATAAGAGATCCTCTTCTATAGCTTCACCTGTTTCTGTTAGCTTTTTGTGGTAATCACTCAGTGCTTGTTTTATTTGGTCTAAATCATTTGAAGTCCTATTGAGTGCCGCTAGTCTTGCAGCCTCTTTTTCAAGTAATATCCTTGTATCGACAAGCGACTTAAAGTCTGATTTTTCTATTTTTAAAATATCAGTAATTAAACCTTCTAAGGCGACTATGCCAATGCCAGTCACCGTCGTACCGCTCTGAGGTTGTATTTTGACGATGCCGTAAAATTGTAACTTAGTTATTGCTTCCCTTACTTGACTTCGACTGACACCTAGATGTTCAGCTAGTTTTCTTTCAGGTGGCAGTTTTTCTCCTGGTTGCACTGCTCCCGAGCTAATTAAGTCTCGTATCTGTGAGATAATTAAATCAACGGGTTTATCAATTTTAATTCTATTTAGATTTTCTAGCATCAGTTAAGTTCTTTATGACGAACTAATTTTTGGTAAACCAAAATTATATAAAATGTCTGCATAACTAAGAAAATATGAGGGTTATTAAAAATTATAGAAGTATAAGAACTTAAATTCAGAATATAATGGCTTTTTAAACTAACGTGATGATGATTTATCGTTAAAGTAAGTGAGACTATCCTTAATCATACCTAAATAATCATCCTGAGTTTACTTGCGGAAGGCAGGCTTGATTCAGGATCTAATCATTAATTAAATGGTAGTATTTTTCTGAATATGGTCGTAGTAACAATTCTGGTCAGAAAGAGGATACGCATATTAAAGTATCTCAAATTCAATGATAGCTCCAATAAGTAAAAATCTCTATTTATCTTTTCAAATTACCTTGCTTATAGGTTCAAGTCAACTGAGGGAATAGTCAGGATAAATAATTACTACATGATTAATAATGACTTCATGAAAATCTTACAGTTACTTCTTATTATTTTTAAAAGACTTATCTGGATACGCTGGTGGTGGGGGTACTTCTCTTGGATCGGTTTTTATTAATTTTTGCAGGTGTTCGATGGCTTTATCCATTTGGGCATCGGCCCCATTAAAAGTGGCATGAGGTAAGTTGTCTATCTCAATATCTGGCTCTAAGCCATGGCCCTCTATCAGCCACTCTCCATCAGCATATACTCCAAACATTGGTGCTCTGGCGAGGCCATTATCACTGAGTTTATTAGCGCTAGTGAGCCAGATCTCTCCTCCCCATGTCCGTGTACCTATGGTCGCTCCAAGCCCCAATCGTCGAAATCCAGCTGCAAAGGCCTCGCCATCACTATAAGTATTCTCATTGACCAAGACTACGATGTGTCCTCTAAAGGAGTATGGCATATTCCAGTACGGCTTACCAGATCGAGCCTTCCAGTACATCCATGCTTTGCGTAGTAATTTCTCCAATATGAAACTGTCTATATTTCCACCAAAATTATATCGGACATCTATTATAAGCCCCTTTTTATCAAATACAGGATAGAATTCGCGATAGAACTGGCTGATGTCATTTGCGCCCATCGCTCTTAGATGTAGGTATCCTATTTCATTATTAGATTGGTGCTGGACATAGCTGCGATTACCGTACTCCCAGTCACTGTATCTGAGATTATAATCGCTTCCGATCGGCTCTACGATCACATCGTAAGATATGGATTGCCTTTTGATTGTCAGCCTGACTTGTTTTCCGACCTCGTTTCTGATGAGACCTCCTATATCTATGGTAGACAGAGCATCCTGTCCATTTATATGAGTGATTACGTCACCGACACGTACATCGAGATATGGGTCATCGAGAGGAGATTTTTGATCTGGATAGTCAGGATCTGCTTTATAAATATAGTCGATCTTATATCCTCCCAAATTTGTATTTCTACTAAAGATACCGCCGAGAGTCGCAACAGAGATATTTTTATTGTCACTGCGCATATCTCCTCCTCTCACGCTAGTATGTAGCGCCGATAACTCACCTACGAATCTCCCAATCAAATCGGAGAGTTCACTACGTGTCGTGATGCGATCCACCAGAGGAAGGTATTTATCATGCATGGCTTTCCAATCCACACCGTGCATATTCTGATCGTAGAAATAATCTCTTTCCATTCTCCATGCATCAGTAAATATTTGTTTCCAATCTTCCTTGGGTGTAATCGGAAATTTCCACCCACTCATATCTATTTTATCATCACTGAGGTCATCAATTTTACCGGTGCCAGCGTCGGGCATGAAATAATTACTACCTTTTTTAATCAATAATTTTTTGCCATCTTGAGTCAATTCATAGTCATTAATTTCAGATACCATTTCTTTGGCTTCGACCTTTTCATTTCCAATTTTAATAAAGTTTAGATGGCTCTTGGCATTCACACCAGTTTCTGATGAGATCACATAAAGTGCTTTGTCGTTGACATAAAGGTTTCGATAATTACCTGGGTCCACAGGCACTTCTTCAATTCTTTCTTTTATACCTTCTTCATCTATGATAACATTAACTTGATCATCGTCCTCGTCTTCTTTCTTTTTCTCTTCCTTCTTAGTAAAGAGTTCATCATCAGGTCTAAAAGGGGAGCGGGTACTTTTTCGTAAAGCTATATGATAAATCTTTTCACTTGCGTCAAAGTAAGGCTCTGGTTGTCGCGTGCCCCAAGGACTTCTCACTAAGGTCGTAAAGCTTCTATCTGATAAAAAATAAATAAATTGACCATCCGGACTCCAACGCGGATTCATACTATTGGCTCTATCAGTCGTTAAATCAAAATTTAGTTGAGTACTGAGGTTGTATACTATAATTTGACGCATGGTATTGTCTGCTGCTTGTACAAATGCTAACCACTTGCTATCAGGAGACCATGAGAAATCACCGATGTTTTCTTGACTGGTAGATATGATTGTGCTGACTCCTGTCGCTATATTTAAGACATACATATTATTTTCTAAGTCGTCATAGGCGATCCATTTACCATCAGGCGAAGGAAGACCTTCGTATCGTAAGACAGTTCCATCTTTAGTGATGACTTGATCTTCGCCTATGCCATTAGTTGGCATAGAGACAAATTCATATTCTCCACTTTCATCTGAAAGTGCAATGATCTTAGACCCATCATGAGAGAATCTTGCATCTCGATACCGTACGTTGTTTTGATGGGCAAAGCTTACAGTACGACCAGTTGTAGTAGGCTGTACAAATACACGACCTCTGGCAGTGATAGCTACATGATCTCCATTAGAACTCGGATTCACCGAAGTGATGTATTGGCTCGGTTTCTCTTCCCACTTCTCGGCTAATTGATTAAGATCGGTTGCGAGTGTGATAGCAATTTTAGAAGATTGGTCAGTCGCAATAACATAGCGCCATAAGTCTGCCCCCATTTGATAGACAATGACGCCATTGGATACATTAGCATAGCGCACGTCAAATTCGTCATGCTCTGTATGTTGATTGATATCAGAACCATCAGGACTCATAGACCAGATATTCATCATTCCATCCCGATCTGATATGAAATATACACGAGCTTCATGAAACATTGGATGATGACTTTCGCCTGCATAATCTTTTGTCAATTTGGTCGCTTCTTGGTCACCATCTGCGAATTTCCAGATTTGTCTAGCCGTACCTCCCTTGTATCTCTTCGTGACATTGCGATGGAAGGCAGGTCTAACAAAGTAAAGTGTCTTGCTGTCATTGCTGTAGCTCGCTTCACTGGCTTGGTCTAATGGGATAAAGCTTCTGGTCTTACTCTTGGTGTCAATCCTCACTAATCGATTATCAGGTTTCTTATTGTAAGCTCTTGTGGCATAGACTATACTGTTATTATCTGCCCATGCTGTTGCTATGGAAGCATCTCTCTCATAAGTCCATCGCTGTGGTAATCCACCTGTCAGTGGCATGGTGTAAAGTTCTGTAGGGCCTTCATAGCTGGCGGAAAAAAGAACAGACTTTCCATCAGGTGAAATTATAGGAAATTGTTCATCCTCTGCATGAGTCGTCAATCGATGGGCGATTCCTCCATTTAAAGAAGCTGTCCAGATATCCCCTTCAGCACAAAATACCAACTGATCATTATGGATATCAGGAAATTGATAGTACCCATTGAATCCTTGTGCGCATAAGGAGCAGACACCTAAAAAACTAATTATGACAGTGAAAATTTGGCATTGAATCATGGATTATGGTTTTGAGCTTTAAAGTTAATTCTATTATTAATACAGCTGCGCATATGATGTTAATTAACTTATTACAAATAACCTGAGTTCGATTGTAAATAGAGTTTAAGTGATTGATTTATCATAGAGTCAGGAATTCAAGGCTCTTATTCGCCTAAGTCCTAAATGACACCACCTCTTTTTTGAACTAAGTATTTCGAACTCAAATTATATTTTCATGTGTAATTTGTTGTCATATCATCGAAACTTGGATTAGATTAAAAATTATGGATATAAAGGGTAGGTTAGATCTGATACTCTTCTTACTTATATAGTCATTCCTAATTGTTTTTGAAATCTCAAATACTATCAATAAGCATTTTATCTAATTCAAAAGAACTCTTTCTTATTGAGATCTACAGTATAGAAGGTGAATAATTCATGGTTACTGATGTCAATCGTGAATATTCAACATAATAGATGTGACTCACTTAAATGCATGAATTTATTTTATCAAAATAGAAGACATAGGTCCGACTACATTTATTAGTAAGTCGAATCTATGTATGGCAAAAAAAACTAAGCCGCTTTATTGGCCAAATCCTTATCTTAGAGTCAACATTAAAATATTCAATATGCCTACATTCGTCTTCGCTAAGTTTGCTATACATGATCGACCTGGGTATGAACACTATGTTACTACAGCCACGCCAATATTTATGCGTGAAAATGTAATAGTACATGCATCAGATAATGCACCACAAGCTTTGTCTCCTGATATGAAAGCCGATAAAGTTGTCCTGCTCGAGTTTAAGGACCGTGATCACTTTAAGCATTTCTTTTCACAGGCTGATTACATTGAGGCTGCTAAAGTACGCGATGCTGCTTCTTCGATTTCAGCGACTGTGTTTGAACGGTTTGAAATGCCGACTAAATAATTATCTGTACCACTCATGATTTGATTAAATGATGGGCAAAATAGAAGATTCATTTAATATATCATGCCTATCTATTTCCCATTCCAAGTGGAATGCATCATCTTTAATCTCCACCCTTCGGATGTTTTAACTGCTAAGGCGCTTTCCAGCCAGCTTCCCTTTGAGACGATGGTATCTTGATTATAAAATTCAGCTTTATTGTGATACGCAATCTGAATGGAAGGTCCATATTTTTTTATAAAGAAGTAGTCCATGATATTTATTCTTTTGGCTCTATCTTTATTTGCCAATTGCTTGCGCATGAATTTCTTTATCCTATTATTATTCCACACTTCACCATTTTCAAGTATCACAAAATCATCAGTGTGGTATGTTAGGATTTTTGTAGAATCCACTCCTGCCCATAAATCATCGAAAGCACCTTGAATGAGATTTTTGGCAATTTCTTTTTCTTCTTCTGTGATGCCACTATTATCATTGGGTTTTGTATTTGTACAAGACAACAAAAACATACACATCAAAAATAGGATAGTTTTCATAAACGGGTATTTTTTACTAAGATATCAAATTTGATTCTTTATTAAGATTGTGCATATAATTACCAGTAATTCTTAATTCCTTGTATGTCTATTGTGCCAGTAGAAATCAGTGTGGTTGTACATTTTATGGATCTGCAATCAAATTTTAAATATTAACTCACTTCGATGTCAGTCGTTACACTCTAAACCAAGTGATATTAAAAAAGCAACAGCTTCTGGTAAAGTATTATCAGATGATGCTATTTCTCCTGTCAAGTTATTTGTTCGAATGACACCGCCATCATCATCACATACAGTCCAGTCTGCATTGTCACCAGTATTAGTAACTGTACCAGTGCAACTGCGACAATCTTCTTTGCTGCAGCTCATTGTTAAGAAAGCTAATGTGATAACAAGACATGTAATTTTTTTCATGATCTCTAATTTGAATTATGACAAATATAGTATGATAGTCTTAATTACAACCTTCTAACTGAGCGATAAATATGCCTCCAGTGATGACCTCAAAGCCGCTATTCAACTGGATAGACTGCCCCGCATCAAATATTATCCTGGTCATCGGATCAATAACCGAAGTACTTATGATCTCTTGAGACACTTGCCTATAAGCGACTGTCCCTGCAAGAAATGATTGGCTAATATCATCATCTTCTAGACAAAACTCTACGCAATTCTCTGGCGCTCCGCCATTTATCCACCGTTGCAGCATATTTAGCTCAACTGCTGATAGAGGTCTTCCTGTCCTTTGGTTCATTGCTGGAGATGATATAGAACTACCGCAGCCATTATAGCCATTTATCGTGATGCTGCTGACAAGGTTATCACCTGTCTTAAGATCTGTTCCACAGTTATTTCCTCCCATGGAGAAGCCGTCATAGCTTATAAGACTTAGTCCTCCGGCACTAGCTTGTATATGGCAGCCATTACAGCTCATCTCGAATAGTGGGGCTACTTCTGCCCATCCAAGCTCTCCACTGTCGCAGATGTCATCCCCGTTATCCACATATCCAAATGGCTGGTTACAGTCCACTATTGTCGAATTATAACTTCCCTGACCATCACCATCAGCATCTATATACCAGGTGGCAGCTCCAGGACCGTCGCACACTCCACAGTTATCGACCACACCATGACACTTACTGTTATCAACTGTAAATTGAATCTCGGATAAAGATGCGCATGAGCCATCGCCATGAGTATTGACGACAGTCACCAATATCTTTTTAATATATCGGCTCCCAAAATCCGGGCCTGCTATTCCTTCATAATTTTCACTTTCTGTTCCTTTTGAGAAAGTATAACTTCCGAGTTGCAACCATGTACTGCCATCTAAAGAATAATCAATGATAACATCCCTCAGGCCCTTACTACTTTCGCCTGTGCGATTGGCATTCCAGATGTGAGAGGTCGTGATATAATGTGGCGTATCAAATTCGTATAATATCCAGTGGCTATTATTGCGAGCTGCATTCGGATTAGCAGAAGTGCTACAAGAAGTCCAGCTCTCTGTCCAGTTGTTGCTTTTGTCTTCGCATTGGCTATGCACAGTGGATATCAAGAACGAAAAGCATATCATCGTGTAAAGTAATCTCATAGCAGTGGATTTATATAGGAAGAATGCCAAGAGGTCTAGTCGCCGGGTCAGGTGTCCAGAAGTTCTCGATGTTAGGTAATATGTCTGGCAATGCTGCCGTGGAGGCTCCCATCCACAGGGCTAACTCTGCGAAAAGTTCGTCGCAGGATGTTGTGGGGATTAAGCGACCTCTACCTAAGTCCTGTGGGTTATCTAAATATAAACTTGGATAGTCACCATAGATTCTTTGCCCTTGGATAGATCCGCCTACTATTAAAGAATTTCCTCCCCAAGCATGGTCAGAACCATCTCCATTAGAGGTTAGTTTTCTACCAAAGTCAGATGCTGTGAAAAGTACAACATCATCTTGCATTCCGAGCTCTTCTAATGCTTGATAAAAAGAATAAATCGCACCATCTAAATCGGACATCAGCTCTCCGTGCTCATTGATGATGTTGTCATGAGTATCGTATCCATCATGCTGGACAAAGAAGGTCTGATTAGTCACCCCAAGAGGACCTTTAGCAGCGATCACTCTCGCGACGGACTCTAACCTCTTAGATAATTCATCCACTCCAAACGAGGTACTGAACGGTGTACCTTGTGCTAAGGCAGCACCAAATTCTAAATTGTTAGCCTTACTACCTACCACCGTTTCAGCATAGGCTTTTTCAAAAATATTTTGATAGCTTACTTCAAGCAGACTATCTAATGTCTGTCTCTTTAAATTGTTGTAAAAGGTGTCACCACTGGATGCAGCAATATTGACATTGTTGCCTTCAGGGTCGGTAGCAAACTCTCTTATGATATTTCCCTTTTGAAATGTATTGACTCCGTTGAGGGAGATATTCATGGAGATATTCTGGTTAGAATTATTGGTATGAAGTATATCAGCTAATCTTCCACCCCACCCTAGATTACTCAGGTTTTGAGGTAGAGCTGTCTGCCAGTGTAGACGCTGATCTGAGTGCGAGTACAGACCCTGAGGTAGATTATTTCCCAGCTCAAACTGAGCCATGGATGTCGGCCTGACGAGGGCACCTATATTCGCTACGAATGCTGCATTGCCAGCCTCAAACAGTCCTTGTATATTTTCGAGATTAGGGTGCAAGCCCAGCTCTTGTCCGACATTATTAGTTGGGTTAATGGCTCTGAGTGAATTCTGAGGCAGTGCAAGGTTTGTCCTTACGTTTGCATATTCCTGATACTCTGACGTCCCTTTTGGAACTAGCATGTTAAAGCTGTCATTACCTCCTGAAAGCATCAAGCAAACTATTGCCTTATATCCAGTATTGACAGGTCCGTAGATAGGGCGATTGGCTGCTACTGCTGCATTAATCAATCCGAGGTTAGTAATCCCAGATAATAGGGAAGTAGCTCCTACCGAAGCACAGCCTAATCCCAGTTGGGATAAAAATCCTCTGCGTGTAGAATGATGGTGACTCATAATTATTGTTTACTTACGGATCATATAACTTGGTGATGACATAACAAAGTAGAGTGCATCTTGTACAGCATCTTCACTGTCGTAACTATTATATCTTTCATCGTATGTGGTGATTGTGTTTGCGATAATATCTTTTGCTTCCTGATTAAGCTGCCCTCGACAGAGGATCAAATCTAGACGATCTAAAACAGCATGGATACCATTATTTTCATACAGCGCGATTTCATCAGAAATATCTAATATCGGATCATCATCAGTATTGAGGGCAGGGGCTCCGTGGAAAGAGTTATTAGCAGTTTGATTATAAAAAGGTCGCGTTTTTATAGATTTCTCAATGAGATTAATATAATTAATACTCGATACAGAATGTAATATCTCAAACTCGGGTGACACCAAACCCGCTGGTCCTACATAATTTGACTCAGCATAGTCTGGAGAGAAGAAATTAAAAACTGATGCTGAAGCATAAAACGACTGCTCCAAATCAACTCCAAAAGTTCCGCCATCTCTAAACCAAAACTTATCAGTAGCGGCTGATAAGTCAAAGGCATGAAATAGATTGGTAAATCTTTCCATAGGCTGAATCAATTTTCCGCCCAAAGGATCATCAATCCATGAACAATCTATCGCCTCTGGATCTGTGAGAATCGCTCTCATGACAGCTTCGAGGTCACCACGAATACCGTTTCCATTATTATTAAAAACTAAAGCAACGCGTTTCACATATGCAGGTGTAGGATTTGACTTCACAAGATGCTGGATCAACCTTGTACAGACAAACGGCCCTGTATTATCATGATAAAAAAGTGCATCTAAAGCTTGATTGATATCGTCTAATCCAGGCTGTCCCGCTGGGACGATATCATCATTAACTAATATTTTAGTTCCCTGGTCGTGATGTTCTTCATACATGATCATGGGAGTCCTATAGCTAAAGGGTCTAGCATTTGTGTAAAAATTTAGCGGCGTTCCATAAAAGTAATGCCGCCTGCTCCAAGCTCCTCCAGACAGCCCTGTGAAAACCCTGGCTAATTCTTGAACGTCAATAATATCATAGGTGGCCGTTTTCTTTCCATGAGCATCAAGCTTAAGCGTCCCATCCAAATTAAGTTCATTGAGGCCTATCGTGAAGAGTTGCATGATCTCTCTTGCAAAATTCTCATCAGGTGAAGTGCCTAGCGTAGGATTCGCTTTTCTATTTTGCATATGACTTAAGTACACACCCATGACTGGATGAATTGCGATGGAGCCTAAAATATCCCTATAGTTACCAAATGCACCATCATATAAAATGTCATAATAGCTGGCGAGTCCATAAGATCGCTTCATAAAAAAATCATCAGCACTAGAGACGACCAGAATTTGGTTAAGTGCTTGCGCCATACGTAAACGTAGCGCGTCATCTGTTTTGAACATCTTATCATAGTGTGCAAAAGTGAGATAGTAAAAGCGTCTGGAAGAGTCAGGCGAAAATCCCAGCGCCAGTTGCTCATCCATTATCTGACTATGTAAATTTTCATTTGCAGTTTCGTAATTCTCATATGGCATAGCTACCTGCTCATCTATCCAAGACTTAATACCCACTTGTGCGACATACTCGATATCCTCATAGCTTGCACCAAAGGTTGCATTAGCCAAGAACCTAGAAGCTCCAATAAGGTCAGGCACTAATCTAAATCCTGAAATCGTATTCTTGGAAGTATCAGCACCTGCATCATCACTCGATGTGACACTTACACCTATGTGGTGCCCATTGCCTAAGAAGTCTTCATACACCTGCGTGTACGACGATTGATAGATGCAGGCGACAATTAGCAGAACATACTTTGCAGTTGCCATAGTAAGGTTTTTACTTGTTTGTGTGAAGAGGGGGAAGACTAAAGCTATTCTTTTTTACCGTTCTATCCGAAATATCATTAATTAAACAACTCGAAGTGTCGTAGTCGGTTTTCCAAAATTATTCAATGATAATGATGCGCATCATTTCAAATTTTCGGCACTGGTTTATATCTATCGAGGTTTGCTGCAAGTATTTCTTTTCCACTTTCAATTGATGTAAATGTTTCCTAAACCTATATCGTACTGTAAAGTCAATAAATGTATTGTAGTCGTAACTCGTCGTTATCAGGATGGCAAATTTTTGTATCTATTTGGAGTAGAGCCCATTCCATAAGTGTAGGACGATCGATCAGTAATTGAAAATTAATACTAAAACCAAAATTCAACTTGCCAGGTTATTTTTTCTTCTCCATCACCCCAACGCCGAATAATGCGTAGTCATACTTCACAGGATCTTCTGGATCAAATTCCTTCAATTTCTCTGTGAGCTCGACTACACTCTGCCAGTCCGTCTGCTTCCGCTTTAGCAGCCCTAAGGATGTAGCGACATTATATACGTGTACGTCGAGAGGAATCATAAGCTGAACAGGGGAGATGTGATGCCACAGTCCAAAGTCGACTCCCATATCATCCTGTCGTACCATCCATCTGAGGAACATATTGATGCGCTTAGCAGTGGATTTCTTTGCAGGATTAGCCACATGCTTACGGGTGCGCTTAGGAGCATCTGGTAGTGAAAAGAAGGTCTCATGGAAGTGGCTAATAGATAAAACTCTCTTTGTATCGGTACCTATAGAAGGCGCTAAGAAGGCATCTTCCAGTGACTTATGATTATGATAATATTGCTGGAAAAATTCTAAAAAGTATAGCGTGTCTATATCATTAAAAGTCCTGTGCTTGAAAGAGAGAAAGCGCTTTCTATCAGACTCCCTATGATTCATGATAAAATCATAAGGTGCATGGTCCATAAGCTGTAGGAGCTCATTACCCTTATTAATGATGGTCTTACGAAGGCCCCATGAAAGCATGGCGACCCAGAATCCTATGATCTCTATGTCCTGTAGAGTGCTAAACTGATGTGGCAGCGATATGGGATCATGCTCGATGAAGTCAGGATGATTATAAAGCTCTACTTTCTCATCGAGAAATGCTTTCAGATCCTGATCTACCATCTGTATGCCCTTCAGTTATGAGTCAAGCGTCTGTGCGATCTCTACGATCTCAAATCCTTCGATGACATCACCTTCTCTGACATCATTAAAGTTCTTGATGCTGATACCACACTCTAAGCCAGTCTTCACTTCCTTCGCGTCATCCTTAAATCGCTTCAATGAGGCAAGCTCACCTTTCTGACCTTCCTTATTCGGGTAGACCACGATGCCATCTCTGATGACTCTGATGAATGAATTTCTGGAGATGACGCCCTCTGAGACGATACACCCTGCTATGGTACCTATCTTACTGATCTTATAGACTTCTCTGACATCGACTTGAGCCGTGATTTTCTCTTCCTTAATAGACTCTAGCATACCTTCCATTGCAGCTCTGACTTCGTCAATGGCCTGATAGATGATAGAATAAGTCTTTATCTCTACACCTTCTCTCTCAGCCAGTGCTCTCGCACCTCCTGATGGTCTGACCTGAAATCCTATGACGATGGCATCTGATGCAGATGCTAATAGGACATCTGACTCTGCGATCTGACCGACGGCCTTATGTATAACATTGACCTGTATGGTTTCTACAGATAGTTTGATCAGAGAATCTGCCAGTGCTTCGACTGATCCATCCACATCACCCTTCACGATTAGGTTAAGCTCCTTGAATGTACCAAGTGCCAATCTACGTCCAATCTCATCAAGACTGATACGCTTATTAGCCCTGTTACTCTGCTCTCGATTGATCTGCTGTCGCTTACCCGATAGCGTTTTCGCTTCTTGCTCCGACTCGACGACTTTAAATCGCTCACCAGCCTGAGGTGCTCCGTCCAGTCCCAGCATAAGTACTGGAGCTGCTGGGCCAGCTATTTTGACTTTCTTACCAGCATCATTGAACATCGCTTTGACTTTACCATAGTGGCTACCTGTGACGACGACATCTCCGATCTTCAGAGTCCCATTCTGTACGAGAAGCTTTGTGACATATCCTCTTCCTTTGTCTAAAGATGCTTCTACGACCGCTCCGACAGAATCTCTATTAGGATTCGCCTTCAGCTCAAGGAGTTCTGCTTCTAATAATATTTTTTCTAACAGTAAGTCGATGTTTTCTCCTGTCTTAGCAGAGATATCTTGTGATTGGTATTTACCACCCCATTCTTCTACTAAAAAGTTCATCGCTGATAGTGCTTCTTTGATCCTATCTGGATTAGCACCTGGCTTATCTATCTTGTTGATCGCGAATACGATAGGCACTCCAGCAGCTGTGGCGTGACTGATAGCTTCTTTAGTCTGTGGCATGATATCATCATCAGCTGCCACTATGATGACTACCACATCAGTCACCTTAGCTCCCCTAGCTCTCATTGCCGTAAAGGCTTCGTGACCCGGTGTGTCTAAGAATGTGATTTTCTTTCCATTCGTCTCTACTTCATATGCTCCGATGTGCTGTGTGATTCCACCAGCCTCACCATCTACCACGCTTTCACTTCTGATGTAATCCAGCAGCGATGTCTTACCATGATCTACATGACCCATGACGGTGACGATCGGTGCTCTCGGCACTAAATCCTTAGGATCATCGATGATCTCATCTTCTTCTTCTTCTTGATCTTCTGCATTGATAAATTCTACATCAAATCCGTACTCACTGGCGACCAGTTCTATAATCTCTGCATCGAGTCTTTGATTAATGGAGACGATCACACCCAGATTAAAGCACGTGGTGATGACTGCAGTGGCACTGATGTCCATTAAATTTGCAAATTCAGATACTGAGATAAACTCAGTGAGCTGCAGCTTACCTGATTCTGTTACTGTTTCTCTTGCTTCTTGCTTCTCTCTTTTGTTTTCACGACTGTCTCTTCTGATCTTCTGACGCTTACTTTTATTACCACCAGAGATACGAGCCATTGTCGCTTTTATCTTCTCTTCTATCTCTTTCTTCGAGACTTCTTTTACTTCATCAGGATTGCCTTTACGGTTACGATTAGGTTGATTCTTTTGATCCTTGACGAATCTTTCAGTCGTTACTTTTTTACGTTTACGCTTTCTTTTTCTTGGATCTGATGATCCAGTCTTTTTATCATCCTTCTTCTTCTTAGGCTGCTCTAGCTTAGAAGCATCTATTTTTCCTTTAATGGTCAGTCCTTGGAGCTGAGGTGTCTTAGCTCTGATGAGCTGCTCTTCTGGTTCTGCAGTTTTAGATGGCTTAGGCTTAGCGGGTGCCGCTGGCTTGACTTCTGCTTTTGCGACTGGCGCTGCCGGAGCATTAGTTTTTTTAACTGTTGGCTTAGCTGCCGGAGCTGCAGGTTTTTTATCTTTCGTAAGATCTATTTTACCGACGACCGTTATTTCTGGCTTTGCTGGTTCTGATCTAGTGACCTCTTCTTTAGCAGGTGCTTCAGTTACTTCAGGAGCTGGATCGGCCGCTGGGTCTGGAGTCACTTCTGTTATCGTAGGTACTGGTGGCTCAGGAACTGGCTCAGGCTCAGGTGGTGCTACTGGTTCTGGAGCCCTGACGATAGGTGGCGGCGGAGGTACCACTACTTTTTTGACTTCTTCAGCAGCTCCTCTGGAGTTACCGATGACGACATTATTCGCCTTTTCTTTCTCTGCCATGGAGTTGCTAAACTCTTTCAAAAGCTCGCTGTACATCTCATCTGAGACCTTAGCAGTAGGCTTATTTTCGAGTTCAAAGCCATGAGTGCTGAGATACTCTACTATCGTAGACGTTCCCACATTCAGCTCTTTGGCAATTTTAACCAGTCGTTTAGACATATATATATTTAAATCCTATTTCTCTTTATTCGAATTCTGCTTTAAGGATATTCAGCACATCATCTACTGTCTCTTCCTCTAAGTCAGATCTTCTGATCAGCTCTTGCTTACTCAGGTCTAATACACTACGAGCTGTATCACAGCCAATATTTTTTAATGAATCTATGATCCACTCTTCGATCTCATCTGCAAATTCATCAAGATCTACATCATCAATCTCTTCATCTGTATCTCTGTATACATCGATCTCATATCCCGTCAGCTTGCTGGCTAGCTTAATATTAGATCCACCTTTACCGATGGCAAGTGATACCTGGTCTGGCTTTAAGAATACTGATGCTGTCATGTTATCATCATCCAGCTTGATGCTAGTCACTCTGGCAGGTGTCAGTGATCTCTGTATAAATAAGACATTATTGGTCGTGAAATTAACGATGTCAATATTTTCATTCTTCAGCTCTCTGACAATACCGTGGATTCTAGATCCTTTCATTCCTACGCATGCGCCGACTGGATCTATTCTATCATCATAAGACTCTACCGCTACCTTAGCCCGCTCTCCTGGGATACGTACGATCTTTTTAACAGTGATTAGACCATCTTCTATCTCAGGGACTTCCTGCTCCATGAGCTTCTCTAAGAACTGTGGTGCAGTTCTCGATACGATCACGACAGGATTATTATTCTTGAGATCTACTTTTCTGATGACGCCTCTCACCATATCTCCTTTCTTATAGAAATCCCCTTTGATCATCTCATTACGAGGGATGACCAGCTCTATCCCAGTGACGTCATCTATGATCAGTATCTCACGCTTTAGTATCTGATGTACCTCACCTAATATGATGTCGCCGATTCTTGCTGTATAATTCTTATATACTTCGTCTTTCTCTAATTCACTAATTCGGGATATGAGCGTCTGTCTGGCTGCCATTACGGCTCTTCTGCCGAATTCTGCTAAGTCTAGCTCCTCATAGCATTCTTCGCCCACCTCGTAGTCTTCGTCAATACTGACGGCTTCAGATACTGATACTTGAGCTCTATCATCAGTCACCTCGCCATCTGGGACGATCTCACGGACTCTCCAGATCTCTAGATCACCATTAGTGGTATTGACGATAACATCGAAGTTGTCGTCAGTACCATATTTTTTTCTAATCAATGTACGAAATACATCTTCCAGTACACGGACCATCGTTGGTCTGTCTATGTTCTTGCCTTGATTGAATTCAGCAAATGTTTCTACTAAGTTCATTATGGTTTAATTAAAACTAACTTTAATTTTTGCTTCCTTTATATCAGTCAGCTGAATGAGGTATACCTCAGGTTCTGGCTGATTTTTTTTCTTTTTCCTACTCTTTATCTGCTCTGTTACTTCGATGTGTTCTTCACCTATCAGGGTTAGTTTCCCTTTGAGACGGTCGCCATTCATGGTCTTCACATCGATGTTTCTGCCCTTATTCTTTACATACTGTCTGTGATGCTTCAGTGGTTTGCCGACACCTGGTGATGAGACATCTAATGTGTAATCATCAGACAGCCATCCATTTTCTTCTATATGATGTTCTAAATGTCTGGAAATGACTCGACATCTATACAGATCAAGGGTGGTATCACTATCTAAGAATACTTCTATCTTCTTGCCATCTTGAGATACTTTTATCTCAATTAGAAAACAATCTTTGAGATCATCTTCTGTAAATCGTTTGTCCAATAAGGACGATAATTTGTCTGCAATCAAATTTGTACAAATTAAAAAAGGGAACTATCGTCCCCTCTTAACCTCTAATTCTTCGCAAATATACAGATAAAAGGCACATTATATGGCTATCGTCCTTAATTTAGCCAATAGATTATGGATGCTATCATATAATATTATAAATATCTCCATATTCATCATGTATTAAGTGCTCATTATGAAAGTATTCGATCAAGTACAAGCGGCAGCGGCTTATATTCAGACACAGCTAGATTCATCTGCTGAGATGGGTCTTGTATTGGGGACTGGCTTGTCAGGGGTGATAAATGTTATGGAGGATGTGAAGCGGATTCCCTATGCTTCTATCCCTCACTTTCCCGTAAGTACCGTGAAAGGGCATGATGGCTTCTTAGTGTATGGTACGTTTCACGGGGTGGCAGTACTAGCCATGCAGGGTAGATTTCACTATTACGAAGGCTACAGCATGCAGGAGCTGACCTTACCCGTCAGAGTCTTCGAAGCACTAGGCATCAAGAAGTTGATCATCACTAATGTTTCGGGTGGACTCAATAGTGATTATGAAGCTGGTGACATCGTATTAGTCAAAGACCATATTAACCTTCATGCTGGCAATCCACTTCGCGGTCTATCTGATGAACGACTGGGTCCTAGATTTCCAGATATGATCGATGCTTATGATCCTGACTTACGTCAAATGTGTAAAGAAGTAGCAGCCACGATTAACCAAGCAATTCATGAAGGTGTGTATGTCGGTCTGCAAGGTCCCAACTTAGAGACGCCAGCTGAATATCGGTTTATGAAACTCATTGGTGGAGATATCGTAGGCATGTCTACAGTACCAGAGGTAATCGTCGCTAGACAGATCGGTCTTCAGGTCTGTGTCCTTTCTTGTGTGTCTAATGTCGCGAGTGATGCGGACAATATTGAAAAAACTAATATTGATGAAGTCATCGCTGTGGCAGAAGTAGCTGGCAAGAAGCTCGAGAAATTGCTTTATGCACTGATGCCTTCTTTATAGCCATTTATTAATCTGACATTATTTGGATTACAATCTATGAATGCTTCATCACTGTATGACTGGCTCATTCCGATTTATGATTTCCGCTCCAAACCTCTTCGCTTCAAAAGACTCCGGTTATCCATCGAGCTCTATCTCAAGATGTGCTTATGCGCTTTGAGCATGTGTTGAAAATAGTTTTGCTACAGTTACTGCTGATTCTGATGGCTGTGCCATGCTCCAACGGTGTTATGGTCTGCCAGACTGTCGTATTCAATGCAGACAGCTCATTTACGAATACTTCTGTGACAGATGGTGTCGGTATGGTGCAGCGACGGACATACGCAGTAGATGGAAGTACAAGACAGCTAGACTCTTGTGATGAGAATAACAATTGCTCTACGGTATCTGTCTTAGGCGAAATATTCAGCCTCAGCTCGCAGTTAGGTGACTGGATCATCATTACGACTTATGTAAAGTAACCTTGTGATCAAAACACTTGATGAGTTATGTAAGGACACTTATAGTTGCGAGGTAGTTTGATAAAACTTGTGTGGCGCAAGTGAAAGATTAAAACTACTTTGCTTTCATTATTAGGTATATATGAAGAGTTCAAGATTTTTTAACCTTATATCTCCCAGGCGTGTGCCGTTCTTCTATGGATGGATCATCTTAGTCGTGGGCACCATAGGTCTGCTCATGAGTACACCTGGGCAGACGATTGGTGTGTCAGCCTTTACAGATAGTCTTCTATCTGCACTGGACATAAGTAGAGATCAGATCAGTCTCGCCTATATGGGTGGGACGATGCTCAGTGCAGTATTATTGACTAGAGCTGGACAATTTTTTGATCGATTTGGACCTGCTTTTACTGCTTTGTTTGCGTCTGTCGGCTTAGCCATAGCCTTAACTTATCTAAGTTATATCAATCGAATTTCGGCAGCGATGAATGGCTCTGATGGTATGAAGATTTTATTGATTTTGATTGGGTTTATTTTCATTAGATTCTTTGGTCAAGGTGTATTGACTTTAGCCAGCCGGACTATGGTTGTAAAGTGGTTTGATGCAAGAAGGGGATTGGCAATTGGCGTTTTAAGTGTTTTTGCAGCTTATGGATTTGCCATGGCACCAGTCCTATTTGATTATTTAATTACGAGTTATGATTGGTCAGGTGCATGGCGGGTGTTAGCCATCGTGAGTGGCATTATCTTTCCTATTTGTGTGATCATTTTTTTCAAAGATGCGCCTGAGACATATGGCTTAGTTCCAGATGGCTTTTCAGAAAGTATCACTAGTGTAAAGCAGAAAGTCAGATTTCCAGTTCATCGGGATTTTACTCTTCAAGAGGCACGACGGACATTAAGTCTCTGGGTTTTTGCAGGCTATCCAGCACTTTTTGGATTAGTAACGACGGGCTTTACATTTCATGTGGTATCAGTGTTCGCTGAGTATGGATTCTCCAGAGAAGAGGCTATTAGTGTATTTCAGCCTGTGGCCATTGTCTCTGTGATCGCTTCTCTTTCTTGCAGTTTGCTGACTGATTATATACGCTTGAAGTATTTGGCATTTTTATTTGGTGTCTCTGCTTTATTTGCCATGTATGGTGTGATTCATTTAAACATTGTTGGAATTAATTATTGGATATTAATAATAGGTTATGGGATCTGTGCAGGAGTCCATTCTTTATTGATTTCTTTATTTCTTCCCAGATTTTATGGCAAGACTCATTTGGGTGCTATCACAGGTCAGGCTATGACATTAATCGTATTTGCAAGCGCACTGGGACCTATTTTATTCAGCCAATCATTGTCACTGACTGGTCAATATAGTACGGCTGCATATATTGTGGCAGGCGGCTTTGTGATATTACTATTATTAACCCTAATAGCTAATAATCCGCAGGAAAAATTATCTGAATTAGGAAAGACACAGTAACCTAAGCGTTTTAATAATTTGATCCTTATTGTGATTAAGTATTTTAGTAGCACATTATCTAATTTTTGTCTGTGCGGTATCTTCTCATTGTATTAGTTTAGAAAATCATTACTTTGATGCATCAAATGGATTGGCATTACTACATAGACTTATTAGCACAGGATCAGATTCAGGTCATAGCACTACCTGTTTTTATTTTAGCGATTATCGTCGAGTGGCGGATCGATGAGTGGAGACAGTTGGATCTATATCAAAGAGTTGATTCATGGGTATCACTGTCTATGCTTGTACTGACTGGCATCGTCGAGTTTATACCTAAATTATTAGCTTTTGTACTGATTGTTTATTTACATGAGATCAGTCCATTAGCGGATGTGATCGGCAGGCAGTGGTGGGCATGGGTTCTATTATTTTTCTTGGATGACTTTTCTTATTATTGGTTTCACAGGCTGAATCATGAGGTCAGATTATTCTGGGCAGGTCATGTACCACATCATTCTTCGGTCAAGCTGAACTTTGCGACAGCGCTTCGGCAAGGAGTGGGGGAGCGTGTCCACAAATATTTATTTTGGCTGTGGCTGCCTCTATTAGGATTTGATGCATTGATGATTTTTACTGTCTTATCGATTAATCTAATTTATCAGTTTTGGGTACATACAGAATTAATCAGGCGGGTGCCAGCTTGGGTAGAGTTTATTTTTAATACGCCATCACATCACAGGGTGCATCACGCTTCTAATATCAGATACTTAGATTGTAATCACGGCGGGGTATTAATCATTTGGGACAGGCTGTTTGGGACTTTTTCACAAGAGATAGATGAGGAGTCGCCCGTGTATGGATTGACTGAAAATATCGATTCATATAATCCAGCTCTTGTAGCGAGTCATGAGTATATTTCTATTTGGAAAGATGTAATTCGTGCTGATAAGTGGGCTGACAGACTGAAGTATATCTTTCTTGCTCCCGGATGGTCTCATGATGGGGAGGATCGAAGGGCTCGAACTTTAAGGGCTCAGGAAGTGGAATTTAGATGAGTTATTTGCCCTTTAAATCATCAGTCATATTCAATACTCTTTGAATCTCCCTTTCTATATAAGACGCTTCTTCAATACTGAGAAAAGTCCAAGGGATCAGCTTGATATTTTCTACTCCATCTCCTTTATCGATCCGCAGCTTTATTTGGTAAAATTCATTTGCAGAACCATAAGGGTCAGCTGTTTTTTGAAGATAGACTTCTTGTATGGTATCAATTCTAATTACCTTTTTAATCGTAAAAAACCATGGGTCATATTCCATCGTTAGCTCATCATCATGGATGTCGATGTAAACTTTCTGCGACATGTCTCTATAGGTATAGCTATACCAAAGGGTAAAAGCCCAAGCTATGATATTAAGAGTCACCGTAATTTCGCTTATGCCTTGAGTTAATAGTAGAATTAATAAACCTACAGAGATCATGTAAAGTGTGATCATAAATCCTTTAATCCCCTTTTTATCTCGTAGTTTTATTTCAACTCCATCTTTAGATTCTATGACTGATATATTACTTGGTTTTATATAAGTCTCTTCAGGGGCATCGCTTTTTGAAGTGATATCTTCTACATTGAAAAGAAAAACTGAATCACAAGAACTGCACTTAGCTAACTTATCAATAATATTAATATCCTCTGCTGGAATGATAGAGGAACACGAAGGACACTTTATTTTGTAGGACTGATCTTCCTCTGGTGGGGTGTCTTCTAATTTTAGTTTATGAATTTCTTTATAATGCCTTTCCATCTTACATTATGAAAACATAATTTTTCATTGATTAGTTTTTTATTAAAAAGATGATCACTCAATTATCAACCTCAGATATACCGATGCTATTCTATACTGTTAGCTATCGGTAGGAAAATAGATATAGTATAATACTCGAAAGAAATAGGTTTGCTGGTTTAAAAAGTCCCAAACTAATTTCTCTTCGGTATATATTGAGCATAATCTAAAGTGTCTAATCATCCATGATATAGTCATTTTATTTAATTAATCCTGCTCCAAATACCCCTGCACTATCACCAAGTTTTGGCTTTAGAAATGGAGTATTCACAATACCCTTATTAAAGATATGTTTTTTTACTTCTTCGACTCCATGAGTATAGAGTTCATCAATATTACCCAGTCCACCACCTATGACGATCGCATCTGGATCTAAGATATTGATGATGACGGATATTGCTTTGCCAAACATCTGGAATAATCTTTCAACAGTGGCAGTCGCATGAGGGTCTAAGCCTTTTCGATATAGTGCTGTGATCTCCTGCATCGTCTTGTCCTCACCTGAAAGCGAATGATAGTACCGCTGTAGAGCAGGACCTGAGATGATGGTTTCATTACAGCCCTGACTGCCACAATAGCAGTCTTCACCAGACTGATCCAGAAAGTTATGTCCCCATTCTCCACCAATGCCATGCAGTCCTCCGATAGGTCGACCATTGACCACGACACCACCACCACAGCCACTTCCCATGATCACACCAAATACGACTTGTGCGTCTGGGACGACATCTTTAACAATACCCAATTTCGTTTCTGCGACGGCAAAACAATTGGCATCATTGGTCATACTAATCGGTATGCCAAGTCCTATTTCTAAATCTTTTTTCATGGGTTGACCATTCATGCAAGTTGTATTGGAATTTTTCATAAGACCAGTGGACGGTTCTATGGCGCCAGGAGTAGAGAAACCAATATGCTCAGGGGTCAGAGATGTTTCTTCTCGGACTGAGTTGATTAATGTAAAGACCTGCTGACAGATATGATTATATCCTTTTGAAGATTCAGTAGGTAATCGTTTACGGCAGATCACTTTGATATCTATTCCATTAAATTGGTAAACTGCCGCTTCTATTTTAGTGCCGCCTAAGTCGACACCCCAGATTGGGTCATTCATTTGAATGTAATTTTTGATCGTTCTAATTTACTGAACTATGATTAGACTATATGGATATTCAGTTAGAATCAATTTTTTAAAACTGACGTTGTTTTTTATGACTATATGCCCTTGATTCTTTTCCAGAGCTCTTTGAATATTTCGGCACGATCTTCATTGGGTGGACCTGCTTGTTCATCAGTGATTTGATACATGCCATCAGAGCCTTTTTTTACCCCAAATCGAAAGATAAAGCTCTCTTCATTGGTATCTTTTCCATCATAAGTACCATAGCGCATATCATTAATCTGAAGACTGCCATCCTTTCGCTTCATTACACCATAATAGTTATTAGAAAACCACTTTAAAGTATTGATGGTATTGTCATCTTCTTGCGCATCGAGTAAGTCCCAGTTTTTAGGAATACTGTGTAGGATTACTTTTTTCTCTTTATCGAAGAAAGAATACAAGCCAAAATAATATTCTGACTCAGCTTCTGCTAGACAAAACCATAAGACATTATTGAGAATGGAAGGGCTGGTCATATAGCGCTGATATTCGATATTTTCTGATTGTAAGCTGTCTGTAAATATTTGATTCACGCGACTTTTATTCCAGATGGTGAATGCCATATACAAGCTACTGACGATGATGGCTCCCCAGATAATGGTGCGTCGCTTATCATTCTGCCTGTGGTAAAATGAAATGATGATCAGACCTATAATCAATGGTAGTGTATACAGGGGGTCAGCTACAGATATATTATTGAATCCCACTCTGAATGAAGAAAACGGCTGGAATAGCTGTGTCCCGTAAGTGGTGAAGCTATCTAATATGGGATGGGTAAAGATGGTCCAAAAGAATAATAACTGCCAGTCTCTTAGAGATGTCCCTAATGACGGTACGTCTCTGTCTTTATATTTTCTATATGTGAAATATACAAGGGCAGATAGTAATATGACAGCTGCAATTTTCACTGCAGGATTTCCACTGAGAATGATGATGGGTACGCTGATCAATGCAAATAGCGAAGACCAACCAATACCAGCAATGACATTATGATACTTCGACTGATATACGTTATGCACCATCCATCCAAAAAGAAATGCTCCTACAATAGAAAATAGAATGGAGTGGGTGATACCTCTATGAAATGCTAATGCTTGTAGTTCTGATAAGATCGGATTAGCTAAGACATCTAAGTCAGGAATGGTGCCGCCGACAGCTCCCCAAAGGATGGCTTTATTGCCAATCTTCTTACCCAACGTGACTTCTGCTACAGCTGCACCCAGCGCAATCTGAGTCAATGAATCCATATGAATAAATGATTAAACTTGTAAGTCAGTTAGAGCCATTCTCGATGCAGCTTGTTCAGCTGATTTCTTATTGAAGTCGTCGCCGTATGCTACTTCATCTCCATTGAGAACTATGGCCACTTTGAATCGATCTCTTTTTTCGTGCTTGTATTTATTGATTAGGCGAAAGTCGATATTATGCCCATGCTTCTGACAATATTCTAATAGTAAAGACTTAAAGTTATCGTCTACCGTCTCTAATTCATGAATATCGATGTATTGCCTTAGTATTTTGCTGATCACATATTTCTTTGTGTATCGATATCCCGATTCGAGATATATAGCGCCAATAAGCGCCTCTAAGGCATTGCCCATCATAGCTTTACTCAGCTTGCCTTGAGAATAAGTAGATAAGACCAAGTCTAAGCCCATCTTCTCTGCGAGTGCATTGAGAGACTTTCGTTTGACTATTTTAGACCTCATCTTAGTCAGAAAGCCTTCGTCTTGGTTTGGGTATTTCTTGAATAAGTATTCAGCAACGATGGTGCTTAAGATGGCGTCACCTAAATATTCGAGCCGCTCATTGTTATAGTGTTCGATGATTTCTTTTGAATTTTTCATTGACTTATGGTAGAAAGCCAATTTGAAAAGATTCAGCCTACGGGGCGTGAACCCTAGAATGCGTCGTAGCTTTTTTGCTAAGTCTTTATCGGGAGAGAGGTAGTAATTATATATTTTAATTATCAAGCTTAATCAGTAAATGATTTAAATATTACGGACGAATTATGTCCGCCGAACCCAAAAGTGTTACTGAGTACAGCATTGACTTTACGTTCTTGTGCTTGGTTAAATGTAAAGTTAAGCTTTTGATCCAGATCAGGATCATCTGTGAAGTGATTTATTGTAGGAGGTACCACATTTTCTTTCAGAGCAAATAGTGATGCTAATGCTTCTACACCTCCTGCGGCGCCTAATAAGTGACCTGTCATAGATTTGGTAGAGCTGATATTAAGCTTATAGGCGTGATCTCCAAATACTTTTTGAATGGCTTTAGCTTCGGCTACATCGCCTAAGGGAGTCGAAGTCCCGTGGACATTGATATAGTCTATATCGCTTGGATTCATTTTGGCGTCTCGCAGTGCCTTTTTCATAACATTACTGGCGCCAAGTCCTTCAGGGTGTGGAGCAGTAATATGATGTGCATCTGCGGTACATGCAGTACCTGCTATTTCAGCATATATTTTTGCGCCTCTGCTTTTAGCGTGTTCTAAATCTTCTACGATGAGTGTCGCTGAGCCTTCTCCCAATACGAATCCATCTCTATCTTTATCAAATGGTCTGGAAGCGGTAGCAGGGTCATCATTTCTCTGAGACATGGCTTTAATGGCTGCAAACCCCCCGATGCCGACCTTAGTACAGCTGGCTTCAGATCCACCTGTGACGATGATCTTAGCTTTTCCAAGCCTGATGGTATCGAATGCTGATGAGATGGCATTATTAGAAGAAGCGCAGGCAGAGACTGTCGCATAGTTAGGTCCTCTGAACCCATACCTGATGGATATATGTCCTGCCGCGATGTCTACGATCAGTTTAGGTATGAAGAATGGGCTGTATCTGGGAGGGCTGGGATTGATGGCATTATAGCCTATCTCATCCTCCATGGTCTGCAAGCCGCCTATGCCACTACCCCATATGACGCCGACTTCATCAGGATCTATTTTCTCAAGGTCTAATCCACTATCCTTTATCCCTTCATCGCAGCTGATGAGTGCAAACTGTGTGAATGGATCTATGCGCCGTACTTCTTTTCTGCCTAAGTGATCTTCTATATTGAAATTCTTTATTTCACAAGCGAAGTGAGTCCTGAATTCGGAAGCATCAAACTTTGTGATAGTCTCAGCTCCACTGACTGCATTAAAGAGGCTATGCTTATACTCAGCTATATTATTTCCTATGGGTGTGAGGCATCCGATACCTGTGACAACGACTCTATTCATACTCTAAATCTAATGAAAAGCACAATCTAATCCACTCGATTCAAGTGAATTAATTATAATATTGAAATTGTACCGTTATGAGTTTTATAAGATGACCAAATACATCATAAAACAAAAGATCCACATGCGTCCGAAAACACATGTGGATGATAACATTTATCTAAGTAAAAAATTACCTATTTAGCTTCTAAAAACTCGACAGCTTGACCAACCGTTTGGATGGTTTCTGCTTTTTCATCAGGAATTGATATATCGAATTCTTTCTCGAATTCCATAATCAACTCGACTGTATCGAGTGAATCGGCACCTAAATCATCAGTAAAACTAGCTTCTAGCGTTACTTCGGATTCGTCTACGCCAAGCTTATCGACGATAATTTTTTTTACTTTTTCTGCAATTTCTGACATAATAATGTACTTTATTAAGGCTGTAAAATAAACGATAACAAAATTCTAAAACAAAAATAAGCTGTTTTATTTCGAGCTTAATTTTAATAGAATCATGCTTTGATAATGCTCGTCGTGCCATCTTTTGTTCCATGAACTACCACTTTATTGGTTTTCCACCCGAGATAATGAAAAGATAAGGGTACATTTACTATCTTATTATTGTATAAAATACACTTAGTGAATATGAAGGTACGCGATAAACAAAGGACTAAAATAGTAGCCACTTTAGGACCAGCATCTACTGATGTGAAGATGCTAAAGAGCTTAATTCGCAATGGAACGGATATTTTTAGGCTTAATTTTTCTCATGGAGATCATCACATGCATGGAGAGACTATCAAGAAAATTGTAGCCATCAATGAAGAATTTGGAGTAAATGTGGGGATTTTAGCAGACTTACAAGGCCCTAAGCTGAGAGTGGGGAAAATGGAAGAAGGCGCAATGCTAAATGCTGGCGATGTCATCACATTTACTAATGAGGAGTGTATCGGTAATAAAGAGAGAGCTTACATGAGCTATGAGCTATTTGCTCAAGATGTCAAGGTGGGAGAGAAGATATTAGTTGATGATGGAAAGCTGATCTTTGAAGTGATTTCTACAGATGGCGAGTCAAATGTCGAGTTAAAAACCCTTTTTGGAGGCATTTTATCTTCTAACAAGGGAGTCAATCTTCCCGATACAGATATATCTCTGCCAGCTATGACAGAAAAAGATGATAGAGACTTAGCCTATATTCTGACTCAGCCAGTACATTGGATTGCATTATCATTCGTCAGGTCTGCTCAAGAAATCAAAGATCTCAAGGCTCAAATCAAAGGTGCAGGTCATATAGCGAAAGTCATCGCCAAGATAGAGAAGCCAGATGGGGTGAAAAACATTAAGTCTATCATCAAAGCATCAGATGCCATCATGGTAGCCAGAGGAGATCTTGGTGTAGAAGTCCCTATAGAAAGACTGCCGACCATCCAGAAGAATATCATCAAAAGATGCATACAGCAAGCAAAGCCCGTCATCGTAGCAACGCAGATGATGGATAGTATGATCACTAATTATAATCCGACCAGGGCTGAAGTAACTGATGTAGCTAATGCCGTGCTAGATGGCGCAGATGCAGTAATGCTCAGTGGCGAGACTTCAGTAGGTGTCCATCCAGCAAGGGTAGTGGAAGCCATGAATGATATCATCGCAGAGGCAGAAAAAGACTATGCAATCATAGCTAAGCGGTCTAAATCATCCAAAGATTCTGAGACTTTCCACTCGGATGTCATGTGCATCACAGCGGCTAAAATAGCGGAGGAAGTCAAAGCAAAAGCCATCATTTCCCTTACAGAGTCAGGCTATACAGCGTTTAAGATATCTTCTTATAGGCCAGACTGTCCGATATTTGTCTTTTCATCTAATCGAGCGATGAATAAGATCATGAATCTGATCTGGGGTGTGAGATCATTCCACTATGATAAGTTCACTACCACTGATGACACGATAGAGGATCTATACAAGATACTTAAAGAGAAAGGCTACGTAAAAGAAGGTGATATTGTCATCAATACTGGTAGCATGCCAATAAAAAAGAAATTTCGAACCAATATGGTAAAGTTGACCATTGTAGATTAATTGCGTCTTAATACTGATTATCCTTACTCATAGATAGTCATTCTGAGCCTGATTCAGGATCTAATTACTGATTGAATGGGAGTTTTAGAGTTTCGAATATGGTCGAAATGACTATACTGATATTAAAGAGGATAGACATAATCACTATTAAATCAGTCCATTAAGGAAAATGTAAATATGGTTTTTGCATAACTTATTATTAGCAACAAGCGTTTTGAAATTATGAATCGATACTTGTCAACTGGTCTCATCATAGGAGTGCTGTCATTACTATCATATGCTGGTATATCTCAGCCAGGACTCTATACAGAAGATGCCATCCAAGATCAAGATAAATTTCTCAAGGCAAAGAATCTTGTCTTAATGGGTAAACTGGATCAAGCTGAAGAAATATATCTTTCACTATCGAAGTCGAATAAGCGAAATGATGTGGTCATGTATGAGCTCAGTCGGCTCTATCATAATAAAGAAGATGGTGAGAATGCAAGTAGGTACATCAAAAAAGCCATTCAAATCAATCCATCCAATCAGTGGTATCACAGACTGCAAGGGAGCTATTTAGAAAAGGAAGAGCTATACGACCAAGCTCTGAAGTCTTACAGCAAACTCATAGAGCTGGATCCTCAGAATTTATCATTTCTTAGCAAACATGCACAGCTTGCTACCAAAGCACTTGATGATCAGACCGCGATAGCTAGTTACAATAGAATCGAGGCCATTACTGGCATATCGGAAAAGATCTCTAAGAAAAAATTTAAAATACAGAGCAGGATGGGTGAGACCGATGCTGCTGTCAATGAACTTAATAGGCTGGTGACTGCATTTCCACAAACAGTCCGATACAGGAATAATATGGCTAGCTACTTACTCGAAATAGGTAAAGAAAAAGAAGCATTGGCTTCATATGCCGAGGTGCTGCGTATAGATCCCGAAGATCCGATCGCACTCATAGCCATCAGTGCTAAGAATGCTTCAGATCAGCCAGACTCAAATAGGAGTCTATCATCTGCAATCAGTCAAATCATATCTAACCCTGCTATAAATATTGATAAGAAAATAGCAGAGCTATTACCTATGGTGACAGACTTAGAGAATATGGGAGATGTCCAGCAGCAGGAAGTGATGGGACTTATAGATCAGCTATCCGAGATACATCCTGATGACGCTAAATCACATGCCATCTATGGAGATGCTTTGCTGGCTGTAGGAGATGAACCAAAGGCTATTGCAGAATATCAGAAAGCCATTAGCATCACCAAGAATGTATTTCCCATATGGGAGCAATTATTGTATGCTCAGGAAAGTCAAAAGCTTTATGAAGATCTTCAGCAGACAGCAGAGGAAGCCTTGGATTATTATCCTAATCAGCCTCTCTGTTATTATTTCATGGGGACTGCGACCGCTCGAATAATTCAACCCCAATTGTCAAAGGAAGAATTATTCTTAAGAGGTATAAAAGAAGGAGATCACAATAAAGCGGTAAAAGCAGCTTATGAAGAATCTGTATCCTACTTAGAAGAAGCTCTGCTCATGACAGGTAATAATGAATCACTACAATATCGCATCCTCAGATCTTTAGCATTTATATCACACGACTATAAGCGATCTGAAAAAGCAGAAACCTATGCGCTGCAGGCATTAGAAAAACAAGGGAATATAAAAGACCCAGAACTAGAGAACCTCATCCAATCTATTGATCAATTAAATAAAAATTAGATGAGGCCAGTATACTATGTCATTCTACTATTTTCGCTTATTAGTTTTTCGTTTTTGACTTCTTGTAAATCATCGAAGAGAGCAGCAGATGGGTTCAGAGAAAGGTCTTCTGCGGATCTATTGAGAGCCATCGAAAAACACAATAATGATTTTGAATGGTTCTCAGGAAAGGCTAAAATAAATTTTGAAAGCGAGGAAGAGTCTGGTAGAGGAGTGGCTAATGTAAGATTGAAAAAGGACAGTGTGATATGGATGAACTTCAAAAAATTTGGCCTGGAATTCGCCAGGCTTCAGATCACGCCAGATTCAGTCTATGTGATGTATCGATTTGAAAATTATTATGAAAGAGGTACGACAGAGGAATACAGTCAGCTGTATGGCATAGATTTAGAATTCGAGAAACTACAGAGCTTCTTAGTGGGTAATTGTCTATTGCCAGATCATGCTAATGCTAGAGTCAGTCGAAAAGGGAATAGTTATGAGCTGATATCGAGCTCAGGTGAGTACACTGTGGTCTATGAGATTAATCCCGTGACGCTTACAGTAAGTCAGCATAAGATCATAGATCAGGTAGGGAGGGAAGTGGTCATGACATTTGATGATTATCAGAAAGTAGGTTCTAAGAGATATTATTCTCACAGCAGAGAATATTTTGCACCTTTGGATGAAGATGAGATCGCAAAAGCTGAATTAAGTATTTCATCTGTAGAATTTAATGTTCCGAAATCAATACCATTTGAAATACCAGATCATTATACGACTTTCGATTATTAGCATCATCACATTTACTTTTTGTAGTATCACCACTCCGCTAAAGGCTCAATCTGCAGCAGAGCTAGAGTCGCAGAAAGAAAAAATAAATAGAAGAATACAGCTTACAAATCAATACCTTAATGATACGAGGTCGAGTAAATCTAAAACGCTGAGTAACTACAGAGTGGTAGAAAAACAACTGAAAAACAGAAAGAATCTAGTCGGAGCTATATCTTCTGAGCTTGATGCAGTGAACCATAATATAAGCACACAAGAATCTGTATTAGAGAATCTGCAGTCAAGCCAGGTGTCTCTACAGCGAGACTATAAAAATATCATGCGATCAACCTATAAGCGTAAACTGCTATCTAATAGCTGGGTCAGCATCCTATCAGCAGGATCCATCAGAGAAGCATTCCTCAATATTCAGTATGCTAAGCAATTTGAAAGCTATGCACATCGACAAGCTGAATTACTAAAGCTTCAGACTGACAGTATCCAGCAAGTAGTCACAGATTTAAGTGGGCTTCAAGCCAAGAATAAAACGCTGCTCTCTGAAGAGAAGCAAGAACAATCTCAGCTTCAAAAAGAACTCAACAAAAAGCAGAGTCTGCTGAAGCGATTAAAAAAAGATGAGAAGAAATATGTCCAAGAACTGAAAAAACAAAATAAGGAGCAGAAGAAACTTAATGAACTCATTTCATTGGCGATCAGAAGAGAATTAAATAATACCACTGAAGATTCAGAATATATAGAACTGTCTTCCTCTTTTGCAGAGAATAAAGGCAAGCTGCCATGGCCAGTACAGCAAGCTGTGGTGACTAATGGATTCGGCGTGAAGCAACATCCGACGAATAAGAATGTCAAAATAAATAATGATGGCATAGACATCAGGACGCTGACAGGAAGCAAAGTAAAGTCTATCTTTGAAGGAGAAGTAAAGAGCATCAATCAGATCCCGGGTTTTTATAATGTGGTGATCGTGCAAGTGGGTTCATACTTTATGGTGTATGGTAAGCTGACCAATGTACAAGTGGCAGCAGGGCAAAAAATTAATAAGGGAGAGACATTAGGGATGGCAGCAATAGATGGAGATTTTTCGGAGATACAATTTCAAATATGGAAAGGACAGGTCAAACAAAATCCTGAAACCTGGCTACGTAAAAAATAATTATGAGTGATAACTGGCAAGTAGGTAAAACAAAAAAAGTAGGGCTTCGTAGACAGATAGAAAAAGCAATATTAGTAGCTGTCATACATAAGAATACGACAGAGGAGCTGGTGAATGAATATCTCGATGAGTTAGAGTTTTTAGCTTTGACTGCCGGTGCTAAAACGGTCAAAAGAGTGACTCAGAAACTGCCTCATCCTAACAAAAAAACATTTATTGGAAAAGGGAAGCTCGAAGAAGTAGAAGAGTATATTGAGAATAATGATGTGGACTTAGTCATATTTGATGATGACTTAACTGGTAAGCAGACGAGTGTATTAGAGGAACATCTGAAGCGAAAAATCATAGATCGAAGTAGCCTTATCTTAGATATTTTTGCTAGTCGAGCTCAGACTGCGCAGGCCAAGACCCAAGTAGAGTTAGCCCAGATGCAGTACTTACTACCAAGACTAAAAGGGCTATGGACTCACTTAGAGAGACAGCGTGGTGGTATCGGGATGAGAGGTCCAGGAGAGATGGAGATAGAGACAGATAGAAGGATCATCAATGATAAAATATCTCTACTCAAAAAGAAATTAGAGAAGATAGATAAACAAAATTCGACTCAGAGAAAAAATCGCGGCGACTTAATCAGAGTGGCACTTGTCGGTTATACTAATGTAGGGAAGTCTACCTTAATGAATGTACTCAGTAAGTCAGAAGTATTTGCAGAGAATAAACTTTTCGCCACATTGGATACGACTGTGCGTAAAATTGTATTTGGCAGGATGCCCTTCTTGCTGTCTGATACCGTAGGTTTTATCCGTAAGTTACCTACTCACTTGATAGAGAGCTTTAAGTCCACGCTTGATGAAGTCAGAGAGAGTGATATACTGCTGCACGTAGTCGATATAGCTCACCCGCAGTATGAGGATCATATCAAGACAGTCGTAGGGACTTTGACAGATCTGAAGGTGACTGATAAGCCAACGATCATTGTTTTCAATAAAATTGATTTATATCGAAGCAGGTACTTTGATGATTTACTTGAAGAAGAAGTTAAAGAGTCAATCCTGAAAGAACTTCAGCAGAATCTGAAGAATAATTATAATCAGGATAATGTATTTATATCTGCCTTTACTAAAGAGAACGTGCAAGACCTCAAAGAAAAACTGAAGGTGCTCGTGGAAGACCAATACCAAATTAGATATCCTTATCAGACGAAACGCTGGTAAAAAAATTTACAATCATAAGGAGACCTTAGAACATTTCTTATTTTTGTAGTCTGTAGCTTTGAATGCAAGTATTCTCATTTAAATTTCCTTTGTTTAATAATATCAATTTATTGATAATCAGCAGTATAGTCTAATCATAATTTTGGGTGCCTTAGACTATATATCATAGGAATTTTTAAGTTAAACCCACTTGAGTACTATAAAATCACATCGATGAATATTTTAAAAAAATATGCTCAGTTATTGGTCAATTATTGTCTTGAAATAAAAGCTGGCGATAAGCTCTATGTCAGAAGCACCACTTTGGGTGAGCCACTGGTCAGAGAGGTATATCGAGAGGCGATCAGCATAGGTGCTATCGTGGAGACAGAGCTGAGCTTCAGAGAGAAGAATAGGATATTTATGGAGCATGCTAATGATGAGCAGCTCAGATACATGCCGCTACTTTACAGGTCAGCGATGACAGAATTCGATGCTTTCTTATCCATCAGAGCACCTTATAATCTAAAGGAAGATCAGAATGTAGATCATGCTAAGCGTAAGGTCAGGACTGAGTCGCTTAAGCCTCTCATGAAGACCTACTTCGACAGGACTGCATCTAAGTCTCTCAGGAGAAGTCTATGTCAGTATCCGACTCAAGCGAGTGCTCAGGAAGCTGGTATGTCATTAGAAGAATATGAGGATTTCGTTTATAATGCATGTCACTTATATGATGACGATCCCGCTGAATCATGGCTGGATATCAGGCGAAAGCAGCAGAAGATCGTTGACTTTTTAAATAAGAAAAAGGAGATTACCTATAAGGGGAGGGGGACTGATATCTCTTTCAGCGTGAAAGACAGGACGTGGATTAACTCTGATGGACAAGCGAATATGCCATCAGGAGAGGTATTCACAGGTCCTATAGAGGACAGTGTCAATGGCGTGGTCCACTTCGCATATCCATCTATATACATGGGTAAAGAAGTAGAAGGCATCACACTATGGGTAGAGAATGGTCGTGTCGAAAAGTGGGAAGCTGTCAAGGGTAAAGATCTATTAGATAAGGTATTTCAGATCGAAGGCTCTCGATATTTTGGAGAAGTGGCGATTGGCACGAATTATAATATCCAACAGCCTACTAAAAATATACTTTTTGATGAAAAGATCGGAGGCACCATTCATATGGCAGTGGGCCAATCTTATAAGCAGACCGGTGGTAAAAATCATTCAGCTATCCACTGGGATATGATCGCTGATATGACGATTGAAGGAGAGATCATAGCAGATGGAGAGAAGATATATGAATCGGGTAATTTTACGATATTCAGTTGATATTAGGGCTACTATTAATAAGTGTCATCTTATTTGCGATAGTTGGATAAGAAATATATATTTGCGCTTCCTTAAGAAAGGGTGATTAGCTCAGTTGGTTCAGAGCACCTGGTTTACACCCAGGGGGTCGGGAGTTCGAGTCTCTCATCGCCCACATAATGAAAGCCGAAGTTTCCACTTCGGCTTCTTTATTTTATACTCTGTTAGGAAAGCTCTACAAGAAAATCACTGAAACACCCTCACATAATCAATCTCCATCGACTGCGGAAACTCCGTCGTTTCATCAGGACTCCCTGGCAATCTTCCACCCACAGCTACATTAAAGATGAAAAAGAATGGCTGATTAAATCTCCATTCTTTACCCGTCGTATCTGATGGCTTTAAAGTGAGGAACTTAGTGTTATTAACATACCAGTCTATTGCATTTGGCTTCCATATGATCGTGAAGAGATGAAACTCATCATGAAAGGATCTACCGTGGCTTGAACTCTTGTGTCTTAAAATTGCTAAAACCTTGATCTCGATCACCCCAGTGAATGGCTGCTGAAGTCTCATTCTCCTTATGTCCGACATGCTCCATGATGTCTATCTCTCCACAAGCTGGCCATCCCACCTCATCGATGTTTTCTCCCAGCATCCATAAGGCTGGCCCAAATCCTTGCCCCTTAGGAAGCTTTGCTCTGGTATCTATTCTACCATATCGAAAGGTCTTTTTATTCTTGGTAATGATCCTAGATGACTCGAAGTTGCTGGTGCCTCCTTTAGTCGCGGTAATCACTAATTTACCATCTCGCAGAGCTGTGGTTCTACTCCGTATAATTTTGTAATTCTTCATTCCCCCAGCCACAAAGGTTAGGGCATCCATCGCCTATTTCAAAAGTATATACTTCTGGATCTAATGATGCTCCATCGAATTCATCACTCCAAGCCAGATCATAGCCAAAAATTATCCTGATTGACATACCCATCAGCACCAAATGAGGCATCATCGTTGTCTTTAATAATACCAAATCCATTTTCGTCTTTGATCGTTGCATTTTTCACACTACTTATAATCAGCTCTATTTTTTCTTCGACTTCATTAAGCTCATCATCTAAAATCTCAATGGCTACTTCTGTGGTGAGAGATCCGGCAGAGATAATGGCTTGACTAGTTTTTTCAGTAAAATCTACTGACGGTTCTGCTGCAACCTTGATCACAGTATAGTCGAAGCTAATATCTACATTTGGTGTTTTACTGACCCTGATTTTAAATAGAATGGAAGAATACGCTGGGACAGATTCTGCGCCTGTAACATCTGTCACAGATAGTTCTGGAAGGTTCTCCAATGGTTCGTTATCCGAGTCCGGAGTCCCAGAGTCATTAGAACATGCTACAATAGACAGTATGCATGCATTTACAGTAAACCATGCAAATATTTCATCAAAAAATACATTTTGTTATAGAAGAACGAGAGACTCACAAATGAGAAACGAAAAAAGCCTGACTTTTAAAGGGTCAGGCTTATAAATAAATTATTTGTCTAAGAAGATCTATATATATTGGTTGATGATATTTTCATATAACTCTTGCTGACCACTGATTTGCTCAGGCTCACCATTATTATTACCAATTTTAGCAAGATCAGTTAGTTTCATCTTCCCATCAGCAAACTTTTTACCATCTCCTTTTCCAAATGTGCTATATCGATTACGCCTTAGTTTCTTATAATCAGACTCTTTCATGATCGCATCTGCTACGAGTAATGATCTGGCAAATACATCCATTCCGCCAATATGTGCATGGAATAAGTCAGCCAGATCAGTCGAATTTCTTCTGGTCTTCGCATCAAAATTGACACCTCCTCCTTTGATCCCGCCTGACTCAAGTATGACAAGCATTGCCTCAGTCAGTTCGTACAGGTCTACAGGAAATTGGTCAGTATCCCAACCATTCTGATAGTCACCTCTGTTAGCATCTATTGATCCTAAGGCACCTGCATTGGCAGCGACTTGCAGCTCGTGAGCAAATGTGTGCTGCGCGAGGGTAGCATGATTTACTTCAGCATTTATTTTAAAATCATCCATCAGGTCATACTCACGTAAGAAGCCGAGTACTGTCGCTGAGTCAAAATCATACTGGTGCTTAGATGGCTCCATAGG
>Ga0209831_1000561_pt1 | contig 35933 bp, 28 predicted proteins | sample Maine_Asex4_meta_FD_187451 | JGI IMG/M metagenome (GOLD analysis project Ga0209831, IMG submission 187451) | Marine algal microbial communities from Maine, USA - Maine_Asex4_metaG (SPAdes) (version 2) | ecosystem: Host-associated > Algae > Red algae > Unclassified | place: Maine, USA | collected... | reverse complement strand
ACATTTTGCTCTCTATCGTTCCTACAATTAAAATGGCTTGAGCCACTCTAGCTTGGATTGCTTAGATCTCAAGTATGTATAGGCTTTCAGACAAATTAACTCAACCAATTAAACCCGCAACGAGTTGTTTTGGTCGGGACAGTACGACCTAAAATTACGCTATGTCGGACATGCCGAAAAGTGGGACGAGATATTTATTGACGGTGACTTAGAGCAACCAGAATTTCTGGCTTTTTATCTGCAAAATAATCGGGTAATGGCTGTGGCGGGAGTCAACCGCGATCGCGAAATTGCCGCGATTTCAGAGTTGTTACACAGACAAACAATGCCAAATGCAGCAGCAGTAAAGGAGACAAAGATCGATTGGATTGCTCAAACGCAAGCTAAAGGCTGATACATTTCCAAAACAAACGGCACGATTGGGTCGGGGTAGCTCGCTTATATTGGTAAGCTAAAAACAAAGCAAGCACCCTTGCCTGGCTGGGCTTTAAACCAAATGTCTCCGTGGTGGCGATCGATAATTCGTTTAACGGTTGCCAGACCAATGCCCGTACCCTCAAAATTCTTACTGTTACTCAACCTCCCGAAAGGAGTAAAAAGTTGCTCCGCCTCTGTCTCATCAAAACCAATACCGTTATCTTCTAGGTAATAAGTCTGCTTAGTATCGTTACTCACACCAAACTCAATCTGAGGTTCGGGACTATTTTTGGTATATTTCCAGGCATTACCAATCATATTTTCTAAAGCTAGCTTAATAAGCTGAAGATCTGCCTTGGCGACAATATCTGGTTTAACAACAAACTTTACCTTTCTTTCTGGCTGCTGCTGCTGCAAAATAGCGAAAATTTCGCTAGTCAACTCGCTGAGGTTTATCTCCTCTATTGACATCTCTAACTGCTGTACCTGAGATAGATTGAGTAAATTGCGGGTGATTTGCTCCATCCGCAGACTAGATTGATGAATGCGTTCGATACAGAGTCGATCCTGAGATTCTAATGGTTGCGATCGCTTTTTTGTTAGCAGTAGGGAACTCATACCCTTAATAAAGCTGAGGGGATTTTTAAGATCGTGGGAAACAGAGTAGCTGAAGGTCTGTAGTTCCTGATTATAGTATTCAAGCTCTGCCGTACGCTGTTTTAACTGTTCCGTAATTGACTTGCGTTCGATGGCATATTGAATTGTTTTGGCTAGTGATTTGGGGACAATTTCACCTTTAACCAAATAGTCCTGCGCTCCTTCTCTTACTGCTGCGATCGCAAATTTTTCTTCAGTTAGAGCGGAAATAACGATGATTGGAGTATTTGGCGCCTGTTGGTTAACCGCTACAAATGTTTCTAATCCTTGACTATCGGGCAACATCAAATCGATCAAAATGGCTGCAAAAGACTGGCTGCCTAAAATTTCGATTGCTTGAGTTAAATATTGAGCCTCGGTAATCTTAAAATCAAAATTGCTGATGTCTCTCAACTGCTCTTTCACCAGATAGGCATCACCAGAATTATCTTCTAACAGTAAAATGTCGATTCGATCCATACTGGCTAATCTAAAAGTTTTTTATTCCAATTGAGGAAGCTCTACGCAACCAAACCAAAAATGTTCAATTTGCTGAATTGCCGCCAGAAAAGCCTGTAGATTAGAGGGTTTTACAATATAGCAACTAGCTTGAAGTCTATAGCCAGTCAGAACATCCTGCTTCGATCTGGAGGATGTAAAAATAACTACGGGCATCACTTTTAGCAGGGGATCGGCTTTGATCTCTTCGAGAATCTCAAAACCATGTCTTCCTGGTAAATTCAAATCCAGTATTACTATATCAGGGCGACTCGCATACTGGAAGTTCCCTTCTTGTCGTAAATACCGCATCACGTCGACCCCTGCTAGAAGATAGTCGATGCTGTAATTTCCCGCACTGCGAGCTAAAGAATTCTCAATTAGATAGATGTCACCTGGGTTATCTTCACACAGCAAAACTTTAACCGTCATGACAAATATCTTTAAATAAATTTAAATATGTATATATACCTATATGCTATCAAAGTCGCAACTATTCAAAGTAAACCGAAAGGTAGATCCCTGACCGATTTCTGATTTCACCCAAATCTTTCCTCCATGACGTTCGACTATTTTTTTGCAAATTGCCAAGCCAATTCCCGTTCCTGAATACTTTTCTTTCGGGTGAAGTCGCTGAAAAATATCAAAAATTCTCTGGAAATTGCGCGGATCGATGCCAATACCATTGTCCTCAATAGAAAATAGCCAGCCTGAGTTATGAGCTTCTGCGCTGATTTCAATTTTGGGATTGGACATACTGCGGTAGGTAATAGCATTGCTAACCAAATTTTGAAATAGCTGTACTAACTGGCTCTCATCCCCAACTATTTGAGGTAAAGGTTTAACCTCAATCGTCGTATTTGTATCTTTGATTAATAACTGTAGGTTAGACTTTACCGTTTCCCAGACTAGATTGCAGGCGATCGTCTTTAAAGGTTTGGGATCCTTGCCAATGCGAGAATACAGCAGTAGATCCTCGATCAGGATTTCCATTCGCTTGGCGCCATCAACGGCAAAACCAATAATCTTATCCGCCTCGTCATCTAGCTGACTGGTATAGCGTTGAGCCAAAAGTTGAGTAAAGCTAGTCACCATTCTGAGTGGCTCTCTTAGATCGTGGGAAGCAACATAGGCAAAGTTTTCCAACTCTTGATTCGACAGCAGCAGCTCGGCATTGAGGTTTTTTAACCTTTGTTCGGTTTGCTGACTCTGGGTAATATCCCTAATGGTAACGACTGCGCCTCTTGTCTGACCTTGAGGATCGAGAATTGGACAGCCATTACTCAGCAATGTGAGAGGCTTAGAATTGTTGGCAATGCGGACAAATTCAACATTAGTAAATGTTTCGCCATTATAGGCTCTAGATAGAGGTAGATTTTCATCTTTCAACAAAGTTTTTTCATCTAGTTCGTATAAGCCATAGTGTTGCGACCATTTATTAGAGGGAAGAGGTTTGAGTCTGCCAAAAAGATTTTCACTGGCTTGGTTAAATAAAGTCAAGATCCCCCGCTCATCACAGGCGACTACGCCAACAGAAAGACTATTTAAAACTGCCTGGAGAAACGATCTTTCCTGTTCTAATTCCGATTCGACCTGTTTGCGCGACTCTATCTGCTGGGCTAAATCTTGATTGACCTGTTCGAGAACTTGAGGATTGGGCAAACTTAGGGCAAGGGGGAAAAAGCTAATGAGTTCGATCGCCGTATAGACAGAAATCAAAGCCGTAATCGCTTTAATAGTTCCCGACATCCAGTAGTCGGGATGCCACAAAGTCCAAATCGCCAGTAAATGTGTCGTACCGCAGCTAAAGATAAACAGGCTAAACAAAACCAAAATTTTCTTAAACGGATGCTCCTGCTGCTGGCGGACAAAATAAAACAGAGTAATTGGAATTGAAAAATAGGCGATCGCAATTAAAAGATCGGCGCTGACATGTAGCCAGACCAAGCCCGTTTGCCAGAGATAGCAGTGTCCGTGAGGAATATATTGAGTGGATAAGAAGTGATTTAGCACAAATAAGTGGCTCTAGCTTTGAAAGATTGTTTAATAAACGTAGGTCTGTTGCTCAAATTTTAGAGCGGAATCCTAGATAAGGGAATTTAGAGATTTGTTTGTAGCTGAGTCGTCTAACGACACAGCTCGCTTCGCTTCGCTCGACGTCCGCGAAACGATTCCTAGTTTCATGATAAATTGACCGAACGGAAGACATAAAATTTAAAATGACCAAATTAGTTGTAGCCACAGGCAATCCTGGTAAATTAGCAGAAATACAGGAATATTTAGGCGATTTACCCTGGGAATTAGAATTAAAACCCGCCGAAATTGATGTAGATGAGACAGGCACTACTTTTATCGCTAATGCTCGTCTCAAAGCTAGCGAAGTAGCCAAAGCTGTAGGAAGATGGTCGATCGCCGATGATTCTGGGCTGGCTGTGGATGCCCTCAACGGTGCGCCAGGGTTATATTCTGCTCGTTATGGCAAGACGGATGCAGATCGCATTAATCGTCTGCTACGAGAGTTGGGAAATACGGATAAGCGCCAGGCAAAATTTATCTGTGCGATCGCGATCGCCGATCCTCAAGGCAAAATAAGACTCGAAACTGAAGGTGTCTGTTCGGGAGAAATCTTAGCTTCTCCCCGCGGCGAAGGCGGTTTTGGATACGATCCTGTATTCTATGTCCCCAGTCAGCAGCAAACTTTTGCGGAAATGTCTCCAGAGACAAAAGGCAGGGTTAGCCATCGTGGGGTAGCCTTTGCTCGGCTAATGCCAGAATTGCACCAGCTATCTCAACATCAGAAGCAGAGATAAGACGTTTGATTAGATAATTTCTTCTGTATCTTTAGCACGGGCAAACTTACCGTCAACAAATTCTGATTTGGCTAATTTTGTCCGCCAACAAAAAAGGCGGGTCGATTCCCACCTTAAATATAGAGATAATTTGAATTTAACTATTTTAGCGATCGACCGAACCCATAATGATGTCAATACTGCCCAAAATCGGCATAATATCTGCCAGCTTAACGCCCTTGAGCAATTCGGGTAGAATCTGTAGATTATTAAAGTCAGGAGCGCGAATTTTCCAACGCCAGGGGAAAACATTATCGTTACCGACAACAAAAATACCTAGTTCTCCCTTGCCGCTTTCTAAACGAACGTAGTGTTCTCCTTCAGGAATTTTGAAGGTGGGAGCAACTTTCTTGGCTATATACTGATATTCAAAATCGTTCCATTTGGACTTACGTCCTTCTGCCATGCGCTTGGCTTCTAGGTTTTCGTACGCACCACCAGGCATGCCTTTAAGCGCCTGACGAATAATCTTAATTGACTCGCGCATTTCGCGGATGCGGACTAAATAACGGGCAAAACAGTCTCCCGCAGTTTCCCAATGAACATCCCAGTCAAAATCGTCATAACATTCGTAGTGGTCTACTTTTCGTAAATCCCACTTAACTCCCGAAGCCCGCAACATTGGGCCAGAAAGACCCCAGTTAATTGCCTGGTCGCGCGAAATTGTGCCGACTCCTTCCACCCGTCGACGGAAGATAGGGTTATTTGTAATTAGTTTTTCATACTCGTCAATCTTTGGATCGAAATAATCGCAGAAGTCTTCGCATTTATCAATCCAGCCGTAGGGTAGATCGACGGACACGCCGCCAATACGGAAGTAGTTATTGTTAATTAACCTCTGTCCCGTAGCAGCTTCCCAAAGATCGTAAATTAATTCTCGTTCGCGGAAAATATAAAAGAAGGGAGTTTGTGCGCCAACGTCTGCCATGAATGGACCAAGCCACAACAGGTGGTTGGCAATACGGTTCAACTCTAGCATGACCGCACGGATATATTGAGCGCGTTTTGGCACTTCAATACCAGCCAGTTTTTCGGGAGCATTCACCGTAATCGCTTCATTAAACATTCCTGCTGCATAGTCCCAACGACTTACATAAGGAACGTACATAACGCTGGTGCGATTTTCGGCAATTTTTTCCATGCCTCGATGAAGATAACCGATCACGGGTTCGCAATCGACGACATCTTCCCCATCAAGAGTCACAATGAGGCGCAAAACACCATGCATTGAAGGATGATGAGGACCCATGTTGAGAATCATGGGTTCGGTTCTAGTTTCTATCTGTGCCATAAATCAGCGATCTATCTTTTATGAGGAATTGTAATCTTCAACTGCAACTTTGTTATCTATCTTATCTAGTTTTATGACTCCATACTCAGAGAAACCAAATCTTTTGCAGCATCATTTGTCCTAAATCATTATTTTCCCGATCCAGTGCGTCCTAAATCGATCGCTAATTCTCACGAAAATCACGGGCAAATTTTAGATGTGACCTTGCCATAGATTATTATTGTTGATATTGCAGTGCTTCGGCGGAGTTGTGAGCATGGTAGTTCAAGAAAGTCAGATTAGTTCTCTACTCGATCCGTTCCAACATTTTGGCGTTCACCTCGGTTTAGACCGAATTAACAAATTACTGGCAGATCTTGATAATCCCCATCTAAGTACCCCAATCATTCACGTGGCTGGAACGAACGGCAAAGGTTCTGTCTGCGCCTATCTTGCTTCGATTTTGACCGAGGCGGGTTATCGCGTCGGTCGCTATACTTCGCCTCATTTAGTCGATTGGACAGAACGCATTCATTTTAATGGACAGAAGATTGCCGCTGCAGATTTAGTCGCGATTTTACAGGATATACGCTCTGCGATCGCCCCAGATACCGAAAGCCCGACTCAGTTTGAAGTAATTACCGCAGCAGCCTGGCTCTATTTTGCCCGATCGCAGGTAGATATTGCGGTGATAGAAGTCGGTTTGGGAGGCAGATTGGATGCTACAAACGTCAAGGATGAGGCTCTAGTTAGTATCATTACTTCCCTGAGTAGAGAACACTGGCAGCGCCTAGGACCTACCGTGGCAGATATTGCCAGAGAAAAAGCAGGAGTAATCAAACCCAACTGTCCCGTAATTGTCGGCAAGCTTCCCCAATCCGCGAAAGAAGTAGTCCGGGCTAGAGCCGAAGAGTTAAACGCGCCGTTAACAATTGTCGAGCCAGCTACAGCGATAAAAATCACGGGTTCGAAAGAAATGAATTGGGCGAGATATGAGGATCTAGAATATCCCTTGCCCCTATTGGGTGAAGTGCAGCTGAGTAATTCAGCGATCGCTATTGCCACAATTAAAAATTTACAGCAGCAAGGATGGCAAATTCCCGAACTGGCAATCCAAACGGGCATGAACAAAACGCGCTGGCAGGGCAGACTACAGTGGGCAACCTGGCGTGGCAATCCTTTATTAATCGATGGAGCGCATAATCCCGCAGCAGCGATCGCTCTCAGACAGTATATAGATACCCTAGATAAGCCCGTAGTTTGGGTGATGGGCATGTTATCGACAAAAGATCATGAAGATGTTTTAGAAGTGCTGCTCAAGCCTAACGATGAGCTGCATCTAGTTCCCGTCCCCGAACACAGTACCGCCCAGCCAGAAGAGCTAGCGATTATAGCCAAAGGGGTTTGCCCTCGTCTTCAGAAATGCCAAACTCACCAGGATGTCTTTACCGCACTGGATATCGCCATGAAGTCGGCATCCCAAACGGATGGTGAAAAGCCAGATAAATCGACTCGATTAACTGTTCTGTGCGGTTCTCTATATTTGATTGGACATCTGTTCCAACACGGCGATGGTTTAACCTTAGCCTCATGACTCAATCGGCAATTTAGCAACCGACGGTTGAAATAGAAGTTAGACAGCAAAAATTGGCACTTGATAAGTTTTTTGCTCAAGATTTGAGTCGATTAGAACGTCTGAGGACAAAAATTGTAAAATAAATCACAGATACTTTTTATCAATAGCATTAGCAGCAACATAGTTATATGAGCAAGGGAACATTATTTGATAAGGTTTGGGATCTACACACCGTTGGCACGCTGCCTTCTGGTCAAACCCAGCTTTTTATTGGCTTACATCTGATCCACGAAGTAACTAGCCCTCAAGCTTTTGCTATGTTGCGAGAGAGAAATCTCCAAGTATTATTTCCCGATCGAACAGTCGCTACAGTAGATCACATTGTTCCCACTGAAGATCAGGCTCGTCCCTTTTCTGACGTGCTGGCAGAAGAAATGATTCGGGCTTTAGAAAAAAATACTCAAGACTACGGGATTAGATTTTATAATGTTGGTTCGGGAAATCAGGGAATTGTCCACGTAATTGCTCCCGAACAGGGTTTAACCCAGCCAGGGATGACCGTTGCCTGTGGAGACTCCCACACGTCAACCCACGGGGCTTTTGGCGCGATCGCCTTTGGCATTGGTACGTCTCAAGTACGTGATGTCTTAGCCTCCCAGACTCTAGCTTTAGCCAAGCTCAAGGTACGTAAAATTGAGATTAACGGCAAACTACCTCACGGTGTCTTTGCCAAAGATGTTATTCTCCATATCATTCGCAAGCTTGGCGTAAAAGGCGGCGTAGGCTACGCCTACGAATTTGCTGGCTCTACTTTTGAAGCCATGTCGATGGAAGAACGGATGACCGTTTGCAATATGTCGATTGAAGGCGGTGCGCGGTGTGGCTATATCAATCCCGATAAAATAACTTTTGACTATTTGAAAGGTCGTGACTTTGCACCCCAAGGAGATGCCTGGGAAAAGGCGATAGACTGGTGGACCAGCATCCGCAGCGATGATGATGCCGTATACGACGAAGTAGTTAAGTTCGATGCCTCAGATATTGAACCTACCGTCACCTGGGGTATTACTCCCGGACAGGGATTGGGAATTGGCGAAAATATTCCCGTTGCCGATGAACTGCCTTTGAGTGAAAGAGCGATCGCCGAAGAAGCCTACAGCTATATGCAGCTAACTCCAGGTCAACCCCTCAAGGGAACGAAGGTAGATATTTGTTTTATCGGTAGCTGTACCAACGGTAGAATTAGCGACCTGAGAGAAGCAGCTAAAGTTGCTCGCGGTCATCAGGTAGCATCAGAGGTAAAAGCTTTTGTCGTACCAGGTTCGGAACGGGTCAAACAAGAAGCAGAAGCAGAAGGATTGGATAAAATCTTTACCCAGGCAGGTTTTGAATGGCGCGAACCAGGCTGCTCGATGTGTCTGGCAATGAATCCCGATAAGCTACAGGGAGATCAGATTAGCGCCTCCTCTTCCAACCGCAACTTTAAAGGTCGTCAAGGCTCGTCTACAGGCAGAACTCTGCTTATGAGTCCCGCAATGGTCGTGGCAGCAGCAGTTAAGGGTCGGGTTGCTGACGTACGAGAGCTAGAGGCGATTTAATAACTTTCTAAATTTTGGTGTTTATTATCTTATTTCAATCGGATGTTCTTTTCTCTAGGAGCATCTGATTTTTTTCATTAGATGAAGATAGTATTGATTCTAGTTTTCTGCTTTACTGTTTTAAGCCCGATCTGCTACTAGAGTATTCCCCTGAAGATTGACTTACAGTCTTGACTTTGGCCGAACTGAACCAACGAAAGTAGTTTGCGGTCAAAAATTCTTTAATTGGAAACAGGATAAACGTTAGCGGATTGATCGTCACGATAATATTACGCACGTCTCTTTTAGCCAGACCGACAATTTGTTTTGCTACCCAATTAGGAGACATCACTCCTGCAGGGTTGAGCTTACTTTTAAATGGACCGAGAATCAGCTTCCTGACCACGCAAGGAGCATCTAAACGACGCAGGGTAACTAACTCACCGATCGCTCTTTTACTTAGTTCGTAAAGGGGACTAAAGGCAGGATTAACCTCTGCTTCGGAAGTATTCACCCAAACTTCTTTGCGTACCAAATCGCGATCGCTTTTAAAGGTAGTAAAGAATAAATCCATTAACCTTAAGGTGGAAAAGGCATTAATTTCGTAGGATCTGGCGATCGCCTCTTCATCTCTTTGACCGTAGACATTGACTCCATGATTGAGAATCAAAATATCAATTTTCTCTAGCTGAGAGCGTAACTCTGATTCCTGTCCTGCTTGCCACGATAGGGTTTTTATTGCCACTGCTTTACCGTCTATCTCTAGCTCGACCTCAGTTCCAGAAGACGTTAAGGCTGTAACTTTTGCCCCTGCTAGGTGAAGTTGAGTTAGCAAAGCTGTACCTAATGTTCCCGATGCTCCCGTAACGGCAATCCGCTTATTTTTCAAGGATAGAGCCGTACCTAATATCTTATCTACTAGAGTTAGCGTCCCAGAGAAATAAGCATCCTGGTTATCAAAATGATGTCGCCAATGATAGGGACGATTGACAAACCAGCGAGCGGGCAAATTAGTAAATTCCCCTGGTCTGTGGGTTACATCAGTCAGTTCATCTACGAGGGGAATACCCAACCCACGGGCGATCGCCCCTAGCAAAAATGCCAGAGTATAGAGAGAGCCAGTCCAAACCGCCCACTGAGGCGTAAAATCCCAGCTACGAGTAAGCTGCCAGGGTAAAATGCTCAACGTCAACATTACCAAGGATTCGGGAACATCATTGTACCAATGAGCCTGACGATAAACCGAATCGCTAACCACCGAAAGATCCCGCCTAAAAACCTTATGATGCCACACGTGTAAACGGTAAAGAGGTTGCCAAAGGTGGGACAAGGTATGGTACAAATCCCTGACTAATTCAACCCATAATACCGAGGCTAATGCGATCGCCAACCCCATTCCCCAACTGTCAATCGTCATGTTGTTATAACTTCAAGTAAATTTATAAAAATTAAATTATTACTGTCCTTTACTTTAACCAAAAACCTGCAGATCGAACCAGTTATTAATCGATCGCGGACTTCGATAATTAAAATTTGGCTAAGAAAGTTTACAATTATAGCTAGAATTGAACCACCGTCACTAACAATAATTTAGTCGTCGATTAAGCAAATTATTTAGGCGATCTCCCGAACTTTCGAGCATAGCGCAGATTTAAAAACATAATTATGACAGAGAATTATTGGTCAAAAGAAAAATCAGAGCCAGATTTAGATCCTCTTAATTCTCTCTTGTCGGAATTATCAGATCCAGAAGTTGCGGAAGAAGAATTTCGAGAAGACTTTTTTCAGGGTTTGGCTGGGCGTAGAAGTAAAGCTGCCTTGCTCTTAACGGCAGTGTGGGTAATAGTTATTGCTTTGCATCTCATAAGCTGGGGAATTTGGCTGGTGTATGGCTTTACCTCGCTAGCAGGAATGCAGATTTTGCGCTATCTGTTGGTCAAGTCCGATCCCGTACCCGCAGCTTTGACCGATGCTGAATTAGCAGATGCCCCACGGGTTTCTCTATTAGTAGCTGCTAAAAACGAAGAAGTCGTGATTAGTAATTTGGTGGCAATGCTGTGTAGCCTAGATTATCCTGCCGATAAATATGAGGTTTGGGCAATTGACGATCGCAGTACCGATAATACACCTGCAATCTTGGATCGATTAGCGATTGAATACCCTCAACTAAAAGTAGTTCATCGCGCTGCTAACGCTGGAGGTGGTAAGTCGGGAGCGTTGAATCAAGTTATTCCTCAAACCTTTGGCGACATTATTGGTGTATTTGATGCGGATGCTAAAGTTTCTGCCGATCTATTACGCAGAGTCGTACCCCTATTTGACGAGCAGATGGGTGCGGTTCAGGTAAGAAAAGCGATCGCCAATGCGTCAGAAAATTTCTGGACAAAAGGACAGGCGACAGAAATGGCGCTGGATAGCTATGTTCAACAGCAGCGTATTGCCGTCGGTGGCATTGGAGAATTAAGAGGCAATGGTCAGTTTGTCAGTCGGACAGCCCTGCATAGCTGCGGTGGCTGGAATGAAGAGACGATCACCGATGATTTGGATCTGACTGTTCGCCTGCATCTAGATAACTGGAAAATTGGTTTTCTGCTTACGCCTCCCGTATTAGAAGAGGGAGTTACTCAAGCTGCTTCTCTATGGCATCAGCGCAATCGCTGGGCAGAAGGAGGCTATCAAAGATATTTAGACTACTGGCGCTATATCTTCCGTACCCCAATGGGTTTCGGCAAGCGGGTCGATCTGCTCTGCTGGATGCTGCTGCAATATATCGTCCCTGCTGCTAATGTGCCTGATGGCTTAATAGCGATCGCTCGCCACCGTTTACCAATCCTCAGTCCCGTTACGGGATTGCTCTTTGCCTGGGGCTTTCTAGGGATGTGTCGGGGCTTGCTACGGATACGAAAGACTGAGAATAGTCCTGTAGGCTTTGTAGATCTGCTCAACATTATGGGTCAGTCTCTACGGGGGCTAATATATATGCTGCACTGGCAGGTTGTTATGTTTAGCGTCACTGCGCGCATGTCCATCCGTCCAAAACGCCTAAAATGGGTCAAAACCGTTCATGGAGTTAGTAGGTAAGTAGTAGGTAGTAAATAGTAGGTCAAAGGTAAATTTATCTCTATTTTTTACGGTACAGATTCAGTCCAGAGTCTATGACGTAAACTAATGATGCGATCGCCATAATGCTTTGAACTATTACAGCGATCGGTCTAGATATATCTCCACCCGTTAGAAGAGTCACGAGTTTACCTAAACCAGCAAAAGTCCCCCCAAAGGCTAGTAAGGCGATAATCAAAGCTGCAATAGTAGTCTGCTTTCTTATTCCAGGCTTCAACCAGGTAAATACCCCCAAAGCGACAATTGGTAGACCAAAAACACAGGGAATCAAGGCAGTTTTACTTACCTGTCCCGTAGCAAAATAGCCAATTAGACCCAATGCTGTAATTAACAAACCATACACTAGAGTTTTTGTAACCACGATCCTTGTTGCTGAATTATTTTATGTGCCAATAATATTACTCTATTTAAGGCAGATCGAAAAATTGAACTATAAATTACGGCACCTAGAAATATATCTCAAGTCTCTGTCTTTAAAGGGATATGCCACTACATGCGGACAAGTCCTTTGTGGGACGTAGCTGCAAACATATGCGAAATAAATAATGGGCAAACAATATAAAATTGCAGCTTTACCAGGGGAAGGAATCGGCTTGGAAGTAGTTACCGCTACCCTAAATATCTTGCAACAGGCAGCAGTTAAACACAATTTTCAACTGCAAATAGATTATGGAGAAATCGGTCAGCCAGCTTTTGAGCAACATGGGACTTATTTACCCGAAGCTACAGTAAAAATATGTAGTAGTGCAGACGGTATTCTCTTTGGTGCAGTGAGTCAAGGAGGGTTATTAGAACTAAGGCAGAAATTCGATTTTTTTGTCAACCTACGTCCAGTTAAAGTGTTTCCCAGTCTGATAAACAATTCTAGTTTAAAAAGCGATCGCCTAACGGGAGTAGATATTTTATTCGTTAGAGAATTGGTTAGCGGGATCTATTTTGGCGCTTCGGGAAGAGAAGAAGACGATCGAGGCAGCTATGGCTATCACACCATGCAGTATTATGACTGGCAAATAGAACGTATTGCTCAAGTTGCCTTAAGCAAAGCGCAAGCAAGAAAAGGTTTACTAACGGTAGCCCACAAAGAAAACGCTCTACCCCGTTTACCCTGGACAAAATTAGTAACAAAAGTTGCCTCTGCCTATCCCGATATAACGATCGAACCGATGCTGGTAGACAATTTGGCAATGCAGCTAGTAATTAATCCCCAACGTTTTGATGTTGTTTTAGCGGGCAATTTATTTGGCGATATCTTGAGCGATCTAGGGGGTGCTTTAGTCGGCTCGGTAGGCTTATTAGGTTCTGCTAGCTTAAATCTAGCTGGATTTGGTCTTTACGAGCCAATACACGGTACTGCACCCGATATTGCTGGCACGAACAAAGCCAATCCCTTCGGTACTCTTGCCAGCGCCATGATGATGCTCGAACAGTGGGGAGAAACAAAAGCGGTAAAGGATTTGCAGCAAATCTGGAATCTGATCTTAGATCGCGGTTATCGCACCTACGACCTATATAACCATAAGTCAGAAATTGCGATCGGGACTCAAGAATTAGTCAAGCTGTTTCTACAAGAATTATCCTAATCTTTAGTTATAATGCCGAGCAGATTGAGTCAGAGATTACTCCGCCGTAAAACGACGGAGCCTGCTCTGACCGTTGGTCTATTGTTCCCTAGAGATTTAGCATGACCACTAGTATTAGACTGCCCCGTCGATTTTCCCTGACCCTATCTCAAAGCCTGACTTTAATTGGACTAATTATCACTCTGAGCTTTATTGCGATCGCATTTTTAGCCCCAACTTTACAAAATATAGGCTGGCTACAAGATCCTACCGCAGGATTGACTAATCCGATCCACGAAGCGCCAGGGGCAGACTATTGGTTTGGTACGACTCGCCAAGGCTATGATGTCTTTTCCCGTACTTTATTTGGAACTCAAGCAGCGTTAAAAGTCGTGGTGCTTGCAACTACCCTTAGCTTAATTATCGGCGTGCCTTTAGGGTTAGTCAGTGGCTACTTGGGGGGCAAAATAGATAAGGTTCTGATCTTCTTTATGGACACGATTTATACCCTGCCAGGACTACTACTATCGGTAACTCTAGCTTTTGTGGTGGGAAAGGGCGTAATTAATGCTGCGATCGCTCTAAGTATTGCCTATATACCTCAGTATTATCGTATTGTTCGCAACCATACCACTAGTGTCAAAACAGAATTGTTCATCGAAGCTGCACAGGCGATGGGCGCACCTACCAGCAGAATTCTAACCCGCTATCTGTTTTTTAACGTGATCCAAAGCGTTCCCGTTTTGTTTACCTTAAATGCTGCTGATGCGATCTTGATCCTGGGCGGGTTGGGCTTTCTTGGCTTAGGATTACCCCCCGAGGTGCCAGAATGGGGTCACGATCTGCGTCTGGCGCTAGATGCCTTGCCTACAGGGATTTGGTGGTCGGCTACTTTCCCTGGTTTAGCTATGACTACCTTAGTTACAGGCTTGTCTCTGGTGGGAGAAGGTTTAGGAGATATGTTAAATCCTGGTATTAAGAAAAGCTAATTACATGATGTTTGTAGAAGCGAGTAACAGTTTCCTTTTTATAGTTCTATCTGCAACCTCCGCAAAATAAGCAATAAGAATATTCTGTATCAAAATACAAAATAAATTCAGCTTATTCTATTTTTATAACTTGATAACAAATCGTGCATATTATCTCCATAAAATTTATGATTATACTGAATTCAAAGATTAGTTTATTCAAGAGATTTTAATATCTGATTCCACTTGGTTTTATGAATGGTCTGCAATTCTTTATCTGATTCCACAAGTAGAGAATAATCTTCGATAAATTTATCTACTGAGGTAACTAATCTCAAATAGTATTTGAGCGTTGGTAGAACTCCATTGATAATCACCTGGCAACCATGATTGGTAGCGATCGATGCAATCTCCTCTTTGATTTTGAGTTTATCCTCTTGTTTGACTCCAGCCGAAGAAAGAATATAGTATCGTCTGGGATTATATTTAAGTATCTTATCTTTGGCATTTAAGATTATTTGCAAGCTAACAGGTTTTCCCTGTTTTATCTCTATTGCCTCGATAAGTTTTTTGCTCTTACCGAATATTTCTATGTCTCCTGCTGCTTTAGATGTTCGATCGGATGCGGTATGACTACCTAAATCTTTTAAAACACAACCCTTATATCTTTCCAATTCCAACATTAATCTTTGATAGATAGCATACAAAGCAATAACGGGCAGTTTTGAACCTCCAGAAGCATTGTATTTATGATTAAAATGATCTTCTAAGCAGTGAACGACTGTCGTAATATTGATTTTTTCAGGATTTGCTAATTTGACAATCTTAATTTGATTAGCTGTAGCTACATCTTTAATCTGTCTAATCAAAAATTTAGTTGCGAGTTCTGCTAAATCAGGGGTACTTTCTACGAAGTCAACAATTTCTAAGAAAGCTTTTTTTACGCTCTTATTACTAATTTTTCCCTGATAGTCAAGAGTATAAGGATAAGGTTGCTCTAAAGAACGGGTTAACCAGCAACTTTCTGCCATAGCTGGTAAACCTAATTCCTTTAAAGTAGGTGTAATATATTGAGTATCTATTGTCCTACCAGAAAAACCACCAGGCATTTTCGATTGATGATATCTAATGTCCTGAGTGGGTTCTAGCATTTTGTGTATTAACAGAGTTATTAGTACTGTATAAACTCCTTTTTGCCTGGTGCAGTTTTGAGAAATAATCTGGATACAATCAAATATATTATCTGGCAATTGTAAGTCGGTATTTTCTAAAATATTGGCATCGTGATATATCTCCAATAACTTTTGCTTGTGATTCATATTTACAATACTTGAAATTTCCAACTGAACTGCTTGAGGTTTATAAAAACTTTTATCTTCTTTTTGTAGTTGACCTTCTGAGAACAACAAATTTTGCTTTTGAATCTGTAATGCCAACTGATGAATCATAGGTATACATACAGAATTACCAATCTGTCTATAGCATTCTGAAAGAGAATTATGAAGCTTAAAATTGTTAGGAAAACCCATGATACGATAGCATTCTCTAATTGTGAGTTTTCGTACTCGATCTTCTTTTGGTATATAAACAAAAAATCTTCCAGAGGTTTCCTGAGATGGAATGGTAGGATGAACTCCTTCAACTGAATAAATTCTATTAGGCTGTCTATGTACTCGCGAAAGATGCTCTGTATTAGGTCTAACTCCTTTCCAAATGCTTTTATTACTTCTATACCCAACAAAAATTAATCCTGAAGTCTGTTTTTTAGGTTTGTCGATTAAAGTATATTCAGTTCTATTTAAATATTCAAATTTTCCGTTCTTACAGAGATAATTGTCTAAACTCTTAGTAACTTTACTTTCTTTTATACAATTAAAATTAAACTTGCTTTTTTTAGTAGCTAGAATTATAATTCTTTCTCTATTTTGAGGAAGAGAGAAGCTTTTCGAGTTTAATAATTTATAGTCAACTAAATATTCTAAATCCTCTAGGGAACGAAGAATTATATCTAACGTTCTACCTTTATCATGATGAATTAAATGCTTAACATTCTCCAAAAGTACTACGGGAGGCTGTTTAAATTTTATAATTTCGCAAATGTAAAAGAATAGGGTGCCTCTAGTATCTTCAAAACCCTGCCTTTTGCCACAAATGCTAAACGGTTGGCAGGGAAAACCTGCTGTTAAGACATCAAAATCGGGGATTTTTTTGATATCTATTTTCGTAATGTCTCCATTCGGCTTCTCGCCAAAATTCTTGAAATAGACTTCCTGACAAGCAATATCTATCTCACTTGAATATACACATTGATAACCTGCTTGTTTAAAAGCTAATCTAAAACCGCCAATTCCAGCAAAAAGCTCGATGAACGTTGGTTTTTGCTTATCCACTATTCGTAAAATAACTAACGGTTATTTAATATACCAGGATTTCGTAGAAAATAACTTGGCAGCGATCGCTGAAACAAATTTTATCAAAGCCATAATTATTAACATCGATCGGCATAACTCAATAGCGCAGAAGCTCTTTATACATAAGGCGTATACCTTTATTAGGATTAGGGCTTAGGTTTAAAGTAGGCTTCCATTACCTGCCTGACTAAAGGTGCTGCGATTGAACCACCGCCACCGCCCGAATGCTCGGCAAAGGCCACGACGACAATTTCTGGTTTGTTATAGGGTGCATATGCGCCAAACCAAGTATGGGAGTCTCCTGGAGGGGCTTCGGCTGTTCCGCTTTTGCCTGCTCCTGGAGGAGTTAGAGGAGAGTTTAGTTTTGCCCCCGTTCCGCCGTTTACCACCGCTCTAAGTCCATTTTGAATAGTGGAAATCGTAGTTGGTTTGAGCTTGAGATTGACTTTCTCTGGCTGGGGTCGATCTTGTACCAAGTGAGGAGTAATTCGATAACCATTATTGGCGATCGCACTAAACATGACCGCTACCTGTAGGGGCGTGGCGCTAGTGAAGCCCTGACCGATAGACATATTAACCGTATCTCCCGTAGTCCAGCCCCAATTTTTAAAGTTGCGACGCTTCCAAGCGTCATCGGCAATTAAACCTGCGGTTTCTCCCCGTAGCTCAATTCCCGTTCGCTGACCAAAGCCAAATAGTCGAGCATATTTAATCAGCTCTTTGCCTCCAACTCCCTGCCCAATTTGACCAAAGAAAGTGTTACTACTCCAAGCCATTGCCGAAACATGACCCATACGCCCAAAACCACGCCGATTCCATTCCCGAAACTTTGTCCCGCCGACGGATAAATAGGGATAAGTTCCTAAAACCGTATTGGGAGGATATTTTCCCGTCTCCAAACCTGCTGCAGCAGTAACAACTTTGAAAGTCGAAGCAGGTGGAAAAGCCCGCAGAGACATATTTAGAAAAGGATTCCCCCTAGACTGTAATTCTTGCCAGGCTTCAGTTGTAATAGAGCCTGAAAAAATATTGGGATCGAAACTAGGATAGCTTGCCATCGCAATAACTCCTCCAGTTTCGGGATCTAGAGCGACAATTGCCCCCCTTCTCGTCCCCAATGCCTTTTCCGCAGCTCGTTGAACTTCCGCATCAATTGTAAGGGTTAAATTTTCTCCCGATTTGGCGGGCTTTTCTCCTAGAAGACTAACTACTCGACCAGCACCATTGACCCCCAGTTTTAACCCTCCCCATTCGCCCCTCAGTTGCTGCTCGTAAGCCGACTCGATACCCATCTTGCCCATCACGTCTCCCAGACGATATCCTTGGGGCTTTTTCTGCTCTAGCTGCTCTCGATCTAATTCGCTGGTATAGCCAAGGACATGGACTGCTAGCTCACCTTCTGGGTAGTACCGCACCTTGTCAATATCTGTTTCGATCCACTTGAGCTGAGGTTTATATTCTTCTAAGGCAGTTACCTGCTCGGGGGTTAGATTGCGGGCAATAGGAATTAGGCTTGGATAGTTGTACCCCGCAGTTTCGACTTTTTGCTGGATCTCTTCTGTTTTTACTTCGAGTATCTGAGCAATAATCTCGACGTTTTTCAACCAATTTTTTTCTTTTTGAGCAGTAGGCCATACATAAGCAGAATATGACTGACGGCTCGTGGCTAAGACTTTGCCGTGGCGATCGAAAATGTTGCCCCGAACGGGCTGTTTTGGCACAATCCGAGTCCGATTGTTTTCGGCTTTCTGCTGATTAGCCTCTCCCTGCTTTAGCTGTAGGTAATTTAAACGCCAGCCAATACCACCAAAAAAAATTAGGCTGATTACAGTGGCAATCGGAATCGCCTGAAGCTGATTACCAGCAGTACGCTCTCTTGCATCTTGAGATTTGCTTTGTAAGATAGAACCCATAACCCATTGCGATCGGTAAAATTTTAGTTTGTGGCGTTGCTGATTGTTCGCTTCTAGTTTTATTGTTCCCCCGATAACTGCGATCGCGATCGTTTAGCTCAATTCATCAGCAAATAAGCTTAATAGACAGGCAAATTTTCAAAGTTTTAAATTTACTTGATTGTATTTGAAAAATTCTCAAACCAACCCTTGCGCCAAAAGTATAAAATTAGTCCCCCTGCGGTCGTCAGCATCAATGCCCAGCAAAAAGGATAGCCCCAGTACCATTCGAGTTCGGGCATGTTAAACGGTGAAACGTTTGGATCGAAGTTCATACCGTAAATTCCCGCAATAAACGTCAAAGGAATAAAAATACTGGATATTACCGTCAACAGCTTCATTACCTCATTCATTTTGTTGCTAATTGCCGAAAGATAGATATCTGTCAGACTAGAAGCCAGTTCGCGATAGGTTTCAATGATGTCAATAATCTGGACGGTATGGTCGTAGCAATCTCGCAAAAAGACTAAAACATCGGGGTCAATTACGCTACTGCCATCGCGGATTAAGGTATTTAGAGCGTTTCTCTGTGGCCAAATTGCTCGTCGCAAAGCCAGCAATTCTCGCTTGATCTGATAAACTTTCGCTAGGCTTTGATTGCTGGGATTAAAGATCACCTCATCTTCAAGATCTTCAATTTTTTCGCCATAGATTTCTAAAACGGGAAAGAAGCCGTCAATAATTGCATCCCAAAGAGCATAAGCCAGATAATCTGCACCCATGTCCCTAATCGAGCCTTTATTAAACTTAATTCTTCTCCTTACGGGCTTTAGGCAGTCCTTTTCGGGATATTCTTGAACTGTTAAAACATAATTTTTGCCGACAACCAGACTCACCTGTTCGAGGGAAAAGCCTTTTCCTGATGTTTTGGGTACGACCATCTGGGTAATGATCAGCAACTGTTCGAGATAGTCCTCGACTTTTGGTCTTTGGGGAACATTTACAATATCTTCTAGAACTAGAGGATGCAGACCAAATACTTTTCCTAGCCTCTGAAGAATATTTTCGCTACCCAAACCCTTAACATCAACCCAGGATACTGATTCGGTTTTGAGGTATTTTGAGCAGGCTTCGGGAGTCAGGTTAACGGCATGATTGGCGCGATCGCTACTGTAGTCAATTAATACTATGTCGGGAATCTCAGCATTATCTTCAATCTTGAGCGTCCCAGGAATACTCCCAGGCTGTTCGTAGGCATAGTCAAATAAATCTTCTTCTTCGGGAGATAATACCGCTGGGTTCGGCTCTATCTGCTGTTCGTAACTCATAGAATAACGCTAGTCCTATACTATTAGACTAATTATGACCCAAAAAAAAACACCAGCGACACAAGCGCTGGTTTATTAAAATTGTTGTTGTTTAAGTCTGGAAAAATCTTTGGCTGCGCGTTCCCCAACGAGACAACTCATAAATTCTCTTGACTCAATAAGAATTGTAACAGATGATACGGCAATTTGTAAAAAAATAATAATGGTATCGACTGTTACTTCAATTCTACGCTAGGGAATTGTAATTATCTGCGATCCAAATCACTTGAGGCTGACGTTAACGATGCTAGCTCTAGATTGCCCCAAAATCGCCCTTAAATTCCGTGACTTTTGCCAATTACCCAGTGGCGACGAAAGAAGCGAGACAGGCTAGATTCTTCGAGGGAGAGATAAATCGGTCTACCATGAGGACAGGTGCGGGGGTTGCGAGTCGCCTGCCAGAGATTAAGTAGATTTTGCATCTCCTGTAAATCTAAAGCCGTACCGTTACGAATAGCGCTACGACAGGCGGTTGCTACCTGAGCCGAGCGTAAATCTCCGCCACAGCTAAGTTCTAGCAAAGCATCGGCACAGTCTTCTCGTTCTGCCAGTATTTTGGGTGCATTACGAACTGCCCAAATATTATCACCAAATAGCCCAATATCTAGCTTAAGTTTTTCTAGCTGTTCTAGCTGTCTGGGTTTGAGATATTCGAGAGTAATCGGAGTCTTGAGAGGGACTAGTTCCCAGCAGTCCTGTAGCTGTTCGTATAGTACTCGTTCGTGGGCAATATGCTGTTCGATCAGCCAGACTCCCGAAGCATGTTCGGCAACTATATAGGTTTTATTTGCTTGAGCTACAGCAGTCAATTTAAGAGAGTTTATCTGAGAAGTTGGGGTCGTGTTCTCAATCTTGGCTAGTTCGCGATCGATGTGATATTTCTTTGCCGAGGCTTCGGCTACCCGCAGCATTTTGCCAATTCGGCGATCGCCAGCAGCAGCAGGAAGGCGATCTGTATTAAATTTTAGAGCCTCTTCAAATGCCTGGGATACTTTTTCCTGCCAGTAGGTCAGAGAATGGAGATATATCTCCGATTTGGCTGGGTGACGATTCCAGTCGATCTGACTGGGACAGGTTTGAATCGTCAGCAAACAGACAGGAAAGCGATCGCGGGGCAGAGTTTTTGCCATGTTGCTCAGGATCGTCTGCTCTAATTCTGGCGAGCGCACGAAGCGATTATTGACGGATACCTTTACCCAATCGGCTTTATGGCGATGGCAGCGATCGGGTAAGCCCATTACTAGCTCAATTCGAGACTTGTTAAGAGATGGGCTAAGGTTGCGACCTATGTTAGCAGATTTGACCGTGGAGATCGCAGGGACGAGCTGCTGGCTGGGATGTTTAGTTAATACAGGCGTTTCGACCTCAAGCTGCTGATGATATAAATCGTTAGAGCTAACTCTTTTAAGAAATTGGGGCAGAATATCCCTTGCTGTTGTTCCAGGGCTAATCTGGAACCAAAGACTCTGGTTTTGCTTTATTTGCCAGGTAACGTGGGGATGACACAGGGCAATCTTTTGGATCGACTTTTGAATCGCTTTAAGCTGCTGCGCGAGGGGAGGCAATGCCCGACGACGGACGGGAATTCTGGCAAACAAATTAGAGACGGTGACAATTGTTCCCGAAGAGATCGCCACAATCGATTCGCTAACGGGTTGAGCTTCGCGGTAGGTGACCTGAAAACCAAGATCGGCTGATTCGGCACGACTGCAAATAGTTAGATCTGCCACCTGGGTAATGCTATGTAGCGCCTCGCCTCGAAAACCAAGGCTGGTAATCTGCCAGAGATCTTTCTGGGTCTTGATTTTACTCGTGCTGTGGGGTTTGGCGCAGACCTGAAGATCCTGGCGTAGCATTCCCCGTCCATTATCGATTACCTGAGTTTGCCAGAGTTCGGGCTGAAGAGTAATCGTAATTCTAGTCGCCCCCGCATCCAGAGAATTTTCTACCAACTCTCGAATTACAGCCGCGATCGAGTCAATCACCTCTCCCGCAGCAATAAGATCGATTACGTCGTCTGGTAGAGTCTGTATCTCTGATGCCATAACCCTGAACTCTTTATTTGAGAATTAGCTCTCAATTAGCTTAATCTAACTAATATCTTTAAGTCTTTAATCCTAGCGTTTAAGCAGATCTGTTTTGACTTTTAATTAAATTACTTAAAGAGTATTCATGGTCTTATCAGTATTGGCGGCATCTGCCACATATTTTTGCGAAATAGACCAGGCTGTATTCACTAACTGCATCGCTCTTTCCGAACCGTCTAAATCGGGATGATATTTAAAGCCCATTTTGCGATAAGATGGGCGACCAAAAGCGATAAAAGCAACCGCGTACCAGATTACATCAAGACCATCAACAATATAGTTCTGATATGTTTTGTATTCTTCGAGATAGTTCGCCACTAGCTTTTGATAAATTCGCTCGGCATTGGGCAAAGCGTCTTTTATTTCGTCGATGCTAATTGAGTACTGAGAATAATCTTTAGGTGGCTCTGAGGGAGCTGTTTTAGCTGTCTGTTGCTTAAATAGAGGGGAGTTGAGCAGAACGCGATCGCTGTCTTCCGTTGAATTGGTAGAAACAGAAGAGTATAAGGTCGTCAGTAGATCTTGACTATCCTGGCATTCATTGTGCAGTTCTAAAAACTCTTTGGACAAATTAGCAATTCGTTCCAGCTTGCCCATTTTTGGTCTTAATTCTTCTGCTTGAGCATGAAGCCTCAAAGCCTCTTCATCTAGTTCATCACGCCGTTTTTGCCACTGCTTTAACTCGGTCTCCAAATTTAAAATCAGTTGAGTTACCTGCTTTTGTTCTTGCTGATTTTCTTGCTCATCTCGCTCAATTTGTTCTAATTGAGACTTTAATTGAGCCATAGTCTCGTTGATGTCCATACTCTAGTAAATATAAATATAAGTTAGGGGGTAGCCAGAACTGATTATTAATCAATAACTAAAACTGTAATAATTTACCAGTCATTTAGTGAACTTATAACAGGGTATTTCATAAATTTATAATATTAATTGTTAGCTGGTACAGGATAACCCAATCGCCATAGAATATTTTCTGAGAGTATTTTTATCATTTATCGGAATCGATAAATTTGGAGAGCTAAAAATAAAGCATTATTTTAATCCCGCGCCAAATGGTTATGGAGTGGCTGCTCTTTTCAACCACAAATTTTCAGTCAACACACAGACGCGAAATCAGACTATCAAGATCATCAAGAATACGCTTTGAAGGCAGCTATGCCCATCAAGTAAAGATAGAAAATTTAACTGACAAATATTGCTTTTGCCAAGACTCGATAAAGAATTAGAGATCCTGCATTAATTATCTGACTTTAAAAAGAGCAAAACTTTAATTTTAGAACAACTGCTCAGATTTTTGCCGCTCGACAGAACCGAATCAAACTTTTGCCTCAAGCACCGCCTTTCTCGCCCAGATGTCTGCTGCTAGAATGTCGTCCAAACTAGGTTTTGAGCTGTTTTGACTACTAAAGCGATCGCAGACGGACTCAATTAATTTGGGAATGTCTAAAAAGCCAATTTTCTCCTTTAAGAATAGCGCCACTACCTCTTCATTTGCAGCATTCAAAACGGCAGGCATTAGTCCCCCTGCACGACCCGCAGCATAGGCAAGCTGCATGCAGGGATATTTTTGGTGATCGGGTTCGCGGAAGGTTAGATCTCCTGCCTTGACTAAATCTAGCTGTTTCCAGTCGGTATAGATTCGCTCTGGCCAAGATAGAGCATAGAGTAAAGGCAGACGCATATCGGGCCAGCCCAACTGTGCCAGTACCGAAGTATCCTGGACTTCGATTAGGGAATGAATAATGCTCTGGGGATGAATCACAATATCAATCCGATCGTAGTCTAGATCGAAGAGATAGCGAGCCTCAATTACCTCTAGACCTTTATTCATGAGAGTAGCAGAGTCGATCGTAATCTTTTGACCCATCGACCAGTTAGGATGTTTGAGGGCATCTTTGACCGTCACGGTGCTGAGCTTCTCGACGGGAAGATCGCGAAATGAGCCTCCAGAAGCAGTCAGAATGATGCGACGTAAGCCACCTTCAGGAACACCTTGAAGACACTGGAAGATCGCCGAATGTTCCGAATCAGCCGGCAACAGCTTTACACCGTGTTTCTTGACTAGAGGCAGCACGACAGGCGCACCCGCGATGAGAGTCTCTTTATTGGCTAGGGCAATATCTTTGCCCGCTTCTATAGCAGCAATAGTAGGCAGCAAGCCCGCGCAGCCGACGATCCCCGTAACCACGCTCTGGGCATCACCATAGCGAGCGACTTCACAAATGCCTTCTTTACCCACTAAGATTTTGGGCTGATGGGAACTGTCTGAGATCGCCTCTTTTAGTTCGGACAGCTTGTTTTCATTCCCCAAGGCGACTATTTCGGGCTTAAAGGTGCGAATTTGCTCTGCCAGCAGCTTGACGTTGCTTCCTGCTGCCAATCCTACCACTCTAAAGCGATCGGGATGATGGGTCACAATATCGAGGGTTTGCGTCCCAATAGAGCCTGTCGAACCCAAAATAGTAATTGCTTTCATGGTGCTTTATCTCTTCACGATCTAATATCTGCTCTTAACTATAAATTCTTTAGGCGATCGATCATTAAGATTTTTTTATATCTATGATTTTGTAGCGTCGCCAAACAACAAAAACTAATCTTGAGAGAATGGCTAAAAATATTTCTTGGGAAGGATTACACAGTTTGAACCGTAATTTACAATCGAGAAGTGTAATCTAAACATTGCCTCAATTATTTTTATGAACAAATTAGAGCAGTTAAATAAACTTCGTCGAATTCGTAAAATTGCTAAGTTGCTCGATACAGCCATTGGCATTCCTGGCACAAAATTTAGGATTGGTTTAGATCCGATTTTAGGTCTGCTTCCAGGGGGAGGAGATTTGATTGGGGGAGCGATCTCGGCATACATGATTTACTTAGCTGCTAGCTTTGGCTTAGAAAAGTCGCAGGTTTCTAAAATGGTAAAAAATATTGCCTTAGAAACTTTTATCGGTTTCGTGCCGATCTTTGGGGATATTTTCGATCTCTATTTCAAAGCGAATCTACGTAATTTAGATATTCTCGAACAGCATTTGGCAGGCATAGACGATCTCGAACAAATTAAGAAAGAAGCAGATACACCGATCGCTTACGATACGTCTTTGGTGGGATGAAATTTAAGAGTAAATATGCCAAATTGAGATAGAAAAATAAACTGCAATTTTAGACCCTATTTTTAAACAACCATGCTTCAAGGAATAGAGCTGATTAACTGTGCTAAAGCTAATGCTAAACAGGGAGTGGAGGTGGCAGCATCTCTATCGGGATACGACAAAAATATTGGTCTGTTTATTGAAAATCTTCATGTGGCATGTCAGCAGATTGGGGTTAATATCAACGAACTTGAGGATCTGATTACAGACCAGCAGATAGCCAAAGAAAACCGCAAGGTTGAGGAAATAGCACCTGATACGGCATCGGAACTTTAGAATTTTATTAGCGATCTAGATAGAAACAGTATCGGTCTGCTAAATCTTATTGTTGCCTGTTTAGGGTCTTTTAATTACAACATGCATTTAAAGTTTAACTTTATTACCTATAATTAGCAGCGTGTTCGGGCTTATCGTTAATTCAATCTAAATCTGCGCGATCGACTCTTTTATTATCGCTGTAGCGTTCCTGGTCAAAATGATAAACAGTCCGTATTGGGTAGGGGATACCAATATTGGCTGCGTCTAAAGCCTGCTTGATTGCCATCATTGCCGTAGTTTGAACCGTTCTCACCTGCTGCTGCCGAGGTTTTGTCCAGTAGCGAACGACTAAGTCAATAGAACTATCGCCGAATCCCACAATATCTATTTCCGCATCGGGCTTGTTTAAAACTCCTTCTACCGATTTAATTGTTTCGAGCAGTATGCTTTTAGCCTCGGGTAATGAAGTGTTATAGTCGACTCCCACGGCCAAATCGGTTCGGCGTTTGCTGTAGGCAGTGCGGACACGAACGGCACTGGTAAATACCTCAGAATTAGGCATGAGAATTCTTTCCCCTGTATAGGTGCGAATCTTGGTAGTTCTAATATCGATTTGCTCGATTGTACCTTCGTAATCGCCAATCACAATCTGGTCGTCGATCCGAAATGGTCTTTGAATCAAGATTAAGATACCCGAAAGAAAGTTTTTGAAAATATCTTGAAAAGCAAAACCTACTGCAACCGAACCTAAGCCTAAAGTAGCAATAATATCTCCTAGGCTAAGACCGGGAAAGGCAATTATACAGGCAAGAACTATACCAAGAATCCAGGTCGAGATATTGGCAGCTTTCTTTAGTAGCGACTGTAAGGATTTGCTTTTTAAAGTTCGATGAGCGATCTTCTCGGCAATCCGCCTTGCAAACTGCGCTGCATAACGAGTCAACATAATGATGATTAGGGCAGTGACTATAGCGGGAAAAATCTTAACTGCACTACCAAGCAAATCTTGTAGACTTTTGAAAATGGTGTCTAATATCTGACTCATATATCAAAAAATTGGATACAACTCTTTTTGCCTATGGACATAGATCTAAATTAAACGATTTAAATAAACGCCATAGGCTCTAACAACGCTAGTCAATAAAATTGGGAAAATCATCTCTCAGAAGTAGCAAATATTAGTATTTGGTAGACGTTATCTTATCTATGTATAGAATGATGATTAATCCAACTCCAGCTTGAACCCGCGACGAAGGGTAGCCAAAGTAGCCAAGTTTCTAGCTCCGTAAGCTGCCAGTGAGAATGTCCTAATGCCTGACGATAGGGCAGAACAAAATATACAAAGGCAGAAATACTGACTAGGCGAACTCCCCAGTTACCAGTACCGACGGCAAAGGGAACGATCCAGGTAAAATACCAGCCGTGAATAATCGGCGAGATGGTTAGTAAGGCAGTAAAAAAAGCGATCGCCATCTGCTGTAAATCTCGTACTTTCCAAAATAGCCAAAGAGTAATTAGTCCCAACGGCAGAGCGAACATACTGTTGCTTTTGGTTGACGGCTGCCATTTAGCTAGTAGACGGGGTAAAAACTCGGCGCTACGTCCGTGGCTGACAAAAACCGAGCTAGTCGGAATTAGAGAACAGCTATCTAGGCTACAAAAAGCGAGGGCAGAAATACAGATGGGGATAATTCCAGCAACAGCAATTAGGCAAGCCGTTTGAAAATTAGCTTTTTTGAAATCTATTCTGAGTAAACTAAGCCAGCTTATAAAACCGAGAATTGGCAGAGAGATCCACTTTACCGCGATACTCACGCCAATAAATAAGGCACTGCTAACTGCCTGATTTTTCCACCAAAGAATCCAGGCAGCAACTAAAGGCAGAATAAACCAGCTATCGTAATGACCTCCTCCCGCAAAAGAATAGATTACCAGAGGATTCCAGGCATAAAAGGCTGCTTCTGCGTAGGTGAACTTTTTGGTTAAGAGCCAGCAGGTAAACAAATCGGCGATCGCAAAACTGCTTTTAAACAACAAGACGCTGGGAGATATAGCTGCTAAGGCTCTAAATCCTAACTGCGTCAGGGGAGGATAGATAGCCGATACTCCAGGATGGTTGATCTGCGACCACCATTCGAGGCGATAGGGAATTAGCTCGGCTGCTCTAGGTGCAAAATCGTAGGGACTAAAGCCAAGATTTTGAATATAGCCTTCCCATAGATAGCGCCAGATATCGTCTCCTGGATACATCGACAGCAGAATTAAGCGAGTAGCGATCGCAATTGCCCAAAACCAGACTTTCGAAAGGGATTTTAGCTTCCAAGAGCAGATAAAGCCCAGACACATTACCCCAATGCCATAGCCAAAGTTAATTACGTTTGCAGGCTGCCGAAAATCTCCATAGGGAGAAATCATCACCGCGCCGATCGACAAGCACAGAACGCTAATCCAGAGCCAGTATCTAGACTGTGGCTCCAGCATCTGCTGCTGGGTAAGCGAAGTAGAAGAGTTACTCTTGCTATGTTTTTGCCAATACAGCTTGCCCAGGGTCCCTAAAATAATCGTTCCTGCTTTAAAACTGCCAGAAAGCGTGCCAGAAATCTTTGATTTGCCCCCCTGACGGGGACGATAGTTGACGGGAATTTCTACAATTTTCAAACCCTCTTCAACAGCTCTAACCTGCATTTCTACCGTCCAGCCAAACCCCCGATCCTGCATGGCAATACGATCCAAATCGGCACGTCGAATTAGACGTAATGGCCCTAGATCGTGATATTTAAACCCCCAGCCCCAATTAATCAGCCAGCCAGATAAACCATTGCCAAAATGCTGTACGGGGGTCATTACCTCCCTACCTTGAGGCGTGGCACGGCGATCGCCTAAAACAAAGTCATACTGCTGACGCAGTCTAAAAAACTCAGGCAAGCAGCCCAGATCGTCACTACCGTCGCCATCGCAGAATAAAATCCATTCAATCTCGGCGTTCACAGCCTGCAAACCCCGCCAGCAAGCTCGTCCATAACCCGCTTGCGATTCTGATAGTACCTCTGCCCCCGCTTGAGCTGCCACTCTAGCGCTGCGATCGCTAGAGCCATTATCAACGACGATAATTCTCTTCAGACCAAAATCTTGTAGATCTGCAATTATCCTGAAGATCGTCTTTTCCTCATCCCGCACGGGAATGATTACCATTACGTTACATAAATCGGAAGAAGTCTCGAAGATTTGATTCTGAAGTCGATCGCCCATTTTAAAATCAGATGATATTCAGTCTGTTCTAATAATTCTGTTCTAACTTACTGAGAAGACGTTGAGTTATCTCTCAACCAATTTAAAAATTTATTAAATTGACACCGCTGACACCATGAATTTATATATGGATGAATTAATTTTTCCGCAGAAGTATTTAGCCTTTTCGAATTTAGGAAGCGAAGACTTAGTCTCTCTAATCCATCCTGCCCTAGTAGTGATTTTTGTTTTTCCCATGGTGGGAATCGTCACTAACTTTGCTTGGCAAACCCGTCAGCGTCGCTTGGCAGTCAAGCAAGGTAAAAGTAAAATTCCGCCGACGGTAGGCAGAGAACACGTCAAAGTCGGGCGCTGGTTAGCTGCTAGCGTAGTGGTTGTCTCTTTGATTGCCCTAGCCTATTCGATTATCTACAAGAGCTTTATCAAAAAAGGCCTGTGGACAAAAAATAATCCTCAAGCGGTTTTGATTCTGCTGATGTTTGCTGCCACTATTGCTTCGCTGGTACTGCTGTTGCGGGCTAAACCTAAACTCTGGCGCGGAATCTTTGCCACTCTTACGGGCATGGGTTTAATTATTCTAGGAGAACAAGAAGGAGTATGGCGATTAGCAGATGAGTGGTATTGGTCGCACCACTACTATGGCATGGCTGTTTCGCTGTTAATGATTTTATCAATTGCGATCGTCGATGATATTTATCGCAGTATGGCGATGCGGAATCTTCATATTATTCTCAACTGTTTGGCACTGCTCTTATTTGTCGGTCAGGGAATTACTGGGGCGAGGGACTTATTAGAAATTCCTCCCGTCGGCAAGAAAAAACCGAAGAAAGCAACTATTGAAATGGTCGCTCCCGTCAAAATATCTCAGGCGATCGAACTAGATACTGTTTATCGAGCGCCCAAAATTGACTGAGTGAGTTCTAATATTTTGTTATAGCTACAGCCAATATTTTACTTGCTGTATATATACAGTAGTTAAGCAGCCAAGCCGAATTTAAAAAAAGCGGCACTTATAGCAGCCCAATTCCGAAAATAACTAAATAATCTGGAGCTTTTCTTACTGTTTACCTTCAGATTATTTTTATGCGCGCACTATAGCTTCTTTATCTAAAGGGCTTGCTTTTTGCTGTTTAGGTAAAGCTAAAGCCTAAAATGTTGCTGGTTCATCTCTGCTTTAAAAACAAGCAGATTATTAAAACTAAACTTTAAAAAAAATAGCCGTAAAAACACACAAAATTCAACCTATTTTCAAAAATACAGTGATAGTTTGTAAGTAATATTTGCTAATAAACATAATTTTATTAACCGTTATTTAATATTTATATTTTAATGAATAACTCAAGCGACCTCAGTTTAAGTTCATCTGCTGCCGAGATTATATTTATCGATTCAAGTGTCGATAATTATCAAGACTTAATTTCTCCCGATAATAATGCAGAGATAATTGTCTTAGACGCTGGTCGTGATGGGGTCGAGCAAATTACCGAGTCTTTGCAAAATTACGATCGCCTGGAGAGTATTCATCTTATCTCTCATGGTCGAGAGGGAGCGATCGCTTTAGGCTCGACAGAACTCAGTTCGACCAACCTCAAACGTTACAGAGACGGTTTGCAAAGCTGGTCGGCTGCTTTAACGAGCGATGCCGATATTCTAATTTATGGCTGTAACGTGGCAGCAGGAGCGACGGGTACTGCTTTTATCGATCGTTTAAGCCAGTTGACCACAGCCGATGTTGCAGCTTCTAAGGATCTAACGGGCAGAAGCAGCCTTGGCGGTGATTGGGAACTAGAAATAGCTACGGGTCAGATTGAAGCACAAATTGCGATCGCGCCTCAAAGCCAAAATACCTACAGTTCGGTTCTGGCAACTTATAACGGCAGTCAATATCAGCTTACTTCTCAGTCTCTATCCTGGTCGGCAGCCCAAACTGAAGCTACTAGTTTGGGAGGCAACTTAGTCGTTGTCAACGATGCAGCAGAACAAGACTGGCTGGTTCGGACTTTTGGTAGTAACGAACGCCTCTGGATAGGCTTGACCGATGCTAACCAGGAGGGTGATTTTCAATGGGTTGACGGCAGCAGCAGCGATTATCGTCACTGGGCAGCAGGAGAACCCAACGACTATCAGTTTGGCGGTGCAAATCCCGAAGGGGAAGATTACGTGCTGATGAACTGGAACAGTTCGGGTCAGTGGAACGATATGCCCGACAGCTATGTGAGTACTTTTCGCGGTATTATCGAAATCCCTCAGACACAGCCTCAAAGCTTTACCTATAACAATCATCAATATCTACTGACCGATACAAATTCATGGTCGGCTGCACGAGCGCAGGCAGAAAGCCTGGGGGGAAATTTAGTCACGATTGACGATGCGGCAGAACAAAACTGGCTGGTTGAAACTTTTGGCAATACCCAATTCTGGATAGGCTTGACCGATGCTAACCAAGAGGGTGATTTTCAGTGGGCTGACGGTAGCAGCAGCGATTATCGCAACTGGGCAGCAGGAGAACCTAACGACTATCAGTTTGGCGGTGCAAATCCTGAAGGAGAAGATTACGTGCTGATGAACTGGAACAGTTCGGGTCAGTGGAACGATATGCCCGACAGCTATGTAGGTAGTTTCCAGGGCATTGTGGAGATAGATCTTTACAGTCCTGGCGTAATTGCATTAGAGACTAGTAGCTATCGGGTAAACGAGCTAGATAATACGGTTGAAATTGCCGTTGTCAGAACTCAAGGAACTGATGGCAGGGTGAGCATTGATTACGCCACGATTGAAGATTCGGCAACCGCAGGAGTAGACTATCAGGCAACATCGGGAACTCTAGTTTTTGAGCCTGGAGAAAGCCAAAAGACAGTTTCAGTAGCGATTCTAGATGATGATTTAGTCGAAGGCAACGAAGAATTTGGCTTGGCGATTGACAACATTGTTGGCGATGCTACCTTACTCGTACCCAGAACTGCTCTGGTCAACATTATCGATAATGAAACGGCAACAAAACCGATCGTTAAGTTTGACGACTTTAGCAACTCCAGTTCGCTCACCCTAAACGGTAACGCAACTCAGCAGAACAACGTTCTAAGGTTGACCTCATTAGCCAATAAACAACGTGGTAGCGCTTTTTTCGATCGTCCTTTAGCAATTGATGCTGATACTTCTTTCTCGACTCAGTTTCAGTTTCAGCTTTCTGGAGGAATGAGCGGGGCTGATGGATTTACCTTCATGGTGCAAAACGATCCCCAAGGAATAAAGGCTTTGGGTCGTGCTGGCGCTAATTTGGGTTATGGAGGAGTCACCCAGAGTTTAGCAATTGAATTTGACACTTATTTCAATTCTCGTTTTGACCCCAGCAATAATCACATATCGGTTCTGCAAGATGGTAACGTCATTAATGCCTTAGCCATGGCGAATGCGCCTTTCGATCTCAATAGCGGTGCTGCTTTAAATGCTTGGGTCGATTATGATGGCGATCGCAATCTTTTAGCAGTTTATCTTGCCGATAGCGAGATCAAACCTAATGATTCTCTGATATCCCTAGATGTGGACTTGAACGATATAGTCGGTTCTCAAGGATTTATTGGCTTTAGTGCTGCTACAGGAGGTCGAGTTAACAATCACGATCTGCTCGACTGGCAGCTAACAACCAATTCAGAACTATTGCCACCCCCTGCAACTGCCGTCGATCTAAACAGTGAAATCGTCGTCTCTGGCTTTATTCAACCAACCTCAATTGAATGGATTCCCACTCCAGATCGAGATACTCTGCTGATTGCGGAGAAATCGGGAGTAATTAGCGTATTTCAAGATGGTGCATTGCTGCCTACCCCCTTTATCGATCTTTCCTCTAAGGTTAACGGTAAGCGCGATCGCGGTTTATTAGATATTGCCGTCCATCCTGACTTTTATAACGGTAGCCCCTATGTCTACGCTCTCTACACCTACGATCCCCCAGAAGTCTACCAAAACATCGGTGCTGCTGGTCCAGACGGCAAGGGTAATCGGGCGGGTAGACTGACTAGAATTACCGCCGATGCCAGTACTAACTATACGACGGCACTTCCAGGCAGCGAGGTCGTTATATTGGGCAAAAACAGCATTTGGGAAAATTTCAATGCCTTTGTCAACAGTACTAACAATATTCAAGAAGCTCCTGGGGGTATTTTGCCCGACGGTACTAATGTTCGAGACTTTTTGGCTGCCGATAGCGAGTCTCATACCGTTGGCTCGGTAGAATTTGGACCTGACGGTGCTTTGTATGTGAGTAACGGTGATGGAGCATCCTACAACCAGGTCGATCCACGAGCAGCAAGAGTACAAGATATAGACAATCTTTCGGGGAAAGTTCTGCGGATCGATCCCATCACTGGAGAAGGCTTGTCAGATAATCCCTTCTATAACGGTGACGCAAATGCAAATCGCTCGAAGGTCTATCACTATGGCTTGCGTAATCCTTTCCGCATCGCCGTAGATTCCCTTGACGGTCGAGTGTTTGTCGGGGATGTCGGTTGGACTACCTGGGAAGAAATAAACGTTAGTGCGCCAGGAGCAAACTTTGGCTGGCCTTATTACGAAGGTGCTGACGGTTTTAGCCGACGAACAAGACTATATGAGGATCTGCCTGAAGCCAGAGCCTTTTATCAGAGTGGCGAATCTGTAACCGCTCCTTTCTTAGGACTAAATCACAGGACTTTTGGAATTAATGCGATCGTCGTTGGTGATGTCTACCGAGGAAACGCTTTTCCCGTAGAATATCAGGGAGATTTGTTCTTCAACGATCTCGGTGGAGGAATTGTACGCAACGTCAGCTTTGATGCAGCAGGCAATATTTCCTCGATCGATACCTTTACTACTGGTGCGGAGGTCGTCGTGCAAATAGCTCAAGCACCTGACGGAAGTCTATACTATGTAGATCTTAACGATGGGCTGATCGGACGTTGGTTTTTTAGTTAGCTAAATTGATAGCTGCTTAGCTTCAAGCTCAAGCTATAAAAAGCGATCGCACTTTTTTAAATTAATACGTGCGATCGCTATCTTCTAAAAAATGGTCATAATTTTAGGCAAAAGCCTTACCGACTCCATAGACAGCCAGACCGCCTATTGTTCCTAAAGCGGTGAAACCGACTGCTCCCACGCCAAAGGCTGCTCCAGCAGCAGCAACGCCCATGCCACCAACGGTACTGTAGACTAACGCCCCTGCGATCGCTCCTCCCGCTATAGGAGCAAAAACAAATTTATCAAAGCTGGGTTGATTGGGTTGAGAATTATATGTAGTAGCCCAAGCACCTAAAACCTGGTGATACATTTCGCGATCGTAGTCAGTAATTTTCAGCCTATGTTTACAAAACCGATCGCCTAAGTGAAAAAACTAAATGGCAGCGTGTTGTAAAATTTACGGACTGGAATAAAGCTCGTTCATTTGAATATCTCGACGGCACATTCTATTTTGGCTTGGGACAAGATTACGGAGAGGGAGTACATAATTCTGGAGATAGATTGAGCTATCATCCTCAATCTAAGTAGTAGGTAGCAGTCCTGTTAAGGTGAACAAATATACTACTTCTAATTTATAGGGGTTTCGTTGGTGTCGATCTGTGGACGACACAAATAGGTTAATCGTTTGGTCAATAAATTGGATTGATGATGTATTGATTAGTTTGGCAGAATCCTATTGTTTCTTTGAATAGCAGACTGATTTATTAGTACCTACGCTCACCTAAAAGGGTGTAGTAGTAAGCAATAGGTAAGAGATAAATACTACTTATACAATGCTTGCTCCTGTAAAATTGAAGCAAACTGCAGACGAATTTGCTCAAACGGTCGAATTATAGCCTATGGAGATTTTGATAGTTGAAGACGATCGTCAAATTGCCGAAATTATTCAAGAATGTCTAGAAGCAGAAGGATTTTCCTGTTGTGTCTGTCACGATGGCAATACTGCCATGCAGCTATTTTCCGATCGGCAGCCAGATTTAGTCGTTCTCGATCTGAGATTACCTGGAATTGATGGTTTAGAAGTCTGTACACAGATTCGCCAGCAAAAAGTAGATAATGAACCCTATATCTTGATGTTGACTTCCAGAGGGGAAGAAATAGATCGGATTATTGGTTTATCTACAGGGGCAGATGATTATTATATAAAACCCTTTAGTCCCAGGGAACTTGTTGCCAGAGTCAGAGCTTTGTTACGTCGTCGTCTACGAGACAGGGATGCTAATACCCCCACAGTACGCGATCGCTCGCAGCAAATCCGCAGCAAATCTTTTGCGATCGATCTCGAACAGTATTCAATCAGTCGTCGGGTAGAATCTGGAGCGTCTGTTTTAGATCTATCTACTTCTGAATTTAAGCTGATGGTTTTATTTGTGAAGCATCCAGGTAGAGTATGGCAAAGAGGGCAGCTAATTGAGAAGCTTTGGGGAGATGACTTTTTTGGCGAGGAGCGAGTTATTGATACCCATATCGCCAGATTGCGTAAAAAAGTGGAGTTTAATCCTAGTAAACCTGAATTTATTCGGACAGTTGTAGGAGTAGGCTATAAATTTGAAGATCTATAACCTATAACCTATAACCTATAACGGATTGTCCTTTGTATGATAGCAATGTCAAGTTACCTTAATTTGTTTTTATAATGGGCGAAATTATTTCAATTACGCAGAGGAGTAAGAACTTTTCTTTAAGAGCAATCAGTGCCTTTGGTTGGCTAAAGAAGCAAAATGAAGAGTGCCGTATTATAGGTAAGCAATTTTTAAGAAGCGCCACTAGTATCGGCGCAAACATATGGGAGGCGGAGGCAGGTCAATCTAAAAAAGATAGAATTAGCAAACTGGAAATTAGTAGAAAAGAATGTCTGGAAACTCAGTACTGGATTACGTTATTAATTGAATCAAACTTGGTCAATCAAAATAGATTCCAGCCTCTCTTAAGTAGAGAAAGATTAAAAAACTAAAGTGTGTAAAGATAATTAAAGTCGAAGATTTAGACAAATCAGGAAAATCGTGATGGGAGCAAGGCTGAGAATCTTTTTGAGCAAAGAAGAAGATAGAACAT
>Ga0209831_1000556_pt1 | contig 36031 bp, 23 predicted proteins | sample Maine_Asex4_meta_FD_187451 | JGI IMG/M metagenome (GOLD analysis project Ga0209831, IMG submission 187451) | Marine algal microbial communities from Maine, USA - Maine_Asex4_metaG (SPAdes) (version 2) | ecosystem: Host-associated > Algae > Red algae > Unclassified | place: Maine, USA | collected... | reverse complement strand
TCTCGACCCGAAGAAACCGCGACCAAAGGGATCGCGGCGTCATTTGAGTTAAAATGAACAATCAAAAGAAAAATTTGCTGAATCATTATCAGTGTAAATGTCATTGAAGTAGGAAACTATAGAGATACATAAAGAAATAGGTAAGTTAGTCTAAGAACTGATGCAACCAAAAGATAATGGTGGTTATAGCAAGGGTGACTGAGGAAAAGACGAGACAAAGATTTGTCTCGACCCGAAGGAACCGCGACCAAAGGATCGCGGATGGGAAGCCAGGCCTTGCGGATTATAGCTACAAACAAAATAGAAGATAAAGAGTGTAATGAAGATTGCACTATCAAAGATAATGGTGGTTATAGCAAGGGTGCTCACCTCTTCCCATTCCGAACAGAGAAGTTAAGACCCTTAGCGCCGATGGTACTGGTTCTTCCGGGAGAGTAGGTCGCCGCCTTTTTATGAAAGCCTTGTTGTTAACGCAGCAAGGCTTTCTCCTTTTATATAAGTCTTGTAAAATGTTGTCGATTTAATTTGGCAGCTTTCTCTTAATCTAATGATGAGGTTCCTTTTAACGGCATGTTTTTTTTTATGTGCTTATACTATTCTAAACTAGAACTGCTATTATACCAATTCTAATTTAGAATGACGGTAATTATTTATTTTGTTCTTCATGTTTCTTTGTTAAAAAGCCTCGCCGAACCTATGGGTTCGCCTACGTTTTTTGCCTTGATCCATTTTGAACAATTCTAAATCCTTTTCCGTCATCTAAAAATAGAAATGGTATTAGATGTCGAAGGACCGTTTAGCTTAAGTCTAACAGACATAAGACCTATCTTACCCCTGTCATACTAATATTCCAAGTCAGATGGAGTGTGATAGTGTGGAACAGATATTTATTAAGATATCAAGCTTTTTCCAGTCATTTCACCAGGTTGTTTTAATCCCATAAGATGTAAAATACTAGGCGCTACATCAGCTAATCTACCATCTGTTATTTCCTTATATTGATCGGAAACTAATATAACAGGAACGGGGCTAAGCGTATGAGCGGTATGAGCGTTACCATCATCGTTGACCATAATATCTGCATTACCATGATCTGCGATTACCAAACTATGATAACCATTCTTTTTTAGGACTGGTACTAGTTGGGAGAGACAAACGTCTACGGCTTGTGCTGCAGCAATGGCAGCGGAAAAGACACCAGTATGTCCGACCATGTCTGTATTAGCAAAATTAATGACGCAGAAATCAGGATGCTCTTGTTCTATCTTATCTATGAATTTTTCTGTTAGTTCATACGCACTCATTTCGGGCTGCATATCATAGGTCGCTACCTTTGGCGAACTGACAAGAACACGAGATTCTCCTTTGAATGGATTTTCTCTTCCTCCAGAGAAAAAGAAGGTAACATGTGGATATTTTTCTGTCTCTGCAGTTCTTAGCTGTGTGCGTTTTTCTTTTTCTAGAAACTCCCCTAAGGTCATCTTAAGCGCGTCTTTCTCAAAGAGTACTTGTATATTCTTAAACTGAGCATTGTAATTGGTCATGGTAACAAAATTCAGATTCATCTTAGTCATTTCAGATTCAGGCTTATCATTTTGCGTTAAGACTTCAGTTATTTGACGCGGACGATCAGTTCTGTAGTTAAAGAATATGACAGTATCACCATCCTTGATATTACCGATAGCTTCATTATTTTCCGTGAGTTGTATAGGCTCTACAAACTCATCGGTTACACCTGCATCATAAGAGGCTTGTATTTCTGAAATGATATCTGAAGTATGTATACCATTGCTATGGATAATAAGATCATATGCTTTCCTTATTCTTTCCCATCTATTGTCTCGATCCATTGCAAAATACCTTCCTACCACAGTAACTATTTTGACATAATAATTATCTGTTCTTCTAACGAGATCTTGGACATAAGATAAGCCTCCATTGGGAGAGGTATCTCTTCCATCTAAAAACGCATGTATATATACGGGTATCTTAGCTCGACTAAATATATTGCATAATGAAACTAGGTGATTTATGTGAGAGTGCACACCTCCATCAGAAAGTAGACCCATCAAATGAATGGGTTTTTTAGAATGCTGGTGCATACTAATTAGATCTTTAATGATGTCAATTTCCTTGAGTGTATCGTCTTTGATACTTTTATTTATTCTAGCCAAATCTTGATACACAATTCTCCCAGCTCCTATATTGAGATGGCCTACCTCTGAATTACCCATTTGTCCTTCGGGAAGACCTACATCTTCTCCATAAGTAATCAGTTCAGCATTAGGATATTGTTGGTATAGACTATCTACAAATGGGGTTTTAGCCTGAGCAATAGCACTATTTTCGGGATTAGGACCATGTCCCCATCCATCTAGAATTATTAAGCAAGATCTCTGTTTTTCGTACATATCTAAGAAAAAAATTATATATATTAACTATTTAGATGGAACCTAACAATAAGTTTGCCATGTTAGGGTTATGTATACGAAAATAGAAAAATGAAATATCTACTTAGCATATTATTCGTCTTCTCTGCTTTTTTTTTACAAGCTCAGAATATATTTAAGTCTTTAGCGGCTCAGGATCTTTCTAGTATTACTAAATTATTGGGGGAAGAAACAGACTTATGTCTACTCGATGATCAGGAAATTTTATCCAAAAATGAAGTTGTAAAGAAGCTATCTAGCTTTCTGGCCACAATTAAGCCTAAGAGCTGCGAGAAAGTACATTCTGGTAATTCTGTAGGTAATAGGAGTAATTATAGCTTAGGAAAGTTAATTACCGCTGACAACCAAGCTTATCGCGTATTTATATTTGCCGAAGAGGATGAAACTATCAAAGAGATAAGAATAGATAGGTGGTAATTTCGCGTTGTTAGGTAATATCTTTGTCAGCAAGAACGCCAAGGCTAAAAAGTGCGTAATCATATTTTACTGGATCTGAGGGATCTAGTAGTCTAAGAAATGCTGTTAATTCTTCCACCGTAGACCAATCATCCTGCTTTCTAGTGATCATCTTAAGTTTTCTACCGACTCTACTTACATGGACATCTAAGGGGCAGAGTAATTCAGAAGATTCTATTTTCTTCCAGAGGCCAAAATCTACTCCTGCGTTATCAGATCTTACCATCCATCGAAGAAACATATTTAATCGCTTACAAGCTGATTTTCTTGCTGGGCTAGAAACATGTTTTCTAGTTCTTATAGGTCCTCCAGCTAAGGAGAAGAAAAGGTTATGAAAATAAATTAATCGTTCTCTCATAGAAGTTTTCTCATTGGAAGGTATAAAAGCTGATTCTAAGGATTCATTATGTGAATAGAACCATTGAAAAAATTCTAGAAAGTAGTAGGTATCTGGTTCTAAGAATGTTCTATGCTTGAATGCTGAAAAACGTTTTCTGTCATGTGGCTTATGATTTAATATAAAGTCATGAGGATTATCGCCCATCAAGGCAAATAATTCATCAGCCTTATTGATAATTGTTTTTCTTTGACCCCAGGAGAGCATAGCTGTCCAGAAAGCCGTTATTTCTATGTCTTGTAGTTTTGTATATCGCTTAGGAATAGAAATGGGATCTTCAGTGATGAAGTCCCCATTATTATATTCTAAAACTTTGGAGTTTAAAAAATCTCTTAAGTCCTTAATCTGCTTAATTCGCAAGCTTCTGTTTGATTTCCACTATCTCGTAGGCTTCTATCACATCACCTACCTTGATATCATTAAAGTTTTTGATAGATACACCACATTCCATGTTGTTTCTTACTTCTTTTACATCATCCTTAAAACGTTTAAGAGAGGCAATTTCTCCAGTAACACCTTCTTTGTTAGGATAGACAACAATTCCTTCTCTAACTAGACGAATAGAGTTATTTCTCTTAACCTTACCTTCTATCACTTGACAACCTGCAATCGTTCCTACCTTACTTATCTTATAGACTTCACGAACTTCAATCTGACCTACTATCTTCTCTTCTTTTGTCGGTTCTAGCATGCCTTCTATGGCTGACTTAATCTCCTCTATCGCCTGATAGATAATAGAATAAGTCTTTATTTCTACACCTTCTCTTTCCGCGAGTTGCCTTGCATTCATCGATGGTCTTACTTGGAATCCTATTACGATAGCATCTGATGCTGAGGCAAGAAGTATATCAGATTCTGCAATCTGACCTACAGCCTTATGTATAACATTTACCTGTACAGTTTCTTGACTTAGTTTTATAAGTGCATCTGAAAGTGCCTCGATGGAACCATCTACATCACCTTTGACAATAAGGTTAAGCTCCTTAAAGGCTCCTAGAGCTAGTCTTCTACCTATTTCATCAAGTGATATACGCTTGTTAGCTCTGTTAGATTGTTCTCTAGAAATCTGAGACCGTTTAGCAGCTATCTGTCTAGCTTCCTGCTCTGATTCTAATACTTTAAACTTCTCACCTGCCTGAGGTGCACCAGATAGTCCCAGTACTAATACAGGAGAAGCTGGACCTGCAATTTTTTGACGTTTTCCTTTTTCATTGAACATCGCTTTGATTCTTCCAGAGTGTTCCCCAGCTACTACGATATCACCTTGTTTGAGAGACCCGTTTTGTACTAATATCTTAGTAACGAAACCTCTTCCTTTATCTAGAGAAGCTTCTATCACTGTACCTACTGCGTCTCTTTTAGGATTAGCATGTAGTTCTAGTAATTCTGCTTCTAGTATAATTTTTTCTAGTAACGAATCGATATTCTCTCCAGTCTTTGCTGATATATCTTGGGACTGAATTTTGCCACCCCAGTCTTCCACTAATAGATTCATTTCTGCAAGTTCACCCTTAATTCTTTCTGGATCTGCACCGTCTTTATCTATTTTATTTATCGCAAAAACAATAGGCACTCCTGCAGCCTGAGCATGGCTTATAGCCTCTTTACTTTGAGGCATTAGTCTATCGTCAGCTGCAAGGATAACTACAACCACATCCGTTACCTTTGCACCTCTCGCTCTCATGGCAGTAAAGGCCTCGTGACCAGGCGTATCTAGGAATGTTATTTTCTTTTTGTTCTCGCCTACAGCGACTTCGTAAGCCCCGATATGCTGTGTAATACCACCGGCTTCTCCATCTGCAACATTAGCACTTCTTATATAATCCAGTAGGGAAGTTTTACCATGATCTACGTGCCCCATAACGGTAACGATAGGTGCTCGTGGCACTAGGTCTGCTGGATCATCTATTATTTCTTCTTCCTTCTCTTCTACTTCTTCAGCTGATATAAATTCGATATCCTGATCAAATTCTGTAGCTACTAATTCTATGATCTCTGCATCTAATCGCTGGTTTATCGATACGATAACCCCTAGGTTCATACAAGTCATGATTACTTCAGTAACCGCAACATTAAGTAAGTTAGCGAGTTCAGAAACAGATATAAACTCAGTAACTTTTAACGTTACTTCTACGTTTTCCATTTCTTTTAACTCCTGCTTCTCTTTTTTCTCTGCTCTATTATCTCTTCTAATTTTCTGACGTTTCTTCTTTCCACCACCGGAAAGTCTCGCCATTGTTGATTTGATTTTATCTTCTATCTCTTTTTTAGAAACCGTTTTTACTTCATCGGATTTCTTTTTAGCACCACCTCTACCTCTGTTGTCATTTTTCTTGACGAACTTTTGAGCAGATATTTTAGTTCTTGTTCTTTTTCTTTTTCCAGCGTTATTATTTCTGTTGGAGCCAGCCTTATTACCACCAGTTTTAGAAGATTGTTCTGTTTTCTTAGACTTCGGTTTCTTAAGTTTATCAGTATCTATTTTACCCATAATTTTAAGCCCCTTAAGCTGAGGAGTTGATCTTTTTACAAGATCCTCAACAGGAGCTTCTAGTACTACCTTACCTTTATCCTTATTATCTTCTTTTTCCTTAATAGGGGTTTTCTCTTTTGCCGCTTTTTCCTTTGGAGTCGGATCCGCTGGAGCTTTTTCTGCTTGCTTAGGCGTCTTTTCTATTTTCTTAGCTTTAGGTTCAGCCTTAGGCACTACTTTTTTAGGCTCTTCCTTCTTAAGGTCTATCTTACCGACAACTTTTAGTTCTGCTTTAGGAGCTTCCGCTTTGATAACTTTTTCTACCTTTTCAGGTTCAGGAACCTCTACCTCAGGAGCTTCTTCTACAACAACGGCTGGCTTAGGCTCTTCCTTTTTTACAGGGGGAGGTTCTAGTGCTTCTTTGATAGGTGTAATAACGTCTTCCTTAGGCTCACTGATTCTAGTACCTATTACTAACTTATTGGCTTTTTCTTTTACAGCCATAGAATTGCTAAATTTTTCAAGTAATGCATCGTACATTTCTTGAGAAACTTTAGAAGTGGGCTTATTATCGATCTCAAAGCCATTAGTGTTGAGATATTCAACAATAGTGGTTGTTCCTACATTAAGCTCTTTAGCAATTTTTACTAATCTTTGTGCCATTCAGCGTTTTTCGGTTTCTAAAAATATCTTTTACGAAGTTAAGAAATTAATCATTTTCGAATTCTGATTTTAATATTCCTAATACATCGTTAATAGTTTCTTCTTCTAAGTCAGTTCTTCTAGCTAATTCTTCTGAACTGAGTTCTAATACACTTCTTGCAGTATCACAGCCTATACCTTTCAGCTGATCTATGATCCACGCTTCTATTTCATCAGAGAACTCTTCTAGTTCTACATCTTCCATCTCTGGATCTTGATTCTCTCTGTAGACATCTATTTCATATCCTGTAAGCTTACTTGCAAGCTTTATGTTCGATCCACCTTTTCCTATAGCTAGAGAAACTTGATCTTGCTTAAGGAATACAGAGGCCGTCTTTCTTTCTTCGTTCAGCTCTATACTAGAGACTTTTGCAGGCGTAAGAGACCTTTGTATAAATAGCGTACTATTGTTCGTAAAGTTTACGATATCTATATTCTCGTTTTTCAATTCTCTTACAATTCCGTGTATTCTACTTCCTTTCATTCCTACACAAGCTCCTACAGGATCTATTCTGTCATCATAAGATTCTACAGCTACTTTAGCTCTTTCTCCAGGAATTCTAACGATCTTCTTGATTGTTATCAGTCCATCTTCTATCTCCGGCACTTCTTGCGCCATCAGTTTTTCTAAGAACGTACTGTCCGTCCTAGAGATGATAACAAGTGGATTGTTGTTTTTCATTTCCACCTTCTTTATGGTTCCTTTGACCATGTCTCCTTTTCTGAAAAAATCACCCTTAATCATTTCACTTCTAGGAAGAACAAGCTCATTTCCTGTTACATCATCTATAACAAGCATCTCTCTTTTTAGCACCTGATGAACTTCTCCTAATATAATATCACCTACTCTATCGTTATATCGCTTAAACACCTCATCTTTCTCTAGTTCCATTATCCTAGAAATAAGGGTCTGTCTCGCCGCCATTACAGCTCTTCTACCGAATTCTTCTAATGTCAATTGCTCGTAGCACTCTTCACCTGTTTCGTAATCTAAGTCTATAGATTGTGCTTCAGAGATAGAAATCTGGCTTTGTTCATCTGTAACTTCGCCATCTGGGACAATTTCTCTTACTCTCCACATCTCTAAATCACCACTTTGTGTATTTACAATTACATCAAAGTTCTCATCAGAACCATACTTTTTCTTGATCAATGTTCTGAAAACGTCTTCCAGAACACGCACCATAGTAGGTCTGTCTATGTTTTTGCCCGCTTTAAATTCAGCAAATGATTCTACTAGATTCATTTTTTCTTAGAATTAAATGTGATCTTAATTTTAGCCTTTTTTACATCAGACAAATTTATCTGAACAGCTTCTTTCAATTTTTTCTTCTTGTCAGTGAGGACTTCTATTGTAATAGTATCTTTTTCAATATGAGTCAATTCACCTTCGTAATTTTCTTCTGTGGTCGTCTCTACTATAAGAGTTCTTCCTATATGCTTTTTGTACTGTCGCAGCATCTTTAGGGGCTTTTCAGCTCCTGGGCTAGATACCTCTATGCGGTAATTCTCTGGTAACCAGTTGTTTTCCTCGATGTTCTCTTCTAGGAATCTGCTTACTCTTTTGCATTTAGAATAACCTAAGTGATCATCGCTATCTATAAATACCTTAAGCACTTTGGACTGTTCTAACCTAATGTCTACAACAAAGCAGTCCAGAAGATCTTCTTCTTCGAATCTTGCTTCTAGCAATTTGTCGATTTTATTAGTCAGTCCTTGCATTCAAAAATAAAAATTAAAAAAGGGAACGAAAAAATGCGTTCCCTTCCTAAACTGCAGCAAATATAAGAAAATTTTACTTATTATGGGAATGATTATAAAATGTATAAAGGATAATAATGGCCCCTATAATCAACTCTTGAATACTATCTTTGTTACGATGTTATGAATGACCAAGAAATTACCAATATATTAGACAAAGCACTACATTTAGAATGGCTTTCCATAGAAGAAGGTGTATACTTACTAGAGAATGCTCCGACAGCCATGCTTATGGATGTGGCGGATCAGCTCAGGCAAAAACACAATCCTGGGAACATAGTAAGTTGGATCATTGACAGGAATAGTAATACGACTAATGTTTGCATCGCTAATTGTAAGTTTTGTAATTTTTACAGACGTCCGGGTCATGAGGAATCCTACGTTACAGATATAGAAACATACAAAAAGAAGATAGAAGAGTTATTTGAGTACGGAGGGGAGCAATTGTTATTGCAAGGAGGTCATCATCCAGATTTAGGCTTGCAGTATTATTGTGATCTTTTCAGAGAGCTCAAGCAGCTGTATCCTAATCTTAAGTTACACGCATTAGGACCTCCGGAGATTGCTCATGTAACAAAACTAGAGGGATCGAGCCATTATGAGGTGCTGGCAGCACTCAAAGAAGCTGGCCTGGATTCCTTACCAGGAGCTGGTGCAGAGATACTGAACGACAGAGTAAGAAGACTTATATCTAAAGGGAAGTGCGGAAGACAGGAATGGCTAGACGTCATGCGCGCAGCGCATAAGCTGGATCTTACTACATCAGCTACCATGATGTTTGGTCATATAGAGACCAATACAGAGCGTATGGAGCATCTCGTAGATATACGACAGGTTCAGAGTGAGAAGCCAGAGAGTGCTAATGGTTTTCTAGCTTTCATTCCATGGCCATTTATGGATGAGGACACGATCCTAAAAAAGCTTAAGCGGGCTAGAAATACTTGTACAGGTGATGAGTACATAAGGATGATAGCACTTAGTAGAATTATGTTACCTAATGTCAAAAATATTCAAGCAAGTTGGCTGACCGTAGGGAAAAAGACAGCGCAATTATGCTTGCATGCTGGGGCCAATGATTTTGGTAGTATTATGATAGAGGAAAATGTTGTTTCGGCAGCAGGTGCAGCTTTCAGATTTACAGCTGATGGCATACAGGTAGCGATAGAAGAGGCGGGGTACTTACCAAAATTACGAAATCAAGAATACGAGTACCGTGAGGTGCCCAAAAATATAAAACAACAGAACTTAGACCGGATGAGTCTAATTGTAGACTAAGTATAATATGAAGCATAGAAAGACAAACGAAGCGGCTAGATTCATCAAGACCAAGCTACTAGGAGAGCTTAAACCTAAGGTTGCTATACTTACAGGAACAGGTATGGTCGGTATGTCAAAAATAATACCCAATGCTGATATAATACCCTATGCTGAAATTCCGTACTTCCCTGAAAGTACAGTAGAATCTCATCAAGGGGAATGCCTAGCGGGAAAGTACAAAGATATAGACCTTCTAGTTTTCTCTGGAAGATTTCATTACTATGAAGGTTATAATATAGATCAAATCGTTTTTCCTGTTAGAGTCATGAAATTGCTAGGAGTGCAATATCTTATCATGACAAATGCTAGCGGTGGGCTTAATGGCGATTACTCAGAAGGCGACATTGTCATGGTTAAGGATCATATAAATTTGCTCCCACGTAATCCCTTGAGGGGAAAAAATGACGAGAGATTCGGTATTAGATTCCCTGACATGATAAACGCGTACGATAAGGATCTGAGAGATAAAATCTCTGGTATCATGGGGTCTACTTATAAAGAGGGGGTATATGCAGCTATGCAAGGACCAAGTCTAGAGACGCCTGCAGAATATAAAATGCTGCACACACTAGGAGCTGATCTCGTAGGAATGTCTACCGTCCCTGAAGCCATTGCAGCAGTACATTGTGGCATGAAGCAAGCAGTATTTTCTATAGTAAGTAATATGTGTTATCCGCCCGAAGCACTGAGCGAAACGAATATAGAAGATGTTATCCAGGCAGTCCAGAAATCATCTAGTAAGTTAGTGGATGTTATACAAGAACTGCTAGGTAAGTTATAATTATTTATACGTAAAAATCGCTTTAGGTTCCTTGTCTAATAGCCTCTATTTTATCTATGTCAATGGTAAGGTGATTTCCTAGTTTTCTGACACCGTTATCTTCTAATACAAAGTCATCTTCTATACGTATGCCACCGAAGTTTTTGTTTTTGACAACTTCATCATAATTGACATAATCCATAAATTTTCCTTCTGCTTTGAATTTTTCTATCAGCTGAGGGATCAGATATATACCAGGTTCTATAGTGAAAACATTTCCTGCTTCTATCTTCTTTCCTAGTCTTAGAGACCTTAACCCAAATGCTGTAGACTTGACATAATCCTCTGTGTAGCCTACATATTGTTCTCCCAGATTTTCCATATCATGGACATCTAGTCCTAGCATATGTCCTAGGCCGTGCTGGAAAAATAAGGTGTGCGCACCAGCCCTTACAGCATCTTCGGAATTTCCTTTCATCCAGCCTAGGGCGATAAGTCCTTCTGTCATTTGCTTAGCTGTAGCTAGATGAATGTCTCTGAAATAGACACCTTGATTACACAGCTCTACAGCTTTTTTGTAGCCGCTTTTTACAATAGCGTACACTTGATTTTGTATCGTAGAATATTTGCCTGATACTGGAAAAGTTCTGGTCATATCGCCAGCATATCCACTTGGAGCTTCTATGCCTCCATCGAATAATACAAGGTCCCCTTCTCTCAGTTCATTGCCGTAGTAATGGTTATGTAGTGTTTCTCCGTGAGTCGTTAGAATCGGAGGGAAGGACCACTGACAGTTATGGTTCCAGGCTACCTGATTGGCTACAGAAACCAGCTCATATTCTTTCATGCCTGCACGCGCTGATTCCATTACGGTTCTATGCATTTCTGCTGTCAGGCTAGCTGCTAGATCCATTTCTTGGATTTCTGCTTTCGACTTTTTATTTCTTTGTTCTACGACAGCTTTGATCAATGGTTCTGAGGCGCTAATATTTTGACCAGCAAATAATTTAGTTAACAGTATCTCATGCGCACCTCTATAAGGAGGTAGATAGTGATCTGTATTACTGACTTCTTGATCTAGCGCTGCAGAAGCTTTTACATTTTCTATACCTGTGCGATCCGCGAGAGATGCAAGTTTTTCTTGATCACCCGTCCATATCACCATATCCATACCTGCATCATCACCATAGAGCGTAGTTTGTCCAGATGATGCATCTATGATCGCATTCAGTCCTGGTAGCGCAATGCCTATATAATAAAGAAAACTACTATCTTGTCTGAAGTGATAAGTGTTATCCTTAAAGTTCATAGAACTGTAATCATTTCCATAAAGAAAAATTTTTCCAGAACCTATAGCTCGAGATAAGAGGTGTCTTCTTTCTGTATAGACTGAAGCGGTAAAAGGAATAGGTAGCTTGTGCATATTTTGTCAGGTAGGTTTGGAAATATGTAAATGTCAATATAGCTCTAATGTATAGCTTTGCGAGGTAACCTGAAACTAATCTAGTTGTTTTTGTATGATGTCAAATAAGGAATAGGGGAGTAGTCATTCTAATCCACTTGCCTAATACGGACAAGTATCTGATTGCTTACATATAATATTAAGGAAAAAGCATATCTAGTTTTATGAGAATTTCCTTTCAAATAGGCTAAGAAAACGCCGATATTTTTATCAAATATCCTTCTTCGGAGAAAAATCTTTGATCATAGGAGGAGAATTATAGGAAAAAGTTATAAATTTGCAATCCCGAATAATAATTTGGGCGGTATTGACCCATGGTGTAATCGGTAACACATCGGTTTTTGGTATCGACATTCAAGGTTCGAGTCCTTGTGGGTCAACTTTAAAGTCCTGTAAATCATTGATTTTCAGGACTTTTTTTCTTACTTTCTCATTTCACTAATCATTAGCTACTATAAGATCATCTATCTTTTTAGCTAAGGCGTAATGTTCGCCAACGCTATTTTTTTTGAGGACGTTAGACATTAGAGCGACTAGGTATTTCTTTTGGGTGCTGTCTTGTTTTTCTACTATTGCAACACTATTCATATAATTATATCTGTTTCCAGCATAATTTTTTTTGACGTACCCGGGCTCAGGTTTGAAGCTATAGAGCGATCCACTTTTGAAGTACACAGCGTCTTTCTCTATGGCATAGCTAGCAGCATATCTTATTCTTCTGTCTGTGAGATACATCAAGCGTTTAATTTCAAGCGATATTCTTTCATTTATTACATTACCACATTCTAGAGCATATAGAAACTTCATCAATCCTCTAGTTGTTCCTATGCTACCACCTTTTCTAGATACATATTTTTCAGCACCACTTGTAAAGAATCCTCCCAATCTATATTCATCTCTTTCGATATTTATACTTTCTAATGCGCAATTAGTCAAGTCTTCAGATAAGCTTCCTAGTACGGACTTGCCTGCATCTGTTATTACATCATCCATCTCATCCTGTGTAGCACAATCATAATAGGAATCCATAATATGTATTAATAACATCTCTCTCATCACGATGCTAGCTGCACCATTGTTACTTTTAGAAAACATATGATCTAACCATTCGTAAAGTGAGAACACATCTGATTCTGCCGCTTTCCTATTTGAGTATTTATTTCTCTCGATGTCGTATATAGGTATGGTATGATGATCATAAACTGCGAATTCGTTCCCTCGAACTCTCTTCGTATACAATATGGCGTGGATACTTTCCCAATCATCTCCGTATACCTTGTGCAAAGCATCAAATATTCCCATTGCAGCAATAATTTTAGCAACACTTCCTGGTTGGTAAAATTCTTTTTCTTTAAGACCAGCGTAGCGGAGATTATTTGGATCAGAAATATCCATGACCGATACAGAATATTCGGGCTCTAGATATCTAAAAATGTTTTCTAGTTGCTTTTTCAGCGACTTATCTTCTTCTGGTAACAAGCTATTAGCTTGCAATAAGTTGAGTTTGATTTCCTCCATACGAAGCAACGCACCAGAATCTAATTTTGTAGTCTGTGCGCTATCTTGTTGTACCCTAAACTGATAAAGTAATCTGTCAATACCAGTATATGGATAACCGTCTATGGGGTAAGAACTGACTGTTATTGCGTTTAGAAAAAGGATAATAAAAATTATATATCTAAGTTGCATTTCATTTAGTTTTGAGGTTCCATCAATATTGAAATATCTTTCACGACAGGATCTAGGTTCCTGAGATAGCTTGAACCTAATGCATCATTATTTTCAACAAAAGGCCTCACCTGGAATAACCAGATAAAATTGTCTTTTATCCCTAACTCTATATCATAGGCCTGATGTGTTGAACCTAACTGATCCATCTTATCAGCAATACAGTTTGCCATTTTCTCTAATTGTATTAACTGCTCAGGATTTACAACAGGTTCTCGAAAGGATGCATATCTAAAGGTAGAGCCACCTGATGGAGGTATGGTCCTATACTTAGTTTCCCGACCAGGAGAGATCAACTCTGCATATCCGTTGTTGTAAATAACATAGCTTTCCGCTGACTGACCCTCTACTGCTCCGCCCACACCTCTGCTGAAGGATATAGAAATGTCCTGATCACTTCCTCGGCTCACACCCTTGGTAATGATGACACCAGAACGATCTACATTTACACTCGGAATGATCAGAATAGAGGGGTAGACCTCTTCTGGGTTTTCTAAATATTGTTGTCTCCATTGGTAACTCCTTTCTGTGTATGGTGATGCCCATACCTTTTTTATACCCTGTAATATTTCTTGCCGATCGACTACATTAAATAGGGTAAGATTAAGTCCTGCGCCTGTAAACTGAGGCAAGTCTTCCATGTTTGTATCACTGCGTAAAAATATAGGAATATCTCCTATTTTTTCACCAAGGACGGAAACAAAACTATCCTCTATTCGCCGGATTAAGGAATTTTTTAGCGGCATTTTTTCTATTAGAGATCTTAAGTTAGTAAGTTCTGCTAGGGTCTCCGTTTCCACCTGTTTCTTATCCCTACCTTCAGATAATTTTTCTTTTTCATGCGCAAATATACTCGTCAAATATTCCCAGTAAGATAACTCACTATCTGGTATTATTTGCTCCATGTGATCTCTAAATATACCGAATGGTAATACTATCCCATCTACTACATGATTAGGAAACATGAGTTTCAGCTGACCTAGATTAGCGGCTTTTGGACCGCACCACTTGCCTGAAAAACTGGCATCTATTCTGGATAGATCAAGTAGGCTATCAGGATGCAAGATGATCTTGTCCATAGCTATAGTAACCTTCTTTTTATTTTTATCTTTCTTGGTAAAAATCTTTTTTTCTTCTTTAGTCATATCCTTTGCAAGTTTCAGTAGAATGGTTCCTCCGGGAGAAACTGCGTAGAAAACTTCTTTGCCGTTATATTTGTCTAGCTTATTGAGAACATTACTCGAGATAAGTGCATTAGGAATACCTAAATTTCTTGCGAGCAATTGTACATGGGAGACAGGATTTCCCTCTTTTACATTAAGAATTCCTGCAACCGGTTTCATTTCTGTAGGGGGTCTATCAAACGCATAAATCCCCTTTGCATCGATATCCATATCTTCTGGTAGGGTAGATAAAACATGCAATTTGCCAAGAGCTAGACCTGGATTGAGTCCTTGTAATCCCGCATCATTTTTACTTCCCATTACGATAGATGTATTTTCTGATACTTGATTATAGATTTCGTTTATTGCTTCTACTAATTTCCCTAAGGGTAGTATGAGCGAAGATCTTATTTTATCATCTACAAATCCATATGAAATGGGTTCAAATTTTCCAAATTCCTGCACTGGTTCTGCATATAGGGATTGAATCATTTGGGAGGACCACTGTACAAGTTTCTGTGATGCATATTTGAAGTATTCCATATCTTCCATAGAAATTCGATCATCCTGCATCCAATCAAAATCTTGCTTGATTTTATTATACTCCCAGTTTTCTAGATACCCTGCACCGTACAATCCTTCTGTCAAGAAGCAAATCTTTTCTCGTATGTCTCCTAAGTTTTTTTCTTCTATAGAGTGTAAATTTTTTATTGCCATTGACTCTAGCTGATTCGCAAGATCTATTAGCCCTAATCTTGCTTTGCTGTTTTTTTCTATCACAATATTTTCTCTAATAAGTGGTAGTAGCTCACATGCTTCTATAGATCTAAGAGCAGGTCCTGACCCTTTCAGATTCTTAATTCTTAATTTAAGTATTTTCGAAAAATCACTTGAAGATAGTGAAGTCAAGTTTTGTTCAAGATCCACTATTTCCATGGGCTTGTACATTTCGCTTAGCCCTTCTATTAGTTCTGAATAATACGTTTTGGCTTTAGCGCTAATTTTTTCATTTTTAGTCCTCCAGCTTTTTACCATTTCCACATCATAAGAATTCGGATTATTATGAATTTTGATTCTAGCATTCATAAAATTCTCTTCTTCTTCAGCTAATAGCTTACTATATGCTCTTACTTTTTGAGCGATTCTAGTATCTTCTCCATGGGGAATGTCTACAGCAGCTAGCTTGATTAATAGATAGTTTTCTTCTAATCTTTTAGGATCAGATACTAACCATTGCAGAAATTCTTGACCCCAGTCTTTCTCATCCTCTATTTGTTTCGCACCTCGATAGTTTTTAGCTTGCCGTAGTATCCACCCATCATCAGCATCGAATAAGAAATTAGTTATTTGATACTGTTTGAGTCTACTATTTTGATGAGTCATATCCCAGAAATCATCTTTTTCTGTTCCAGTTAATATTTGGTCAAGAAAAATATGCTGCTGTTCTGAAATCCTTTCTACACTATATTTGTAAATGGCATGTTGCCAGCCTTTCATGGGTTCTGGACAAGGGTCTCTGGCCTCACGCATTGATCCATCTTCACAAAACCACTTAATACCAGCATAGGGCCCTCTGCGATCTTCTTTGAGTTCTTGGAGGAAAACTTGATCTAATTTTTGACAATTTATATCTTGTGCAGATAGTGTAAACAGAAGAATAAAAAGCAACAAAATTATTTTGCTATGCATAAAGTAACGGTTTAGCTAGTGGGTTAAGTATTGTTAGCTGAATATTGTTCGCTAAGCTAATTATTATTATTTTTTGTTTAGGAAAATTCAGTATCAAAATGAATTTTCATCTTTAACAATCCTATAACTAGATCCTGGATATGTATTTCGTATCTTAGTAGGATGGGTAAGTTTTTTTTGTATATAATATTTTTTTCACTTTTCATTTGTATTGATACGTATAGCCAAAATACTTTTGGTTCCTATGCATTGCCTTATCCATCAATTTATTATCAAGAGGTTACAAATAAGAAGGACCTTGCACTGCAATTAAATCTAGATAAGGTAATAAAGGCAAATCCAGTTTGGAAAAAGTTAGCTAAACAAAATAGAATGTCTGTTGCAGTGGTAGATCTGCGGCAAATGAATAATATAAGATATGCATCTGTAAATGGTAATAACATGGTATATGCGGCAAGTCTTCCTAAGATAGCCGTACTACTTTCAGCTATGGAGGCAGTAGATGAGGGATGTCTGGAGTATACACCTACTCTGAAGAAAGACTTAAGACTTATGATTGCAAAATCTAATAATGCCGCAACAACTAGAGTTATAGAGGCCCTAGGATACGATAAAATTGCAGCAACTATGACCAGTGAAAAATACAAATTATATGATAAGTATAAGGGTGGTGGTTTGTGGGTGGGAAAGAAGTACGCAAAAGCTGGACACAAAAAACCAGATCCACTGAAAGGACTTAGCCATGCAGCCAATGTCGATCAAGTCGCTAGGTTTTACACGATGTTAGCTTATGGTAAATTAGTGAATAGTGAAATGAATCTAGAAATCATGAATTATATGATCAAGCCTGGTATCAATCATAAATTTGTCAAAACACTTAAAAAGATTGCACCTAGAGCTGACATATATCGTAAGTCGGGTAGCTGGAGACAATTCCATTGCGACAGTGCTTTGGTTTTCGAAGGGGAGGATAGAAGGTATATTATAGTGGCGCTGATAGAAGATAGAAGAGGAGGCCAGATATGCACTAATCTAGTAGCTAAAGTGGAAGAAGCCTTAGGAATGAATGCAAAACCGATTATCCCTATACTGAAAAAGAAAAGGCAACAAATTCTTAAACCGGGTAAACTCTAGTCATATAATTTAACCAAGTTTAGATTCCTAATCAAGGGTTTTATGATTATCAAATCAAGGATAGTTGTATAATTTTTTTGGAGATTATCTTGTCCAGTGAGATCAGCTTAATTGTTGTAAAAAAAAACAAAATTCTATTTTAACAAATGTGGCAATCTCAGGATAAAATAATGGGAGTATGCGTATCAAATAAGTTTTATCACTTCCTCATATTTTGTCGAATGAAGTTTCCGTAAATGATTAATCGTAGTATTTTTTCTAGTAACTTTTATCCCTTTGGATTTCATAAGGTTTTCTGTTATATTTTCAGCTATAGATAGCTCTAAGATCGGAAGCACTTTTAATCTAATACGATAAGGAAGAAGCTGGTCTAGATAATCCATAGTTGCTTGTGCATTTCCAGAGCGTAAACCTTCATAACACTTTATCATCTCGTCACTGTCCAGTTTCAGTTCTAGGAGTATAAAAATAGTATGGATCTGGACATTTAGATCTTTTCTTAATTTACGATGTGCTTTCTTAATAATGCGTATATTATTTGAATCTTCCTTATGTAAAGTTGTAAATTTATTGATCAGACAGATGCCATTGATGATACTTTTGCATAGAACAATGGACCTATTAAGGCGCAACAAATTTTTACGTTTGTTGTAGTTAAGAAATGGAAATTCCTTTTTCATTTTGCTTATGGACAATAGGGCTGCTATTCTTATTTTTCTTTTAGGGTGTTGAATGGATTTGAACAAGAAATCAAGATTAGGCTGACTACCTGCATAACCCAGAGCAGGAATAGTACGCAGTAAATTTTTCTGTGTAATCGGATTATTGTTGATATACTGTAGCAGCAAGTTTGGAAAAGCAGAAAGTGATTTATACCATGCACTAAGATTATTAGGTTTCACTTCGCTTTCGATTAGGAAATCAAATAATGATTTTACCTTTGCTTTTCTGATAGCAAATAAGGCATATTTTTTCATTTCATCATCTGTCGTTTGATTGATATTTTCAATAATAATGGGATAAAATTTTTCATACCTACTGTGTGCTACTGCAGTCATAAAAGTTCTCCATAGAATCTTAGGTAGGGAAGGATCTGTAGTTAGCAGTTCATAAGCCTGTTCTATTCTATTGCTTAGGCTATAATTCTTTTGCTGGCGTTTTCTGTTTCCTATTGATTTAGCAAGTGCTCCTGTAAGTACAATTTTGTTCTTAGCTTGTGCACTGCTGTATAGTTTATTGAGCTCTACTTTTGTATTTATATATTGCAGTGTTTCTAGGAAGTATTGTTTTCGGATAACAATAGATTTATCAGTTTTTAGATGTTGCAATTTTTGTAATGCATCGAGATTATATTCTTCACTTATAGTGCTCAATGCAGCAGCTCTTATAGGTGCCTTTTTATCTTTGGTTAGTGAGATGAGAATGTCAAATCTTTCTTTTGTTTTTCTAGGTTTATTATGAATAAAACTTTGAATGTACTGTTGTGGAGTAGTTTCTAACTCTTCGTAATCCTCGTCGTTTTTAAACACTAATTTTGAGAGTTGTGCTAAATATGTTTTCCTTGATAGTCTAATAAAAACTAGCCAAAGAACTACTATACCTATAGTAGTAGCAGTAATAACAGAGAGCGGAAGAATAACTTTCTGGATGAGAACATATATAATGATTCCCGAGAGCCCAGTAGCAAGGCTATCTACAACGAGATCCACCAGCGTCTTAGCCCTGTCTCTTATAAGATTGGGTAGAGGCATAATATTTATCTCAGTAGAAGTCTTATATAAGCTTTGCTTTAGAGAGCCATCTATCATTTTCATTGCTGCTCCTATTGCTAATATTGGAATGTAAAAAAATGCAAGTAAGGAAAACAGAAATAGAAAGGGCATAATCGACATACTGTAAGATATACCAAGACGATCTATAATCTTGTTGACTAAAAACAATTGGAATACCAGGCTTACAACATTAATAGTGCTAAACCAAAACGCAAAGAACGAAGTCAACTGTTCTTCGTCAACATAATGAGCATAAGCAACAGCATTAAATTGATAATCTAATAGTTTCGATGCCATGACGCCTAATCCTATTATCGCAGCTATATATGCAACATGTTTATTGCCTAATGTCTTAAAAAAAAAGCTATTAGATACTTCCTTATTAGATTCTGCGTCTACTAGATCTGTACCGTATTCTTTTTGTAGCAATCGTAAACTTAGCGTTGCAATTATTAAAAAAAAGATAGCAGATAATAATAATCCTAGGTTACCTAATAATGGAACTAATGCACTTGCAAAATATCCCCCAAACACTCCGCCTGCAATAGCCCCTACACCTACATACGAGAGAACACGCTTAGCTTCCCGTATGGATAACAAGGATTGGCAATACTGGAAAAACAATGTAACGGTAAGTACACTAAAAAGATTTATGTACACATACATAAAAACTGTTAGCCAGCCGGTAAGTTTACCCAGAACAAAAGCGATAGATAAGCCGATAATTAAAATAATGTGAAAACAAAAATTAATATACATTGACCTTACAAGCGAGAATTTTTTTCTAATAATCAGCAAGATAAAGTGTATTATAATAGCTGCAATAGCTATACCACCAAAAGCTACAGGCATTATATCTAATCCGTATGCATTTAGCATCAGGCTAGTGGCAAGAGGCTTCAGTATGAGTAGAACACTAATGATTAAAAAAATAGTAAGCTGCAGAAGAATCACCTTCTTATATTCCTTTTGCTTTAGATCTATGATGCGTTCAAAAAATGGGCTTATGAGTTTAGTCAGCATAAGGGGTGAATATAGTTATGGTTTTTATAAAGTTCTTAGTATTAATGGATTGGCAAAAACTAATATCTATCAAGAAAAATTAAATGCGTAGATGGTATGACCAACCCGTTATCAAGCTTTATCTAAGGTTACACAAGACGTATATATCATCGGCAAGATGGCAATTAAAAATGTATTAACCAAAATGAATAAGTACTCAGCGTATCAGACAAAGTTATTTTCTGGTATTCTCATCTATTTTCTCCGAATGCGAGGACCTTTTAAAAAAGCCTTCTCACTAGGCATGAGGTGGATTTTTAATCTAGGGCAGAAGAGTGGGGTATAATACCAATTCTAGTTTAGAATGACGGTAATTATTTATTTTGATCTTCATGTTCCTTCGTTAAAAAGCCTCGCCGAACCTATGGGTTCGCCTACGTTTTTTGCCTTGATCCATTTTGAACAATTCTAAATCCTTTTCCGTCATCTAAAAATAGAAATGGTATAATCTTAGGTTTCTTGTCATTTGAAAATTTTAACTGCACATAGTTCTATATCTCCGATCTGTTAACAGGGGCTGCTCGATAGAAGTTGTAAGGTCATATGTGATGCTAACTTTCCAGTTTTTGTAAGTAGATCTTAGTAGATTTGTTAAGCATCGCCTTCTCTGTAAGATACTCCTAGATGAATACTCGTCATAGAGTACAATAGAAGTAGGAATGATGTTTTATGGATAAACTTCGTATTATATTATATGAACGGCATTAGGATTTAGAATTCTGTAATACTTTGCGTCAGGTATTCCCTCACATGTACCTTGCTTCCAGTAGGACATACCTAGCTTTCTTAGTACACTTATGGAAGCTGTATTTTCTTTAGCTACACGACCGACTATCACATCTACTTTGAGATTGTTAAAACCATAATCTATACTAGCCCTAGCAGCCTCCGTTGCATAGCCCATGCCCCAGGAGGTTCTGGATAGACGATAGCCTAGATCTACCATTCCACAACTATGTTTTTTGAGACCACACCATCCGAGATAAGCATCATCTTGTTTTGTAAATATTTGCCATCTTCCCATCTTGTTATTTTCATAATCATCATAGTCAAGAATGAAATTTCTTGCAGCCATAACATTCTCAAAAGCTAAGTCTCCCGTATGTTTCATGACCTCTTGGTCAGCATTTAGTTTATAAAGCAAGGTCGCATCCTTTGGAATAAATTTCCGGAGATATAATCTGTCTGTTTCTATTATGCGCTCTGTTTTCATTGTATTGCTTTGAGTATGTAAATAACTATTTTTCTACATGTAATGCAATTATTTCAATTTTATATAGCTGTGATATGTATCTGGATTAATCCTTAGATGCAACATGGTTCCAAAATAATAAAATATACTCCCTCATGCAACACAGTTGCATTTTTTAAATCAATTATTATCTTTGTACTGTTAAATTCTTAGAAAATCCAGTATTAATAATTCAATAAAACTATAATTATGAGAAAAAACAAAATTATTTTCTTACTTACTTTCCTTTCTGCAGGCTTGTTTTTGACAAGCTGTGGTGATGATGATGACCATGACGATGATGACCACGATAATGTAATTACGATTACAATAGAGGAACCACTTAGCGGAGAAACCATTGCTGATTGTGCAGAAGTGCATGTGCATATAGACATTGAAGCTTCTGATGAAAATCATGAAGTAGAAATTGTACTTCACCCAGATGGTGATGTAAATGACAAAATTATTGACTTTGACAAACATGAACACGATAAGGTAATCACGTTTGAACAAGAAGTTGATCTATGCAGCTATCCTGCTGGGACCTGTTTTCACCTTGAAGTAGAAGCTTGTGTAGATCATGACTGTGAGGAGAAATCTACTGCGGATGTCGAGTTCTGTTTACAATAAAAGTATTAAGATTTAAGACAATTTTTAAATGAAGGTGATTACGTAAGTAATTGCCTTTTTTTATAGAGAATTGCTAAATGGAATTTTTACAGATATAACGATGTTTCGTCCTTGTTCTGGAACATCTATTATCCGGTAACGACTAAGGTGAGATAAATAAGAAGTATTGAAGATATTTTGTGTTTTAATCTTAATCTCTAAAAGATGATTAGCAAAATAAAAAATTGATCCTATACCTAGGTCAAAAAGTTGGTATGCTGGAGTCGCTTTCTCAGAGCGATCTACTCTCAAATTACCAGAGGCTGCCAAATGATATTGATGTGAGATCTGAATATAAGCATCCTTAATCCACAAGTTTTCATATGGTGTAATGCTCACATCAGTCTTTATCGAGGGTTGTGGAGTAAATGGGAGCGCTAGACTAGTTTTAGGATTATAACTTTGCACAAAGTCGATTGCTTGGTGAAGCGAAAATTTTGAGTTTGTCTCCCAGTCCCACTGTAATTCGAATCCTGTATATATTGCATCATCTTGCCTATATTGAAATATCTGACCGGCTTCCGGTAATCTCGAAAATCGCGCTGGAAAGGTTGGCCCTAGATAGATATAATTATCAAAATAATTAAAATAGAAAGACAAGTTACCTTGCAACTTTCCTAAGTCCCAATCTGCTGCTAAGTCTAATTGATAGCCATGTTCAGATTCCAAATCAGGAGTACCTATCTCATGTCGAAATGTTCCATGATGAACGCCATTAGAAACTGTCTCCGCGGGATAGGGTACTCTAAAGCTTTTTCCTAGATTGGCTTTAATTATCCACTTTCCACCATCGAGGGTAATATTAGTACCTATGGATGCCGACCAATTTTTAAACGTATCGTCCGTAATTGGTGATACTAAAGAGTCTATAATGTTTTCATTACTATCCCAAATAAATTGACGAAAGTGTTCCGAATTATTTTGACCTACATCTAGCCTTAGACCTCCATTTACTAACCATTTTTCACTGAGTCTCTTTTCCAATATCGAATATACTCCGCCACGGAAAGTCCTAAAGTCAGGAAGAAGGTATTCGAAACCATTACGTTGATTTTTTTGCCATTGGGAATTTATTCCGAATATTGATTTCATATCAGAACCATGATGATGTTCATAATGAGATGCTATACTTAAGGTCCCTAAAAGTAACTGTAAGGCTAACTTATCATTTGGATCTTTTAACTGAGATAAGGGAATACTGTGAAATTCAGGCTCTGAATATTCTTGTCTATCGTTCCTTTGCAGACCAAAATCAAAGACTAAGTGATTTTCTCCAAAAAAGAATGATTGATTTAAGAATAACTTGTAGTGGTTTACATTTTGCCTAGGCACATCAATATCACGATTATTTCCATCATCTAATAATGCATACGATCTAGGGATTCCTACAGCTCCGCTAAACAGACCCGCATCAAGAGAATAATGGCTATAGAGCAATCGAGTAACCCCCCACTTCCTTTTTATTCCTGTAAGAATATTTATGTTGGTTTCATTACCAGCTGTATTTTTTAGACTACTATTTAAAATGGGTAGCTCGAAACCATTATAATTAAATAAGTTTGATGGTACCCGGTAATCACTAAAACTTTGTTGGGTATATCGAGTTGTTAGAAACCAATCCTCTAAATTTATTCCTAATTTAATAGATCCTCCCCAGTGGTCATTATTCGTCTTGTGCACCCCCACAATACTTCCTTTAAAGCTATTCTTTGGCAAAATGATGGCAGGTAAAATGTTGATTACTCCACCGAGTCCATCAGAACCATATTGGAGAGAGCCTGGACCCTTTATGATCTCCACTCTTTCTACATCGAATTGATCTATCTCTAGTCCGTGGTCACTTCCCCATTGTTGGCTTTCTTGTTTTATTCCCTGGTGGTTTACGATGATCCGATTAGAGGACAAACCTCTAATTACAGGTTTGGCTATGCCTACACCAACATTAATGGCACTAATTCCAGGCAGTTTTTCTAAGGTTTGAGCAAAGTTACCTTCTAAGTTTCTATAAATAAATTCTTGTTGTAGATGCTCCGTTTGAAGGGTTGCTTCTAGCTTTGCGTGTTCTTCCGAAATAACAATGGTCTCTAGCATTGTCTCATCAGGAACCAAGCTTATAATTAAATTTTCCTTATCCTCACCTAGAATAACAGTATCCGTTTTATAACCAATGTAAGAGATGATTAGTGAATATTTTTTATTAGAACCATCTATGGATAGAGAGAATTTGCCATTTGAGTCTGTGATTGTTTGAGTAGAATCAGGAAGAAATAATACGGATGCTCCAATTAGGGGAGTCTTGTTCTTGTCAATAACTATACCTGATATCTGAGCACTTAAAGTATTGAAGCATAAGATGTAAATAAGAAATATTAACCTCATAGAAAGACGTCGTTTTGACCTGTTCTTTTTTTTTTATAAAATACAATCATTATATTTTCCTGTAAGCATTACATTAGCTGTTGTAATTTTGTAATTGGGTAAATCAGGGATTGAAAATCCTACTGGTATGCATTTCGATTTTCCACAAACTTCACAATGGAAATGAGGATAATAAGTATTTTTAGTAGAATCAAAACTTTGGCCACATTTTGCATACCATTTTAGACCATCTTTTCCTGTAAAGAAATGCAGTACGCCATGCTCTTCTAAGCTATCAAGTACTCTGAATACAGTAGTTTTATTCATTTCATCTAGAAAGGTTTCTACCAAATCTAAAACGCTAAACTAATCTGCTATAAGTCTTACGGACTTGATTCTTCTGTATGCTTTCATAAAACAAATATACTGCAACTAGGGTGCAATAAAGAGAAAAAAGAGATATATTTGCAACTTTGTTGCATTAAGAAAGGTAATGGATTTATATGAATGGTGCTTTGATTTTTGCTAGAATTAAATGGGTAATTTTAGATATATGAGGACGAATATTAGTTTTTGCGTTTTTTTTAGTTTTTTAATCTTGATTAGTTGTGAGAAACAACTAGTAGATACAACACCACCGACGATGGACGTATTAAGTTATACGCCCCTGCCAGTCGAAGATGACATTTGTGGGACTAAAGATCCGGAAGTTTTTATTCTTGAAGGAGGAGATCAACTTTCTTTCGATGTTGTATTTAGTGATAATGCAGCACTGTCACAATATAAAATAGACATCCATAATAATTTTGATTGTCATGGACATGGAGGAGGCTCAGCTCCATCAGTTGCTGTTCCTAATATCGATAACCAAACAGTTGATTGGACGGTTTTGGATATTCAAGATATTTCTGGAACTTCAGCTCCAGTAGAGCGTATTCTAGATGTTCCTGAGAATGTAACAGCAGGAAATTATCATTTTCATGTCCAAGTAATAGATGAATCTGGTAATGATAGTCCTTTTGCCAATTTCTTTTCCTTAAAAGTTACTAATCCTCTCGATAAGGTTACACCACAAATTAGTGTTGAGGCCCCTTCTTCCAGTGACATGTCAATCAAAAGAGGAGAAGTTATTAATTTTAAAGGTCAAGTAACTGATAACAAATCTCTCAGTGAAGGGGGGAATGGAATCCTATATCTTGCCTATACTGATCTTTCCTCAGGAAACACTTTTACAACTAATGAAGTCTTTGCATTTGATGAAAATGTTGATACGATTTACGATTTTGATTTTGAATATATGATACCATCTACATTAGTAGCTGGAGAATACCGATTTTCTTTAGGAGCGAATGATGGCGTTCGAAATGTAGCTTCATTTAAATTTTTTGAAATAGATATCACAAACTAGCTCTAAGCAAATATTTAATCCACTGTCAGTAATAGTCTTTAACTAATCCATATCTGTTTTTTGATGACGGAAAAGGATTTAGAATTGTCCAAATTAGAACAAGGCTAGAACGAATGCGTTCAACGTAGTCGAATAAAGAACGGAAGTGCATTAAATGAGAGCAACCTACCTCCTTGCATATGGCAGGCACAGCGCGTACGGATGAGCTAGTTAATACCGCCTACCGCGGTATCGACGAGGCTTTTTAACGAATGAACATGTAGGACAAAATAAATAGTTACCATCATTCTAAACTAGAATTAGTATAACTTTAGGAAGCCTCTTACTGTAGAAACTAGAAAAATAAAAAAAAAGCTCCTCGGTGATGAGAAGCTTTTTAAAATCTAATTTTTCTATTTTATTGACATTCTACTGTTTGAGTTATTGTCTGAGTCGTTGTTCCCAACATTTGAGTAGCCTCAGAAGTTTGACTTTTTATCTGATCTAATGCGTCTCCACAATATTCTACATCAGAGCTTAAAGTTTGTCTCCCTGTTTCTACTCCATCAACCGTGATAATTTGTGTAATAGTACAGGTCTGACAGGTTTCACTAGAGCAACTTGACACTAAGAATAGTCCTATTATAAATACAATACTTGCTAATAAATTTTTCATGTTATTTGATTTAATTTAATCAAATTTAGCTAATTACTTTTGAATAGCAAGTAAGTAGTCTTATTATACTTATAAAATGTAAATTCAATTTTCCAAGATTTACTTTTATCTTTTCAAGGTAATATTCTCTATGACAAACTCATTATTACAATTTGTAATCTCTAGTTCCACCACATAGGCATATACTTCTGCTGGAGAAAGTTCGGTTTTGTGATTGCCGTCCCAGCCTATATCTGGATTATCGTTATCATACAATAGATTTCCCCATCTATTATAAACATTTAATTTATAATATTGACGGCTTCTATGAATTTCGATTCTGTAATGATAATTTTAAAGGAGTCATTGAGTCCATCATTGATAGGGGAGAAGATATTGGATATTTTGTAGAAAGCAGGAATAGCTCTTAATTCTATTTCACTTACAAACGCATCTCTACATCCACTATCATTATCGGTAATTCAAGTGTCTAGGAAGAAGTAATCGGTTCTCTAACATAGATCCAGGTACCAAATGATATATTTTTACACCCATCTGTTGTCTCAATTATTTTTTGTGTAAAATATTTTCCTACTTCCGTACAAGTATAACTTGGGTCAGTAGAACAATTTAGAATATAGATACGCTGTGTATATTGTAAATGTGGATAATAAGTTTTTACTAAAAGCTGTTATAAAATAAAAAATATAGTGAGGTATTCTATCTGTTATCTGTTCTTAAGTTTCCTAGTGTTTGGAAGTTGCAGTCCGAGAACGAATGTTACACTATCTCAGAGTGTTAGAAGCTATAAGAAACTAGTAAGTTATGAGCCTTTCGGTATTATAGAAAGTCCAACTAAGCGGATGAGCCATAAAGATTTTATTGCCCGAGTAGAAGTTAAGGATGGAGGATTTTCTACTAACTGTGATTATAGAACAGTAAAGTCTATAGCAAAGTCCGAGGCACAAAAAATAGGTGGAAATTGTATAGTGATCAGAGAGCACAAAAAGCCTGGTCTCAGTAGTACCTGTCACAGGATAAAGGCTGATGTATATAGAATAGATCATCCAGAAACCTATGAAAAAGAAATACTATGGCATAAAGATAGGAAGCTAAAAGTAAGAGATTTTAAGGCCTCGGCACAGAATAGATCACATCTTGCAGTAACGGCGTCATCGTTCAGTTATAATATAAAAAGTGTAGGTACTTTTTCTAAAGATTATATCGTGGAAGCGCACACCTATTTTAGCTGTGATCTCTCTTATTTTAAGAAAACGGATATGGATTTATCTACCCTTGCTCATGAGCAAATACATTTTGACATTACAGAACTGTATGCTCGAATTTTTCTAAAAAAAATAAAATCTAAAGCAAGGAATATAGATGAAGCATTAGAAAAGAGTGATGCTATCATGCGCACTATTGTTAGACAATTACAAGAAAAGCAGAACGCTTATGACAAGCAAGTATATCCTGATAGATCTAAGCAGAAAATATGGGATTCATGGATTAAGGCTGAACTTCTAAAGTATCAGTCGTATGCCAGTAAGATTATCAAAGTAGAATCATATTAGACTAAAGGTGATCTACAATATTCTGTAGTGTACAATGATATCAATATCTATTATCTTGTACAAAAGGGACCTTCTCCATGCGTATGACCTCTATACTAGGGAAGCCAAAATCTTCGACAACTTTACCTGTTACAAGATAGATCCCTTTTCCTCTGAACGGAGAACGCGCTAGCTGTGGAGGGAAATGTACAGAATCAAAAAAGCGACCTTGCTTATCTAGCCAAGTACCGAAGTTCATGAGCTTGCGTTGTACGGTCATTACATTTTTGCTAGCGACATAATAGCCTAATATTCTTACGGTTTTGTGCATGTACGTGGTAAGTTGATCGGTCAGAATATCACCTTTGACAGGCTCTGCTAATAAGTCAAAAGGAGAGCAGAGTGGAAAGCCTAATAACTCTATCTCATCAAAAGCTTGTTCGTGCTCGTCTTCTTCTAGAATAGGTAGTTCATAATCTTCACGCTCTGTTGCAAACAGTGTGCCCGTGAGCTGTACTTTGGCCTGAGGATTATGGACAGCATTTTTCTCCCACATGAGTGCGTACTTATTCATTCGAGTAAATCGGAAAGCACTGATCCGTATGAGGATTTCTAGCTGATCTCTACTGATATCGACACGACTTACAAAGTCTTGAAGACTTCTATAGGGACCGTTATCTAGGCGCTCATCTAAGATCTTGCGAACAACTTTTTTTTCTAAATCTGCAATATGTGTAAATCCGATATAGACATCATCGCCCTGTATGCTAGTCAGGTGTTTGCTATTGTTGATACAAGGGGCTTCTATATTTGCGCCGCACATTCTAGCTTCATGGACGTATATTTCTGTAGAGTAGAAACCGCCAAAATTATTGATAACGGCGACCATAAATTCTCGTGGGTAATAGGTCTTTAGAAATAAACTCTGGAAAGACTCTACAGCAAAACTCGCGGAGTGTGCCTTACAGAAAGAATAACCACTGAAGCTAGCTATCTGTCGCCACACCTCTTCTATAAGTTCTTCTGGATAGCCTCGCTTTCTGCAGTTTCTATAATACTTTTCTTGTAAGCGATGGAAGGTGTCGGAGTTTTTTTTCTTACCCGTCATGATACGACGTAGTACATCAGACTCGTCCAGGTCTAATCCCGCAAAGTGATGGACGATCTTCATTACATCTTCTTGGTATACCATGACGCCATAGGTTTCTCCGAGATGCTCCTCGAATATGGGATGGATGTAAGTAAACGATTCTGGCTTATGAAAACGTTGTATATATTCTCGCATCATACCGGACTTAGCAACACCAGGACGGATGATAGAGCTTGCGGCGACTAGATGGATGTAGTTGTCGCACATCAGCTTAGTAAGCAGCCCACGCATAGCGGGAGATTCGATATAGAAACATCCTATGCATTGTCCTGATCTCAGCTGCGCGCGGACACCCTCATCTTCTTTTATCTTTTCTACATCGCGGATATCTACAGCGTCTCCCCTGTTCTCAGCAATTAGCTTTACAGCATCTTTAATATGGCCGAGTCCTCGCTGACTGAGTATGTCGTACTTATGTAGTTCTAGATCTTCAGCGCCGTACATGTCAAAGTGTGTGATCGGAAAACCCTTAGGCATCAGTTGCAGAGCAGTGAAATTATTGAGCGGTTCTTCACTGATGATAATACCACCTGCGTGTATAGATAGATAGTTGGGAAACCCTTCTATCATTTGTCCAAACCTAAAAATATGTTTAGCAAAGGGGTGATGCTTTTCTGTGGCTAAGGGTTCGTGGACGATAAGATCTATATCGGTCTTAGGAAGACCTAGTACCTTACCGAGTTCCCTGATAATTGATTTTCCTTTGAAGGTGTTATAGGTAGCGAGTAGGGCGGTATGCTCTTTTCCATATCGTTTAAAGATATAATCGGTAACATCATCTCGTTCGTCCCAGGAGAAATCTATATCAAAATCTGGAGGAGAAGATCTATGAGGATTGATAAATCGCTCAAAGTAGAGGTCTAGTTCTAACGGATCTACATCTGTTATATTTAGATTAAAGGCTACGATAGAATTAGCACCACTACCTCGCCCTACATGGTGGTAGCCTGCCGTCTGTGCGTAACGTACAATATCCCAGGTAATGAGAAAGTACGGAGAGAAGCCTAGCTGATCTATAACTTTGAGTTCTCGTAGGGTACGAGACATGGCTTTCTTATTGCGTTCTCCGTAGCGACGGAGACAACCATTTACAGCAAGCTTGCTTAGTAGCTTCATATCACCGCTTTTACTACCGGTGAAACTCTGACGATTATTCTTATAACTCGACGTCATCTCTATAGAGCAGTCCTCCATAATCTTACGTGTATTCTCTATGATCTCAGGGTAGGGTTCATAGATACTTTCTATCTCTTCTTGACTATAGATACGCTCGGAGGTATTAGCGCAGTACTCAGGTTTTAGATTCCCGATAATGATATTGAGATCTATACAACGCATCATCTTGTGTATGCGGTAACCGTCCTTGTCTAGAAAGGTGATCGGTGCCATGACCACTAGTTTTTTTGTATGGTTTTTGAGATAGGAGGAATAGAGTTTATTTACCTCTGTGGGACGTAGACCTATGTACTCATAATCCTCTAGCTGATGGATGCCCTTAGGTAATTTTTTGTAGATGATGTATACATTTTTCATCTTAGGAGCGACCTTAGGTAGTGGCTCTCCTTCTAGGGAGCAACGCGTAAGTAGGGCATTCAGTTCTCGCCAGCCTTCCTGGTTACGTGCGATGCCGATATAATATAGATCGGGATGTTGTGTCTGAGTAGACCTTCCGGTATCCCTGTCTGCAACGGCTCTGAATTCTATACCTAGAATGGGCTTGATGTCATATTGTTTACAAGCTGTGATGAACTGATAAGCGCAGGAAGTATTATTTATATCCGTAAGCACCATCGCTTTTATATTAGCACGGTGAGCAGCTTCTACAAGTTGCATAGGAGATAAGGTCCCATACTTCAGAGAGTAATATGAATGGCAATTCAGATACAAAGAATATAATATAGTTAAAATAAAAAATGTCGGATAAGTCGACTATAAAAAGGCGATATATCAGGCAAATATATAAAGGACCTTTTTAATAGTCAAGCAATACTTCTTTTATTTCGAACATTATCAGTGTAGAGGAGTAATAAAGTTGACATAATGATAAGAACTGATAGAATCACACTGGTGTAAAGATAGGGTAGCTTATCATTAAGTAGAGACAAGATGATGTACTTAATTGTGAAAATGATAAAATTAGGAAGTTCCCAAAACTACATTGACATAAAAATAAAAGAACAACAAAGAAAAAACTATCATCATGGAATGGAAGTAAAATTAGTAAATACAAATTTTAGGATTACTATAACATCATTTTGACATGTAGAAACGTTATCCTAACCAATAGTTCAACATTCTATATAAATCTATTATTAAACTTTAAGACCTTGGACGCTGGGAAGAAAGGAAACGAGATCTTTGCGTCTAGAATTTGGTAACAAAACAAAAAAATTAAATATGAAAAATTTAGTAAAGCTAACAAGCATATTTCTCTTAAGTATGTTTCTGATGACCTCTTGTGAGGACGATATAGGAGGAGGAACAACTATGGATGCACCTCCATCGTTGGATATTCTCAACCCTAACCCGACAATGACTCCAGGAGGGACATTCTCGGTGCGTGTATCTACTACAGCAGGAGATGCATTGCTAGATGTATTTGCTATCCGAGAAGATGGAGCAAATGTAGATGCAAGCAGAATAACGATAGATGGTTCTCCAGCTAGTGCTAATCCTTTACTGATTATAGATACATCAGACAAAAACGGGTTTTCTTGGGATATAGAAATCACGGCGCAAGGTGATGTTTCTGAAAAAGTCTATGAATTTGTAATCGAAGATGAAAATGATTTGAGGGATTCAGAATCCGTAACGATAACTACAGAGGCAACACCACCGTCACTGGAGCTTATGGGAGGAGGAACATTTATGACCGACCCTGGTACGCTTGCTTCTATTCCGATCAAAGCAGTAGCTGGATCAAATCTTATAGATACGGTTATAGTATTAGAAGACGGCGTATTAATAGATAAAGAAAGATTATTTTACGGTGAGCTGGGTACTCCATTTCTAAGTAACCCATTATTGGTTCCTTTATCAGATCAGAATGGATTCGAGATAGATCTAATCATCCGTGCACATACAGACATAAGTACTAAAACGTATACCATAATTATAGGAGATCTAGGAGGTATGAGAGCGATAACAACTATAGACATAGAAACTATAGCGCAGGGTACGCCTTTGAACCCAACGTTAGAGGGTATACTTTTTAATGCTGCAGGACCAGCAGGAAGAGGAGGATTAGACCTAGATACAGGAGAAAGTACAGGAACAGGTGATACATCCACAGAACATGAGATAAGAGATTTAGGTATAGATATAAGTCTTCCAGATGCGAGTAACTGGATTTCAAGAGTTGCTGGAGCAAACGGATTTGAGATGCGTTATGCTTTTGCTAACCAGAATGGACTACCGGAAGGATTTAGTTTTGATAATGTACAAACGAAAGAAGAGATCTCTGGAATATGGGATAATACGACACCGTTTACAACTACGGATAACCAGGGTAATCTCGTTAGTTTTGAAGTTGTGGTTGGTGATACTTGGGTAGTTTCTGATGGAGCTAAGTACTTCTTAGTTATAGTAAGAGAAATCAATCCAACATCAGGAAACAATGATGATAACTACGTGGTAGATATTAAGTTCTAAAAGTACGAAGATGGCTTAGGCCACAGATAAATAATAACGTGCAAATGTCTATTCAGATGTTTGCACGTTTTTTATTAGAGCAGCTGGAAAAAGTATACGGGTACTCATAATTTTTTGGGCGTGTCCCCAGCTTTACACAAAGCCTGCGCACAGGGGTCGTAGTTCTACAGACTCGCAGGTCTGCTCGGTCCTGCGGACTAGCCCTCCGCTTACCATCAATAGCCGCGCCGAGGAGTGCTACCTTCCGAGTTACTCACGCGGGATTTCCCAAGGCAACTATACTAAGCCAGCCCTTCCTAACAATTTCACCTACAAGTCAAAACCACCCAAACGGGTGGCAAATAATATCAAGATTTACAATACCATGCACTCAAAATATAGTTTCTGAAAGAGAGCAACTTCAGGACAGAATATTAATTTTTAAATAGAATAGTACTATACCATTCTGTTTTTAGATGTAGGAAAAGGATTTAGAATTGATCAAAATGGATCAAGGCAAGTACGAATGCATTCGACATAGTCGAATAAAGTAAGAAAGTGCTTTAAATGAGAACCCTGCCTCCTTGCACACGGCAGGCACAGTACGAAGCGGGCGGGGTAGTAAGGAGCATTAGCTATCGGCGAGGCTTTTTAACAAAGCAACATGAAGGACAAAATAAATACCTACCGTCAATCTAAACCAAAATTGGGATTAAGGCATGTGAGTAGATTTAGATGTGGGGCTAGACCTTATGGCTGCAAAAATACCTAGGATAAAATCAGGTATTTATACCCACAACCATAGGCGATAGGAAGTATAAATTTACATCTTAATAATAATAATAAAGACTTACAAATAATACTAGAATAATAACTCACTGATAAACTTTAAAAACCCTTTAATTATGAAAACATTTTTTACTTTTTTATGCATGAGTAGTATACTTATACTATGTTCTACTCAAAACTTAAAGGCTCAGTGCTCAGGAAACGTAACCCTTAGTACTCAGGCTCAAGTAAATGCATTTACCTGTACCTCCTTTACCGGTACGCTGATTATTGAAGACGATAATGACGGCGTCGATAATATTGTAGATCTCGAGCCTATTTATGTTAATGGTATGACTCCGGCAAATAATGCTATTGTCACTGGAGATCTTATCGTAAGAAACTGTGATAATCTTTCCAATCTTGGTGGACTGGATGGGATTGTCGAGATACAAGGAGATTTCATACAGGAAGATAATGTGGGAATAAATGCACCAGTACCATGGACATTTTCGTTAACGGAAATTGGAGGGAGCTTTATCTTTAGAAACAATCCGAACACAGCCGATATTAATTATTTATTTTTAGTTCAGGATATCGGAGGATCTGTAATAATTGAAAATAATGCTTCGATGATTTTAGTTCAAAGTTTTAATACGACTACTTCTATCGGTGGTAATTTAATATTGAAGGATAATGCCTCCTTAATTAATTTGAACGGCCTTTTTTTAGATGCTCTCCAAACCATAGGTGGTAGTTTAATATTAGAAAACAATGATGCTTTAGCTTCATGGATTGGGATTCCTACTTTGACCTCTGTAGGATCAATACGTGTCGATCAAAATGACAATTTAGCTGTTCTACAAGGATTTGGTTCATTGACCACATTGACGGATAACAACCCTATATTTTGGGTGAGAGAAAACAATAATCTAACTGAAATAAAGGACTTTGACAACTTGACAAATATAGATGGACTTGGTTCACTATTTATTGAAAATAATTCAAATTTAGTATCAGTCAATGATTTTGATAATTTGTCAGATGTACACACATTGCATTTTCAAGCTAATGTATCATTAACAAATATGCCAACATTTCCAAGTGTTACAAATGTATCGGGAAATTTTCTTCTTAATTATAATAGTGCGATAAGCGATTATCCTGAGTACAATAACATAATATCAATTAATGGTAGTTTATCCATTCAGGGTGGATTAGATACTCAACTAAGTGGATTTTCTGGATTGCCTTCTGTAGGTGGTAATTTTACTATCGAGGACATGACTAATCTGTCATCTGTTACGGCTTTTTCTAATTTAGGATCTATAGGTGGAGATTTTTATTTAATAAATAATTCTAGTTTAGCAGATTGCTGCTGGGCTTTGCCTCTTATCGATGTAACTACGGGAACCATCAGTATTTCTGGAAACGCTACTGGTTGTGAGTCGCAGTCTGCTATCGGTGGGGCGGCACCAGATCTCACTTGTGTGCCTGATTTTTCTGTAGATGTAGCGCCAGGTACTTGTTCAGCTGATGTGACCATGACAGACCCAACTCCAATTGACGACTGTGATGCTTTAACGAGTTATACCATAGACCTAGTCGATGCAAATGGTACAGTAATATATAATGCCATGAATGCTGTTCCTGGTCTTGTAGAAACATTGACCTTACCTGCAGGAGAAAATATATATACCTATACAGCAACCGATGAAAATGGGAATGTGTCTACTTGTGAGACTATAGTTACTGTAGTAGATAACGAAGCGCCAATACTCTCACCAGTACCAAATAATGTAACTATATTTTGTAACGATGTAGCACCAGCTCCTCCAGTACTTACCGCAGCAGACCAATGTGCAGGAGATATCTCAGGAGACATTATGATTACAGAGAATAGTATTTTTGGAAATTGTCAAAACGGAACCTTACAAGAAGAAAAAATATATACCTACACGATCGATGATGGTAATGGAAATATCAGTACTGCAACATGGACCTTATTTATAGAAAATGATTTCGAAGTAGACCTAGGTCCAGATTTAGCAGTTTGTGATGAGTCTAGTGTGTTACTAGATGCAGGTGCAGGAAGTTCGTTCGTATGGTCTACAGGAGAGACAACTCAGATGATTTCAGTTTTTAGTACAGGTACGTATTCAGTAGATGTCATATCTAATAATGGTTGCTGCGAAGCAGATGATATAGATGTGTTTTTTGGTACAGCTCCTAACGCATCAGCAATAGGCGCTGAACTAGATTGTTCGGGTAACGATGTTCAGTTAACAGGAAATTCTGCTACGG
>Ga0209831_1000552_pt1 | contig 36132 bp, 35 predicted proteins | sample Maine_Asex4_meta_FD_187451 | JGI IMG/M metagenome (GOLD analysis project Ga0209831, IMG submission 187451) | Marine algal microbial communities from Maine, USA - Maine_Asex4_metaG (SPAdes) (version 2) | ecosystem: Host-associated > Algae > Red algae > Unclassified | place: Maine, USA | collected... | reverse complement strand
AAACTTCAAAAAACAAGGCAATCGCTATTAATCATGCTTTGATGAAAAGCCAACATTTCTAATAAACAGTCTCTTATTCTCCTTTCAGATGCTTACTCATGTCACATGAATTTGAATGTGGCTGGTCTGAGTAAACTAATCTCGCTCCCGCGAGCCACCACAATTCATCACTGATACCTGCGTGTATTTCCTTAGCTAACAAAACCATACTCTCTTAAAACGATTTGTATACTACGCAAATCGATTTTTTCTACTGCGATCTCATGTGCGTACCCGAAGGATTATCTTCTCACCACCTCCAGCTTAAATAGAAACTATGCTTCAGCCACTTGGTTTTACACCTCCTCCGAATTATCCTGCTGTTTGTTCTCTCCAACGTCCAAGCGCGTTTACTGATGCCGAATTGGTCAAACAAATAGATAGCGTTACCTCGATCCTCAATCGCACTGACCGTTTGAGTAACCGCGCCCAGAATGCAGCTTCTCGTCTAAGACAAGCTTTAGTCGAGCTTGAGGTTCGGCAACTTAAAGAAAAGGCTATTTCTCAAGGTGTTTGGGATTTTTACCCCACCCCTGCCCCTGTTGTTGAAACTATGATTTCTCTCGCTCAACTTCAACCTCATCATCTCGTTCTCGAACCTTCTGCTGGGGCTGGTGACTTAGCAAGCGCAATCGCTAATCACGGAGTTCAACGAGTTGACTGTTTTGAAATTCATCCTCTACTACGTCAAGCTCTCCAGCTTCAACAATTCAACCTTATTGGCTCTGACTTTCTTATTGCTGCCCCCAATTCAATCTATGACCGTATTCTGATTAATCCTCCTTTCGGTAGTAATGGCGTTGCCAATCATGTTCTTCACGCCTATCAATTCCTTAAACCAGGTGGCAAATTGATTTCTCTCGCTCATCATTACCAGCTCCAACCTAGTCAAAGCGATCGCTATTTCTTTGATTGGCTCAAAAGTAAAAAAGCTCGTTTCTTAAACCTCGGAAAAGCTTTTCAAAAGGGCGATTGCGAAGCTAGCCGAAGGCATCGCAAAACCTCAGTCCCAATTCAACTCATCGCCATCGATAAATCCTAATAGAAAAAATGTCATTAAAACAATATTCCGTAACTATCTCTGTTGATGAATCCACTCTCAAGCAAGCTTACATTGAAGGACACGATATTTCTCCCGATGATTGTCCCGACGACATCGAATCTATGCTCTCATCTGAACTCAATTGGCTCTCTAGCTCTGGTATCTCTTTCTCAGGAAATATTGCAGAGATCGATCTGAATGAATCAAATAGCATTTTTATTGAATGGTCGGTTGACGACGTTCGCAGTCGCGCTCAACAACACGGAATCAATCTCTCTAATTCTGACTGCATCGAAATTCTTGAATGCGTTGAAAATAATCACGATGCCAACCTCGGTATCTCCTGGGACACCATTGATAACGCCATCGACCTTTTTAATTAAACTTTAAAGAGTTTGAGCCAGCAGGGAAACAGGGACAATCACGACCCTAGAACCTGCTGACAATTGAATATTATTATGATTTCCCCTAATTGCCAATCGAGCTTGGATGTGTTCGACGCCTGGGGGCTAATATTGCTTCCGCAGATTTACGATAAATCTCCATGATTCACTTTGACGTTGTGTTCAACGCCTTTCGACTAATATTGCTTCCGCAGATAGGGGCATTGATTCGCTACACCTATTTTCTTTTAGTGTTCAACGCCTTTCGACTAATATTGCTTCCGCAGGGCAGTAGCTAGAACTCTCTTTACAAGAAGGCTCCAAACCGATTTTACAAGCACTTCCAGCAAAAATACGGTTTATCCTTTGATTTATTCCAAGATGCTAGTTTTTTACCGCCCCTGATTCCGCTTCATTATCTTTTTCAAGTACTCCAGGCTATAACCTCTTTTTGTTGCTGACTCCCAAGACTCCCAAGCTCCTGAAACACACACCCATTGCTCTCCCTCTCGCACCTCTTGACCAGAGCAATACCCAAGCTGACGCGCCAAATCGTACCAGTGGCGAAATACTGCTTGGAGATCTATTTGACTATCTTCATCATCAGCATTAGCCAAACTCTTACTCGCCCAATCTCCTTCCAGGATCTTAGTAAAATATCCTGATGGATTCTCTATATATTTCTCTCTCTTCCTATTTCGGTACAAGGCGATCGCATTCTCCACCTTTTCTGCTGAATACAGTTTCAACAAACTAATCAACGTCTTGTTTATCGGTATTCCTGTACTATCTAACAACGGTATTAGCTCTTTCCATTTTGAGTTGACTATATAATCAACTTTAGATATGTTCGTTTCCTCACCAGGATTTGACTCTCTTGAGCTTGAATTGACCTTATTTTGACTAGGAGCAGCCACTAACTCTTCAGAGTCAGGATTCCTGTCTCTTTGATTCTGCCTCTCTTTAAAAGCCGTTTTAGGCGAAGCAGCAGCAATTAGTTCTGATTCAGGAGAACTTGGGCGATCGCTCTGCTTTGCTGTTTCTTTTTTGGATGTATTCTTTGTTTCATATAGTGAGAATTCAGTATCGCGCACTTTAGGCGATCGAGCTTCACCTTCTTGAGGTGCGCTATTGCACATCTCGGAGATTTCAATGCTTTCAGCCTCTGCCCACTCTCTCAACCTCTTGTAGTTCAAGTTGTAATAATTCGTCTGATTCCACTGTTTTGATTTGTACCTAATCACTTTTACTATCTCAAGCGATCGCAATATTCCCATCGCCTTTCTAAACCTGTGAAGCGAAAGAAAGGTAAATTGGTTTTTTACCCACTGCTCAAAGGTGTTGTAGATATATTTTGCCTTGTCTACAATTACACCCACTCCTTCTTTCTGCGTCCAGTAATGTAGCTGCTGTAAAATTACCGCTGCCTCAAAACTTCCTAAAGCAGTCGCTATGTTCATATCGAAATTCCGTGTCGCTGTTGGGGAAGTTGATAGGATACTCACTTTGCACCTCTCATGTCTACATTTTTTTTCATTTGCGCCCGAACAAACGCCGTCATTGTCTTGTAGTGTTCTACTGCAATAGCGATTTCGCGGATATGGGCAAGAGATATTTGAGGTAAGGCAGCTAGAATTACTGCCTTCTTTTGAGGCTTCTTCATCTAAGTCAACTCGGTAATTAGGTTCTTGAGGCGAGATTAGAGCCACCCCTGATGAACAAAGGTGGTTTGGAGGTCTACAATTCAGTTGGTATCTCTACTCCTAACTTTTTCGCCTAATATTCCCGACTGCCGATTTGATGACCTGACCAGTAACTCTGTTCCTCTGGGTGAGAAGGTTCACAGCCCCAGTACCCTTCTAAATATCTATCCGAGTGCAAATCTGTGTTTAAACTCGTTTCGTTATGAATTACTTCAAACTCTTGCTGTTCTCTTGATGACTGTTCTACACTTACATGTAAATTGAACATTGCTATTTCCTTAATTTGTATTTGTTCAATGGAGGAAGAGAGTTGTAACCTCTTTTCCTCCCGCAATAATTATACCCATATATATACGGGCTTTCAACTCAAATTAGTATTTTTACGATTAGAATATCTTATATCTGTTCTATTGGTCTTTGAGATATACATAAGCTAAACTTGGGATAAGAACGTCAATTTTCTCAAGCGTTAGTAAAGTTTATTCATGGCAAACGTCAGAGCAGATCACAAAACTCGTTTTCAGAATAAGGGTATAGGAACTAAGCACAAGCAAAAACCTGTAAGTGTCATGCTGCCTGAAGATATCGACCAAATTGTTAGAGCTATGCCTAATCGCTCTGAATTTATTCGGCAAGCCATTATTGAAAAACTCGCCAAAGCTAAAACCTCTACTTAATAAATCTTTGGGAGATCGCTGAAAAACTTCAATCTGCTTAATTTTTCCCATAGGGATATCTTTCATATGAAACTCGATCGCATTACCAGCAATCCCCAGAAAATGAATGGACAGGCTTGTATTAGAGATTTACGTTTAACAGTCCGTAGAGTTGTGGATTTACTCGCTACATATCCAGATAGAGAAGAGTTATTTCAAGAATTTCCCGAATTAGAAGAAGAAGATATTCAACAAGCTCTTGTTTTCGCTTCTTCTTATCTTGACGATCGCATTATAGAACTTCCTCTTGACTATGAAACTGTTGCTTGACCAGGGATTACCTCAATCAGCATCAACTCTATTAAGCAGCCAAGGATTTGATACTATCCATGTTTCTGAAATAGCTATGTGGGCAGCTCAAGATACTGAAATTATTCAAAAAGCTCAAGATGATAATCGTACTGTAGTTACTTTAGATGCTGACTTCCATTCAATCTTGGCTTTAAATAATTTTCGTTCTCCCTCTGTAATTCGTATTCGTATTGAAAGGCTTCATGCCAAAGCTTTAACTAAATTACTTTTAGACGTAATTCATCAGTGTCAAGATGATTTAGAAAATGGTGCTGCTGTCACTGTTGAGCCTGGAAGGATTAGAATTCGACGATTACCACTACTTCCTAATTCTTAGTTTTTTCATACGATCGCGAAATACCTTCAATCTGCTTGATTTGTTTGCCTCTCTTCAATTAAGGTCTATTTAGACAAGAGAACAACTTAGTTTGTTTTGTGCAATATGACTAAAATTATTTCAGGACGTATCTCTATCCCTAGCAAGAAAATCGATAGCTACATCGAAGCTCCTCTTAATCGCGAAGCTGAATTTAAACCTCTTCGCCGCCAACTTCAACAGCTCAACGGTGAATTTAAACAATTTCTTTCTCAGTCCTTCACTCCTAAAACTGTCTGCAAGCATTCTGGTATTATTGACCTTTTTATCGATTACCTCGAATGAGATATTGATGTTACTTCCATTGACGATATCACTAGAGGTATCGCCAATAGTTATTTCCGTAAATGGTATTTAAGCAAAATTGGTGACTTACGTGAAAGCGAGATTAAAACTTCCATCAAGAAATTCTTCCGCTTTCTTACCGAACAAAAGAATGTTGTTAACGAGCCTGTTCTCAAAAGCTTTAAGCGTTAACCTCACTTTTCCTTCTGCTATCTCTGAAATCCTTTGATTTACTTAACTTTTCAATATTTAATATAAAATCTAGATCTAATCAGAACTTACTTCCTCATCTTCTCAGCACCAGAGGAGTTACGTATCTACCGATGGTCATCAAAGTATTGATACACCAATTCAGTGGAATAACTAGGGCTGTTTAAATGTTTTATATGCCAGTTTAGATTTGTCCTAGAGATCTTCACTTATGAGTAGACCCAGAACTAATCAGGCTCAAGAAACAAACTCGCCTTTTAAAAGATTCAGATTGAATGCCAAGTTATCTCAAGAACAATTGGCTAGAGATATTGGTGTCGCTGTGTCTACAATTCGACGCTGGGAAAAAGGTCAAGCCGAACCAACTATGACTGTTGCTCAGATGAAAAGATTTTGTCAAGTTATCAAACACAATTTTGAAGAGTTACCAGAAAGTTTAATGCCAGCATAAATTCTCTTCAATTTACCTAGAATTCTATATTGACTTTTTATTCAACTTTTGTCTACTGATTCCGATTCAGGTTTTCTTTCTCACCGTATTACCTGATATGTTGTTCTTCTATTTCTAAACTTCTATTTACAATAATAAACCCGGGTCAGTTATGATCTGGGTTTTAAGCTTTTATATGCCAGTCTTTTATAGGGGTTGGCTGACGGTATTTATTTCCTCATGTTTTCATATTTGCTAGTCTTTCAGCATGATTTGAATCACTTTTTCTGTAGGACATTACGCAGTTGAACACTTGAATAACATCATTGAGCAGAATCATCGATATATCAAGCGACGGGTCATAGCCAGTCAAAACTTCCGTGAATTTCAAAACGCCAGTCGAACCATTTCTGGGTGTGAAATCATGAACATGATGGCGAGCCACGCTCGGGTTTCCCGAGCATGTGGAATCGCCATGTTGATTCGCAAGGGTCAACATCGCGATTAGAGATGGCGAGGAAACCTCGCCCTCTCTCGCGGTCAAATCCCAAATGTGGAACGTGGAGATATCCGAAACCAAGTCAAATTTATTCATTCTCTCTTTGGGATTGCTGTCTAAAATTTAGGTTAATTGAGAGATTATCTTGACTTTTTACCTTTGTCTCAACTTTCTGCAACACAACCCTTCTAAAACACCCCTTTAGGCTAAAATGAACAAACAAATTTTAAAAGAAGAGTTTGGAAAAGGATTTAAAGGAATCAAATTTGATTATGATGAATATACATTCACTTGGGGACTAAGTCATCATCGTTTTGTGAAAGGTCTAAAAGAAAATTTTTCAAGTATCGAAGAATTTTTTAAAGAAATAATGCTAAGCCCAGATACTTTTTCAAGTCATCGTGTAGGAGAGGCTTTTTGGATTCAAAGAAATAACTTTGCGCATTTTGTCGATGGATTAAAATTTAGCCAAGTCTCAGAAGAAGAATTCAATAATTGTATTTTGCGTTCGATTATTGAATCAAAGAAATATGAACAAGAAATTGATTTGGACAAGATTGAAATGCCGAAAACACACGAAAAGGCGATAACAATAAAAGAAACTGAAAACCCTCGATTTTATATCAATACCTATACTGGCTTTATAAGTAGCAATAATAATGGGTATTTTTTTTATGAGCTTCAGTTTGAATCATAAAAAAGATCTAGAAAAAAGGTAGTGTTGCAGGAAGTTGAAATGAGAATGCAGTAGTATATAATTACTGTTCAAGGCTCAAGCCTGATGAATCCGAAATCTCCTTTTAAATGGCGACATTTTCGGTATTGTCAACTTAACGAAATGAGAAAATACAAACCTCGATTAAATTCTTATTTAAGCTTCAATAGATACACGAGCGATATTGTCAGCTTGAGCATATCAAAAATGTAAAATGAGATGATATTTTAGGTCGAATTAAGTTTATTCATTCTTTATTTAGGATAGCTGTATAAATTTGAGAGAAAATCAGATTTATTTAGGGCTTACCTTTATTTTCCTTCTTTTATCTCAATGGTAGTGTTGCAAGAACCTGAAACGTTGATGTAGTAGTATTGAGCTGCTGTTTTGACCTTAACATTGATGAATCCTGAAAAACCTTTCAAATGGCGGCACTTTCAAGGAGAATTCATCCTGTTATGCGTGAGATGGTATCTGCGATATCCGTTGAGCTACCGTGATTTAGAGGAGATGATGGCTGAACGTGGATTATCAGTTGATCGCACGACTATCTATCGTTGGGTGATTGCTTATTCTCCTGAGCTGAATCATCGCTGTCGTAAGCATCTGGGGTCAACCAATGATTCGTGGCGAGTGGATGAAACCTATGTCAAGGTCAAGGGTGAGTGGAAGTATTTGTATCGAGCCATCGACAGTGACGGCAATACTATTGATTTCCTGCTGACAGAGAATCGGGATGCTCCCGCTGCGACAACTTTCTGTATTTACAGAAATAAGGCAAACTTTTCTGCTTTTGAATGAAAGCCGTACCTAATCTAAAACCCAATTAGATATAGCCTGTAAGTAGAACTCAATTAAAGCAAATAGCCTATGACTGATTCAGCTAATCTTAGAATTGTTTCCCTGCTTCCTTCTGCTACAGAGATTATTGATTGTTTGGGTTTAACAAACGCTTTAGTCGGACGCTCTCACGAATGCGATTATCCTCCCTCAGTAAAAGATCTACCAGTATGCACCGAAGCTAGACTCAACAGCCATAAACCAAGTAGCGAGATTAATGGTGATGTCCAAACTTTGATGCAGAAGGCTCTAAGTATTTACAAGATTAAAACCGAAGTTTTGGAACAGCTTCAGCCGACTCATATTATTACCCAAGACCAATGCGATGTCTGTGCGGTTAATTTACCAGAAGTGGAGCGTGCGATCGCCAAACTAACCAACTCTCATCCCCAAATTATTTCTCTCCAGCCAGATCTACTCAACGAAGTCTGGGATGATATTAAACGAGTAGCTGGAATCTTGGGAGTTGATTCTCAACCCACTTTAGACCGATTACAGAGTCGGATTAACAACATCTTAGACAAAGTTAAGGATCTAGATCGAAAACCTACTGTCGTCGCCATTGAATGGACTGAACCACTAATGGTGGGAGCAAATTGGATTCCCGAATTAATTGACATCGCTGGTGGCAAATCTCTACTAAGCGTAAAGGGAAAACATTCTCCCTATATATCCTGGGATAGTTTAGCTGAAACAGACCCAGATGTAATTGTAATTATGCCCTGTGGCTTCGATTTAGAACGAACAGAACAAGAATCGAAAGTCTTAACCCAACATCCAAAATGGGGCAGTCTGAAAGCAGTGCAGAATGGCAAAGTTTTCATTGTTGATGGCAATGCTTATTTTAATCGTCCTGGTCCTCGCTTAGTTGATTCAGCGGAAATATTAGCCGAGATTTTCTATCCCCAATTATTTGATTTCGGTCATCAGGGAAAAAGCTGGAAGCTATTTTTATAAATAGAATTTAACATCCAATTTTATACTGGGCAAGCCTTACAGGATATTTCTGTAAATACGATTTTCTTTACTTAAGGATTTGAAGATTTACGCTTTTCTGTAAGCGTAGAAAAATATTTTGCTTCACCACAAAGATAATTGACCTTCACTCACGGGACTATATTTGTATCTATGTAGGTTGAGGTGGCAAGCTGCACATACAGAAAGTAAATTAGATTGTCGATTATCTGCCGTGTCGTGATGCGGACGCGAATGCGTCCAGTGCTTTGCAAAGCAAAGTCAGATGCCTACGGCATCGCATGATGAACCTGAAGAATATCAGCCGTCCATTCAGAACGAGTTAAACCCTTTGGTCTTTGCCCTGGACGATAACATTTTTTGCCACAACATTGGCATTGCCAATTGGCAGCTTTTTTAACTGACAATGCTAAATTGTTCCAATTATCTGGATAGAGACTGGGATCTACTGGCATTTTCAAGACCTACTGCTATCTTAAAATTTATCCTACCTTATTAAGACATCGCCTTTTATATCACAACTTTGCTATGCTCTCAATTTTTATCAGCGACGAAACACAAATAAATTTCCCGTTCCACCTCTTCCTATTCTGGTGTCTTCATCTAAATAAGAAGTAATCCATACCGCTCCATTTTTTAAGAAATCTAATACAGGAATTTTCAGTTCGGGCAAACTCCAATCCGACTGACTGAAAAGTTTAGTAGCTTGAGCAGCAAAAGCATTGAAGGTTACTTTAGCCGTTCGCTCGTCTGCTTCGGGTATCCAAACACCTTCTGCACCTAACTGATACTCTCCAATTAAGGGCAGCTCAATTATTGCTTGATTATTCGACCTAATTTCTCCATCGATATTATTTAACGATTGCCAAATCCTCTGCACTTTAATTCCCGAACCAAAAATATCGATCATCTTGGCAAGAGATGCCATGAGCGTGCCGCTCACAACCCAGCAATGAAAATATGGTAGCCTTCAGATGAGACTAAAAAGAGGTCGATATAGACAATAGTGCAATCAGCCTGAGCAAGAGATAGACCGCGATACCGATAGGCACAACCCAATGTGAAACCTAATAATTAAAGTAGGAAACACGAAAGACAGAATCTAAATCATCACAGGTATCGAATTAGTCTCATCATAAAAATTGAGAATTATCAGAGATGGAAGTTACTCATACTCATTGTGTAGGATTGGATGTTCATAAAAAAATAGTAGTCGCTTGCAGTCTAATCCAAACTGCACCCAGAAAATTGGAGCGAACAATTCGTAGTTTCGGCACTACAACATCAGAATTACTTGCTTTAAATGATTGGCTGAGTACTCAAAATATTACTCAGGTAGCAATGGAAAGTACAGGAGAATATTGGAAACCCATTTACAATATTCTAGAATTTAATTTTGAGGTAATGGTAGTTAATGCTCAACATCTTAAAAACGTTCCTGGGCGTAAAACCGATGTTAAAGATGCCGAATGGATTGCCGATCTACTTCGACATGGATTATTACGAGGTAGTTTTATTCCTCCTTTGATTCAGAGAGACTTGAGAGATTTAACTCGCCAACGAATAACTTTAGTTCGAGAGCGAGCCAGAGTAACAAACCGACTACAAAAAGTTCTAGAGTGGGCAAATATCAAATTAGCTTCCGTCGTCACTGACATTACTGGAGTTTCTGCTCGCAAAATGCTTCGAGCAATAGTTGATGGTCAAACTGATGTTCAAGATTTAGCAAAATTAGCTAAAGGTCGTTTGGTTCGTAAGTTACCTCAACTTGAAGAAGCATTGCTTGGTAAGGTTCGAGATCATCATCGCTTTTTGATTCAACAACATCTCAATTATTTGGAATTCTTGGAATCTCAAATTATCCAATTTAATCAGCACATCGAACAATCAATTGATGCTCACGATGATCCTGAACATCAGAACCAAAGTGAGTCTCAATCTAACTCATCTGATTCTGCTAAGACGACAGAAAATGCTTCAACATTATCTTGGAATCAAGCCGTTTCTCTTGCCGATACTATTCCTGGTGTCGCCCAAAATACTGCTGAGTTATTAGTTGCTGAAATCGGCACGGACATGAGCCGTTTCGCCTCTGCTTCCCATTTAGCTAAATGGGCAAGGCTTTGTCCTGGTAATCATGAAAGTGCTGGGAAACGTTTATCTGGTCGAACTGGTCGAAGTAACCCTTGGCTAAGAACTTCATTAGTTCAGGCAGCTAATGCTGCGGTTCGCTGTCGTAATTCATATCTGAGAGTTGTTTATCGTCGTTTAGCTGGTCGTCGTGGTCGCAAGAAAGCTTTGATTGCCGTTGCTCATAGGATTCTCATTGCTCTCTATCATATGTTCAAGAAATGCGAATCTTATCGTGACTTAGGAGTTGATTACTTGTCTAATCAATCTCAACAGCAAAATTCTGTTCAGCGTCTTCATTCTCAAGCTCGTCAATTGGGTTATCAACTTGAATTAACTCCCATCAACTGAGTTTTTAAACTTTTACTCAATTGTCTATTTTCAAGACAGGTCTAGTTATAACCGTTCCATTGGAAGCATATACTAGTTGCCAATCGCCCATCAAACTAGAGAGATAATTAAAAGATAGGGGTTGTGAAATCGGACTAGCCTCCTCTAACTGTTTAATACTTTCATGCCTGACCATCAATGACCCGAATGTTTGGGGTCGCCGAACGCTCTTTATGACCAAATTTGACTTGGCAATTCAAATATAGGCAGCAGGAATTAAATCTATCCGATCACCTTTTTATTTCTGATACGGAAGTACCCGAAAATCAAGACTTTTTTCACCTAACAGGTTTATCGGCGTGGGACGATATCTAGCCAACGCAGCCAGCCAATCTCCCAACTCCCGCAGCCTAGAGATTTATCACGCTACAAAGATTCTTGATTCAAGATTATTCATTCAATAAACAGCTTAAACGTATATGCCCAGGCTCGAAACTATCCTTCTTTATCGCTGAGTTCTACTGACAATCTAAATATGGACAGCAGAAATTAAATATATCCGATCGCCTTTATTTCTGATACGAGAGTAACCCCAATATCAAAGCTTTTTTCACCTAACAGGTTTATCGGCGTGGGACTAGATTTAGCCAACGTAGCCAGTCAATCTCCCAACCCTCGCAGCCGATTAACCTGTCACCTTTGGATATCAAAGTGACTATAAATAAATACTCTTCATTCAAGATTATTCATTCAATAAACAACTTAGGCGATCGCGACTAATATTAAATTAACAAGTCGATTGGTACGAGAGCTTTTTCTCCCCAGTCCGTCAGAAAAATCCTCTTTCGGGGTCGTAAGTTCCGCCGACCTTTAACTTCAGTATTATTTATTCAAGCTACTTTTAGCTTTTTCAGCTTTCTAATTTCTTGATAGCGATCGCCTTGCTTAGTCTGCCATAGGTCATAATTAGTTTGCATCTGCAACCAAGATTCAGCAGAACCTCCCAGTACTCTCTCTAGTCTGAATGCCATTTCAACACTAACTGAGCTTTTTTGTGAAACTAGACGAGAAAAGGTTGGCGCGGAGACACCTAATGCTTCCGCTATTTTTCTTAGACTCATCTGAGATTCTTCTATATATAGCTCCTTTATTACTTCCCCAGGATGCATTGGGTTATACATTTCCATTAATGATAATCCTCATAATCAAGTACATAAACATCTCCATCACGAAACTCAAATGTCAATCGCCAGTTTCCAGATACTGATATTGCATAACGACCTTTATACTCCCCCTTTAACTGATGCAGATTGAAACCTGGTCGATTTAAATCTGCTTTTTTAACTGCCGATTCTAAAATGGTCAATTGTAACCGAAGCCTTTTTTCGTGCTTAAACTGTATCCCAGACGTATTCCCAGTCTTGTGGAACTTGCTTAAGCCCTTATGCTTGATGCTTTTAATCATTTATTAGTAGCTTTGGCAATAGATACATTGTAACTTGATACGTATCAAGTTACAATGCTGAGCCATAATCTAGATCTGGGAAAACGCTAAAAAAGGGGGTATTGGGTTGCCTAATCGCTTAAATTCGATTATCAAGATTCTTGATTCAATATTCTTGACTCGCTCAAATAACTTATCGACCCTGATTTCTCTGAACTACCTTCTTCAGATAGCTCAGGTCATATCCTCGCGCCACTGCATCACTCCACTTTTCCCACGCCCCAGATAGACACACCCACTGTTCTCCCTCTCTCATTTCCCGACCAGAGCAATACCCTAGCTGACGCGCTAAGTCATACCAATGTCCAAACACTGCTTGGAGATCTATCTGACTATCGCCATCATCAGCATTAGCCAAACTCTTACTCGCCCAATCTCCTTCCAGAATCTTGGTGAAGTACCCCGATGGATTCTCTATATATTTCTCTCTCTTCCTATTTCGGTACAAGGCGATCGCATTCTCCACCTTTTCCGATGGGTACAGTTTCAACAAACTAATCAACGTCTTGTTTATCGGTATTCCTGTACTATCTAACAATGGTATTAACTCTTTCCATTTTGGGTTGACTAAAGCATCAACTGCGGTGACTTCTTTTTCTTTATTAGGGTATAGCTCTTTGTTTTCTGATTCTCGCTCTATTTGGCTAGGAACAGCAGTTAACTGGTCTGTACGAAGGCTACTCTGTTTTTGTTTTTTTCCCTCTTCTGAAGTTTCTTTAGAGGTGGCAGCAGCAATTGAATTTGATTTGTTAATATTGCGATCACCTAAGTCTTGCTTTGTTGTTTCTTTCTTAGTAGTAATCTTTGGCTCATTTAATGAGACTTTGTTATTCTCCATCTCAAGAGTTTGAGTTTCCTCATTTTCCTCATTTTGAGGTGAGGTATTACGCATCTCTGAGATTTTAATGCTTTCAGACTTTTCACCTTTCAGGAATTAAGTACTAAATATCTCAACACTCAATTGACTAAAAAATCAATCTACTATAGCTTTTAATCATTCATTGTTTTGGAAATATTTATGTCCAATCATTAAGGTAGTTATATGCTCAATGACATTTTGCGTATGCCAGAATTTCAATCTATTTTTGAGACGATGGGAAAGGAAAAAGCTCAGACCTTTGTTCTTAACCTAATCAAGATTGCTAACTCTTATGGTTGCAATCCTGGTGAAATATTAAATGAACTTGGCGAACAATTGAGTATTTGCTACTACTGTGGGCAAGCAGCAGATATACATCAAAAAGCAGTCTGCCAAAATTGCTATGAAACTGTCTTTACTCTTGAATGATAGTTAAATCGCATTAAACCCAAGATTCAACTACTAATGCTTTTTCTACTTCTTTAATTCTTTGAAAATCACTATCTGATGACACTACTATCAAATTATGTTGTAAAGCCACGGCTGCTATCCACAAGTCATTTTCACCAAATCCAAGATTTATCATTTTCGTCTTTCTTCTTTTACTTTTTTCCTTTGGCGCAAACTGTTTGAATATTGACGCTTTTAACTGTCCATATTTTATAGCTGTTATTTCATCTATTGGATAGATATATATTCCCGCTAGAAAATTTTTGACTAAAGCTAAATTACTTTGCTTACGCTGAGAACGCTCTGCCATATCTACTAGTTCCCCTTGAGTAATTACACAAATAGAAACGATATTATTGTTTATTTCTCTGAGATAATTTAGTACTTGAGTATCTTTTAAAATTGCTCTGCTACAATGATTTGTGTCTAATAAGTACATTTATTCTTCATCGAATGGGTTAAAAGTATCAAAGCTTGCTGGCAATACTGTCTCTTTTACTGCCCCCAAACATTCTTCTAGATCATCTCCTGACCATCTATCTACTTTTTTCAAATGCTCTAGCAAACTTTTTCCTGTTGAATCCACCTCCTTTTCTTCATCTATTTCTATTGTTTCTCTTGTTTTTAGAAATCTCAAAAAATTCAGAGTTTGCTCTAGTAATTTATCTTCACTTGATTGAATTTCTTTTATTAATTGCTCTTTTATTGTCATTCTTTATTTATCCTCCAAAAATCCAACAATATTTTCCTCAAGAGTTTTTATTTCTTCTCATTATCTTCTTCAAATATTCTAGAGAATATCCCCGTTTTACGGTATTTTCCCATTTCTCCCAGGAACCAGATAAACAGATCCACTGCTCTCCATTTCTTACCTCCTGACCAGAGCAATATCCAAGCTCTCTCGCCAAATCGTACCAGTGTCTAAAGACCGCAGCTTTATCAATCTCCGTCGAAGAATTGCGATCGCTTTCTCCACCGACTAAACTCTTACTCCCCCAGTCGCCCTTTAACGCCGATACGAAATACCCTGAAGGATTCGGTATGCGCTTCTCTCGCTTCCTTGCCCTCACTATCGCGATCGCATTTTCCACCTGTTCTGCTGGGTACAACTTCAGTAAATCCTTCAACGTCTTGTTAATCGGTATTCCCGTACTATCTAACAACGGTATTAGCTCTTTCCATTTTGAGTTGACTAAAACATCAATTTTGATAGCTTCTTTTTCCTCACTAGAGTTTGACTCTCTTGAGCTTGAGTTGACCTTGTTTTGACTAGGAACAGCCGTTAACTCCTCAGAGTGAGGATTACTATCTTTTCGGTTTCCTCCCTTTTTAAAAGCCGTTTTAGGCGAGGCGGCAGCAATATTGCCATTCTTTTGTTCTTTTTGACAGTCGCTCTGCCTTGTTGTTTCCTTTTTGAATGTATTCTTTGTTTCATATAGTGAGAATTTAGTATCGCGCATTTTAGGCGATCGATCTTCATCTTCTTGAGGTGCGCTATTGCACAACTCGGAGATTTCAATACTTTCAGCCTCTGCCCACTCTCTTAGTCTCTTATAGTTCAAGCTGTAATAATTCGTCTGATTCCACTGTTTTGATTTGTACCTAATTACTTTTACTATCTCTAGCGATCGCAATATTCCCATCGCCTTTCTAAACCTGTGAAGCGAAAGAAAGGTAAATTGGTTTTTTACCCACTGCTCAAAAGTGTTGTAGATGTATTTCGCTTTATCTACAATTACACCCACTCCCTCTTTTTGCGTCCAGTAATGTAGCTGCTGTAAGATTACCGCTGCCTCAAAACTTCCTAAAGCAGTCGCTATATTCATATCGAAATTCCGTGTCGCTGTTGGAGAGGTACTCAAGATGCTCACTACTTCACTCCTCCCAAGCATTTCAAACGGTTTTGAGCAAAAGCGATCGCGCGGATATGGATAGGGGATATCTGAGGTAAGGCAGTACTTACTATCGCTCCCTTCTTCTGAGGCTTCTTCATTGATATTCAACTCGGTAATTAGGTTCTCAAGGCAAATTGAAACCACCCCTGATAAGCAAAGGTGGTCTAGAGGTCTACAATTCCGTTGGTATAACCACTCCTAACTTCTTCGCCCAATACTCCCGACTTCCGATTTGATAGCCCGACCAATAGCTCTGTTCCTCTGGGTGGGAAGGTTCTCCTCCCGTATATCCCTCGAAATATCCATTCGAGTACAAATCTGTGTTTAGACTTGCTTCTTCCTGTTTTTGATTTTGTACTACTAGTAAATCGTTCTGTACTCTTTGCTGCTGTTCTCGTTCAAATGTTATATTAATAGTCATCTTGTACTCCTAATTTACGTTTGGGGTATTCCAAAAGGCGATCGCTTTCTTTCCACGGAGCGCGGTCGTCTTTTGCTTTTCCCACAATTATCATAATTCATCGTTTCGACGAAAGTCAATCGATTCGGTGAATTAATTAACTGTTATAGTTAACATACTAACGTTTCTCATTTATTAGAAGTACAGTGGATATGGTTACTAAAATTTATGACTCTATGGCGATTAAGTGGCGACTCTCTGCTGTTATGGCTGACAGAGAAATTGACAATCAAACTTTACATATACTCACGGGTCTTCATCCTGGTACCATTTCTAAGCTCAGAAATAATCCCCCCGCCAGAATTGATGTTGTAACCTTGAATCTTTTATGCCAAGCTCTTGATTGTCAGCCAGGAGAGTTACTACGTTTTATTCCCGATCCAATGAAAGAAAATTCTACTGATAATTCTGAAAATCAATTATTTAAAGCTCAGACTTCTGTCACTTCAAATACCAACAACAAAAATATCGTTCAGTCTGCTGCTTAAACTTCTTGTCTTAAATTTTTTGTATTTTCCATTCATGACGATCGCTGAAAAACTTCGATCTGCTTAACTAACCTTTTGAAAGCAATTCAAAAGTTGAATTCAATCAACCTTACGTAAATGGCTCTATAAAGCATTGTTGGGTATCATCTAGATATTAAATCATTGGGTGGCTGAACTTGGCTGCGGTCATTTTTAGCATGTTCGACATGAACCTCTTTGGATAACACACTCTTGGGTTCTCATTAAAAGACGATTACCTTATTTAAACCGTATTAATTTACTAGAATCAATAATTCCAGCGTCCAGATCCATTAATATTTGAACGAAGCTGATTAGTACCATTGTTGGCATCTATAAAATTATCATGCGCTTCCCTAAGTCCTTGGTTTGTCGCCTCTCGATCGCGAATGAACCTCCGTTTTACTCCTGGATACTGAGAATTGCCATTGTCGATAACTGTCAGAATAAACTCATCTTTAGAAACCCATTGAATAGATGATTTGGCAGTCACGCCAGAACTCAAACCTTCATACCAAATACCATCGGCATAGTTCCAAGTGCTGTTACTTTTACCGCTTCCTTGGCTTGTTTGAAAAACGTAAGCAGTCGTGCCATCGGTTTTAATATTCCAAAAAATATTAGTTGGGGTGCCAGTTTCATTAACTGAGGTTTTCCAGTAACCAACTAAACCAGTGTTGAGCCTTGCTTTTGCAGCTTGTTCGCGGGCTATTCGTTCTCGTTTACGAGCTTCTGTTCGTGCCTCTATGTCTCTTAAATTACGATTGTGTCTTTCTATTCTTTCTCTATTTCCCTGTTGATATTTTTTAAATGCTTCACCTGATAAGCGGTCGTAAAGTTCTGCTGCTGACTGTTTGTTTTGAATTCCTCTTGATTGTGGTTTAGTTGAAGTTTCTTTTCCTGTTTCTGCAATGACAGGCAAAATCAAGCTAGAAAATACGGTAGTACAAGATAAGGTAGTAAGTAAAAATTTTAGTTTCATGGTTTTATAACCTCGATAGAGTATTTGTTTTGAGTTCAATAGTTGTAACAGCGAACACAGGAGTTATAAATTGAACAAAGCAGCTTTGAGTTAATTAATTCAATAAAAAGTAGATCGAACTATTATTTAGATTGGCTTTTATTGATTGAAGGAATAAGTTCCCAGATCTTTGGTAAACCTACGCTGGCTTCCCGAACTAGTGGTAAGAATAAATTCATCTTCAGAAAGCCATTCAACCGAATATTGAACTGCTTTGTCTTCACTTGTACCTTCGACAAAAACTCCATTTTTGTAGCCCCAGAGAGCATTGCCGATAGTACGAAACCGATGGAGACTACTTCCATGTAAAGTTGCAACGCTTTTTTCTTCAGGAACTCTATAACTTATCGTTCCATCGGATTTGATCCAAGGATGAACTTTTGTGGAATTACCTTTGATATTGATTGTAGTTATCCACGAACCTACTAATCCTGTTTCTATCCTTGCTGCCTTGAGTGCTTCTACTCTAGGTCGATCTCTTACTCGTTGTTCTTCTTGCTCGATATTGTCGTAGAATTTTTTCTGTAGAGCTTCAAATGCGCTTTGCTTGTTGCCAATTCCTGTTGTTTGGGGTTTAAGGGAAGTCTCTTTAATTGTCTCAGCTACGGCTGGGACATTTGCTGTAGTGACAACAGACATAAACAAGATTGCTAGTAAAGGTTTTGTTAGTTTCATTTTTCTATTATTCAATCAGGTTTAAAGCTTAATATAGGTGATAAAGTTCAAAAATATGCACCTTTTTAACGGGAGCATCCCACTTTTTGATACTCATGTTTTTTGTATTCTGTCAAAGGCAGAAGAATCTTGATAAAAACGTCGTTTTACGACCTAAGCATAATTACCTAGTTGCATAAGTGGGATGCTCCCCTTTTTAACGCTGTCTTTTTAACTGTTTGCAGTACAATCAGAACTTATCGATAGCTTGCTATTACGAATATTACGATCGCTTATGCTAGCTAATAATTAGCGAGAAACTTAGGCTTAGAGCCGAGATATACCCTAACTACATCTCGACTTTGAGGTCATTAGTTTTGTTTTTTATCTAAACAAAGTCTGTACTTGTGATGTCGTTAATATCTTGGTTATCGTTAAATACTCCATACCAAGCTCCATTGATATACTCAGAATCAACTAATTCAAGGTCCAAACTTTGCTGTCTTTGAATTTCTGCTTGAAAATCATCGTAATTAGCAATATCGAAAACAAAATCACTTCCACCTCTAAAATCACCTAATACTCCTACATAATTTCCATCAATGTATTCAATATCAACTAAGTCAAGTTGAGGTTGAACAATTCGTACGGGAGAAATCACAGTATTTTCGATAACCTGTCCTGTAAAATCATCAAGATTACTACTAGTTATATACGTACCATTTGCACGACCATTGGAAGTATCAGCGTAAATAGCATTAATATTGCCATCACCATATTCTAGGTCTACCAAACTAAGACCTATCCCAAGTTGTTCGTTGGCTACAGCCTCAAAATCAGCAAAAGTATCGTGAGTAAAACTATTCGTTTGTACAGCATCTGCACGATATACTCCGATCCAAAGACCTCCGTCAAGAGCGTTGCTATATCTAACATCCACTAGTTGAGAACCTGTCTGATTTTGACTGAGAATATCATTAATATCTTCACTGGATAAAATGCTAGTTCCTTGTAGATTTGGCACATAGCCACTGGATATAAGACCTCCATCAATATCAGCCTCGACTAATTGAAAACCTTGTAGAGCTAGCGATTCGGTCACTTGTCCAAATTGTTCACCGCTAGTAGTAAATCTGTTTATTGAGCCTTGTAAAACCATTTGTCTCCTGTTGTTAATTTAGGTGCAAAATTTGAGAAAAAGGCACTCAAATCAAGATGTCTTGTGTACTACAGTAATCAGCCTACACTGACAGTTTTAACGAAGGGAGAAATTTAAATCTGGTTCAATCTAAACTAAATCTAGGTTAAATATTAGTTTAAAACTGTTGCGGTTATGGATAGGTTAAGTCTGCTATTGCTGATAGGCTAGAACAAATGCGATAGAAACATGGTTTCAAAGTAGTATTCAGTGTTCGTAATAATTGTTTGTGCAATGCACTTGTCGATCAAAAAAACAGCAATGAGATTGTTTTCCACTACAATGCAACATACAGTATTCAAAATGAGATAGAGTAATATTCAAATATCACTCGATTTACTCTCAATATTTTTCAAGGACTGTATTTTAAAAATAGACTGATAATGAAGTTCGAACATCCCTATTTAGAAGCTACTAAACCTGACGGCGCAGAATTTACAATTGATTTAGAAAAAACAATTTTGTCGCAAAATTCCGAAGAAATTTATATTGCTATTGGTCGACAAAATAATAATCATATTGTTCTCAGCGATCCACAAAAGAAAATCTCACGACATCATTGTTCTTTGCAATACAAAAATAATCGCTGGTGGATTGTGGATAAAGGTAGTGCTAATGGAACCTTTCTGCAAAGGAAAATTGACCAGTCAGAAATAGACGTAAGAGGCGAAGATGCGATCTCCCTGCGAAGTGGAAACTATATTTTAATATTGGGAGAAATAACTCTTGAAGACGAGCATAAATTCTGGCGATTACAGTTTATCGATCCTGGACAGACCAATTTAGTGTCTGATATGCAAGATATTCATAGTATTGAATACAATTTTAGTCAACAAACATTATTTCGTATTATTGCTCGTCAAAGAGACCCTGTATCTTTGGGAGAGCAAGAACTTTCTTTAATTGATTACATGAGTCGTAAAAATTACGATAATAATCTTCAAGCAGCTATTTGTAACTATGATGAATTAATTCAGGTAGTGTGGAATGACAAAAATTTCGGTATAGAGAAAAAAAATATTAACCATCTAGTTTGGCGAATCAGACACAAAATTGAAACAGATGCGGGAGAACCAAAGTTTCTCAAAACTATTAAAGGCAGAGGTTATACTTTAAGTATCAAAGTTGTTGAATAGAGTCTTAACAACTCACAAAAATCAAACAATTTTCTAGAGATTTTGTCAGATGCGAAATATTTGATTTCTTTCAATACCCTAATTTTTGCTGCAATTTCTTAAGACGATCGCTAGCGGGAGGAAATTTAAACTCAATTGCTGCTGTTTCGTAAGCTTCTAGAGCAGCTTCAAATTGCTGTAACTCTTCTAAAACGACTCCTTTATTCATCCAAACAAAAGGATCTTGAGGATTTATTGTTTGGGCTGCGTCTAAAGCTTTTAGAGCTTCAGAATATTGTTGCAGCGTGCTTAAAGCCAAACCTTTTCCTAATAAGGCGGGGTAGAAATCTGGTTTGAGCTTAATTGCCTGTTGGAAAGATATAAATGCTTTTTCTGGGCTGTTGAGATATTGTAGAAGTAGATTTCCTCGATTATGCCAGACTTGGTAGTCTTGAGGACGAACTTCTGTAGCGCGATCGAAGAACGTTAGGGATTGTTGAAAGTCTCCTACGACGTTATAAGTATTAGCTTTTCCTAATAAAGCTTCGTAAAAACTATCATCTAACATTAGGGCGCGGTCGTAAGAAGCGAACGCATCTTGAGGGCGATTTAATTGTAATAAGACAAATCCTCTATCCGTCCACAGTAGTGGATTATTTCTTTCTTTAGTAGTAATTTCATCGTAAACATCTAAAGCTTCTTGGTAAAACTGAGTTGCTTCCTTGGGACGTTGTAGGGCTTTTAAAACAATTCCTTTTTGTATCCAACTTCTAGGCTGTTCGGGAGCAATTTTTTCTGCTTTTTCCAAAGCTGCTAAAGCGGATTCGTACTGTTGAAGATTCATATAAGCCAAACCAATGCCACTCCAAGCATCAGCATTGTTAGCATCGGCTTCAATCGATTTATCATAAACTGAGATCGCTTTTGTTAAATCTCCTTGTTGATAAAGTATTTTTGCTTTGTTGTTGAGAGTCTTAATATTGTTTGGCTCTATAGCAATCGCTTTATTATATGCACCTAAAGCTCCAGAGTAGCGTCTTAGATTGAATAGAGCATCTCCTCTACCTTTCCATGCTTTTGATGAGTCTCTATCTAGAGAAATCGCTTTTTGAAATAGATCTAAAGATGCTTTAGATTTATTATTATCAAGGAGTTTATCACCTCGATTCAAATAATATAAAGGTCTAATCCAAGGTTTAACAAGTTCGCTATAAATCAATATTAAGGGAATGGCAGCGATCGATAAATATAATAATTTATTCCTTTTTACTGGAATAACAAAAGTGGGAATATTAGCTTGAGAAATATTATTAGCTTTTTGAATTGATGTTGATTCCGTAGAATTGTTTAAAGACTGAGATATATGTCCCCTTTGACCTAAATCTTTTAAAACTTCTTCTACCGATTGATAACGTTCTACAAAATCACTACGCACCATTTTATTTAGAATATCTATCAGCCACGAAGGTGCAACTTTAGCTCCTAAGGAAATAGCGCGATCGCATTCATCGCGAATTATTTCTTTAGGAGGTTCGTTAGTTAAGAGCTGAATTGCGGTCATTCCCAAAGCATGAATATCGCTATTTAATTGAGGAACTCCCCACATTTGTTCTTCAGGAGCGTAGCCTTTATGATAAATACGAGTCCCTGCTTGTTGAGGTAGTTCTGGCTTGACTTCTTTAACCGCACCAAAGTCAATGATAGTAAATTTATAATCTTTTTTTCGCTGAATTAAATTAGATGGTTTGATATCCCGATGGATGATGTTTTTACTATGAAGTAACTGCAAAACAGATAAAATATCCCACAAAAAAATAAGTATATTTTCAACACTCCACTTTTGAGATAGCAAATTGTCCAACGAAGAACCTTCAATATATTCTTCAACAATATAAAAGCAACTATCTACTTCAAAATAATCAATAAATTTAGGAATTTGATTGACCTCTTTTAACATAGAAAGAGTATCAGCTTCTCTCTTAAAAAGCTTCTTTGCTGTTTCTAAATCTGCATGATCGGGGTTTAATTTTTTAATAGCACATAAAGAATCTTCTTTAACGGCATCTTTTGCCAGGTAGGTCGTGCCAAAGCCACCGTAACCCAGCTCTCTAATAATTTTATATCTCTTGTCAAGAATAGTATTAAGCATATAAATAAGTTTAAATCAAGCGGTTGTAATAAAAATCAGTTTTCATTATTTTGGTTCAAAAAGATGATATTTGTAATAATACATATTTATTTCGATAGTACTTGATATTTTCAATCAAACTAAAATTAATGTAAATTATGAGTCGAGATCGATTATTTTTAATTTGTAAGATAGCTTACACTATTACTGCCCAGTTACTGTTAGTGGGGTATTCAAGCCCCAAACCACTAGAAAATTTATCTCAGACAAAAAATTATAATAATCCGATAAATCACACTAAAGAAAGAAGAAAATCTGAACTAATATTAGCTCAAAACGTCTTACCAAATCCAATTCCGCCTAGAACTCCAAACGTACCAATACCAGAACGCACTCCAAAACCTACTCCTCCTGTAGAACTAAATCCTGGTCGTGAAAATATTGCCCCAGAAATCTTAGAAATTCCAGGCAATATAACCATTAAGAAATTTAGATTTATTGGCAATACTGCTTTTGACGATCGCGAATTAAATGATGCGCTCAAAAAACTAATCGGGAAACCTCTTTCTTTTGCTAAATTGTTGCAAGCTGAAGAAATAATCAAAAACAAATATACCGCAGGTTGCCAAGGTAATAGCAGAGAGCCTTGCTACATTAATTCTGGTGCGTTTATTCCTGCCAACCAAACTTTCGATCCAGACAATGCGATTATTACCCTACAAGTAGTAGAAGGAAGCATTTCTAATATCGAAATTACAGGTTTGAGCAAGCTGAGGTCTAGTTATATTCGCGATCGCATTCAACAAAGTATAGATAAACCTTTAGAACGGGAAGAGTTACTCGAACAGCTACAAATATTACAGTTAGACCCTTTAATTCAAAACATCTCTGCTGAATTGGCTGCGGGGACTACTCCAGAAAAAAGTATCTTAGAACTCAATGTAACTGAAGCCGATCCTTTCTTTGTTGATTTTTTTACTGATAATGCCCGCGCCCCTAGCGTGGGTAGTTGGCGTAGAGGAATACGATTTACAGAACGGAACTTATTCGGTTTTGGCGATCGCCTAGGAGGAGAGTATGTTAATACGAATGGTAGTAATGCCGTAGACTTAAGTTATTCCATTTCCGTTACCCCAAGAAATACGACGGTAAATATTAGAGGTGGGGTAACATCAACCGAAGTAGTAGAAGAACCCTTCGATCGCGCTGATATTCAAGGAGATTCGTTTAACCTAGAATTTGGAATACGCCAGCCAGTCTATCGCACCCCCACCACAGAAATTGCCGTTGGGCTGACAGGTACTCGCCAAGAAAGCAATACTGAAGTTGACGGACAAAACTTCAATCTCTCTCCTGGATCGGATAACAATGGAGAAACGAGAATATCTGCTTTGCGCTTCGATCAAGAATATACTAAGCAAACTTTGCAAGATGTCTTAGCTTTTAGATCGCAATTTAACGTCGGTATAGATGTTTTCAATGCTTCAATTAACGAAGATCCCATTCCCGACAGTCATTTCTTTGCTTGGCGGGGACAAGGACAATACGTGAGGCGCATCGGACAAAGTTCTTTACTTTTAGTGCGATCGGATTTGCAATTTTCCACCACCAATTTAGTCCCCTTAGAACAATTTAGCGTGGGGGGAATCCAAAGCGTGCGGGGTTATCGTCAAGATGCTTTATTAACCGATAATGGTTTCTTCTCTTCTGCGGAGGTGCGTTTGCCTGTATATCAAGCGAGATCGACCCAAGGAGTATTATCCCTTGCGCCATTTCTAGACCTGGGAGTGGGTTGGAATAAAGATAGCGATAATAACCCAGAAGATAATGTATTGCTTGGTTTGGGGATGGGTTTGCTCTGGCAAATGGAAGACAAGTTAAACGCCCGCATTGACTATGGTATTCCTCTGACAAATGTAGAAGATAGCGACAATACACTTCAAGAAAACGGGTTTTATTTCTCTGTTAATTACAGCCCTTTTTAATATAAAAATCATGAAATCTTTTAAATTGCGATCGCTTTTCACCTTAATTATCCTTGGTTGTTCAATGCCTCTAAGTACAAAAGCACAAATAACCCCCGACGGCACGACATCTACAGCAGTCAATCAAGAAGGAAATAATTTTACGATTGAGCAGGGCGATCGCGCTGGCAATAATCTATTTCACAGTTTCAATGAGTTTTCTGTTCCGACACAAGGTTCGGCAGCATTTAACAATGCAGGAGATATTACTAATATCTTCAGTCGAGTAACTGGCAGCAATATTTCTAATATTGATGGGGTGCTTAGTGCCAATGGCGCAGCTAATCTTTATTTAATCAATCCCAATGGAATTATTTTTGGTGAAAATGCCAGTTTAAATCTTGGTGGTTCGTTTTTTGCTAGTACCGCCGATAGTTTTTTGTTTGAAGGGGATACAGAGTTTAGTGCGGTCAATCCTCAAGCAACACCTTTGTTAGAAGTAAGTATCCCCGTTGGTTTGAGTTTTAGAGATAATTCTGGGGATATAGTTAATCGCTCAACTGTTCAGAATACTGAAGAAGAAGTAATTGGATTAGAAGTTTTATCGGGTAAAAATCTAACTTTTATTGGTGGCAATCTTAACTTCGATGGTGGAAATTTAAATGCGAGGGGCGGAAATATTGAATTAGGTGGTTTCTCTCAAGCTGGAACAGTAAGTATCAATCGAGATGGCAGCCTAGACTTTTCTGAGAATATTACCAGAGGAGACATAACTCTAAGTAATGCTTCAGAAATAAGTGTTAGAGGTTCTGGAGGAGGAAATATTAATATCGATGCCCGAAATTTAACCCTTGAAGCAGAAGAGAGTGGGGTTAATAGTCGTATTGAGGCAGGGATAAGTCTAGATTCTACACTGACTGATGCTATCGCGGGAGATATTAACATTGATGCAAATAATCTATCGTTGAATAATTCTGGAATTGCAAATGGTGTTAGTCAAGAAGTTATTGGCAATGGTGGGAATGTAAAAATTACCACAGATTCCCTCTCTATGATTAATGGAGGATTTGTCTCAGCTAGCACTTCTGGTCAAGGGAATTCAGGAATAGTTGAGATTGATAGCAATTCCATATCTATTAATGGCGGAAATTCTGATAGCTTTGCTGGTGGTATTTTTAGTCAAGTGAGTGCAGGAGCAATAGGGAATTCAGGTGGAATAAACATTACTACAGATAATCTTACTTTAGCTAATAGCACTGATATTTTAGCCAATACTTTTGGGGAAGGTAATGCAGGAAATGTAAACATCAATGCTAATGATTCTATAACTATTGATGGGGAAGATTTTAATGGCGAGGGTAGTGCTATTAGTAGTCAGGTTAATCCAGAAGCAATAGGTAATGGCGGAGATATAACAATTGCTTCAAGGACTATTAATTTAACTAATGGAGGACAGATTGCAGCTGATACCTTTGGAGAAGGTGATTCAGGAAATATAACTATTATTGCCAGTAATTCAATAAATATTGACGGAGAAGATTCTAGTGGCTTCGCTAGTGAAGTCAGTAGCTCAGTTACTGCTGGAGCAGTAGGAAATGCAGGAGATGTAACAATTAGTACTGGCGACCTTACTGTAAATAATGGAGGAGAAGTTACAACTGATACAAGAGGTCAGGGTAATGCAGGAAATATAAATATCACTGCAAGCGATTTAATTACTATTGATGGGGAAGATTCTGATGGCTTTGCTAGTGAAGTCAGTAGTTTGGCTGGTAATGAAGCAGTAGGAAATGCAGGGGATATAAATATTGCAACAAGAGAACTTGTTGCAACTAATGGAGGCGAAATTGACACTACTACTTTTGGGCAAGGAGATGCAGGTTTAGTGACGATTGAGGCTAGTGATTCTGTCACTATTGACGGTCAAGACTTTGATGGTTCACCTAGCTCTATACAAAGTAATATTAATGGCGGAGTAGGAAATGCAGAGGGAGTGAATATTTCCACAAATTCCCTTTTTGTAACTAATGGAGGATTAATATCTTCTTCTAACGCGGGTCAAGGAAATGCAGGATTAGTAGAAATTAACGCGACTGATTCTATTTCCATTGATGGTCAAACTGCTGAAGGCTTTCTCAGTAGCATTCGTAGTCAAGTTTTAAGTCAAGCAGATGGAAACTCTGGAGGAATTAAACTTACCACAAGTAACCTAACCTTAACTAATAGAGGAACGATTTCTAGTGCTTCGCAAGGTCAAGGTGATGCAGGATTAGTAGAAATTAACGCCATTGAATCGATCTCTGTAGGCGGTGAAGATTCAGATGGTTTTTCCAGTGTAATTAGCAGTGGGGTTGACTTAGGAGGAATCGGAAATGCTGGTGGAGTAAATATTTCTACGAATAAACTTTCTCTTACTAATGGAGGAAAAATAGATTCCAGTACATTAAATGAAGGAAATACGGGTTTAATCAGAATTGAAGCCAGTGATTCTATTACTATTGATGGAAATGGTTCTGATGGAGTTGGCAGTCGTATTATTAGTTCTGTTGGTTCAGAAGCAGTAGGTAACTCTGAAGGAATAACTATTACAACCAGCGAACTAAAGCTGACAAACGGGGGAAATATTAATGCAAGTACTTTCGGGAGTGGAAATGCAGGTTTAGTCACAATTGATGCCATTGACTCTATTAATATTGGTGGTGAAGGGTCTAATGGTTTCTCTAGTGCTATTGCTAGTAGTGTTCAAAGTCGGTTTACTGATACTGGAGATTTTGTATTAGCAGAAGGAGATGCTGGAGGCATAAATATTGGAACTGGAAATCTAACTTTGACTAACGGGGGGACAATTCTTTCTAGTAGCTCTGGTCAAGGAAATGCTGGTTTAATTGCCATTAAAGCTACTGATACAGTTACGGTTGACGGAGAAAGCTCGAATGGTACTAATAGCAATATCAATAGTTCGATCACCAATAGTACTTTGTCTGACGATGGCGAAGTTGGAAATCCAATTACTTTTGAAGAATTAGTAATTTCTGAAGGAGTAACTATTAGCACTAATTCTTTACTTTTAATCGATGGAGGAGTAGTTTCCACCTTGGTTTTCGGTCAAGGAGAAGCTGGTGATATTACAGTTAATGCCGAAGAATCAATCTTTATAGATGGAAGAGATGCACCTGTGACAGATGAGGTTGAACTAGATATATCAAGAGGAGGGTTTAACTCATCATTATTAGGTGGTAGCGGTTCTGGTGGGGATGTTAATATATTCACTAATCGACTAACTATTAATAACGGAGGTATTGCAGCAGATGGTTCTCTTTTCATCTCTGACAATCCTGATTTAACTGTAAACAGTGGATTAGATGCTGGACAGCCAGGAAACATCAATCTTGAAGCTAATTCTATTAATCTCAACGAACGAGCTTTCATTCGAGCATTTACTAGATCGGAAACTGGTAGTAGCGCAAATATTAATCTTAAGGTTGCAGAAGATATTAGACTTGAAAATAATAGTTCCATTTCTGCTCAAGCTCTGGAAAATGCTAATGGTGGTAATCTTACTATCAATGCAGATGATGGTTTTATTCTTGCTTTCCCTAATGGTAATAACGATATTATTGCCAGTGCAGATCGAGGGAACGGAGGGCAGATTAATATTTTTACCCAAGCACTATTTGGCATCGAAGAAAGATCCTCTACACCACCTAATCAAACCAACGATATCGATGCTAGTTCTGAGTTTGGTTTACAGGGGGATTTTTCTCTCAATACTCCTGACTTCGATCCGACAAGCGGCTTAGTAAATCTTCCCGCGTCTGTTGGAGATGCCTCGGATAGGATATCGCAAAATCCCTGCCAACAAGGCGTAGGCAGCGAGTTTCTAGTTACAGGTAAAGGAGGTTTGCCTCCCAATGTTAATGAATCTCTTAATAGTGAATTATCACAAGTAGATCTAATCGAACCTCTTCCAAGTGAAAGAGTGGAAGTCCAAAAGGATAATCCTATACAAGAACAAACCTCTTCGCATGACGGCGAAACTGAGGGACAGATAGATAATATTCTTCCTAAAGAAGAAGCTATACCCGCCCAAGGATGGGTGTTTAACGATCGGGGTGAAGTTACTCTAACTGCTTACTCTAATACGAAGACGAAAAGAAAACTTTCTGGGCAACAACTCCACAGTACTTGCTCTAGCCAAAATTAGCATTTCTATTCACTTGAAGCAATACTGTTCGGTCGAACCCCCAGCCCCACTCGCGCGTTCCTTTGCGCCTTTCGGCGACGCAGGGTCGCTCGCCAATTTTGGGGAAGCAAGATTTGTTAAAGTCCTCCATTTTTAGAGGATTTAGGGGGCGAAATCTATCAATCAAACAAATAAGTTGAGGCACGAATTATGAAACTATTGCAACCATCCATACTATATTTAGCTATTCTCAGCTGTTTCATTTCTTTAATTGCCGAGGCTCAAATTATCCCCGACGATTCTTTAGGCAATGAAAACTCTGTAGTTACACCTGTAGAAACTGAAACTGCCACTGTCGATGTCATTAATGGTGGGGCGACTAGAGGGGCAAGCCTTTTCCACAGTTTTCAGGAATTTAATATCAATACGGGGAGTGGTGCTTTTTTTAGTAATCCTGAAGGAATCAATAATATTTTTAGTCGGGTAACGGGGACGAACCTTTCTAATATCAATGGCTTGTTGGGTGTTGCAGGGAGTGCTAATTTATTTTTAATTAATCCTAACGGTATTGTCTTTGGTCAAAATGCAGCTTTGGGCATACAAGGATCTTTTGTTGCTAGTACCGCAGATAGTTTGTTGTTTGATGATAATTTTGAATTTAGTGCCAGTAATCCCCTAGCACCACCTTTATTAGAGGTAAATATTCCCATTGGTTTAAGTTTTCGCTCCGAACCTGAGAATATTATCAATCAATCTTTAGGTTTGTCCCTGCCTCCGAATCAAACTTTGGCTTTGATTGGAGGGGATGTAAATTTTGATGGGGGAAGTGTCCTGTCACCAGGAGCAAATATACAACTGGGAGGATTGAGGGAAACAGGCTCGGTAGCAATCGATTCCGATTTTGGGTTTGTTTTTCCTGACAACGTTGCCAAAGGAGACGTTGCGATCGCTAATAATTCTTTTGCATTTGTAGCTGGAGATGATGGTGGTTCGGTCAATATTGATAGCAGCAATTTTAGCCTAACTAACGGTAGCAGTATTTTGGCTGGTATTGGTGTAGGTATAGGTTCTGCTGACGCTCGTGCTGGAGATATTGCAATCAATGCCGATGGCGATGTTCTAATTAATGGTGGGACAAACGGTTTGGCTACGACAATCGAAAACAATATAGCTGGTACAGGAGATGCGGGCAATATTGCGATCGCGGCGGAAAATATTTCTTTGCTCAATGCAGGAACAATTAATACTAACAGCAACGGTCAAGGAGATATAGGGGATATTAGTTTGAGCGCCAGGGGCAATATTCTTTTTGACGGAGTTGGTACTATTAATCGTAGTGGTATACAAAGTGTTTTTAACAGTCTCAATTCTACGGGAGATATCGGCACGATAGACCTTACCGCGCAAAATTTGCAGATCGCCAATGGCGGACAAATTACTAGTTTGGTCAATGGCGATACTAATGGCGGAAATATTAAATTAACCCTCGATAATTCTTTGAGTATTGAGGGAGCTAAGAATTCTTTTAATAGCGAAATTTCCAGCCAGGTTTTTACAGGTGCGGGAAATGCTGGAAATATTGAGATCTCAACTAATTCTTTGTCGATTGGGAATAACGGCACTATTAGCACTACTGGAGTCTCTAGTACTGGCGACGGCGGCAATATAACTATTGAAGCGATCGCCTTCGTCGAAGCCGACAATGGCAGAATAAAGACTGGCGTTTTATCCGATAGTGAAGGAAATGGCGGAAATCTAGAGATTAACACTGCTAGATTCTCCTTAAACAATGGTTCTGAAATTTCTGCTGACATTGATGGAGTGGGTAATGCAGGAGATATCACCATCGAGGCAACAAATTCAATCGACCTAACTGAAAGTAGAATACTGGCTAATATTTCTCTTGGTGCGGAGGGCAATGGAGGGAATTTAGATATCACCACGGCTAGATTCATGGCTGGAGAAGGTGCATTCATCTCTGCTGATGTTTTTGGCATTGGAAATGCGGGGAACATAACCATCGAGGCAACAGATTCCCTTTTCTTATCAGAGACAGGGTTTATCTCCGCAGGTATTGGTCTTGGTGGAGAGGGAGATAGTGGCAATCTTGCGATCGATACCAACCAGCTTTTAACGAGTCAGGAAGCACTAATTTCTGCCAGCGTTGAAGGTGTGGGGAATGGAGGAGATATTATTATTAATGCCTTAGATTCTGTTACTCTCTCGGATAATAGCTCCATTAGAAGCGATATTTTAAATACCTCTACGGGGAATGGGGGAAACATTGAGATTTTAACTAAAGCCTTAAACACCAACAACACGGGCAGAATCACCGCCGTATCTTTTGGAAATGGCAACGCAGGGGATATAAATATTAATGCTGGCAATTCGATTGACTTGAATGGAGGAAGCGACACTGGGCGCAGTGGTTTATTTGCGAGTGCTTTGGGTAGCGGTAACGGAGGAGATTTGTTTATTACTACTGATGAATTGAATATTAGTAACGATGCCACAATCAATGTTAGTAATTTTCAAAGTCGCAATCTACTCGAACCAGGTACAGGAGAAGCGGGTACTTTAGAAATTAACGCTGATTCTCTCGATTTAAATAATGGTGCGCTAATTCTAGCTGCAACGGAATCTGGCATGGGCGGAAATATTACTCTAGGTATTAGTGACAGTATAACCTTGCGCAGTAATAGCAATATCTCTGCTCAAGCAGGTACTAATGCTAATGGGGGCAACCTAGATATAGACACGGAATTTATCATTGCTTTTCCTGGTGACAGCAACATTTCTGCTGATGCTGTAGAAGGACAAGGAGGCAATATTAATATTACTGCGGAGTCACTATTTGGAATTGCTGAACGTTCTCTAAATCCATTCACCAACGACATTAATGCTAGTTCTGAATTTGGTTTAGAGGGGAATATTGCCATTAATACTCCAGAAGTCGATCCTACTAGCGGTTTAATCAATCTCCCCACAGTTGTCGGAGATGCCTCGAATAGGATATCGCAAAACCCGTGTCAGCAAGGGGTTGGCAGTGAATTTGTCATTACAGGCAAAGGCGGTTTACCCCCTAATGTCAATGAAGCCTTAAATAGTGAGGCAACCCAAGTAGGCTTAATTGAGCCTCTCCTTACTCAAATAAGAGGAGATGGAGAGATGGAGAAATGGAAAGGCAGTGTTACCCAAGAATCTTTGCCCGCTCAAGGATGGGTGTTTAACGAAAAAGGTGAAGTAACTCTTACGGCTTATAAAACCAACAATGGCGAACATCAGCGTTCTTCGATCGCCCTGGCTCATAGCTGTTCTCCATCGATAGATAAATAGAATTATTACATCATAAATAGCGATCGCTGTTTTAAAATCATGAACAAAAATTGCTCTATCTCAAGCAGAAATAGAAAATTACGCTCTTTACTATTATTAGTATTCTTATTTTTACTAGCTACTATTATCCCACCTGTAGTAGCTGAAGTTTCTGCACCACCGTCTATCGTACAAACTCAAAGCGATCCCAGCCAATTAGTTCTACAAGCAAAAGAATTATATCAAGAACAACAATATCAATCGGCTTTGCCTTTGTGGCAATCCGCAGCCGAAGAATATCAAAAGATTGGAGATAATGTAAACCAAGCGATCTCCCTAAGCAATCTCTCTTTAACTCACCAGCAATTAGGACAGTGGGAAGATGGTAGAAAGGCGATCGCAACTAGTCTAAAACTATTAAAATCTCAGCCCGATAATTCTTTGATTTTGGCGCAAACTTTAGATATAAAAGGAAAATTAGCGAGAGAAACAGGAAATTTCAACAAAGCAATTGAATCTTGGCAACAGGCAGAGAATATCTATCTCAAGCTAGATAATAATGCTGTATTAACCCAAAATAATCTTAATCAAGCCAAAGCATTACAAGATCTAGGCTTATATCCCCGTGCCTGTAAGCGAATCTTAAGTACTTTGTCTTTGGATAATATTTCTACGTGTCCTCAACTTATTCAACTTACTAACGAAGAATTAACCAGTAAGCTTAAACCAATAACTGCCAAACTAGATCTAACTAAAACATCTACACTGAGAAATCTAGGCAATTTACTGCTAATTGTCGGACAACCCCAACAATCGAAAACAGTCTTAAGTGCCACTTTAAATTCGGCAGAAAAACTATATGCTCCCGAAGAATTAAGCCTGACTCATCTAACATTAGGGAATACATATCAAGCTTTGGCCAAGGGAGAAGAAATTAGAAGCAAACGCCGTCAATACGAAAAACAGGGACTATCTACTTACGGAAAAGCGATCGCCCTTTCGACTTCTGACGTAACTAAAGTAAAAGCACAAATAAACAAATTACACTTTTTAATCCAACAAGAAGAATGGAAAGAAGCGGAATCTCTATGGAATTCCCTTTATCCTGAAATAACAACTAATAGAGGTTTAAATCGAGAAAATATTTATGCAAGTATCAATTACGTCCATAATTTGATTGAAGTAATAGTTGAAGACCATCAAGATCTACAAATACCTGATACGGCAGATTTAAAGCAAATTATCAATAATGCCACTCAACAAGCACAGAGCTTAGGGGAGAAAAGAGTGGAAGCTCGTGCTTGGGGAATATTGGGTAAGCTTGAAGAAATTTCAGGAGAATATACTGCTGCCGAAAGCGATACTAAAAAAGCTCTTAATTTAGTTTCTAGTTACGACGCTGCGGATATTACCTATCAATACTTTTGGCAATTAGGACGCATTCAAAAAGAACAACAAGATATCCCCAAAGCGATAGCATCCTATACCAAATCCTATGATGCCTTACAATCTTTGCGTAATGACATCGCCACCATCAATCCAGAAGTTCAGTTTGATTTTCGCGATGAAGTCGAACCAGTCTATCGAGAATTAGTCGAATTAGACATAAAATATGCCCAAACCTTAGAAAAAACAGGCAATAAAGACGATAGCAAAGTTAGACTAATTCAAGCCCGCGATATAGTGGAATCTCTGCAAATCGCTCAGTTAAATAACTTTTTCCGCGAAGCTTGCATTGATGCTAACCCTCAAGTCATTGACGAAATTGACCCATCTGCGGCAGTGGTTTATCCTATAGTTTTAAAAGATGAATTAGCAATCCTGCTAAGTTTGCCTAAGAAAAAACCTAGTCTGTACCAAACTAGTATTTCTCAGGCAGAACTGGAAGCCAAGGTAGAAGGTATTAAAAACAATTTGTTAACGGCTATTGTTCCCACCGAGTCTCTTTTACCGCAGTACCAAGAAGTTTACAACTGGATTGTTCGACCTTTAGAGGCAGAATTAAGCCAAAATAAGGTCAAAACTATTGCCTTTGTTTTAGATGGGTCATTACGCAACATTCCCATGTCCGTACTCCATGATGGAGAAAAGTATCTCGTAGAAAAATATGCTTTGGCTTTAACTCCTGGTTTACAGCTACTAAATCCCAAACCTTTAACTAACCTAAAACTAGATGCGATTGCAGGAGGAATTAGCGAAATTCGTCAAGACTTTGCTCCTCATGAAAACTTTGGCAATTTACCTAAAGTACCAGAAGAATTGGCTACCATCAAAAAAACTGGACTCACGGAAAGTTCATTACTTAACAGTCAGTTTACGAAAAAAGCCCTTAAACAGAATATTATTGCTTCTGGCTCACCCATCGTTCATTTAGCCACCCACGCTAAATTTAGTTCTAAAGCGGAGGATACTTTTATTCTTTCTTGGGACGGTCAAATTAATATTAAAGAACTCGATGACTTACTTAGAGACGATACTTTCAACCGCAAAAATGATATCGAATTACTAGTTTTAAGTGCCTGTGAAACTGCATCAGGCGATCCTAGAGCAACTTTAGGACTGGCAGGAGTGGCAGTGCAAGCTGGCGCACGCAGTACTTTAGCTACTCTATGGTCAGTAGTAGATGAAAGCACCGCTAAATTAATGGGAGAATTTTATAACGAATTACAAAAATCTCTGAATACAAAAGCCAATAAAGCGGAAGTACTGCGCCAGGCACAATTAGCCTTAATTAATGATGAAGAGTTCAACCATCCCCACTTTTGGTCTTCGTTTATTTTGGTAGGGAATTGGCAATAACATTTATCATTGAAGATTAAAAATCTGAAGGGAATAATACTTTATCAATTTCAATGATTGCACCATTTTTTGCCTTTGTAGGAATATAAACTGCGGTCGAGTTGTTTAGCTTGAGGGCATTGTTTTCTTGAGAAATAGTGACTTTTTTTCCTCCCAGAGTCATGATTTCTCCACGGTCTAAATCTTCTTGGGTAACCGTACCTGGTATCAGATGATAGTGCAAGACCTTGATACGGTTTTCTGGTTGGCTGAATTTATCAAAAGCCTCATTGGATAATGCATTAAAAGCCTCGTCCCTTGGGGCAAGAATAGTAAATTCTCCTTGCCTAAGCTGTTTGCTCAATCCCGCTGTTTCTATTTCATTTAACAAAATTTTCAAATTATTATTGCCTTCTAAACTAGCAACTAAATCACCTTGTTCATTTCTCTGAGGATAATTTGGATAAGCCAAAGGCTGAAAGAAAGCCATCGGTGGATAATAATTAGATTGAGACATTACTGGCAAACTAATTATTATCATGATTCCTGTCGTGCTAGCGAGCGCTAAAAGCTTTCGAGATAAGTAATCTCGAAAAGAAGATTTAGAAGATTTGTTCGATAAATGGTACACAGGTATGTCAATTTTTTTATTTGTCATGGCTGAATTATATTTATTTTTTTGGTTGAAAAATAGTTAAAATGTACTTTTAAAAACACCCCAAGTACTGTTGACACTATCATATTGTCTTTGTGCTTCATTAAGCCTTCTGTACTTTTCTCGTGAAGTTGCTGCTTGCTGAACCTTTTGTTGTAATTGTGTTGCTACTGGTTCTTGGAGGCGAACGAATCTACGCTGTACTTTTTCCCTATGTAGAGCTTCAAGATTTTTTGATATACGGATTACAAATTTGTTGTTGGAAATCCATTTAATAGCAGTGAGACTAGTAACGTCTCCATCGCTATCAATACTTGTCACGAGGCTAATATCTGCATCTTTAGTAGGTGCAAATCTAAAATCTCCACTATTAAAACTGTCTGCCTGCTGACTGCCTGACACATTTGTTTAAAAGCTAACTAGTAACGCACTTAATTTCGCGAATGCGACTGAACCAAATGGCATCATAATATTGCTTTTTAG
>Ga0209831_1000550_pt1 | contig 36227 bp, 14 predicted proteins | sample Maine_Asex4_meta_FD_187451 | JGI IMG/M metagenome (GOLD analysis project Ga0209831, IMG submission 187451) | Marine algal microbial communities from Maine, USA - Maine_Asex4_metaG (SPAdes) (version 2) | ecosystem: Host-associated > Algae > Red algae > Unclassified | place: Maine, USA | collected... | reverse complement strand
ATTCGAAATCTTCGAAAGTCATCGCGATAATATCACACTCGTCGTTACGTAGTAACGTTGGGCTAGAATTCAAATTCTCAGGAGTTGGATCAATTCCACAATTTCTAACTACATCACAAGGCCAGATCACATCATCACCTACTGCGATGTTACACTGTGTATCGGTAATATCAAAAGGATCAGAGTTGATAATCGTAATAGTTTGCGTACAAGAACCACTTACGTTATCTTGATCATCCACAGCCTGGAATGTACGTGTGAAAGAACCTACACCACACTCAAGGTTTCCACCAAGGCTAATGTATAAAGTAGCTCCACAGTTGTCAACAACACCATTGTAGTAACCTACAAATTCTGCGTTACCTGGATCAAAACGTGAACCGATAAAGGTTGGTGTATTGAAAGTAGCATTTTGTACATCAGACAAAAAGTCTAAACCAGGAACTGCATCTAAACATTCGATAGTAACATTAGGTGGACAAGAAACGAGAGGAGCAACCTTATCTTCTACCTCAACTTCTACCATACAAACGTTAGCGTTTCCGTAAATATCCGTAATCTTTAATTCAACCATAACCGTACTCCCTATATCACAACAAGCGAAAGGAACCGCTGGGTAAGAAATGAATGCAGAACCAGTTCCAAGGTCACTAGGTCTAACAAATCCGTTAGGATCGCTATCAATACCAGCACCGTTAGTAGTCCAGTCAAAATCAATGCAAGAAGTCATTCTTCTTACTTCGTACTTCTCAATTTCACAGTTGTCATAAGAACCATCATCAAATGCTTCAGCAAAAATGATTGTAGGCTCGTTAGGATTAATGTTCTGTAAAGAAACTTTACGGAAAGTCTCACAACTCATCGCTGGAGCCACCTGATCTGTAACATTAATATCCATAGTACACGTAGACTGATTGCCACATGGATCTACACCAGTATAAATAACTGTAGACTTTCCTACAGGAAGTCCTTCAGCAACATATCCACAACATGGCAAGAAAGTTAAAGAACCTTCAGCAGTAGCCAATACAGCGGTGTAAGATAAAGATGCATCAGAAGCACAATTGTCAGAAAGTCCTGGAGCAGGAATACTTACTCTAGCAGTACAAGCATCGAAGTCCGTACTTACATTAAGTTCGCTAAGACAATCAACAACTGGTCCTGTCTTATCTTCCAACTTAATAAATTGATTGATAAGTAAACGATTGTTGAAGTTTGCTCCAGCAGGCACACACCAGTCAATAACTTCCCAAGTACGGAAAATCTTGGTAGTTCCTTCACAAGGAGAAGAAATTTCATCTGTGTAAGAAACACTTAATCCACAACCTTCAGCAGCGATCACGCCGTTTACGGTAGGAAAACCAGTAAATGATGGAGATGGATTACCTTCCGCATCTAAAGGAAAAGTTGCATCACAAGAAATTGTTGGCAAATCAAATCCATCAAAGTTACGAGGAGCATCAACATCCGCTAATGCCTGACGGTTAACAGTAATAACCTGTGTACAAGAAACACTCATACCAGAAGCGTTAACAGCAGTCCAAGTACGGAAAATCTGACGTAAAAATCCATCAGCACAATCTCCGTTAACTACAGCATCCGTTGATGTCAAAGTGATACCACCACAAGATTCGTTAACAGTTGGTTCACCTAAAATAGCAACAGAAGTAGGATCATTACATTCAACTGTTAAATTTTCACATTCAATTGTTGGAGCAGTTTTGTCTTCAATAGTTACGGTACCCCAACAAGCATTAGAGCCATCAGGATAAGTAACTTCTACATCTAGTATATCACCAACTTGAAATTGGCTACTACCTACCTGAATAGTTGCGAGGCCAGTTCCAGCAATATCAACGCCGAAGTCATCCGCACAATTACCCAAGTCTGTCGTTACGAGCTCGTCCGCAGAAATAGTCAACGAACAATTTGCATCAACGGAAGCATTTATGCTGCCGATACAGACTATATCATCTCCTGCTCCTGGGCACTGAGCATAACTCAGTTGGAACCCCATACAGAAAGCCAGTGTCAAAAATGACAGCCAGCTTTTTTTAAATAAAGTAAAAGTTGTTTTTTTCATGAGATAAAAATTTGATTAAAAAATTAAATAGAGATTATATAAAAAAATAAGATTTTGAAGATAGAATTAAAACAGTCTCTGATTACCGGATCTGTCCAGTATTAGATTTTATCGATTATTAATAATAATCACGCTAAAAATTTATATTTAGTGTATCTACTGTTTATTATATGATTGAAGAAGTGTTTGATTGGAAACGCATAGACGAATACAACTCATGAAATTTTTGTTTTATTTAAAAAACTAGGTAAAATGTATTTATATAGAAGAAACCCAGGTTGAAGATAACACGAAAAGAAATCAGTGATTGTTAGTTGTAAATTCACCAAGGGGGGGAATGGTAAAAAAACCAACGATTTCTAAAAGAATAGTGTCAAAGTCTTATAAATAATTATATTATTTTCCAGGTTATGTATTTGTTATTTCGTTTTTTCGTTTTTTGTTTTGTCCATTCCTGCTTTTCTTAGGAACTTATGATACAAAGATACAATTATCTAAAAGTTAAAAAATACCCTAATATAGGTAAATAAAATATCAATAAAATAAAAATTCATTGATATGAAAGTTTTCACTTCAGTAACTCGCGCTGCCAGTCTTTCAGCAGCAATATTGTAAATAGTATAATGAGTACAGAAATGAACATTTATTTTTTTTTATAAAAGTAAGGGCATTTAAACCCGATCGCCATACCTGATATGTGGTAATTAAAATATATTTTTAAATTACATGAGACTATGCCTTTATTTTTAAAATATTATTACTCCAGCAACATGACTGTGGCGTTTATAATTTTATCAGTCGCTACCTGCCTTATTTTTAAATGACGTGTACCAGCTGCTGCTCCTAAAGCAGCTCTGGATATGAACATTTCCACTTTCCCCCCAACTGAATAGTTACTCCCCTCCCCCGTTTTATGACCTACCGCATCATATGCTTCCCATTTTATCTCACTTTCCACAGTAAGTAAAAATTCAACCTGCACATAATCTATGGCCGGGTTGGGATAGACTTTAATAGACGCTTCTGGAATTGTTTCCAAAGAAATTTCCGCTTCTATTACCAGTTTTAGCGCTCTTGTTTCTATATTTTCGCTCCATTTACCCGTATATACCTCTGTTTTTAGCCCCTCGCTGGTTAATTTTAAAATATTTTTTAATCTGACGGATTTATTAACTTTGATTTTCAGATAGAATAGTTCTGTATTCGCTGGAATCTCTAATGAACGATCATTGGTCCAGCTACCTCGTAAAATTCCATTCTCTAATTGATCTGTTCCAAAATTATCCTGGCTCCATCCCAATGCAGCGGCAGCTTCGGAAACACCAACATCAAGCAGACGCACCGCATCACTGACCTCCGCTGTAAATTGTAATCCTAAAACAGATTCCCAATCAGATGCATACACCGGAATTTCGACTACTTCACCTGCTTTTAACTGTTGATCTCGAACCATCAAATCTACTCCGGGTTCGTCTTCCCGGGTATCTCCACTTTCTACCACATATTGTGCAAATCCATTGTCATTTAAGTCGCCCATTTTTATGGCTATAAAATCCAGTGTGTCAAGATTTTCTTGTAAATCAATAATTTCAAATTGCTCCTGATAATTGGCTCTGATCGGATTCGATACGTTGGAAAAATCAAAGCCAGCATCCACAAACCTCCAGGAATCCGTTCTGGAAAATAATGTATCAATAACCAGTATTGCCCGACGCATAGAGATAATATCCAGAGAGGAAATTGTTTTGGATTCGTTGATATCAGAAGCCAATTGTCGATAGGGTGAACTGAGCGTATTTATTTCCAGTAAGTGTCGAATTAAATAAACCAAATCCAGCGTGTTTACACCATTTGTAATTTCACTATTATTGTATGGCCTTATCTCGTAATCACCTCCTGTTGGTACATCCAAAAATGTATAATTTCCGAATATATCCGTTTGGACAGAGTCAATTTGGTCGCCTGTCATATAAACCCAAAATCCTTCTACGTAGCCTCCGTTTTCTTTAACAATTCTTCCACTCAGCGATACGGTATTGACTGGACAGATCGCTACATTATTCTGAACTTCAACAATAATTGTACAAAATCCGCGATTGCCCGTTTCATCCATTACTGACAACTCCACTTCCTGCATCCCAACTTCTGCGCAGGTGAATGTATCCCGATTCAAACTAAAAACAAGATCGGCCTGAGCGGTACAATTGTCCGTACTTCCCAAGTCTACCATTTCTGGCGTAATCACCGCAAATCCCTGATTACCAACTGACAGCGTAATATTACCTACACAATAAACACTGGGAACCTGTGCATCTTTTACCGTCACTGACACACTACAGGTCGTTGCGTTTCCACATCCGTCACTAGCGGTATAAATAATCTGATGTATTCCTGCCGGATAGTTGCCACTGGCATCTGCACCATCTGAAAATGCAAAAGGGGAGTTATTCTCAATCGTAATACTATCACTGCAGTCCTCCGCAAAAACAATCGGCAGGTTAACCAGTGCCACACCACAGTTTACACTGTAAATTCCGACTACGGTATCACTAAAACAGCTTATTTCCGGTGCAATCGTATCGGATAAAATTATCTCCTGAGTATAAGAATAGTAGCCATCCATACTGCCACTGTTTAGATCGTATTCACACCAGTTTATAATTGTCCATTCTCTTAATATTCGCATACAGGCGGGTGCCGAAACAGGCAACATAAAATCATCAAAAACAACACTTACTTCTTCACAATTATGATTTGTTAAAACAGGTTCTCCCGTCACTATTGGCGACAGGTCAGCTCCACATTCAAAGCTTTGATAATTGGCTGGAAAACTTACATCAAACACAGTATTGTCTTCAATGAATATTTGTTGTTGACATTTTTTTACATTGCCATTTATATCGACCGCCGTCCAGGTTCGCACGACGCTTCCTACGTGACAGCTGTTGATTGCTACCTCATCTGTATAGTAAATAGTATCAATACCACAGGCATCCAATACAACGGGCAAACCTGTTATATTCAAGTCTTCGTAATCTTCTTTACAGGCAATCGTTACGTTCAGTGGACAAGCAATTACTGGCTTAATACCATCGACAACATTCACTAAAACAGAACAAGTATTGAAATTACCATAAACATCATATGCTCTTAAATTTACTGAAACAGGTATGTTCACATCTGCACAATCAAAACGCACCGCAGCCGAAAAATTCTGCTGGTCTCTACTCGCTTCAAAACGATCAATCTGACAGTTATCGTAGGTACCATCATCAAAGACTATTGCGTTGATAATGGCTTCTCCGTTATTGCTTAAAACGACTTGCATATTTCCTTCACAAACCATCGCCGGAATGATGTTATCCGTTACCGTCAGGGTTACGGTACAAAAACTCGTATTGCCACACTGATCAGTCGCCGTGTAGGTTATTTCGTGACTGCCTACTGGTATATTTTCAAACGGCCCGAATCCTGATCCGTAAGCCCACGATGGCGTTACCGTCACGGTAGAACAGTCATCCGTCGCTGGCATAGTTGGCAAAAGCACCGTCGCATCACAAGTGTATGTATCTGTAAACTCCTGTATATCAGCAATACAGCTAATTTCCGGTGCTGTTTTATCCGCAACCTTGATAATTTGAATATGTTCTTTAAAATTACCCGTGCAGTAGTCTACCACGCGCCAGTTTCGTAAAACCCGATAACCGCCGGTACCACAAAACTCAATCGTCTGATCATTAAAACTGACAATTAGTTCGCAATGTCCACCCGTCAACAACGGACGATTCTCGATGGTCGGCTCACCCGTCAGTGTTAAATCCTGTGGATTTTGACTACAATCCAACGCAGCTAAACCAAAATCATCCCGATTAGCTGGAAAAACAACGTCATTGATTGTATTTCTTTTCAAATAGATAAACTGGATGCAGGAATTGGTATTTCCGTTTACGTCGGTCGCCGTCCAGGTTCGGAGCAGCTCGGCCGTGATGGTATCGCCCGCAGGATTGGTATAGAAACAGTCCCGAGCAGTAAAATTTTCTGTAAAAGTAAGACTGGCCACCGCACAATTATCTGTTGCGACAGGACGACCAATCGCCGCCACACTATAATCATTGATGCAGGATATTAAGGTATCCTGACACATTAATTGTGGTTTAAAATAGTCTGACACGCTGATCATTGTCCAGCAGGAAATCCCCGTAACCTGATGAAAAACGCCAGCATTCAGCGTTTGGCCTACTTGATCACAGGTTATTTTATCTCCTAGTGTATTTCCTTGATTATCAAATATTTCAACATAAAATTCCGCCGGATCACAAGCTGGATTTGCGAGTAGAATAATGGGCGTAATAACTGATTCTCCGCTGGCAGGCAGCGACAAGTTCAGACTGGAACGACAGATCATGGTACACTGTGCGGATAAACAAAATGGTAAGGCAAATAGTACAAACAACAAAAGCCCAAAGACAGATCGTCTTGAGTTAGGGTACGTTTGGTTAGCAAACCAGTTATTTAATAATTCTTTTTTTATGACCGCTTGTTTTTAAAATGAAAACGCGGTTCATAGTTTTGTTTTTGTCAATAGTAATAGCGTGTATCGGAGGGATACGACTACAAATTATTACTGTTTTGATAGGGTGTTGAGTTGGAAGGAACAGTTAGGGAAACCAGCATCGTCTCAACTCTACAAAGATGGGGCATTATAGAAAGAGGTTCTATACCGTATTTAAGGTATTTATTGTATTTTAATTTACTTTAATATTTAGAGGCTTACGCCAAAATTTCAGGATTCGTAAGAATACCATTAATTTGTTCTAATATAGTTTTTCCGAAATAATAGGGTTGGTGCTAAAACAAGCTTCCAGCAAATTATAAACGAAAGATTTGTCTCTGCGGGATGGCTAAAACAAGAGAAGCCCCCTCCCGACTCACGCCGGGAAGAGACCATCCCAAAAACCAATTGTTAAGGTTTATCTTTGCTAATCGCTATATAATTGCAATCAGTATTATTTTTACAAACGTCTATTTATCACGGTACTTTCGCGATCGATCAAACGAACCCTCCTTGCGGCCAAATTCAAATCCTACCGTAATTTCGTGCGATCCTCCGTTATACCTTTGGAAATCATCAATTAAAATATCGTAAGAGTAGATGAATTTCAAGGTATTGTATTTTGTACCTAATAAAAACCCTACACTATTTCCAGCACCCGCGCGAAATAGCGCTCCCGTGATAAATTGTTCATTTAAGAAGGAAGCCATCATGCTAACATCCACGTGGGTATCTACGTTACGAACATTTCTAAGGATAATCGATGGTTCAAGCTTAACTTTGTTATCGTTGATCGCAAATCGTCCTCCGGCCTGCAAGATAAAGTATTTAAAGTTACCGCCGTCATCTTCCAGTCCTTCGATTTCATCCGTTACGGTACGAATTAAATTAGGGGCTGCGTAACCAAAATAAATATCTTTATATTCTCCATAAAGCCCTAAAGAAGTATCAAAAAATTTGCGGCCGTTGATGTTGTCAATGGTCGTCATATCACCTGGATCAAAAAGATCCGTATCCATTACTGAATTAGACAATGCCATCCGTTGATACTCCAGGCTTAATCCTGCTCGCACTTTTAAGTCCTCGTTGATTTCGATTCCCATAGAGTAAGCAATCTGCCCACTAAAGCGCGTAATGTCCGCTATATTTTCGCTAAAAATCATTCCACCAATTCCAACTTGCTTACCAATTGGGCCGTTATAGCTCAAGGCATAGGTTTTAGGAGATCCGGGAAAAGAAGAAAAAGCGGTACGCAAATTCATACTGAGATTATGGTGTTCTCGATCAGCACCAACCGTCGCTGGATTCACCAGCATTGGATTTAAAAAATACTGGCGAAAGATCGCTTCTTCCTGCGCCGACGCAGTTTGTAACAAAAATAGTCCGGCGACAAGTATTAATAAATTTTTCATTTTACTTTATTTATGCGGTTCTGGGAAAAAGATTCCAGGTACATGGACAAAATCTCATGTACTTTTAATAAACAATATTTAATGATCCTTTAATTTGCTGTGTCTGGCCTTCGCCGTCCTGGTAACGAATAACGTAGAAGTATCCACCTTCGGGCAGCTTCGCTCCTTCCATATCTGTTCCAACCCAATTATTGCTGTAATTTGCAGCCATAAATTCAAGCTGTCCCCAACGATTGTATATTTCTAAATCAATATCAAATCGGTTGGCACAGCTAATAATAAATTCATCATTGAATCCGTCATTATTCGGAGAAATCACTTTACGAACCTTTTCACAAGGACCTGCCAATAATTCTACGGTAGCTTGATTGACACAGCCATTGGCATCTACAATAACCAACGTATAAGTTCCAGAAGGTACATCCATCAAATCTCTGGTCACAGAAAAATCAGGATCATTCCAACTGTAATTATAAGGAGCAGTACCACCGGATACAGTAGAAACAATATTACTGTTTACTTCGTCTACGTCCAGATCAATTACGATCTCTTCCAGTGGCACAACTGCACCTGTTCCAACCGCCGTAAGGCCCGAAGCATCCGTTACAGTTACGGTATAATTACCTGGTGATAAACCACCAATGATATCTCCCGTATTATTCTGTCCGCTAACGTCCCACAAATAATCATAATCATCGCTAGTGCCACCGGATGGTATAACCTGTAAAGTTCCCAGGTCTCCAGATTGTCCAGGACAGCCCGTACTACCCGATACAAATTCCAGGGCAATTGCTGCACCCGCCAGGTTAAACGTTTCAGAATAGATACAACCAAAGTTGTCTGTTATTATAACGGTATAGCTACCCGCAGTCAACCCGGCAATATCCTGGGCAATAGATATCTCCATTCCATTTAGTAACCATTGATAATCGTAGCCTCCTGCTCCGCCGGAAACAGATATGTTAATCGCTCCATCCGCGTTCGCTCCCGTAGGAACGGTCACGTCGCTAGTCACCATAATTGGTGTCGAAGAACCGTTAATGGTTCCAGATTCCGTGGCCATTCGACCTTGATTATCTGTAACGGTGAGTGTATAACTACCCGGTACAAGTCCGGTCAGGTTTGGTGTGGTTTCACCGTTGGACCATTCGTAGGTATAAGGCGCATTGCCACCACCCACCGTAGCGATAATAGATCCGTCCGCATCACCGGAACAGGATTCGTTTTCGATCGCCAGGTCAATAGCTAATCCAGCGATTACGATAAATTGTTCTGATTCAACAATACAACCATTCGCGTCTATAACGACCACACTGAGTGGACTCTCATTTTCACAAACATTTATGGCATCTTGACTTGTCTGACCATTACTCCATTGATAAGTATAAATTTGTTGTCCTCCAGATACCGAGATATTCACTGCACCATTACACATATCTAATCCACCAGTATTGTTAATAATAGTATCCAAAGTAATCATAATATTTGTTTCAGCAATTGTAACAGTCTCAACCAACGGAGTACTACCTGCAATATCTGTAACGGTGACCGTGTACGTTCCTGGTCCAAGATTAGTAAAACTAGCAAAGCCATCGTTACTCATCATTTCGTCAGTACCAGCTCCACTTAGTGTAAACGTGTACGGCTCACATCCTCCAAAAACTTCCGCATCTATTGTTCCAGTGCCTCCAGTGGCTGCATTACAAGCAAAACCACTTCCATTAATACTAGCAAAATCCAAAGGTCCAGCGGTTACAAATACGGAAGGAGGAATAGCGACACAGCCATTGGCGTCCACTACGGTTACTTCGTATTCACCTTTACATAGATCAAATAAATCTGAAGTAGTGGCACCATTATTCCAGGTATAGGTATAAGGTGCAGTACCACCGTTGACGGTGGAATTAATAAATCCATTACAGTCTGCACCCGTTTGATCCGTTACCGTAAAGTCCACGACGATGGGAGCGGGATCAGTCAATATGTATTCGTAAACGACAATTACATTATTTGCATCTTCTACGGTTAAAGTATAAGTTCCAGCGGTCAATGCAATCTGATTAGGTGCAAACTGTATGAGTCCATTTCCGTCAGCCGTACTCCATTCGTATTCATATGGCGGAGTACCCGCATTGATGGTCGTCTCGATCGATCCATCATTATCTCCACTACAGGTTGGATTTTGGACAATTGCAGTTACATTAAGGCTACCCAGTACGATGATGTCTGTAAACACCTCGGTGCAGCCATTGGCATCGACGATGGTAACTCGCCATTCTCCGGGAACGATATTGGAGATCGTTGGAATGCTATTAGTCGTCTGTGTAACACCATTGGGGCCTTGCCAGTTAAAAGTGTACGCGGGTGTTCCACCATCTACTCCAATCAATCTTATTTCGCCATCATCTGCACTGGTAGAGGCATTTTCTATCTCAATATCATCAATCGTAATTGGTTGTGGCTCATCTACGGTGACTGGTCCCAGGGTCTCTGAACAACCCGCTGCGTCGGTCACGCATAAGGTGTAGTTCCCACCGATTAAGCCAATCAGATCAAAGCCCGTGTTGATGGTATCGCCTTGTCCATTTTTCCAAACAGGCATTAAATTGCCAGCGCCACCCGAAGTAGTAACAAAAATACCACCTTCTGCAATCCCCGCACAACGAACGTGTCGAACACTATCCAGTTGAATAAAAATTGCACCTGGATCGGTTAATGTATATGGACCATCTACTGCTGTACATCCTCTCGAATCGGTTACGGTAACAAAATAATTACCAGGACCGATATTGGTCAATTGAGGAGTAGAAGGATAAGACCCCACTCCTTCGGGTCCATCCCAACTATAAGTATATCCAGCGCCCTGGGTTCCTCCCGTTACCGTAAGAACGATGCTGCCAGAATCGCCTCCATTGATACAGGACGGATCCGTTAATTCTTCAGTTATAGTAATGGCCATTGGTTCCTGCACGATGACGTTATCGCCTTCCACGGTACAACCTGCACCATCCGTAATTGTCGGAATATAATTTCCAGCAGCTAGTCCGGTTAGGTTTAAAGGATCTGCGGCAGCGAAGCCCCAGTCCACTGTATATGGTTCTCCGTTACCACCCGTTGGGTTGATGCTTATTTCTCCGTCCATAAATCCAGGACAGGAAACGGAAATTAAATCCATTAAGTCATAATCAAATTCCTCGGGTTGCCCTACAACAATAGAACTTAAAATTCCTGACACACCGTTGTTATCGGTAACCGTTACACTATAAGTACCTGCACTTAATCCCGCAGGATTTTGCCCTGTAGCTGTCGGCACCCAATTAAAAGTATAAGGCTGAGTACCACCATTTACATCAATTGTGATTGTTCCGTCATTTCCATCAAAACAAGTTACATTGGTTACACTATTCAGAGAAGGATTTGGTGCATCCGCTGCGTTAACCGTAAAGGTTGCCGTACCAGTACAATCAGTATCGTCCGTGACGGTTACCACGTAAGTTCCTTCGTCAAGTCCGGTAATTGTTTGACCACTTAAGGGACCATTTGGACTGGTCCAGTCGTAATCTGTATAAGTTCCACTTCCTCCGGTAGCCATTACCGTAATAGCACCGTTATTACCAGTACCAGAAATACTGGTTACGTTTCCAGTCACAATAATCGCCGTCGGCTCACCTGCCACGATACCTTCCGTCGTAATATTACAACCACGAGAATCAGTAATCATTACAATATAAGCACCTGGCGCAAGTCCCGTGGCTATGTTGCCAGTAAGCATTGCATCGTGACTCCACGTATAAGAGAATCCTCCATTTCCACCTGCCGCATTAATTGTAATGATTGCGTCATCCACACCATTACAAGAGGCATCATCTACTACTGAAGTAAAAGTGATTGGAGCAGGATTTCCAATTACAATATCTGTAATAACATCGGTACACCCTGAATCCTCATCGGTAATTGTAACCGCATAAGTAGCAGCAGGTAAACCTATTGGATTCTGTCCAGTAGCTTCTGGTCGTGACCAATTAAAAGAAAGATTAGCAGAGGCATTTAAAATATCTAAAGAAATAGATCCGTCCATACTTTCTTCACAACTTACATTCATAACATTCTGTACAGCGGCACTGATTCCACCATCATTGTCTATTGTATAAGTGGCCGTTACATTACAACCAGCCCCATCTACAACAGTGACCGTATAAGTTCCCGCAGGAACACCACTAAGGTCTTCTGTAATAATAGTAGGTGTTGTAGGACTCCATTCTACTGTTACAGGAAGTACCGCACCATCCAGTTCGATGTCAATCGCACCATCTTCGGCGCCACCACAACTCGCGTTGTCAATACTTACTAAATTTATATCAAAACCATTTCCAGAAGGAACTACATAACTGGCTGTTTCAACACAACCAGCACCGTCGGTTACCGTAACGCTTACTGTTTCTCCTCCTATGGCATTGTTGATATCTTGTGTCGTTTCACCATTAGACCATTGATAGCCAGGTGTTCCGGTTGCACCGTTCACGGTAATATTTACCGTTCCGTTATCAGCACCATCACAGGTAGCCTGTGCAATACCGTCTAGTTCAATTTCAAAACCGTCTCCAGCATTCACCGTAAAGGCAGCGGTCTGGGTACATTGTCCATCAGTGCTCGTGACCGTCACTACATAGTTTCCGTCAGTAAGATTATTGATATCCTCCGTGGTTTCCATATTGCTCCAGGCATAAGTTCCGCCACCAGTCACCGTGATGTCAATACTTCCGGTAGCCGCTCCTGCACAACTCGCATCCGTCACAGCACCCGTAATTTCAATACCACCTTCACTATCGACGGTAAAGCTTTCTTCTTCTGTACAACTAGAATTATTATCTGTTACTGTAACAGTATAAGTACCAGCAGCAACATTACTTAAAGTAGCACTTGTTTGCCCCGAAGGCGACCAGTCATAACTATAATTTCCTCCACCACCAGTTACTTGAATGGCTAGAGAACCATTTGTTGCTCCAGCACAACCGGCGGGAGTGCTCGACACTTCGGTTAAGGTTAGATTAATTGAGTTGATTAATTGATAAGTTGCAGTTGCGGTACAACCATCTTCCGTATCCGTTACCGTAACGGTATAATCATCCGCCATCAAGCCAGAGAGATCTTCTGTCATTTCAGCATTACTCCAGTTGAAAGTAAATCCATCTCCGGTTCCACCCGTAACGGTTAAGTTGATGGCTCCATTAGATTCAGAATCACAATTTGGTGGGGTAATAGTTTCGTTAATCGTAATTGCGTCAGTCGTTTCTACTACTATAATTCCGCTAACGGCAGAACATCCACTACCATCGGTTACGGTAACTGTATATCCACCAGCAGGAATATCTTCATTGTCTTGTGTAGTTGCTCCGTTATTCCACGCATAACCATATATATTATCTCCACCAGTTGGTGTAATAAAAATAGAACCTCCATTATTACAGTTGGCGAAAATTATATTATCAACGGTTATACCAACCGCCGTGCTTGGCTGAGTGATCGTCACTACGGGAGAAACCGCCGTACATCCACGGGAATCCGTCACCGTTACCCGGTAATTACCAGCAGTAAGGTTCTCGATATTTGGCGTGGTTGCAGTTGTTCCAGACCATGCGTACATGTTGCCTCCGTTACCACCAGATACACTAGTAGTGATGGCTCCGTCATTCCCATCCAAACAAGATACATTATCTGTATCAGAAATAGTTATCTCCAAAACAGCAGGCTGAGTAATCGTTACTGCAGGTACAATAAAAGTACACATATTACTATCTGTAATTGTTACCGTATAATTCCCAGGGGCCAGGTTATTTAAATTCTGATCCGTAGGACCATTGCTCCATGCGTACATATAAGGTGCCATTCCACCAGCGGGTGTTAGCGTGATAGATCCGTCTCCGTCCCCATTACAAGTGACATTGCTAGACGCAGTTATAGCACTGAGTGCAGTTGGCTGATTGACTGTATAAGTTTCTGTAAAATCCCTGGAACCACTGGTAATACTAACGGTGTAGTTGCCAGCCTCCAGATTAGAAATAGTCGGCGTGGTTAATCCACTAACGTTCGTAGGAGATCCTGTCCAGGTGATGGCAAAATTTCCATCTCCTCCACTAATATCCAGCGAAATAGATCCGGTAGCTTCGTCATTACAAAGTACATCAACAATTGTTTCTGTAACGGTAATGTTAACTTCTCCAGTAGGGCAAGCAGAAGCAGAAATAATAGCTGCACCATCGTTTATGGTAACTGGAGTAATCAGGTTAAAATCAGGGTCAACAAATTCTGGTTCATTGGTAGGACTTAAGATTATTGGACTAGTTACGTCAGCACTCCCATTCGCTGTAAAGCAAAATTCAAATATAATTTCTCCTGGCCCTAGATTAATACCACCTTGATCCGCAGAGTTATTATTCATTAACAAGTTAATTCTGTCTGTACCAGCCGGGTTAAAAGTTGACCAGTTTACCTGACCGGCTGCAAAAGCAGGATTTACATTTTCAAGTCCTGTATAAGCTAAATCAGCGGGAAGGAAATTCACTCTAATTCCTCCAGACGAAACATTGGTAAATCCATCGTCTACCGTTACGGGTACACAGATCGAAGAATCAGGACAGAACGTAGTTGTCCCTATCGTTAATTCAAAATCACCGCTACCTTCCGCAGGAATCACGCTAACGTTGCCATTATTGGTAAGCAAAGATGTCGGAGCAGTCTGAGAAGCGCTACGCACGACCGGATCATCAGAAAATCCAGCTAATGCATCGGTACCGATAGTGGCTCCGGGCGCAATAATAAAGCAGACTTCATATAAGGTGTCACCGTTCATTAAGGTAGAAGACATTCCGCCCGGGTTTGGGTAAACCACTAAAATGGCACCCGTATCCGAAAACATCGGTGAATCATTGATGGCACTACTCAAACCAGGAATATTACTATTAAAATTCCGGTGTTCCAGATATTGTAGATTGGTATCATCAAACCTAAAGGTATATTGGAAGGAAGTAACCGCATCAAAATTCTGGGCAGTTACCGCCACACAGACGGTATCACCGGGGCTTCCTTCTACGTTGGCAGCGACCAGCGTAATGGCACTACCACTATTTCCACTCACTACGACAGGAGCATCCAACACTTCCATTCCGATGTTAACACCAGGATTGGAAGATTTTAACACTTCAATTCCTCCGGGGTCGCCAGTAATCCTGACCGTATCCATATCCCCACCTGCGCCCACTACGGTAAAACACATTTCGTAAGCCAATGTATCTGGTATATCCACACCCATGTTAAGCGAATCCGTCCACAAAGTACGTACCCAACCGTCCGTGTTATTTGCATTTTCAAATACGCCTTCAGGTTGTGGCAGATTTATATTCGCAATAGAATCAAATTGTAAAATTGCCGGATTAAAGTTTAGAGAGTATATAAAGGATACCAGGCTATCACCGTTACAGAGATGAACAGGTAGACAAAGTTGCTCACCCGTAGCGGCAGAATCTCCAAGAACTGCCAGTCCGAAATCATCGAACATACATTCGAAACCAGTCGGGTTAGTCGGTTGATTTGGGTCCGTCACGGTCACCGAAGCGTTGGTGAATAGCGGTGTTTCCTCATCTCCATTTCCATATACTATACTAGCGGAAGTAGGAGAACTGGAAAAATTGATAGGAGAGTTTCCCGCAGCAATTGCCGTAAAGCGAATAATTTCGTAGAGAACGAGATCATCGTTGATGGAGGTTGCTGTAAGCAACGGATCGTTCCAGGAAAAAGTTATCGCACCAGTACTGGCCGGAACTGAGTTGGCGGTCAACGAAGGAGGAAGGTCAACCGTTACAATTTCGTCCTGACCACTGACAAACTGAAGTATATTAGGGTCCCAATTCATGGAGTACCCAAACCCGAGAATATTAGTAAAGTCCTGGGACGTTACTGCTACAACGAGCGTGTCTCCAATTTCCAGCGTACTGGAAGAAGGGTTGACAATAAAGCGTGTAGTTTGGGAATTTGCATTAAAACCCAGGAGCACGAGCCCCAGCGCGAGAAAAAACGTAATTTTTTTAAACATCGATCCTTGGAATTTAAGATGTTAGACAATTTATCTTGCTAAGATCATTTTTTTAGTCGTCGAACTAGAAGTCGTCAAAATCTGGTACATGTATGCACCTGGACTAGGAAAGACCTCCGATTTAATTTTGATACGGTGAGTTCCCTCGCGGTATCGGTTGCTGTACTGGTAAATTTCTTCTCCGGTTATTCCGAAGATTTTTATCGTAACTAATTCAGAATTAGTCAATTCAAACGGTATATACGTGGTTTTGTAAAAGGGGTTTGGATTATTCTGATAAAAAATAGCAGAATTTGCGAAATCGGTGGCAAATGTACTAGTTTTAATACCAACACAGACGTCCCCGTTGCTACTATATATAATAGATTCTTCAAATGTTTGTCCGTCCAGCTGGTAAATAACCAACGTTGCAGTGGGAGAATCTATAAATTCGAGGTCAAGTGGTCCCTCTGCTAGTGCTTTAAAAGTCAAAACAAATAATATCGCGGTGTCCGGAAGCGTGTAAACATCGGTATCATTCCAAAAACCGGCAATCACGCCAGTAGCGGTATTATTGGTATTAAAGGAAACACTCTGCGTTGGAAAGGAAGGTGTGATATTTTGAAATTCCACTTTTTCTGCATCCCAACCGAGAGAAAACTGCAGACCTGCTACATCCACAAAATTGGTAGCGCGAAATTCTACTTCGAAAATTTCATCTACCGCAACTGCCGCTGTAGGCCCCATAAAAAAGAAATTAGGTTGTCCCTGTAAATTGCAACAAAAGCTACAAAACAAGAGAACGACCAAAATGGCGTCAAATCGAAACAAGGAGCGTTTGATATAATGTAAAGCCTTGGTAGTCAATTCGTTAATTATTTTAAGTTTGGTTAAAAAATTATGGTAGTCGCGCCTTTAGGGCGCGACAAACCATAATAGCAAAGCAAAATATAACAGTAGTCCTTTGGTAATTTTTAACAATTGGTTTTGCAAAAACATGTGCTTTACAATTTTTTGCAAGGGAAAACTATTCATGGGGAACTACTAGTTACAGTTAAATTTTAATACTAATTAATTAGAATCATTTGTTAAATGTAAGATTTGCAACAAGTCATAAAGTAGGGAGACGAGGCCAGTGAACACTGACTTCGGTACAGATACAGAACGAGGAAAGATGGTTGTCCTGCACGATGGATTAGACACATAAGGTTGTGTAAAATTCTCTTTGTTCATGTGATTATAATTTGTTGCACAAAATGTTAATATAAAAACAGCATACGGGGATTAAACGTATGTACTTGTCTCTTGCTATGGATATAATAGGTATAACCGATGCAAAGCTTGGAAATCGGGGGTACCGATTTCAAAATTTTAACATTAATAAGAATCTGCGATGGTGCAATCAGGAAAGAAAATATTTTAAAAAAATCAATTAATGATTATTTAAAATATTGAATAGAATTTAAAAAATATCGCAGTTCACGGGATAAAATAACCAAAAATATGGTTGTCAAATACTTAAATCGGTTTTTGCTATAAAATGTCCTCACAGTACTTTTAAACTGTTTACAAAGACAAATATACGGCATCCAATCGTTCTATTCCTACCCTATTTATGGTATTTTTTAAAATAAAAAATAAAATATATTATAAATAGCCCTTAAAAGTGGTTTAATATAAGTTGAAACAAAATACTTAACTAACTCTAAACCAAGCTATTGTCATAAGCCAACTTGATCAAACCAGCTGTATTACTGACACCTAGCTTCCGCATAATATTTTTTCGATGAACACTGACAGTTTGGTCGCTAATGTACAAAACTTTACCAATTTCTTTGTTGCTGAGGGCGTGCGTGATGAGTTTGAGGATTTCTAGCTCGCGTTTGGTGAGATTATATTTCTTGATAAACTTGTCTTCTGACGGAAAACGGGACTGGTCTTCAATTTTTCTTTTAATTTCTTCAAGGGTAGTATTAAGGCGAACACCTTTGCCCAAAAAAGTACGACCTTCCATCACTTCTCCGATGGCTTTCCACAACTCGTCCATTCCAACATTTTTGAGAATATAGCCATCTACGCCCGACTTGAAGGCAGATTTAACGATTTTTGATTCATCATAAACGGTAAGTACCAAAATTCTAAGCGCTTTATTCTGGGAACGGATGACATCGATTACATCAAGACCATCTTTTTCGGGCATATTCAGATCTAGGATTAACAACTCAGGTTCCGTCTCTTTTAACATCTGAATAACCTGATCGCCGTTGTGAGCTATCCCGACTATTTCACAGTTATGCTCCTCATTATCCGAAAGAATCGACTTTAAGCCGGCGATAAATAATTGGTGGTCATCTGCAATCAACACTTTAATACTTTCCATATTCAAAACTTAATTAGGGCTATTTGGTTCTATTTTTTGCTAACTTCATATTAGCAAAATCCAACACTTATTACTTGCAAAACCGATGCCACTATCCAACAGGCCACCGAAGGGTGAGTTATTTACCTCGTAATCTGCCAAGCTCGATAAGAACAGTTGATTAGTGATCAGTGAATTAGTGATCAGTGATCAGTGATCAGTTGATCGGTCCTTCCAACGCATGGGTATCGCCCTCTAAAGTATTTTAAAATCTCTTCCCGTTTTAGGAATGTTGATAAAAAAAACCGAATTGAACGTTACTTTTCAATTCGGTTTTCAGCCATTTGTACAAAATTTACCGCTGTATGGTCATTTTTTTGACTACCCGGCCAGTATCTGACTGTAATTCTAAATAGTAAATTCCATTAGGAATGGTTGCAGTATTTAAGGTTTCCCGATGATTTGCTCCAATAGTTCCTATCTGCTGCTCCCGAACTTTCTGTCCGTGTATATTAAAAATACGGAACGTCACGTTTTCCAGCGATGCACGAAAAGTGATATTTACCAAATTCTGCGCTGGATTAGGGAAAAGACGAATGGTTTGTTCCGCCTCTGTTTCACTAATTCCCACTACCGCATCATTAGAGATATCTATATTATAAACCGGCGTTCCCAACCAGCCACCTGTACCGTCGCTCACGGTAAAAGTAAAAGCATCCGTTTCTTCTGCTGTTCCATCATGCTGATAACTAACGGCAGAACCATAAATTTCTTGCTGGGTAAAGGTCTCTCCTACTAACAGCGGATTGCCGTATCGAAATAATCGCCCCTTCGCTGGAGCTTCTACTACCGTATAAATTACTTCTTCCGGACCATTATCCACATCTTCTGCTAATAATAAGTCAAACTGAATAACGTTGGTGGCAGCTACGGGCACCTCAAGCGTTTCATTATTTACCAAAACAGGACCGTTGGGTGACAGATTACCACATATTTCAAAACTCCACGCATCCAGCGTTCCTCCTTCTCCAAAATTATTGATTACCTCAATTCTCAAGGTCCAGTCACCTGCACTATTTTCTCCATTGAATTTGGCCAATCCATCGGTATCCTCTACTTTAAAACTTTGTCCAGCATTTATTTCTGAACAAGAAATTGCATTAGCAGCATCATCATCCAACTTAAAATTAAAAGGAATACCAGTACAAGATAAATCTTCAAATAACAAAACGCTTGTGCCAGTTGGACTGGATAACCGAACATCAATGTGTTTGATAAAATCGTAGTCCCCCACTAAACTGGTAACATTAAAATCGTTGATGTTTGCTTCGTCAGTTACGTCGATGACAGAGGTAACCACTGAGTTCGCTGCCGTCCCGGAAGGGATCGACAATGGGGTATCCGTTGCAAAAAACTCACCACAAGATTGTACTTCAGTAAAGAATGCAAAAGTCGTTGAATAAGGTCCGGGGCCACAAAGGTTCATCGGACGAATACGCCAGTAGAAAGGAAATCCTTTATCCAGTTGTACTCCGGCCTCGTAACTGCCTTCGGTGATTCCATCAACGGACTCGATGATCGTAGCATCACTAAAACTAGGATTACTGGCAACTTGTATTTCGTAACTATCTGCGTTGGCAACCGTGGCCCACGTATAAACAGGTGCACCACCCAATCCGGTAGCTCCATTGGCTGGACTGTTTAAAACCAAGGCAGAAAAATTATTATCGATCGCGACATATTCGATGACTCGTTCTTCATCCATAACACCATCTGCCGTAGCAGTAATTTTAATCTCACCGTTTCCAAATCCAGCAAGATTGGAAAAATCCAAGTTCAGGGTAGTTGTTTCACCCGGTGCAATCGTCGCTGTAGAAAAGTCAGCAGTAGCTCCTGCGGGTAAGTCCGCTACCGTAAAACTGATCGGCTCTGCGAAATCCACCAAACTTCCGGTTGTCAAAGTAATAGACTGTGTTGCCGGAGGGCAAATTACTATTTCTTCTTCTGAAGGTAGTAACGAATATCCTGGTGCAGCCGGAGGAACAATACTGAAATTATTATTAGAAATATCAAAGAAAATATTATCAGCTGCTCGTATCATAATTCGAGCAGTAGACGTAATTTCATCTGGAATGAGGATCGCATAGTCTCCATCATTTACGACTTCTTCTGCCAGTACAACTGGATAAGTAAAACCTCCATCAAGTGATAATAAAATATCAACTCGCTTACAGTTAACAGGCCCTTGGTCCGTATTTGCCACCTCCCAGGTAATTTGCTGGTAACTGCCTACTTCGAGTTCATTGCCACCGTTTGGATAAGCCACCAAAAAGGGTCCAGCCAAATCGGTAGCCCGAAAGCTAACGTAAGCCTGTGTAACTCCTCCAACCAACGGGTTGTTATCCCGTACGGTACAAGAAAAGTTCATCACCCGGGAATACGTTGGTAATATTTCTCTGCGATCCATTCCACCTTGTACGACTGTCTGTAGCGATGGAAAAATTCGGTTTGAAACAGTTCTTGGTGGATATGATCTGAACAATGGCGCACTTAATTCGGGAAAACCCAATTCTCCGTAAGGACCTAAATCACGCTGTTCCCAACAGTAAGTAAGCATATCTCCATCCATATCGTCGGCAACCACGTCCAATTCGAAAGGGGTGCTGATCGGAATATAAAAGCCATCCTCTACCATCGCAGTAACATCTGGAAAATTATTAGCAGTCACCACATTGCCTCCGCAAGTAGCCGTGCCATTGCGAATAAAACCGGACATCTGATCAATGGTACCGCCGTGAAAATATTCATCTCCACCCCCACCTATGTTATTATCATTACCACAAGCACCCGCGTAAGACATAATGGTCGTACCACTACCTGGCTCCCAGGCCGAACCCGACGCATATTGTTCAACAACTGGAGGGCAACCATTCCAGGTGTGACCAGCAGACAATTGATGACCAATTTCGTGGGCCATGATATTAGCGGTTATGGCTGTAACGTTTGAGCTAGCGTGACAGGTCACCCCTGCACCTTTAAAGTCTCCACAAACCCGGCCACTGGCTACCCCACCGACATCTGAACAACCACCGGTAAATACGTGACCGATCTCAAAATTATCTTCGCCCATGACGAGATTTAGATTTGTAGCATTTTCAATCAACATAGAAGTACCTACCGTACCATTCGAAAAAGGATCGGTATCCGGATCCAGATAAAGTACTGCTTCCAGTCCGTCGATCAAAGAAAAACGGGTGGCTAGATTTTGTTCATATATCAGATTTAAGCGGTTCATGGCTATTTGATAATCCGCTAAAACACTTTCTACGGTACCTCCGTGACCTTGTGCAAATTCTCCGGAGCAACTTAACGCTACCCGAAATTCTCTCATCTCCACCGGTCCGCCAGCAGTATTGGTACTGGCTTGCGGTTCGTTATTGCCTGGTGTCATATTTTCCGGTGTCGATTCATTTTCAGCACCTGAAAAACCACACGCAGCTGGCTGGTTTCCCGAAAGATAGTCCCGCGTATAATAGCTGATGTACAATCCATTATTTCCATTGGTATAAGGATCAACGTATATTTCTCCTTCCCCAGTATGAACCGCCAGGTGGACCCCCTTTGGAGAGATGGCCATTCTAACAGCAGATCCGGCATCGTCCAGTCCTACTCCCCGATAAGAGCGAAGCTCGGGATAACGCGCCGCTGTATTGGGATGAAAAATACTGGTTTCCCATATTTTAAATCGGCCGATCTCGCCATTTGGTAGAGGCAGCGAAATTGTTTTCCCCGGTGCCGCAGCGTTGGTCAGATCTTCCCAGGGTGTATTGACCAAATTCTGCTGAAATTGATCAAAATCCAACTGAAAAGTAGCGTAATGATCCGGAACGATACTTTGTTCCAGGTGCTCTGGTATCGCTTTTTGATCCACGGAGGTCCAGAAAGGTTGTGCACTGACATTAAAATTTAGAAAGAAAAGGAAGCTTAAAGGTAGAAACAAGCGCATATTTAGGGTTTTATTATTAAAAAACTTCATTAATATAAATATTTATTTGGAATAAATATCTGGACAGAATTACGGTTAGCTAAAATTACGGTTAGCAAGTCTAGTGAAGCGTAAACAACAAAGATAGTAAAGGATCACTTTAATCAAAATATAAAAATTCCTATTTGTCGGTTCTTGTAAGTTGTTTGTCTAAAAAAAAGGTTAAAATGTCGCCCGTACTTGTGCACGACCGATGTGTACGGCATTTGCAATACCCGTTTTTCTACCTTCATAGCTGATACTCATTAAAATGTTTTTAGACAAACGACGGTCTATGGAAAGCGACCACAGGTAGTTTTTACCATCTTTTAAGGTTTCCAGAATCGCAAATTCCAATGGCGTATTTCGTTCTCCATCAAAGCTTACATTAACGAAAGACAAGCGGGAACGGATGGAAGTTGCGGTATTTTGATTAAAAGTGGTTTCCAAAGAGAAATCATGCTTAATCGCTTGCTCCTGATTAAGGGATTCGTTGTTACTTTCTTTAAATTCGTAAGAAAAAATAGTTCTGAAATTGTTGGAGGGCTGTAAAGTTAACTGTGGACGGGTCCGAAAAAATTTGATGGTATAATCCTGGTTTTCAAAAAATTCACTATCACTTAAATTTAGCCCCGTGGCCACCTCAAACTGGGTACTGATACTTTTATTAATATTCCAGCGGGCTCGAAAAAATTGTTCATCATTACGACGACTTTGAAAACCACTCGTCAGCACAATTTTATTCCGGGCAGTCGTCTGTCCTATTTGTAAATCATACTTTTGGTCTCCCCGATTAAAAAACAGGATATTCCGAACATTTGAATTAACCGCCACCAGCGCAGTATCAGGAATACTATTTTGAAACGGATTATAAGGTGACACTCCTTCCGCTTCCCGGGTCCGACGCACCACCCGAACCGTCGATTGTGTAGACAATTTCCCCAACCATTTTTTAAACCCTTTTTTACCCTGAAAAACGCGTTTTAAACTGGTCTGCAAAGACTCATTAAAAGTCACATTATTGGTTCTGATAAATTCGTTTGTAAATAGCGTTATCCGAATGATATTTCCTTCGCCCGCAAAGGCCTCTTCCCGAATCTCATTTACCTGCGGCACACCATCTCCATTAAAATCCAGCGTCTCGTCCCAAAAGAAAATTCCATCTCCCGGGTTGACGGGCAAATAGTTGTAAGCAATCCGTGGTTCTTGTCCGGAGCCGATTTCATAATTAGTGGTGGAACGTAGCGCTCCTTTCCAAAGTGTCAGCCGATGATCCAGTCTACCCAGCGAAGCATTTTGTGGCGTTTGGGTGGTAAGTTGCTCGTCCGAAATTTTTAGTTGACGATAGGTAAAATTCCAGCTTAGTCGAGAAACACTACCTTCGGTCCAGCTACCGTTTACATTAAATTCGTCGGCCACTGTATTTTCAGTAAAGCCTTTTCCCGTTGGTGCGTAGTCGTACCGTTGGGTATAATTGGTTCCTAAAGTAAACCGTTTTTCTTCCGGTGTTCTGAGATAAAAACGATAAAGATTGTAATAAAAGCTAACCGGACTTAAAGTATCCGCACCGTTGGAAAATCGTTCATTTTTTTCTTGTTCGCCGTAAGCCCCCAAAGTGATGCCACCCAATTTTGGAAGTGTTTTGGCGATGTCAATTTTGGGTCTCAAAAACTGGCTGTCTTCCCGATCACTATCTACCTCCAACCAGTTGAGTTGCGCGTCTACCTTCCAGTTATTTCTATTTACTTTTAGCTGGGTAAAATGTTTTTGGCCGGTATAAATAGTACCTCTTAAAAAACTACTGAATTCGTACGTCAAACTACCCAAACTAGTTTTTAGTAGCGATACTTCCGCACGGGCTATGTGTTCATTTTCTCGGCTAACATCCAGAATTTCGTTGCGGTTATTGGCAAGATTCCAATCACGGGTAAACTCCGCTTTCCGGTAAGGATTCAAGGCCTGAAAGCGCTTTTGGGTAAATTCGTAATCTATTTTTGTAGAAACATTCCAGTTCTTTTTTAACGCAAATAATTGTTGATAACTGGTAAAAGCTGCTACGCCAGCATCGTCCTGATCTCCGACGTCCGAAAAGCGATTGAGGTCGTTGCTGCTCAATGCTATTTCAGTTTGAATTCGTCCATTTTTATTTACTTCGTAATCGGCCCCAAAGCTGTACATCTGCCTTTGTGTCGGAGCAATCAACCGAGTTACTGGCTCAAAATTTCCCAGTGGATTTCCGTTCGCATCGGGTGCAATCCAGGTAAAAACCCTACCGTTTTGTGATGTATTGGCATCTAATAAATAATTGCCTTGTCCGGCGCCAACATCGGTAAAACCAGCGGTGTAATTTGCACGATCCGGATCGGTACTAAACTTTAGTATTTCAAAATTAACAAAAATATTGTTTATTAAAACTTGTGTATCGACCAATTCGTACTGAATTCGAAACTCATTAAACTCCTCCGTCAGTCTTTGGGAAGGTGCCAATGCATTTTCAACATTGTCTCCTACCGTCGCCAGTAAATCCTGCTGTAAAGAATCCAGCTCTTGTAGTCCACTGGAATTTCGACTATCCTGTTCCGAAAAAAGATTAAAGTGCAAGCGCCATTTTTTGTATTCAAACTCTGTATCGAAAGCATACATGGACCGTAAATATTGTTGGTCTGCGTATTCAAATTCTACAATAATCCGGACATCTTTGGTCACTAAAATTTTATTGGTAAAAACAATATCGGCCCGATTATAATCGATGACATAATCCTCTTCCAGGCCACGTGTTAACAATTTGCCATCAAAAAATACTTTTTCGGTACCTGCGAGGGCGATAATGAACTGTTCCCCTTGATTACCCTGTAAGCGATAAGGTCCCTGGTTACCTTCTGCGCTGGGTAAATTATTGCGTGCAAATTTACCTCTGGCAACTGCAACACTGGCCCGGGACTTCAATGTGGCATCTTTAAACGGCGTTACCTGATTTCGAAAAGTAGCGCCTTGCAGTTTTTTATAATAGTTCATAAAATAACTGTTGGGCCGCTTCAGTTCATAATCTCCCGCGATCAGGACATTTTCTTTTTTACTTAGCTGAATAAATATTCTATCAAACTCCTGAAGCTGCTGGGTATTGCCTTCCGGCTGGAGCGGAATACTGTTATCGGTGATGGCGGCCAGGATTTCGATATCGTCGCCAAGTTCGCCCGCCAATTGTAAATTGAAGCTAGAATTGAGGACTAGATTCTGACTATTACCAAAAGAAATACCACGGGCAAAACTCCCATTATAATCCAGCCCTTTAAATTTAATAATTTCATTTTCTTCCTCGTACGGATTGATGGTAAAACCGATATAATCTCCGTTTACTTTTGTTCCTATTTTGGTGCTATCGAGGCGAACATAATTTTTATAAAGGTCGTATGGTAAAACCCGGTAGGTGACGGTGATCGTTTTAGTTTTCTGCTGTTTGAAAAAAATAGTATCGTTCAGGTGGAGTTGATTTTTTACCATGCGAAAATGGGTCGTATCAATGATCTGGCCCGAAGGGAATTTCCGCAAGGCAACGGAACCAGGGATTACTGTCAATGAATCGAGATAATAAGTAGTCTGACCGGACGTCAATGAGCGCAATTTAGTCCGTAAATTAGACAGTCCATTCTCCTGTCCAGTTGCCTGAAATCCGAAAAAAAATAAGCCACAAAGGAGAAATAGAGATTTGAATTTCATACAACTAGCTCAGTAGAAAGTAGGTTGACTCTATTTAAAACGATAAAAAGGGAGATAGTTGCGTGTAGAAGCCCCGTTAAAACTTAAAAAAGTGTCCGCTAGAAGAAAAGTCTTCTTTTTGGGGGAGTGTTCATTGAATGGTGTCTAGTGGTTCGGGTACTAAATTAGCATGTATTTCAAATTGTTATTTTTTTACCAGACATTAAGAACGGTTAATTAGTGATTGGTTAATCGGTCCTTCTAACGCATAGGTATTGTCCTCTAAGGTATTTGAAAAACTCAAAAAAGACGGTAGAGAAATTAAAAATAAGTTGAGTCATCCTACTCGTCCTTTTGCCTTCTAATTTCCTTAAAAATACACACCATAGCTCGCTATGTTTGCGTTTTTCAACTTATTAGAAAGCAAGATTACTTCGCATTATGACTCACTTTATTAATGCTTTTTCACTAAAATTGGAGAATTTTATATAAAAATGGAGAAAATCACCTTTAAATTTTGCTTTTTTCCACAAAAAATCTTAATAGGGATTTTTATAATTGCCCAAGGCACCAGGTAATGCATATGAATTTATCATTGCACTTTATTGCCTAATTTTTTTTACATTTGCCGGAAATTCCGACAAAACTTTTACAACATATTTAATTTAATTTTATGTATTGGACATTAGAGTTAGCTTCCAAACTAGAAGATGCCCCCTGGCCTGCGACGCGGGACGAATTACTTGATTACGCGGTCCGCTCGGGCGCCCCTTTAGAGGTTATTGAAAACCTTCAACAGATTGAGGACGAGGGAGAAATTTACGATGGAATTGAAGACATTTGGCTCGATTATCCACGGAAGGATGATTTTTTCTTTAACGAAGATGAGTATTAATTTACCGCTTTTTTTCCTAACAAAGAAAATGACAACCCCGAATGGTATATACCGTTTGGGGTTGTCTGTTTATCAGATCGGCAAGAGTTGATCTTCCAGATTCATCTTTTTGTAGGACCTCCATAAAAACATAGCCCGCACGACCATAAATCCTAAAAATGCGCCCCACATCCCGTGTACGCCCCACCAATAAGAAAAACCGTAATGCATTCCCAAATATAAAATCAAACTCACCACCATTGCATTGCGCATTGCAGCAGAAGCTGTCAAACCAATAAAAATGCCATCCCAGATATAACACGCAAAACTGACGATAGGAAAAACAATCATCCACCCCATATAAGGCCGGGCCGCCGAAATAACCGCTGCCTGATTAGTAAAAATACCCAGCAACTGATTGCCAAAAACAAGATATACGACGCTGAAGAACACCGCCAATCCTCCACCCCACCAAAACGATAAGCGAATGATTTGCCGTAGTTGATTTATTTTACGCCCTCCACTGTATTTTCCAACTAGACTTTCCGCTGCGTAGGCAAATCCGTCAATTCCGTAAGACATCCAATTGAGATATTGCAATAAAATCACATTCACCGCTAGCAGCAAACCACCTTCCGCCGCCGATCGACTGTAGAAAAATCCAAAGGCCAGCGTTAGCGCCAATGTTCTAAAAAACAAATCCCGGTTGATTCGAAAAAAAGAAGTGAGAGAATTAATTTCCAGAAGCATTTTCACCTTCAACAATAGTAGATAGCTTCGATATTTATATGCTAATAGAAGTAGTCCGACGAAGAATCCAACATACTGCGCAATCACCGTCCCCCAGGCTACGCCGTCTATCTCCATGCCCCAGTTGACAATAAACCAATAACTACAAATCATATTGACCACGTTAATCAGTATGGTCAAGATCAATGGATAAATAGCGTTTTGCATCCCAAAAAACCATCCCATCAATGCGTATAATCCTAAAGTGGCTGGTGCGGCCCACATCCGAATATAAAAATATTCAGCCGTCAACGTTTTGGCTTCACCTTCCAGATTCATCAAAAAAAAGCCGGATTCTCCCAAAGGCCACTGAAAAAGCATCATCCCCAAAGCAAGCAACATGGCGACCACCAACGCTCGTCCCAGAGTAGCGGCCACTTCTTTTTCTTGTTCCGCACCGAAGGATCTCGCGGTAATTCCCGTTGTTCCCATTCGCAGAAAACCAAAGTTCCAATACATAAAACTAAAGATCATTCCTCCTATTCCTACCGCACCAATGTGCATTTCGGAAAGCCTCCCCATGAGCGCGGTATCCACGGTACCCAATAACGGGACAGAGATATTGCTGAGAATATTGGGAATGGCGATACGGAGGATAGAGCGGTTTTCGGACATGGAGATAAGGTATTGAATCGCTTTGCTTGTTGAATTGTTGAAACGCTTCGCTTGTTGAATCGTGTTGCCGTGTTATCGTTGAACTTGCTTTCCTTCGGAAGGCAGGCGGGTCGTTGAGCTTACGCTAAAATTTCATTTTTCTAAAAAAAAACTAAAATATTACTATTTAAGGAACAACGATCTAATAGATTCAGAATTATGACTAATATTTTTTGTGCCTAACTTCGTTTAAAATACGCGCCATAGCTACGGCTATGTCTGTGTTTTTTACCTCGTTATACACAAAAACTACCTACTCAAAATTTCTTAATCTATTTAATCCTCGTTCCTAATCAGTTTTTCAATATTTCATTAAAAAGATGGAATAGACTATTTTCCCGTTCAGTTGCGTATTTTTGCCAGCGCATACTCGCTCGTTTCTAGCGAATAATAAAAGACATAAAATTGTATTTAAGGAACAACGATCTAATAGATTCAGAATTATGACTAATATTTTTTGTGCCTAACTTCGTTTAAAATACGCGCCATAGCTACGGCTATGTCTGTGTTTTTCAACTCGTTATACATAAAAACTACCTACTCAAAATTTCTTAATCTATTTAATCCTCGTTCCTAAGATATTTACGATTTTTATAAAAAAATACGTTTTGAAATTAAAAATAGGAATTCTGTTTGGAGGCCCTTCGCGGGAAAGAGAAATTGCGTTTGCAGGTGGTCGTACAGTCTATGATAATTTGAATAAATCTTTGTTCGAACCGGTCCCGATTTTTGTGGATAGTCACCGTAATTTTATTTTGCTGGACTGGCAATATATTTACAAAGGAACCATCCGAGATTTCTATCCACCCGTTTCTGAACTCCCAGATGACCCGTACGGATTTCAGGTATACCTGGAAAGTCTCGGAGAATTGTCCCGCAAACAACAGGATGTTCTCATTTCTAAAATTGGTCAGCGCATCCCGGCGGAAGATCTGGCGAAGCAGATGGATATGGCCTTTTTGTCTTTGCACGGTGCATTTGGGGAAGATGGACAACTGCAAGGAATGCTGGAAAGTTTAAAAATTCCTTATACCGGTAGTGGTGTACGGGCCTGCGCGATTGGGATGGATAAGGCATTTCAAAAAAAGATCATGGAGGCAGGCGGTTTTCCTTGTCCGCCCGTTTTGGTTTTAGAAAAATCAGGATGGAATAATAAAGTTGCTGCCAATATTTTTACGCAAGCAAAAAAAGAAATTAAATTTCCGATGGTCATCCGACCAGCTAATCAGGGATCTTCGATTGGGGTAAGGATATTACCAAAAGGAGCAGACCTTGCGGTCTTTACCGAAGCGATTGATGCGGCCTTTTTTCAGACTACGCTGACGCGACAAAGCTGGTTGGAAAAAACCGAGGAGGAGCGAATCATCTATTTACGTGAGTTGACAGATATTCGCAGTGGACTGGGATTTCCAATTGATACCGCAGAACAAATTTTTTATCATCCCGCCAGATTGTTAGATTTTTTAAATACACATTTTGAAAAATCCGGTCATTCCGAATTATTACTAAAAAGTCATCTGAGCGAACAACGGGTTATCGTAGAAGGCTTTATAGAAGGGAAAGAATTTTCGTGTATTGTGTTAAAAAAAGAAGCAGGTGGCACCGTTAGTTTGCCACCGACGGAGATTGTCAAAGGCGGGGAAGTTTTTGATTATCGTTCTAAATACCTACCCGGGCTTTCTCGTAAAATTACGCCCATTGATTTACCGGACGGAGAGATTCATCAAATACGTACGGCTTGCCAAGAACTTTTTGATTATTTAGAATTTAATACCTACGCCCGGATTGATGGTTTTATTACAAAAGATAAAGAAATATTCCTAAATGATCCAAATACAACGAGTGGAATGCTCCCCTCTTCTTTCTTTTTTCATCAGGCGGCAGAGATTGGTTTAAATCCTTCTCAGTTTTTGACGTATATTATTCGGGTCAGTTTACAAGAACGAATAAATACGAGTCTGGATAAAATGCCTTTTGAAAATTTATTGATAAAACTGGATCAAGCTATTGAAACGTTAAAAAAGGAAAAAGGAGAACGATTAAAAATTGCGGTACTCCTGGGAGGATATTCTTTCGAACGACATATCTCCGTAGAAAGTGGTCGGAACATTTTTGAAAAATTAGCAAGTTCCAATAAGTACGAACCGATTCCTGTTTTCCTGACGGGAAGCAATGAAAACCACGAACTTTACCAAATTCCAATCAACTTGTTATTAAAAGACAACGCAGACGATATTCGGGATAAAATATATCATTATAAAGAACATCCGGTCATTGAAACCATCAAAATGGAATCTGCGGATATCACCAAAAAGTATGCTTCTGACAATGTGATCTTTGCACCTCAAAAATTAACCTACCAAAATCTCAAAGAACGGACCGATGGTATTTTTATCGGACTACACGGTCGGCCCGGAGAAGATGGTAGTGTACAACGAGAGCTGGACAAATTAGGACTTCCTTACAATGGTTCCCCGTACGCTTCTTCTCAAATTACGATCAACAAGTACGAGACGTTACAGCTTTTACAAAAACATGGATTTACCACCACGCGGCAGCAATTGCTATCCGTTGTGGATTACCTGAATGACCCTGAAAAGTTTATCGGTCAAATCGAGCAAGCGTTTAAGTATCCATTTATTGCTAAACCCGTTGATGACGGTTGCAGCTCTGCCGTTAAAGTAATTAAAACCCGGAAGGTACTTAGTGCCTATCTGTCGGCTTTATTTCGTAAAGAAGATCTTATTACGCCGGATGATTTGGCTACCCTTGGCTTACGCCCCAAAGAAGAATTTCCGCGAAAGCGAACCGTTTTAATTGAGGACTTGATAACCGCCGCCGGAGCAGCACATTTTCTGGAGGTCACCGGAGGTTTGCTCACCCATTATGAAGATGGGCAACTGCGATACGAGATGTTTGAACCATCGGAAGCCCTCGCAGGAGGGGAAATACTTTCGCTGGAAGAAAAATTTCTAGCTGGAGAAGGACAGAATATCACACCGGCACGTTTTGCTACCGAGACGATTAGCTACGAACACGTCGCAAAACAAGTAAAAGAAGATCTGGCCAAAGCTGCCAAAATTTTAAATATCAGGGGATACGCGAGAATTGACGCATTTGTCCGTATCTTTGCCGACCATCGGGTAGAGACTATTATCATCGAAGTAAATTCTTTGCCCGGGATGACTCCGGCCACCTGTATCTTTCATCAGTCGGCCATCAACGGTTACAAGCCGTACGACTTTATTGATCAAATAATGACTTTTGGCTTTGCCGATAAAGCAGTTGTTTAAAACGAAAAAAAACAACTTCAACATACGACTACGATATGAGTAAAATTAAACGTTTTTTTCACGAAGCTTTTCTCTTCCTAACCAGCTGGATATTCCTCAAAAACCTGCTCGGAATCATCGTCACTGTGATGGTGGTATTTCTACTCACCTTTTGGTGGATGGACTGTTATACGCGACATGGAAAAACTTATGCAGTACAGGATTTCTCGGGTCTGACATTACCCGAAGCAGAAAAATTGGCTAAAAAGCAGAATTTCTCCATCATCGTCAACGACTCGCTTTTCCTTCCCGGACAGCCTGCGAATACGGTCCTATCACAGACTCCCGTTGCCGATGCACAAGTAAAGAAAAATCGTAAAATCTACCTCACCGTTACCAAAGCGATTGCGGATGCGGTAGAAATACCGGGACTGACGGGTGGAAATGATGAGCTGTATACTTATAAGAAAAAGCTAAGCCGTCTGAAGGTGAATACCAAAATAAAATCCCGTCGATTTGATAATACCGTAGAACCTAATACAATTTTAGAAGTTTATTATAAAGATGAAAATATTACCGATAAGCTGCGCGATGGATTTAAAGTAGATAAAGGAAGTACGGTCGAAGTGATCATTACCGAGCGAAAAGGAGGTCGCGTACCGGTGCCAGAGTTGGTTTGTATGCAATTTAACGAAGCAGAATTTTTGGTTGGTAATTTTGAATTAAATATTGGTTCGATTATCAAAGATGCTACGGTGATGGACGAAAACAATGCGTACGTATGGCGACAGGTTCCGGCATTTAGCGAAAGCCAAAGGTTGTCGATTGGGAGTTCTGTGGATATTTATTTGACGCAGTATAAGCCGGATGATTGTCTTTAGGATCATTAAAAGAATAACTTATAACATTTGGCTGCTTCGCTTGTGGAGATGTTGAGAAAAAATAATGTGTTTGATTCGTGAGTTTTAGAAGTAGATATTTTTTTGATTACCTGGATCCTGAGTACTGAATTTTTAATTAGAAATTAAACCGTTTAAAATTTTAAGGATATGGATATTGATGTTAAAGAATTAAAAGAAAAACTAGAAAGTGGAACCGAATTCATCTTTATTGATGTGCGAGAACCACATGAGTACGAAGCGTTTAACCTTGGCGCAAAATTGATTCCGCTAGGAACGATTATGACGGCCATCGATGAGCTGGAAGACAAGAAGGATGAGGAGATTATCGTTCACTGTCGTTCTGGTGCCCGTAGTGGCCAGGCACAACAGTTGATGACGCACCAGTTTGGTTTTAAGAATGTACGAAATTTGACGGGCGGCGTGTTGGCGTGGCAGGATGCCTACGGTGGCAAGCTTTGAGTTTTGAGTTGTTGAACAAATGTGTCTTTTGCTTCCCGCACCTCGGTCCTGAAGGAAGCCCACCCGCAGACACATTGCGAGGAACGGTCTGTGTGAAAAGTAAACGGCTTATCAAGCGAAGCGTTTCAACATCTAAACAAATTCACTTTTCTTCCAGTAGTTTCAGGTAAGGCTGCACCGTTTCGTTTGGGATGGCAATGGCTAAATGATAATGTTGTAGAATCCAGCCTTTGTTTGTTTTTTCCAAAATTCCCGATCCTCGGCAAACGCCCATCCAGGTATCCAGGGTTTCGTTGAACCAGGCGACCTCTCCTTTCTTGCTGTAATAAATTTTCCGTTCCAACGGTTGAAAAGCCCAGGCGGTATCGCGTGCAAAATACTTTAACGCAAACGACTCAAATTCCGTCTTGGTCCACCGTTCGGAAGGATCGGTACCAATATAAATTGATTCGGGACCCAAGGTTTCAAAAAAAACTATTTCGTCTCCCGTAGCTGCGGCGTGGTGCCAGTTGTCCATCAACTGATGGATTGCTTCGTCCCGGGGATCGGTGATACTGGTCTGGCAATTTTCTTGTCGTCGGGTATCGATGAGGTGTTTGATTTTCCATTCGGAAGCCTGCTTTACCAAGGTAAAAGAATTGACACCGCAGTGGCTCAATTTATCTCCTAAATAAAAGGTATAATCTGTCCAAACCGTCGCCAGATTTCCATCTCTTCGAATTTTATAAGACCATATTTTTTCGTCCCATCGTTCGTCGTGTGGCGTACCAACTGCGCTAACAAAATCCAGTAGTTCTCCCTCCATCACATTTACTTTTCCCTCGGCATCTGTGAGGATTGTTTCCATCGAAACTGCTGGCATAAAAGCACGCCGTATTGCAGTAGAATCACCGGCGCGCATGCCGTCAAAAAGCTGATAAATAGGTTTTAAAATTTCGGTATCCTGTGCTTCTAATAAACAAGGGAAGAAAACAATAATCAGGGAAAACAATATTGATTTAGCCATATTTCTTAAACGATAATTGTATTTATAATTACTAAGATTCTAAACCATTAAGATAGAAAAAAAAACTATTTTTTTAATAAAAACCTATGTTTATGTTACTGATTGTTAGTACTTTTGCGTTGTTTTTATAAAAACATAGTAACAAGCGATTGTTATAATGTTACAACAAGCCCAACCTTTTACTACTGATACATAGCCAAATTCAATCACTTATTAGTGATCTTAAGTATCTGACTAACTTAAATTACAAGTCAAATCCTTAGGAATGTTGACAAAATGATTGGCAAAAAAATAGTTCGCCTAGAATCTGTATTTATTTAATCGCTATTCCTTACAGTCGTATCGCCCCAACAATAACAACGTGTATAAGAAATGATGAGCGGCGACAGGACCGGTTCAGAAACTTTATTTTAGAACCTTCGTTATTCATAAGTTGGCCTTGACCAAATTATCAGGATCACTTTTTTCAGGATCAATAAAAGAATAACTTATAACATTTGGCTGCTTAATGCGGTACCTATTAATCCTTGTATAAATTCTTTTTTATTAAACTATTAAATTTCTTTTGTAATGTTAAAAAAACAATTTTCGAAATCAAAGCCAACCTGTAAGGTTACTTTTAGCTTACCTAAAGAAGCTGTAGCAAAAGGTAAGAGTGTTGAACTAGTAGGAGAATGGAATGACTGGAATGAGAAGAAAGCCGTAAAGATGAAAGCAGTCAAAGGCGATTACACTGCTACCGTTGAACTAGAAACCGGACGCAACTACGAATTCCGTTATTTGGTTGGAAAATCAAAATGGGAAAATGACTGGGAAGCGGATGGCTACGTACCTAATCCTTTCGGTTTTGATAACTCCGTCCTTTCTATTGTGAGTGTTCCTACCGTAAACAAGACTGACAAGAAATCGACTGATAAAAAAAGCAGCAAAAAAGCAAGCGCCAAGAAGACAACCGCCAAAAAGGCAGCACCAAAAAAGGCCGCCGCTAAAGTTACTCGTAAGGTGACGCGTAAACCTGCAGCTAAAAAAGTAACCAAGTCATCTACGAAAGATGATTTAAAAAAGATCGAAGGTATCGGACCGAAGATCGCTGAACACCTAAACAAAGGTGGTATTCATACTTTCGCTGATTTAGGAAAGGCCAAGCAGTCTACATTAAAAGAAATTTTAGCAGCTGCCGGTCCTCGTTATAAAATGCACAATCCAGGTTCATGGCCAAAGCAGTCTAAACTAGCAGCTAAAGGTAACTGGAATGAATTAAAAGCATTACAGGATAAACTGAACGGTGGTAAATAATCATTGAATAATAAATTTTATTCTTTCCGTAATAAAAAAGCGGCTTTCTGGAAACAGAAAGTCGCTTTTTTATGGTAAAGCTGTTTTTGATTCTTTTGCAATGTTTAAGAAACAGCATAGGTGAGATATAGCCCCGAGAAATTCTTTCAGATTAAGGGATGAGCAATAAATAACTATCTATTTTGACTTTTTAAAAAATGCCTTGTCTAAATCAATTTTAAAATCGTCAAAAATATCAATTTATTTATGTACCGTTCCTAATACAATACTCTAAATTTAATCGTCGCTGGAATATCTTTCATATCCTGTAATACTTCCTGGCTGTATTTTTTATTGATGTCTGTAATTACGTAGCCAATCGACTCGGTTGTTTGCAGATACTGGCCGATGATATTAATACCATGTTCGGCTAATACACTATTGATCCGTGCCAGAATACCGGGTTGATTTTGGTGGATATGGATCAGTCGGTGCGCATTTTTCAGGATGGGCAATTGCAAAGCGGGGAAGTTCGCACCGTTAAAAGTACTTCCGGTATTTACGTAGTCGATAATCTGCATGGGTAAAACTGCTGCGGTATTTTCCTGCGCTTCGATAGTTTGTCCTCCGATGTGTGGCGTGAGTAATACGTTGTCCAGTGCGGTCAGTCGGGAGGTAAATTCTCCTTGTCCATTGGCCGGTTCATTGGGAAAGACGTCGATGCCCGCTCCCGCTAATTTTCTAGATTTTAGATTTTTGAACAACTCCTCCATATCTACCGCTTGTCCGCTGCTTAAGTTTA
>Ga0209831_1000548_pt1 | contig 36325 bp, 36 predicted proteins | sample Maine_Asex4_meta_FD_187451 | JGI IMG/M metagenome (GOLD analysis project Ga0209831, IMG submission 187451) | Marine algal microbial communities from Maine, USA - Maine_Asex4_metaG (SPAdes) (version 2) | ecosystem: Host-associated > Algae > Red algae > Unclassified | place: Maine, USA | collected... | reverse complement strand
CTCGGCGGACTGATCACCCACCGTGCCGCGGCCGCCGATGCGGCCCACGCCTATCCCGAGGCCTTTCGCGACGCGACGCGCCTCAAGACCGTACTGGACTGGAAAACACGATGAGCAGCACCGTCATAGACAAGGCCGCCGACAAGGCTGACGAAAAGGGTTACGTGGCGTCCGCGCGCGATGCCGCCGCACGCGTCGGTACCACCCACACCGTCAACATCGGCGACATCGGCACGATGACGCGCGACCTGCGGGACGAGGCGGCGCAGGAGCCCGACGCGGTGCCCACCGGCGAGGTCACCAAGGAGACCCAGGTGATCGCGATCTACGGCAAGGGTGGCATCGGCAAGAGCTTCACCCTGGCCAACCTGTCCTACTCGATGGCGCAGCAGGGCAAGAAGGTGCTGCTGATCGGTTGCGATCCGAAGAGCGACACCACCTCGCTGCTGTTCGGCGGACGCGCCTGCCCGACCATCATCGAGACCTCCTCGAAGAAGAAGCAGGCCGGTGAGGAGGTCGCCATCGGCGACGTCTGCTTCATCCGTGACGGCGTCTACGCGATGGAGCTGGGCGGACCGGAAGTGGGCCGCGGCTGCGGCGGCCGCGGCATCATCCACGGCTTCGAGCTGATGGAGAAGCTCGGCTTTCACGAGTGGGACTTCGACTATGTGCTGCTGGACTTCCTCGGGGACGTGGTGTGCGGCGGGTTCGGCCTGCCGATCGCCCGCGACATGTGCCAGAAGGTCATCGTGGTGGCCAGCAACGACCTGCAGTCGCTGTACGTGGCCAACAACGTGTGCTCGGCGGTGGAGTACTTCCGGAAGCTCGGCGGCAATGTCGGGGTGGCCGGCATGGTCATCAACAAGGACGACGGTACCGGCGAGGCCCAGGTGTTCGCCGAGAAGGTCGGCATTCCGGTGCTGTCGGCCATCCCGCAGGACGACGACATCAGGAAGAAGAGCGCCACCTACGAGATCATCGGCCACCCGGACGGCGTGTGGGGCCCGATGTTCGCCGATCTGTCGCAGGCCGTCGCCGACTCGCTGCCGCAGCACCCCACGCCGCTGAGTCAGGACGAGCTGCTCGGCCTGTTCGACGCCGACGAGAGTGCGGAGCGCGTACCGATGACCCCGGCCACCGTGGCCGACCTGTGCGGGGTCAGCTTCGTGGCGAAACCCACGCTCGAAGTGGTCTACGACAACGCCTGATCGTGGCGGCCCCGACAACGAGCTCCTCGACGAAGAACATGACGACCGACGTGAACGCCATCGCCACCGACGCTGCCGCCCCCGGCGGCGCCTGCGGCTCGATCGACACGCTCAAGGCCGCCGCCATCGCCGCCGGCAAGAGCGACACCCTGCTGCGCTACGAGACCGACTATCCGGTCGGTCCGCACGACCAGCCGCAGAGCATGTGCCCGGCGTTCGGCAGCCTGCGGGTCGGCCTGCGCATGCGTCGCACCGCCACCATCCTGTCCGGCAGCGCCTGCTGCGTTTACGGGCTGACCTTCACATCTCACTTCTACGGTGCACGTCGGACCGTCGGCTACGTGCCGTTCGATTCGGAGACGCTGGTCACCGGCAAGCTGTTCGAGGACATCCGCGAATCGGTGCACGAGCAGGCCGACCCGGAACGCTACGACACCATCATCATCATCAACCTGTGCGTGCCGACCGCCTCGGGCGTGCCGCTCGACCTGCTGCCCGACCAGATCAACGGCGTGCGCATCATCGGCATCGACGTACCGGGGTTCGGCATTCCCACTCACGCCGAGGCCAAGGACGTGCTGGCCGGTGCGATGCTCAAGTACGCCCGGCGCGAAGTGCAGCAGGGTCCGGTCTCCGCCCCGTCCACGCCGCGCTCCGACAAGCCTACCGTGACCCTGCTTGGCGAGTTGTTCCCGGCCGACCCGGTGATGCTCGGCATGCTGCTCGCACCGATGGGGCTGGCCGCCGGTCCGACCGTGCCGACGCGGGAATGGCGCGAGCTGTACACCGCGCTCGACAGCCCGGTCGTCGCCGCCCTGCACCCGTTCTACACCGCCTCGGTGCGCGAGTTCGAGGCGGCCGGGCGCACCGTGGTCGGCTCGGCGCCGGTCGGTGTCGAAGGCACCGAGGCCTGGCTCGAGGCGATCGGTCGTGCGGCCGGTGTCGCCCCCGAACTGATCCAGGCCGCCAAGGATGCCGCGCTGCCCGCCATCAGGGCCGTGCTGGCGGCAGCCCCCATCGATGCCTCGGTGATCGTGTCCGGTTACGAAGGCTCCGAGCTGCTGGTCGCCCGCCTGATCATCGAGAGCGGTGGCCGGGTTCACTACGTCGGCAGCGCCTGCCCCAAGACGCCCTGGTCGGCCGTGGATGCGGCCTGGTTGCGCGAGCGCGGCGTCGAGGTGCGCTTCCGGGCCAGCCTCGAGAACGACCTGGCGGCGATGGACGCCTACCAGCCGGATCTGGCCATCGGCACCACCCCGCTGGTGCAGGCGGCCAAGTCGCTCGGCATCCCGTCGCTGTACTTCACCAACCTGATCTCGGCACGACCGATGATGGGCGTGGCGGGGGCCGGTTCGGTGGCCGAGGTCATCAACGCAGCGCTGGCCAACAAGGAGCGCATGACGACCATGCACGACTTCTTCGCAGGTGTCGGCGAGGGCGAGACGGCCGGCATCTGGGAGAAGGCGCCGCTGGATCAGGGCGTCAAGAGGATCCAGTGGTCGAAGCAGTGGGCCAGGAAGCTCGAGAAGAGCATCGCCTCGAAGAAGAGCACCGCACAGAAGGAAGGCGAGGGGATCACCTGATGTACGTCATGGATCACGACCGTGCCGGTGGCTACTGGGGCTCGGTGTACGCGTTCACCGCCATCAAGGGCCTGCAGGTCATCATCGACGGCCCGGTCGGCTGCGAGAACCTGCCGGTCACCTCGGTGCTGCATTACACCGACGGGCTGCCGCCGCACGAGCTGCCGATCGTGGTGACAGGACTCGGCGAGGAGGAGCTCGGCCAGGAGGGCACCGAGAAGGCGATGCGCCGCGCGCACCGCACGCTCGATCCGGCCCAGCCCGCCGTGGTGGTGACCGGTTCGATCGCCGAGATGATCGGCGGCGGCGTCACGCCCGAGGGCACCGGCATCCTGCGCTTCCTGCCGCGCACCATCGACGAGGACCAGTGGCAGAGCGCGGACCGGGCCCTGTCCTGGCTGTGGAAGGAATTCGGTCCCAAGCGCGTGCCGAAGGTGCGGGCCAGGAAGGAGGGCGAGCGTCCGAAGGTCAACCTGATCGGGCCGATGTACGGACAGTTCAACATGCCCAGCGACCTGGCCGAGGTGCGTCGGTTGGTCGAGGGCATCGGCTGCGAGGTCAACATGACCTTCCCGCTCGGTGCCCACCTGGCGGACATCGCCTCGCTCGGCCAGGGCGAGGTCAACGTGTGCCTGTTCCGCGAGTACGGTCGTGCCCTGTGCGAGACGCTGGAGCGCCCCTACCTGCAGGCACCGATCGGGCTGCATTCCACCACCGCGTTCCTGCGCGAGCTCGGTGCGCTGGCAGGCGTGGATCCGGAGCCGTTCATCGAGATCGAGAAGCACACCACCATCAAGCCGATCTGGGACCTGTGGCGCTCGGTCACGCAGGACTTCTTCGGCACCGCCAGCTTCGGCGTGGTGGCGCACGAGACCTACTCGCGCGGCCTGCGCCTGTTCCTCGAAGACGAGATGGGCCTGCCGTGCCACTTCGCGATCAACCGCTCGGCGGGCAGGAAGTCGGACAACGAGGAGGTGCGCCGGCTGGTGCAGGAGAAGACCCCGCTGATGGTGTTCGGCTCCTACAACGAGCGCATGTACCTGGCGGAGGCAGGCTCCAAGGCCAGCTACATTCCCGCCTCCTTCCCCGGGACCGCGATCCGGCGCCACACCGGCACACCGTTCATGGGCTACTCCGGTGCCACGTTCCTGGTGCAGGAGGTGTGCAATGCGCTGTTTGACGCGCTGTTCAACATCCTGCCGCTCGGCACGGTGCTGGACGAGAAGGCGCAAGCGACGCCGAGCCGTCTGGCCGACGGAGGGGAGAGGGCGCTGGACTGGAGCGCCGAGGCTCATGCGCTGCTCGAATCCCTGGTCGAGCTGCAGCCGGTGCTGGTACGTATCTCGGCGGCCAAGACGTTGCGCGACGCCGCCGAACGGGCGGCCAGGATCGACGGTGTCGACACGGTCCGCATCGAACACGTGCGTGCCCGGCTGGGCGCACCGGTGGCGAGTCCAAGCCCCGCCCACTGAGCACGGAAGCACCGCGGCAGCGGTGCCGTGTCCGATCGGGGGGAGCAGAGGGTCCGTTCCGCCGATCGTGCGCGCCCCTCCCGGTCGATGGCCCCGGCGAGTCCCGTGACGGCATCTCGTGGCGTCGGACTGTCGCGCACGCGGCCCGACGTCGCGACCGACGGTATGTCGACGGCTCTCGCACGCTCGATCGTCCTTGCGGAACGCGGTGCCCGTGTTCACCGGGCAGCCGTGGAGGAGGGCCTGACGAGCCGGCACAAAAAAGTTGCTCGAAATCTGTCAATTCAAGTTGACAGTACCGAGTGTCAGGGTAAGATGACGACCATGCCGCAAACAACCGGCGAGTGCGTCCGACCGCGCACCTCCGGCCTCATTCGTTCACTGACAGGACCGATCCTCATGAACAGCACCGCCGCGTTCGGAACGAATCGTCAGGCCTCGCTCGAGCAGTGCTCGCACAGGCGCTCGCATTGCCCGATCGAGTACCGCGTGATCTGGGGGCTGATGTTCGCGGCCAGCTTCGTGACCGGTGTGCTGATACGGGTGGCGGTACGACCGATGGCGACGCTGCTGCGTGCCGCCCTGGGCGAGCCCGCCGCTCAGGTGCCGACCCGGCGCCGCCGCGATGCCACGCTGGCGAGCGAGGCGCGTGCCTGTGCCGACGCCGCCGCTCCCTTCGTCTTTCAGGTGTCGTGATCCGCACGATCGCATCACCGACCGACTTGCACCCGATGGTTCGGGTGGAAGGTGTCGCAGGGCCCGTCACCGGTTCCTGCGGTACGACACCGACGCGCAACGCGTCATCCCGGCCGGCAGGCCATCAACTGAGAGGCTGTTCCCATGGCTGATTCAAATTCCGGTGGCTCGCTCTCCGGGCTGAAGCAGAACGAGGCGCGTGAGTTCCACGCGATCTTCGTCACGAGCTTCTTCTTCTTCACCGGCATCGCGGTGGTTGCCCACTTCCTCGTGTGGCTGTGGCGCCCGTGGTTCCCGGGTGTCGAGGGTTACACGATGCTCAACGACGTGACCGCTACGGTCTCGCCGATCCTTTCCGTCCTCGTTTAAGGAGATAAGACCATGTGGCGTGTATGGCTTCTGTTTGATCCGCGACGTGCACTGGTCGGCCTCGCCGCCTTCCTGTTCATCCTCGCGATCGTTATCCACTTCATCCTTCTCTCGACCAACCGCTTCAACTGGATCGAAGGCCCGGCTGTCCTGACACCGGTCGTCATCCCGGCCAGCAGCGCACTTCAGATCGATACCGGCGCCGACGTCCTGAACCGCCTGGGATAAAGGCTGTACCCGACGCACGCTTCCCTCGAGGTCGAGCGTCGTGCAGTACCGAGGAGTGACGGACGGCTCAAGAGGCACAAGACCAACAAACGCCCCGAGCCGGTCTGATCCCCGTTCTGATCCCGTTTCGATCGATGGACGCATGCCCGCGACGACGGCGGGCGATGTCCCCACTCATCGCCACGAGACAGACCCGATCACGGTCTGCGCAGCAGGCAAGGGCGATCAGCCGACCACCGCCCGGGCACGCCGCAGATCATTCGTCACGGACAGCGCGTCACGCGCTCCGTTCATCTGGAGCCACCACTGAGGATATTTGGCTGATGGCGATGCTGAGTTTCGAAAAGAAGTACCGGGTGCGAGGAGGCACCCTCGTTGGCGGAGACCTCTTCGACTTCTGGGTCGGGGCCTTCTACGTCGGCTTCTTCGGGGTGACCACGATCTTCTTCTCCGTGGTCGGAACACTGCTGATCTTCTATGACGCCTCGCTGGGCGATACGTGGAACCCCTGGCAGATCAACGTCGCGCCGCCCGACATCAGTTACGGGCTGGCGTTCGCACCGCTCAGAGAGGGCGGGATATGGCAGCTGGTGACGATCTGCGCCATCGGTGCCTTCGTCAGCTGGGCGCTGCGACAGGTCGAGATCGCTCGCAAGCTGGGCATGGGCTATCACGTCCCCATCGTCTTCAGCTTCGCGATCCTCGCCTACGTCACCCTGGTGGTGATCCGGCCGGTCCTGATGGGCGCCTGGGGGCACGGCTTCCCGTACGGCATCCTGTCGCACCTGGACTGGGTGTCCAACGTCGGCTACCAGTACCTGCACTTTCACTACAACCCCGCGCACATGCTGGCGGTGACCTTCTTCTTCACCACCGCCCTGGCGCTGTCGCTGCACGGCGGCCTGGTGCTGATGGCCAGCAATCCGCCCAAGGGTCAGGAGGTCAAGACGGTCGAACACGAAGACACCTACTTCCGCGACATCATCGGCTATTCGATCGGCACGCTCGGCATCCACCGCCTCGGCATGTTCCTGGCGATCAACGCCGGGTTCTGGAGCGCGGTCTGCATCGTCATCTCGGGTCCCTTCTGGACACGCGGCTGGCCGGAGTGGTGGAGCTGGTGGCTTGAACTGCCGGTCTGGGGCTGAGCGAGGAGACAACGACAATGGCTGAATATCAGAACATCTTCACGCAGATCCAGGTTCGCGGGCCTGCCGAACTCGGCGTGCCGATCGGGCGTGACACCAAGAACCGCTCCGGCGTGTTCGGTTCCAGCAAGCTGCTGGGCGCGGTCGCGAACGCGCAGCTGGGTCCGATCTACCTGGGCGCCACCGGCACGCTGTCGATCGTCTTCGGCCTGATCGCCTTCGAGATCATCGGCTTCAACATGCTGGCCTCGGTCAACTGGGACGTGGTCGAGTTCGTCCGGCAGCTGTTCTGGCTGGCGCTCGAGCCGCCGGCACCCGAGTACGGGCTGGAGATCCCGCCGATGGCCGAGGGTGGCTGGTGGCTGCTGGCCGGCTTCTTCCTGACCGTCTCGATCGGGCTGTGGTGGACGCGAACCTTTCTCAGGGCGCGTGCCCTGGGACTGGGTTACCACATCCCCTGGGCGTTCGGCGCGGCCATCTGGCTGTACCTGGTGCTCGGCTTCATCCGCCCGGTGCTGATGGGCAGCTGGTCCGAAGCCGTGCCGTTCGGCATCTTCCCGCACCTGGACTGGACCGCGGCCTTCTCGATCCGCTACGGCAACCTGTTCTACAACCCGTTCCACATGTTGTCGATCGTGTTCCTGTACGGCTCCGCCATCCTGTTCGGCATGCACGCCGGCACCATCCTGGCCACGGGACGCTACGGCGGCGAGCGCGAGCTCGAACAGATCGTCGATCGCGGCACCGCCACCGAGCGCGCCTCGCTGTACTGGCGCTGGCAGATGGGCTTCAACGCCACGATGGAATCCATCCACCGCTGGGCCTGGTGGTTCGCCGTGCTGACCCCGATCTGCGGCGGCATCGGCATCCTGCTGACCGGCACCGTGGTCGACAACTGGTACATGTGGGGCGTCAAGCACGGCATCGCGCCGGACTACCCCGCGGTCTACGCCCCGTCGATCGATCCTTCCCTCACCCAGACCGGCGACACGGCCGGCGCCACGGAGGCCATGCGATGAACCGCTCGATCTTGCGCAGTGCCACGTTGCTGCTCGGCTCGCTCGTGCTGGCCGGTTGCTGGGAGGCACCGCCGGTTGAGTCCGAGCAGATCGGCTTCCGCGGCGTCGGCATGCAGACCGTCGAGAACCCGGACCTGACCGAGTCGCTGAAGCGGGCCAACGTGCTGCCCGAGCCGCTGCCGGCGGTGGCGGTGACCGAAGGCGGCCCGAAGGCCTCCGACGTCTACCAGAACGTGCAGGTGCTCGGCGACCTGTCGATCCAGGAGTTCACCCGCACCATGGCCTCGATCACCGCCTGGGTGTCGCCGGAGCAGGGGTGCGCCTACTGTCACGTGGGCAACAACTTCGCCTCCGACGAGGTCTACACCAAGGTGGTGTCGCGACGCATGATGCAGATGACCATGCAGACCAACACCGAGTGGTACGACCACGTCGGCGAGACCGGGGTCACCTGCTACACCTGTCACCGCGGCAACCCGGTGCCGGAGTACATCTGGTTCGATCAGCCCCCGGCGAACCGTACCGGCGGCATGGCGGCGAACAGCTACCAGCAGAACCACGCCAATCCGGAAGTCGGCTACACCTCGATGGCGCGCGACGTGTTCGATCGCTACCTGGACGGCGAGCAGGATCGCATCCGGGTCATCGCGCAGACCGCACTGCCGATCAGGAACGTGACGCAGAACCTGTCGACGCAGGACACCGAGAACACCTACTCGCTGATGATGCACATGGCAGGTTCCCTCGGCGTGAACTGCACCTACTGCCACAACTCGCGCAACTTCTCCAGCTGGGAGATGAGCCCGCCGACGCGTGTCACCGCCTGGCATGCCCTGAAGATGGTGCCGTCGCTCAACGAGAACTTCCTGTCGCCGCTGGGGCCGGTCTACCCGCCGATCCGGCTCGGGCAGCTGGGCGATGCGCCGAAGGTGAACTGCACCACCTGTCACCAGGGTGTCGCCAAGCCGCTGTACGGGCAGAGCATGCTGGACGACTACCCGGTCTGGCGCGGCGAGGGCCACGGTGGCGAGAACGACTACCTGGTGCCCTACGACCCGATGGTGCCGGCTTCCGAGCAGCCGATCATGGACGGCATGGAGAAGGCGGCGACCGCCGGCGACGACGAGTCGGCATCCCTCGATCCGGTCCTGCGGCACCTGATGACGGACAGCGTCGTTCGATGATCGCCGCCGTCGCCGATCGGCTGGTCATCGCGACTCGCACCAGCCCGCTGGCGCTGTGGCAGGCCGAGGATGTCAGGCAGCGCCTGGAAGCCCGGTTCCCGGCGCTGCAGGTGGAACTGCTGCGCATGACCATCCGGGGCGACGGGCTGCCGGACAGCCCGCTCGCCACGATCGGCGGCAAGGGGTCGTTCGTTCGGGAGCTGGAGGAGGCGATGCTCGACGGCCGGGCCGACATCGCGGTGCATTCGATCGATGACGTGCCGGCCGAACTGTCCGAGGGGCTCGAGGTCGGGGTGATGCTGGCGCGCGAGAACCCGCGTGACGCCTTCGTCTCCAACCGCTACGACAGCCCGGCCGACCTGATGCAGGGCACACGCATCGGTACCTGCTCGCTGCGTCGTCAGGCGCAGCTGCTGGCCCGGCGCCCGGACCTGGACGTCCAGCCGCTGCGCGGCAACGTCGACACGCGTCTGCGCAAGCTCGACGACGGTTATTTCGATGCGATCGTGCTGTCCGCCGCCGATCTGATCCGGCTGGACAGGCAGGATCGGATCCGTGCCGAGTTCCCGATCGAGGACAGCCTGCCGGCCGCGGGGCAGGGCATCGTCGGCATCGAGAGCCGTGTCGGTGACGAGCGCGTGCGCCGTTATCTCGCGGTCCTGCACGATCCGTCGGCGGCGTCGCGCTGCCGGGCCGAGCATGGCCTGTCGGCCCGGCTCGACGGGGGTTGCCAGGCACCGATCGGTGCCTATTCGGTGATCCGCCGCGGTCAGGTCTGGTTGCGCGGTCTGGTCGCCACCCCCGACGGCTCGCAGGTGCTGCGCGCCCAGGCGATCGCCTCTCCGGCGAACGCGCATGCGCTCGGCGTGCGGGTGGCCGAGGATCTGCTGTCGCAGGGTGCGGATCGCATCCTGGGCGATCTGGGGATCGCGTCGAAGCCGATCGATGCCTTCTCGACGGTGTTCGCCGAGCCCGGTGTCATGGCTGCAGATGCCGCAGCGGCGAGACGTGCCATCCAGGCAGCCGAGGCGATGCGCTCCGGGCAGGCCCGGGAGCGGCGCAGCGCCTGATCGGGGGCGGGGTCACCACGACTCGCCACGCGTCGAGCGTGCCGGGTCGGGCCCGTTCGCCTGTCCGGCACGCTCTCCCGTGCCCCTGCGCATCGGCGCTGAAAACTTCTCTGTTCCTTCGATCGGCGACGCGTTAGTCTGTGCCGCACGATCATGTCGATCGTGCCCACCGGTCGCTTATGTGAATCGGCAGGGCGCCACCGCAGGCCAAGGAAAACGGGAAGCTGATGCGTATTCGGACACTGGTAGCGGGCCTGATGGCCCTCGCGACGGCAGGCACCGTCGGTGCACAGGACAAGGACATCAGCATCGTGCTGGTACCGGGCCTGACCACCGACGCGTTCTACATCACCATGAACAAGGGTGCCCAGGCCGCGGCCGAGGCGCTGGGCATCGAGGTGGACTTCCAGGGGGCCGAGGACTTCAACCCGACGCTGCAGATCCCGGTGCTCGAGGCGGTCGTGGCGCGTCAGCCGGACGCGATCCTGATCGCACCGACCGACACCGTGCAGCTGATCGACCCGCTCCAGCGCGCGGCCGACAACGGCGTGGCCATCCTCACCGTCGACACGTTCATCGATGACGGCAAGTACCAGGACGGTGCCGGCGACGGTGACTTCCCGTTCTCCTACATCGCCTCCGACAACGTCGCCGGCGGTCGCATGGCGGCCGCCGCCATGGCCGAGGCGATGGGCGGTTCCGGGTCGGTCTACGTCTCGAACGTGCGCCCGGGCATCTCCACCACCGATCAGCGCGAGGAAGGCTTCAAGGCGGAGATGGCCGAGAACCATCCCGACATCACGGTGCTGGACACACAGTACAACGAGAACGACGCCTCCACGGCCGCCTCGCAGCTGCAGGCGGTGCTGGCGCGCGATCCGGAGCTGGGCGGCGTGTTCGGTGCCAACCTGTTCTCGGCACTGGGGGCGGCCAACGGCGTGGATTCGGCCGACAAGTCCGACGCGATCACCGTGGTCGCCTTCGATGCGCCCACTTCGATCGTGGAACAGCTCAAGTCCGGCCTGGTGGACATGGCGATCGCCCAGCATCCGGCCGAGATCGGCTACTACGGCGTCATGAGCGCCTACGCGCACCTGACCGGCAACTCCGTGCCGCCGATGATCGGCACCGGCTTCACGGTGATCACCGCCGACAACGTCGACGACGAGGCGATCGCCCGGTTCATCTACTCGGACTGAACCGCCGCACCGCACCGTGAGCCCGATCGACAGCCGTGCGCTGCCGCTGCCCCTGCGGGTGCTGCGCACCCTGACCAGCGCCTGGTCGTGGATCTTCCTGTTCCTGATCATCGTCTTCTTCGAAGCGTGGTCCTGGCAGACCTACGGGCGCACCTTCGTCGGCAACCTGTACAACCTGCAGAGCATCCTGCTGACCGCCACCCAGATCCTGATGATGGCGCTGGGGCTGACGCTGGTGATCATCTCGGCAGGCATCGACCTGTCGATCGGATTCACCGCGGGGCTGGCCGCGGTGACCATGGCGGTGGTGATGCGAGCGACGCCGGAGCTCGCCCCACCGCTCTCGTTCGCGCTTGGGGTGGGGGCGGGCATCGGCGTGGCGCTGATTCCGGGGTTCATCAACGGCTGGCTGATCGGCCGGCTCAAGGTACCGTCGTTCATCGGCACGCTCGGCATGTTCGGGGTGACCCGCGGCATGGCGTTCCTGGTGGCCGGCGGGGCCACGGTAGCAGTGCGCAACGAGACCGCGCGGGACTTCGGCAACGGCCGCATCGCCGACATCCTGCCGATCCCGGTGCTGGTCGCGGCCATCATCACGTTGCTGTTCCACTACCTGCTCGCTCACACCCGCTTCGGGCTGTACGTCTACGCGATGGGGGGCAACTTCCAGTCGGCGGTACGCGCCGGGGTCAACACCACGCGCCTGACCTTCATGATCTACCTGCTCAGCGCGTTCACCGCCTCCATGGCCGGGATCTTCTACACCTCCCGCTTCTCGGCAGGGGCGGCCGATGCCGGCGAGCCGATCCTGCTGAACGCGGTGGCGGCGGTGTTCATCGGCGGTGCCAGCCTGACCGGCGGCAGCGGCACGATCGGCGGTACCGTGATCGGTGCGCTGATCATCGCCATCATCCAGTTCGGTCTGGTGTTCATCGGCATGCCGCCGTTCTGGCAGTTCATCACCGTGGGGCTGGTGATCATCGTGGCGGTGCTGATCGATCAGTCGCGCGATCGGCTGGCACGACTGACCACGCGTGCGGCATGAGCGCGGCATGAACGAGCCGATCCTGACCGTCGAAGGCGTGAGCAAGCGCTTCGGGGCGACCCAGGCCTCCAGCGAGGTATCGCTTGCGTTGCACGAGGGCGAGGTGCTGGCACTGGCCGGTGACAACGGTGCCGGCAAGAGCACGCTGATCAAGATGATCGCCGGCGCGCACCTGCCCGACAGCGGCGAGATCCGCTATCGCGGTCAGAGCATCGGCGCGCTCGGGCCGCAGGGGGTGCGCGACCTGGGCATCGAGACGATCTACCAGGACCTGGCGCTGGCGGACAACCTCGATGTCGGCATCAACATCTTCCTCGGTCGGGAACGCATGCACCGGCGCTTCGGCATCCCGTTTCTCGATCGCCGGACCATGCGCGATGAGGCGCGCGGTGCGCTCGAGCACCTGGGGATCCGTCTGAACGACCTGTCGGTGCCGGTCGGGTTCCTGTCCGGGGGGCAGCGTCAGGCGATCGCCATCAGCCGCGCGGTGTACTGGAAGGCCCGCGTGCTGATCATGGACGAGCCCACCGCAGCCCTCGGCGTGCCGGAGCAGCGCGAGGTCAAAGCGTTGATCCGGCGCCTGCGCGGCGAAGGCGTGGCGATCATCCTGATCTCGCACAACCTGGGCGACATCTTCAGCCTCTGCGATCGCATCGTGGTGCTCGAGCGTGGCCGCAAGGTGGGCGAGAGACGCATCGGCGACACCGACGAGGACGAGGTGGTGGCGATGATGATGGGGCGTGTCGTCGAGGCGTGACGCGGTCCGCCGGGTCGCCGTGTGCAGCCCCTTTCCACGTCGACCTTTGCCATGAACGAAACAGGTTCGGTCCAGGAGGTTGCAAATCCGCGAGAGTCAGGTAAAGTGGACTCGTGTAAAGATTAAAGTGGGATCGCGTCGCCGACGCGGCCCTCCGGAGGCATTGCATGGCGGAGGTCGAGCTCGAGAGGATCAACAAGCGCTATGCGAACGGCTTCCATGCGATCAAGGATCTGGATCTGTTCATAGAGGATGGGGAATTCCTGATACTGGTCGGCCCCTCCGGGTGCGGCAAGTCCACGGCGTTGCGCATGATCGCCGGGCTGGAGGACATCAGCGATGGTGACCTGCGCATCGGCGGACGACGGGTTGTCGATATCGCGCCCAAGGATCGCGACATAGCGATGGTGTTCCAGAACTACGCGCTCTACCCGAACATGAGCGTGCGGGAGAACATCGGCTTCTCGATGAAGCTTGCCGGTATCAAGCGCGTGCAGCGTGACGAGCGTGTGCTCGAGGTGGCGAAGATGCTGGAACTGGAGCCGTTGCTGGAACGGAAGCCGAGTCAGCTGTCAGGAGGTCAGCGTCAACGTGTCGCCATGGGACGTGCCATGGTGCGCGAGCCGGCAGCCTTCCTGATGGATGAGCCGCTTTCGAATCTCGATGCCAAGCTGCGGGTACAGATGCGTACCGAGATCGCCCGGCTGCAACGCTCGCTCGGCATCACCACTATCTACGTGACGCACGATCAGGTCGAGGCGATGACCATGGGGGATCGCGTTGCCGTCCTGAAGGACGGGGTCCTGCAGCAGGTCGGTTCTCCCGCGCAGCTCTACCGCATGCCGGTCAACGCCTTCGTCGCCGGATTCATCGGCTCGCCGGCGATGAATCTCTTCGAGGGGTGTGTTCACGCCGGCGCGCTGTCGCTCGGCGATGGCTCGACGCTTCCGCTCGATGACAACGCATGGCTGTCCGGCCAGAACGGGCGTCGCCTGGTGGTGGGTGTACGGCCCGAGGACATCGCGCACGCGGATCCGGACTCGAGCCGGTCCGGGGCCACCCTGCGCGCGCACGTGTCCTCGGTGGAGGAACTGGGCGCCGAACACGTGGCGCATCTGAGCCTGGGTGCCCGCAAGGTCGACTCGGGAGATCCGGACGCGATCGTGGATGTCGGAGGCGATTCCAACGCCGTCGCCCGGTTCGTGTCGTCCAGCACTGCACGCGCGAGCGACGACATAGACGTTCTGATCGATCCTGCAAAGCTCTACTTCTTCGATGCTGAAACGCACGTGTCGCTGGATGCCGAGCGGCATGCCGTCTAGCGCGAGCGATGCCCGATGGTGCCGACGGGGTCAGGCTAACGCCTTCGCCATCTTATGCGATGGAGTGTCCGGCAATGGCGCGCGCGTGTCGTCGCTGCCGAGACGTTGTTTCACAACACGCGATGTGGCTCGAGTCGTCGGTCGACGACGGTTCGCACCAACTGCTCGCTTCCCATGAGGTCGAACCCATGATCGTGAAGTCATCCATTGCTCGTTCCCCGACCCGTTCAGCGGCGTCCGGTCTGCTGGCGAGCGCGGCTGTCGCGCTGTCGCTGGCCTGTTCCAACGCCCACGCCGCGACCACCATCGAATTCGTACAGTGGTGGGCTCCGGAGCTTCCGGAAGGCTCCTTCCGCGAGATCATGGATGAATTCGAGGCGCAGAATCCGGACATCGAGGTGGAGCTGGTCAGCGGCCCGTACTCGGCCATCCGCGATCAGATCGTGGTGGGGGCCGCGACCGGTACCTTGAGCGATGTGGTCGGACTCGACGGTGCCTGGGTGAACGATCTGGCCAGGCAGGGCGCCATTGCCTCGCTGGACGAGCTGATGAACACGAATGACTTCGGCCGGGAGCAGGTTGCCGACATCATCCAGGTCGACGGCAGCAGCTACATGTTTCCGGTCGCCTCGTTCGTCTATCCGATGTTCGTCAACCTCGACATGGTGGAGCAAGCCGGCATCGAGGCGTTGCCGACCAACCGTACCGAGTTCATCGAGGCGGCGCGCGCACTGACCGACGCATCGAGCAACCGCTACGGTTGGGTGTTGCCGCTCTCGCTGCAATCGCCGAACGGGATTCAGAACGACGTGATGTCCTGGGTCTGGGCGTCCGGCGACAGCATGATGGCGGACGGCAAGCCGGACCTGACCAACGATGATGTGGTCGAGACGTTGAAGTTCATCCAGACGATGTACGACGAAGGGCTGATATCGCCGGGATCCTTCGCGAAGAAGGAGCAGGACAAGGTCGAGGAGTTCGTGAACGGCCGGGTCGGCATGATGGTCAGCACGCTCGCGCACATCAACATGATTCGCGAGCGCAACCCCGATCTCAACTTCACCATCACCGACTTTCCCAGCAAGGACGGCTATGAGGGACCCAAGGGGCTGCCGTACGCATCGTGGGGTATCGGCGTCAGCGAGAGCAGCGAGCACAAGGAGGAGGCCTGGAAGCTTGTCTCGTACCTGATGAGTGCGGAGGTGAACAGCAGGCTGGTCTCGATCGCCAATGCCTTCCCGGGCAACACCCAGGCCACACCCGACTTCGTCGTCTCGGACGAGTTGTTCGGCAAGGGGTTCGAAATCTTCAAGGCGGGCTATCTGGCCAATGAATTTACCGGACTGCCGGTGGCCGAGGAACTGATGCGCCTGCTGGATGTGGAGATCCAGAAGATGCTCGAAGGCGATCAGACGGCCGAGGAGGCCGCGGCGAACGCACAGGCGAAGTGGCAGGAGAAGTTCTAGCTTCCCGATTCTGCCCGTCGTGGAGCGGCACAGGGTTCCGATGTGCCGCTCCTCCCGATCACCCCACAGCAGGCCGTCCCCTGTCATGAGCGTTGTTGGACACGATCGCGTGCTGGCGGACTCGGCCAAGGGGACAGCGTTCCAGCGCCTGGTGTCCTACCGGACTCGACGCCTGCTCGCACCGTATCTCTATCTGGCGCCCACGTTGGCGCTGCTGTTGGTGCTGATGCTCTTTCCAATGGCGGTGGTGCTCTACTACGCCACCTTGGACAACGTCATCATGAACCGCAGCCCGGTCTTCGTCGGGCTGGCGAATTTCAAGGCGATATTTCTCGACGAGACGTTCCGCATCTCGATCGGCAACACCCTCTACTTCACCACCATGAGCGTGGTGTTCCATCTGGGCCTGGGCCTGGGCTTTGCATTGCTGCTCGACTCGCGTCGCATCAATCCGATCGTGCGGGCGGTGTTTCGCGTGATCTACATCCTTCCCTGGCTGTTCACCGCGGTGATCATCGCCATCGTCTGGCGATTGCTGCTCGATCCGAGCGGTGTGGTGAATGCCGTGCTGGTGACGCTGGGGATCACGGACACGAACATCGAATGGTTCTCGTCGTCCGACACGGCCATTCATGCGCTGACCTTCGTCAACATCTGGGCAGGCTACCCGCTGTTCATGGTCAGCCTGCTGGCCGGATTGCAGGGCGTGCCCGACTCGCTGTACGAGGCGGCCAGCATCGACGGCGCGAACGAATTCCAGAAGTTGCGCTACATCACGATCCCGCATCTGATGCCGATCATCGTCAGCATCGCACTCCTGGATTTCATCTGGACGATGCAGGTCTTCCCGCTCGTCTGGCTCACCACCGGTGGCGGCCCCATACATGCCACGGAGATGATCAGCACCTACACCTACAAGCTGGCGTTCACCCGCTACGAGTTCTCGCTCGCCTCGGCCAGCGCCGTGGTGATGCTGCTGTTCTCGCTGGTGGGCGCGTTCTTCTACCTGCGCTACCAGAAGGTGCGCGACTGATGCCCGGGACACGCCGACAGCGCTCCGGGCGGCGTTGGGACCTGCCGACCGTGCTGACGTATCTGGCGCTGCTGGTCGGGGCGATCTTTGCCGGTTTTCCGGTGCTGTGGATGCTGGTCAGTTCGGTGAAGTCGAATACCGAGATCTTCGCCTCTCCCCCGACACTGCTGCCCGAGACGTTCACCATCGAGGCGTACACCCACATCTTCGGCGATGCCGAGAAGATGCGGTTCTTCTTCAACAGCTATCTGGTGGCTGGCGCGGTGACGCTGCTGACGTTGCTGGTCGCGATTCTGGGCGGGTACACCTTCAGCCGCCACAGTTTCCGCTTCAAGAAGCCCCTGAGTCTGTTCATCATCAGCACGCAGACCGTGCCTCCGATAACCCTGCTGATCCCGTATTTCGGGATCGTCGTCGCGTTCGGGCTGTACGACACCTACCTGGCGTTGATCCTCACCTACATGGTGTTCACCTTGCCGTACGCGATCCTCATGATGACCGGGTACTTCAACACCTTGCCCAGGGAGCTCGACGAGGCGGTGCTGATGGACGGTGGCTCGAGCTTCACGGCGCTGTGGCGCGTCATCGTGCCGGTGTCGATTCCCGGCATCGTCGCCACGGGTGTCTATACCTTCCTGCTCGCCTGGAACGAATTCCTGTTCGCGCTGACGCTGACCAAGTCGATGGACATGCGTACCGTACCGATCGGTATCCAGTTGCTCATGGGGCAGCATGCCTACGAATGGAACGAGATGATGGCGATGAGCGTGCTCGGCTCGTTGCCGATCCTGGTGCTGTACCTGTGCGTGCAGCGCTATTTCCTGTCCGGCATGACGGCCGGTTCCCTCAAGGACTGAGCGATCCCGGTCGCCTGTCGCCGCTACCGTCACACCCCCGTCCACCCCTTTCCCGCAGACCAGCACCCTATGTCACTCGGTAATCACGTTCGACTGTCGCGCCTGTTCTCGCACCCGTCCGGTCGGCTCTTCGGTGCAGCGGTGGATCATTTCGTCGGCTACGGCAACGTTCGCCAGGGCGGGCTGTCGAACCTGCCGGTCGCCCTCGAGCGGGTGGTGGCCGCGTCGCCGGACTCGGTGACGATGCAACCGGGCACGGCCAGGCACCTGTGGGCACGTCATGCCGGCAAGGCCGCGCTGATCATCCAGGGTGGGTGCTTCACGCCCGATGATCGCATCCAGCAGCTCGTGGCGACACCGGAGGATGCGGTGCGCATGGGTGCCGATGCACTGGCGGTGGCGATACCGCTGGGCGGCGATAGCGAGGGGACCTACATCAAGTGGCTGTTCGACTCGGTGAGGGATGCCCACCGTTTCGGCATGCCGGTGGTGGCGCACATCTACCCGAGGGACTTCAGCGATGGTCCGAAGATCGTGTTCACCCCCGACTCGATCGCCTACGCCGTGCGGATCGGTATCGAGACCGGAGTCGATGTCATCAAGGTCGGCTATCCGGGCGATATCGAGGCCTTTCGAGAAACGGTGGCGTCCTGCCCGGCGCCGGTGGTGATCGCCGGTGGCCCCAAGGCCGAGACGCTGGCGGACGCGCTCGCCTACACCGCGGACGCCATCGCGGCCGGCGCGGTCGGTGCCGTGGTCGGGCGCAACCTCTGGGGGCACGGGGATCCGACGGTCGCCGGAGCAGCCTTCAAGGGCGTGATCCACGACGGTCTCGACGCCTCGGCGGCCTTGAGCGCCGCGGGTGCCGCATGAACGTCGAGCGGTTCCGCCACCAGCGGTGAGTACGGCGCGGATCATCGGGTTCGGTGCGGTCGCCATCGACGAGCTGTTGCGGGTGGACCGGCCCTTGTCGGCAGGCAAGGGACGTGTGGTCGAGGAATGGCAGGACCACGGAGGCAATGTCGCAACCGCGTTGGTCGCCGCCTCGGCGCTGGGTGAGCCCGCAGGCTACGTAGGCTGGTTGTCGGACGATCCGCGCGACGGGGCGGTCACCGCCAGCCTGAGCTCACGCGGCGTCGATGTCGGCTGCGCCACACGTGCCACGAATGCACGCCCGATCCGTTCCACCATCATCGTCGACGACGCGGGCGAGCGTTTCATCGCGTTCCGGGACGATACGCGCCTGGGGGCACCGCTCGGTTTCTCGCCGCGCGATCATCGAACCGCGCGGTTCCTGCTGATCGACGGCTACGCGGCGCACACACCCGTCGTCGTCGTCGAGGCGATCGCGGCCGGCCTGGAAGTCATCGCCGATATCGAGTGGTCGATCGGTGCCGGTACCGACGAACTGCTGGCCGCCTGCCAGCACCTGGTGCTGCCATGGGAGTTCGCCGCGTCCTGCACCGGCGAGACGGCGGTGCACGCGATGATCGAGGCGTTGTGGTCGAACGATCGCCATGCCGTCGTCATCACGCGGGGCGCGAGCGGTGCCTGGGTAAGGCAGCGCAGCGAGGAGGGCGTCTGGCATCAGCCCGGTTTCGACGTCGACGTCATCGACACCACCGGTTGCGGCGACTGGTTTCACGGTGCCTATGCCGCGGCGCTGTGCCACGGCCAGGATCCGCGTGGCAGCGTTCGCTTCGCCGCGGCGGCCGCTGCCTTGTCGGCCGGCAGTCTCGGTGGGCGCAGCGACGCCGTCACTCCGGAAGCCGTCCAGCGCCTGATGGGGAGCGCTCGCGCACCACATCCGGTGCCCGTGACATGCTGATGAGCCTGGTGGCCGGGCAACGCCACCCGCGCCACCTGATGTCAGACCAGAAGCGACTGCGCGTCGGCTTCGTCCATTCGAGCGGGTCGCTCCACGGTGGTGGTCAGGGACAGCGCCTCGCCGCCGGTGGAGGCGAGTGCGATCGATTCCATGATATCGAGTACATGAAGCGCCAGCGAGGCCGACGCTCGTGGCGCGGCACCGTCGCGAATGGCCGCTGCCATGTCGGCGACGGCGAGCATCCGGTAGTTGGCGCGATCGGGGGCGTCCGGTGGCCAGTTCCGTTCGCCGAACGCACGCACGCGGCTGTCGTGTTCGATCCAGACCTCGCCACGCTCCGACAGGAACACCGACCCGCCGAAGGTGTCCGGATCGGGCAGGCTGAGCGAGCCTTCGGTGCCGTGGATCTCGATCGGTTGGTGGGAGTGGCGGAAGACATCCCAGGAGGTGCCGAACGTCACGATCGCGCCGCTGACGAATTCGAGCAGGGCAAGGACGGTGGTTGGCGTACCGACCGCGAACCGCGTGTTCTGCAACGGGCCCTCGGCGGTGATCGTGCGTTCAACCTGCCCGCCGCTCGCGAGCGACTGCACCCGGGCGACCGGGCCGATCAGACCGACCAGCTGTGTCAGGTAGTAGGGCCCCATGTCGAACAGCGGTCCGGCCCCCGGCTGGTAGTAGAAGGCGGGGTCGGGGTGCCAATGCTCCATGCCGCGCCCGAGCATGAAGGCCGTACCGGTGACGGGCTGCCCGATCCGGCCGTCGTCGATCAAGCGTCGTGCCTCGCGCCCGGCCGCTCCGAGAAAGGTGTCCGGTGCGGAGCCGATCAGTCGCTGCACGCGCTCGGCTTCCCGGAGCAGACGTCTGCCCTGGCTTGCGGACACCCCGAGCGGTTTTTCGGTGTAGACGTGCTTGCCGGCCTGCAGGGCGGCAAGCGAGATGTCGAAATGAGCTTGCGGCACGGTCAGGTTGAGAACGAGATCCACATCCTCGCGCTGAAGCAGGGTGTCCACGCCGAGCGCCTCGATGCCGAAGGCGGCGGCCCGGTTCACGGCCTGCCGCGCGTCGATGTCGCTGCAGCACGTTATCTGCACGTCCCGGAACAGGCTTGCATTCGTGAGATAGGTCTCGGCGATGTTCCCGCAACCGACCACACCGATGCGCAGCGGTTCGTTGCCCGTCGTCATGCTGATCCTGCTCCCGGTAGGCCGTTCGATGACCGTGGTGGCGAGTGTGCCAGATCCGCCTCGGGGCTCGCGTGCCCCTATCGCTTCGACGACACGTATCCGGACGTTTTCTGAGAAACCGAGATGACAGGCAACAACGAAGCGCTGAAGATCGGCTGCCAGACATTCACGTGGGAGATGCTGGGCGAGCGCTGGACGGGCGGGCCCGACGATCTGCTGCGCTCGATCGCCGCCGGCGGCTATCGCGGTATAGAGATCACCGACACGATGATCGGGCGCTACGCTGCCCGTCCGGACGAGTTCGGCGCAGCACTCGAGGAGCACGGGCTGGAGCTGGCGGCCTTCGCGTGCGCGACGCACAGTGGCTTCACGCAGCGAGAAGCCATCGACGAGGATCTCGACACGACGGCGCGCTGGATCGAATTCATGGGCCGATTCCCCGGCGCGCCCGTTTCGCTGGGCTCCGCTACGCTCGTCTCGGACGGCCCTCGTGAAGCGGCATTCGAGGTCGCAGCCGAGATCTACAACCGCGCGGCCGCTCTCGGGATGGCTGCCGGGGTGCCGGTCGCCATTCACCCCAGCTCCCACCACCGTACCCTGCTGTTCGATCGGGACGACTACGATCGATTGTTCGCACTGCTCGACCCCGACACCGTGGGCTGGGTCCCCGACACCGGTCACATGTTGCGCGGCGGACTCGATCTGCTGGACACGCTGCAACGCTACCGCTCGCTGATCCGTTACGTGCATCTGAAGGATGTCGACGAGCGTGGCGACTGGGTGATGCTCGGTGCGGGAACCTGCGATGTGAGCGCGGTGATCGAGCTTGCGGCGGGGGCGCCGCGCTTCAACGGCTGGATCGTGGTGGAGGAGGAATCCGGGATGGCCGCTGCCGATCCGGCCGATGCGGTGCGGAAGAACAGGGAAACACTGTCGCGAATGGGCTATCGAGCGACCGGAGACCCGGAATGAGCACGGTTGCACGCTTGATGTGTTTCGGGGATTCGCTGACGTGGGGCTGGAGACCGGTCGAGGGCGGTGCACCGGCCGCGCGGTACGGGGAAACGGAACGCTGGACCCGGCTGCTGGGCGAGCGGCTCGGCGTGGAGATCGTGGAAGAAGGCCTGAATGGTCGTACCACGGATCTGGACGACCCCGGTGACGAGCGCCTGAACGGTGCACGACACCTGCCCGCCGCGCTGGCCTCGCACCTGCCGCTCGATACCGTGGTGCTGATGCTCGGCACCAATGACGCCAAGGCCTGCTTCGCCCGCTCGGCGCTGGAGATCGCCGCCGGTATGGCGACCCTGCTCGGTCAGGTCGCCCGGTCGAGCGGCGGGGTGGGCAGCGTGTACCCCGCGCCGAAAGCGCTTGTCGTTGCGCCGCCGCCGCTCGGCGCGATTGCTCACCCCTGGTTCGAGGCGTTGTTCGCGGGCGGGCACGCGAAGGTGGCGGCGCTCGCACCGTTGTACGCGTCCCTGGCGGACTTCTCCGGCGTGGCGTTCTTCGATGCCGGTCGAGCGATGAGAACCGACGGCCTGGACGGCATTCATTTCTCGCTGGAGAACAACGTGGCACTTGCCGACGCGCTTGCCGAGCAGATTGCCGGGCTCCGGCCGCCATGAGAGCTCATGATTCAGGCAGATTCGCGCATGACCAGGGTGCCGTCGAGCAGCACGTGCTTGTCCGCGGCGGACGAGCGTGGCTGGTGCTCCTGCATCCGCGCGAACAGCAGCTCGGTGGCCACCTCGGCGATGCGGTCGTGATCCTGCGCCACGGTCGTCAACGGCGGACACGTGTACGCGCTCAACGGATGGTTGTCGTGCCCGGCGACGCGCAGGTCGCAGTCGGCCTCGCGGCCGACCTTGAGCCTGTGCGCCCAGGCCGCGGAGATGACGCCGAAGGCCAGCCGATCGTTGGCGCACAGGATGGTGTTCGACGGCAGCGTGCCGTCGGTGAAGAGTCGATCGGCCTCGCGGCGCGCGTAGCGCTCGAAATGCCAGTCTTCCCAAGGTGCGAGCGACAGCCAGCGTGGCACATGCCCGAGGCGCTGCATCGATTCCGCGTAGGCGAGACGACGCTCCATGGCCGTCTGGTTGATCGTCGGAATGTCGAACCAGGCCGGGGGTTCGCCGGAACGGCACAGGTAGTCGACCATCAACGCGATGCTCGACCGGTTGTTCGTGCCGACGAATGCGGTGGCGTCGTCCAGTGGCGAATCCATGGCCACGATCGGCATGTCGCGCTTGGCCTTGCGCAGCGGCGAGTGCTGACGCTTGGCTCCCAATGGCGCGATGATCGTGCCGGCGACGTTCATCGAGGCGAAGGTACGGATCGCACGTTCCTCCAGCTCCCGGTTGCCGTCGGAACTCAGTGCGAAGGCGGTGTAGCCGTGCTTGGTGGCCACCTGCTCGATACGGCGGGTAAGCGACATGTAGAACGGATCGAGCGTGTGCGGAACGATGATGCCGAGCAGTTGCGACTGTCGGCGATTCAGGTTCATGGCGTGCAGGTTCGGCTGAAACCTGCACGTCGCCATCGCGATCTCGATACGCGATCGCGTCGTGTGACGCACCGATTCGGGATCATTGAAGTATTTAGAGACGGTCTGCCGCGACAGACCGGCGTACGTGGCGAACTCCTTCATCGTGCGGATCGCACCACTCACGTTCGGCAAGTCTCCATCGACGGGGGGCAATTCGCGCCAAGCCTAGCAGCGGGGGACGTCGAATGCTGATCGCGCTGGCTGGACTGCCTGCCTCCGGCAAGAGCACGCTCGGTCGCCGGCTGGCGCCCATGCTCGAGGCGCTGCTGCTCGACAAGGATGTACTGCGAGCCGTGCTGTTCGCCGATCAGGTGGACTACAGTGCAGCGCAGAACGATCTGGTCGTGGACATCGCTTACCGGGCTGCGGCCTACGTGCATGACGTGCGGGACGAACCGGTAGTGATCATCGACGGCCGGACCTTTTCCGAGAGTCACCAGATCGACTCGCTCGTGCGTGCAGCCGGTGGCATGAACACGCCGCTGGCCATCATAGAGTGTCGCTGTTCCTCGAGGTCCGCGCAGCGTCGCCTGAGCGAGGACGACGGCGCCCATCCGGCTGCAGACCGGAACTTCGACCTGTACTTGCGGCGTCGTGCCGGTGCGCAGCCGATCGAGGAGCCCACTCTCGTTCTGGACACCGATCTTCTGGATATCGAGCAGTGCCTGAAGCTGTCCACGGCCTACGTGGCAGACGTGCAACGGGTGTGGAACGTGTCGTGAGCGAACCGGTACCCATGGGCGGCGATGTGATCGTCGTCGACGCCGGCGGCACGAAGACGCTCCTCGGCGCGTTGCGTGGCGGTGTGCCGACGAGCGCTTTCGATGTCTTCGACAGCCGTCGGTTGGCCAGCGGTGGCGAACCGGCCTTCCTGGCGCTCGCGGCGGCGGTGCGCAAGTTCTGCATCGAGCACAAGCTGGCCATCGGGACGCTGGTGGTCGGCGTGCCCGGCATGCTGGACGAGCGGCGCGAGCGGGTCAGCCACTGCAACAACATCCGTGCGTTCGAGGGCACGGAGCTGCTGCGCGGACTGCGGGCGGAACTCCGCGTGCCCGTCCTGCTCGAGCAGGACATCATGCTGCAGCTGCTCGGCGAACACCGCTGCGGGGTGGCCCGTGGGGTCGATTCGGCATTCGGCGTCTACTTCGGCACCGGTATCGGCAGCGCCTGGTTGCAGGGCGGCAATCCGTTCGTTCCGCGCTCCGCCTGCCAGCAGGCAGGTCACATACCGGTCGGGACCGAGGGGCTGGTGTGCCGCTGCGGCAAGCGCGATTGCATCGAGGCCTACGCCTCGGGGCACACGCTTGAAGCCCTGTCACGCGAGCACGGTGTACCGATCCCGGAGTTGTTCGAGCAGCAGGAGAACGCGATCCTGAAGGCTGCACTCCACCGCTTCGTGACCTGGCAGGGCTTCCTGCTCGCCACCATCGCGACGTTGCTGGAGCCCGAGATGATCGTCGTGGGCGGCGGTATCCCGGACATGCCCGGCTACCCGCGACAGCGTCTGGTCGACACCGTCGCCACCCAGTTGCAGTCCTCGTGCGCGTTCGACGTGGAGCGACTGCGTTTCGCGACCCTCGGCGAGCGCGCGCCCGCGTTCGGTGCCCAGGCGCTGGTCGACATCGTCGCCGCGTCCACGTCCGCTGCCGTGCCCGACTCGTCCTGACACGATCCTTGACCGACACGACCCCTTCTTCAACCGACCGGAGTACACGCATGACCCTTCACACCGGACTCGACGTCCTGAGCGCCGCGCAGCGGGGCGGCTACGGCGTCGGTGCCTTCAACACCGACAACCTGGAGACCACGCTCGCCATCATCGATGCGGCCGAGACCACCCGCAGCCCGGTCATGCTGGCGATCACCTCCGGTGCGTTGAGCTACAGCAAGAACCGCATCGCCGACATCGCGCTCATCGAGGCGCGGCAGGCGAGCGTGCCGGTGGCGGTGCACCTGGACCACGGCGACTCGTTCGAGGTGTGCATGTGGTGCATCCGCCACGGCTTCACCTCGGTCATGATCGACAAGTCGCACGAGGACGAGGCCACCAACATCCGCCAGACCCGGCGCGTGGTCGATGCCGCGCGCGCGGTCGGGGTCAGCGTGGAGGCCGAGATCGGCAAGCTGGGCGGCATCGATGCCGCGGCCGAGGCGGGCGACGGCAGCGCGCAGCTGACCACCGCCGACGAGGCGGTGCGGTTCGTGGAGGGTGCCGGGTGCGACACGCTGGCGATCGCGGTCGGCACCGCGCACGGGCCGAACAAGGGCATCGGGCGGCCGCACATCGCGATCGAGCGCATCGGCGAGATCCGGGCGCGCGTCGATGCACCGCTGGTCATGCACGGCGCGAGCAGCGTGCCGGCGGACGTGGTGGAACGGTTCAACGCCGCGGGCGGGCACCTGGAAGGGGCGGTCGGCATCCACGATGACGATATCCGTCAGGCGATCGGTCGCGGCATGTGCAAGGTGAACGTCGGTACCGACCTGCGCATCGCCTCGTCCACCGCGATCCGCGAGTTCGTGCGCAGCCACCCGGGCGAGATCGACATGCGCAAGATCCTGAAGCCTGCGCGTGCCGAGATGGCGCGCGTGATAGAGGCGAAGATGGTGCTGCTGGGTTCGGCCGGCAAGGGTTGAGAACGGTCGGCACGCTCAGCGCAGCTTGACGCGCACCCCGTCGGCGGCGCGCGGCAGCCCGACGCAGGCGCCGGCGTAGAGGGTCTGCATCACGTGCCGGTAACCGGCGCTGGCATCGCTGAACGCCAGCGTCGCCTTGACGCTCGACCGGGCGATCCTGGTGCCGTCGCGGCGGGCGGCGACCGGATCGCGACGGATCTTTCTCAGCGTCAGCACCGACAGGCCGATCGACCACAGGCAGAACACTCGCAGGCCGCGGCGCGAACTGGGGATGCGCACCACGTAGCGCATCGCATCGTTCAGGTAGGCGCGGCAGCGTCCTATCAGCCGGCAGGTGCCCGCATCCATCAGCCCGATCGCCTGCGGGTCGCCGTCCAGCGCCCGCTGCATCAGCTGCGGCAGCGTGACCGGTTCACGAGCGCCGTCCGCACCCCGCCAGGCGTCCAGCTCGAACGCGTCCGCCGGCAGCCAGCACACGCCGCGACGGTGATCGATCCACATGTCCTTCAGGATGTTGGTCAGCTGCAGCCCGCTGCCGAACGCCACCGACAACGGCATGAGTTCGTCGCGACGGCTGGCCACGCCGGCATCGTGCAGGCAGAACAGCTCGGTCAGCATCTCGCCGACGCAACCGGCGACGTGGTAGCAGTAGCGCTCCAGCATCGGCACATCGGCAAGACCCGCACCGCTCGCCCCCAACGCCTCGAACTCGCCCATGCCGCCGGACATGACCGCCACGCAGCGGCGCAGCACGTCGCGCTCGTCACGGCTGAACCGGGCGGTCACGCTCAGCACCTGCGGCAGGCGATCGACCAGCTCGCGCTCGCCGGCCGGCGCGGTGTCGGGCAGCAGGTGCCGGATGTCCGCGGCGAAGCGCTCCAGAGCGTCGGTGTCGCCGAGTCCCGCATCGAGCAGGCAGGCGTTGAAGCGTGCGTACAGCCGCTCGCGGGCCGGCTCGTCCAGCGCCAGTTCATCCTCGATGGTGTCGACGATGCGGCACAGCAGGTAGGCGTTGCCGACCACATCGACCAGGGCGTCGGGCAGGCGCGGTATGGTCAGCGCGAAGGTGCGCGAGACGACGTCCAGCAGCCGCGCCTGCAGGGCGCGGGACGCATCGTCTATCGGCTGGCGGTCCGACCCTGGTCGAGGAGCATCACTCATCGCTCCGCAGTGTATGCCAGCCGGGGCGCGCGGAACGGCAGCAGCAGCTGGGTGGAACGTTTGGTGAAACGATCCATGTCGAGACTCTCGTGCACGGTCTCGCGCCGTTCGCCATCGACCGCCTCGATCAGGCGCGAGCGCGAGTAGAACGGCGCGTTCTCCAGGGTCTGCAATCCGTGCGCCGTCGCGCCGTCGACCAGCCGTGTCGGACGGGGCATGCCGAACCAGCGCGTGCGCGCCAGCGGGTGCGATTGCCCGGGAGGTCCGGGCACGGTGTCGCCGTTCGGTGCGATGTCCAGCGTGCGCGCGTACTCGCGACCCTGCCGATCGATCACGTCGTAGCGCACGCGCGTGCTGCCGTCGCCGGCGTGGCTGCGCGACCAGTGCCACGTCCGAAAGCCCGCCTCCAGCGGTTCGCTGCCGCGGTTGCCGTCCACGTAGGCGGTGCCGCTCCAGCGCACCTCGGGCGAGCTCATCTCCACCTCGATGCGCGTCTGCGGCGCGAGGGTCTGCCACTGGTGGCGGCACGCCGCATCCAGCCACACCGGATCGCTGCGCATGGCGTCGGGCACCTGCACCCTCAGCCGTCCGGCCAGCCGGTGCGGTACCGGTGTGCCGCGCTCCTCCAGGTCCAGCTGCAAGGTCTCGCCATCGAGCGACAGGCTGGACGGGCCGATCGACAACCGTTCGGCCGTGGCTTCGACATCGCGGGCCGGCCGTTCGGTCATGCACCAACGTTCCACCGGGCCGTACAGGGCCAAGTTGACCGCGCAGTGCTGCAGCGCCGGGGTCGGTCCGCGCAGCCTGGCCCGCCGGTACCAGGGCGAGAACACGCTGCCGATGAACACGATCGCGGTCAGGGCGTGGCGCCCGTTGTCGCTGATCGCGTCGATGTACCACCAGCGGTAGCCGTTGTCCGGTACCGGGTCGTCGAACCCGGCCGGTGCCGGTCGCGTGCCCGGGGTCGCGTTGCTGTCTTGGTGGACGTTCGTCATGCGTGCCGGTCGCGGTGCAGGGTGGAGAACAGGTCGACGAGCCACTCGATGCGCGGCTTGTGCGGTACGGAGTCTATGTCGTCGAGCAGGTAGCGCGTCTCGCTCAACGGTGGCCAGGCGAGCGCGTCCTGCTCGGCATCGGACTCGCCCATCGGCACGCTGAGCAGGGCACGCCCCAGCAACGAGACCTTGCGCTTCATCGGCACCACGGCACGCGTGCTGACGTTGTCGTAGCCGGCACGGCGCACCTCGCGGCCGATGTCGGCGTAGATCAGCCGGGCTGCGCGGATGCCCGGTCGGCAGGACAGCGGCAGCAGGCGCACGCCTGCCTCGGAGCGGGCGTACAGCATGTCCGCGTAGCCGAGCAGACGGCGGGTCATGGCCGCCACGCGCGCGTCGGGACGCGGGTTGGACAGCCATTCGTCCGCCTCCAGGCCGGCTTCGCGGAACCAGTCGCGCGGCAGGTACAGCCGGCCCATGCGCGCATCCTCGCCGACATCGCGGGCGATGTTGGTCAGCTGCATGGCCACGCCCAGGTCGCAGGCGCGCGCCACCGCGCGGGCATCGCTGGTGCCCATGATCAGCGTCATCATCGCGCCCACGCAGCCGGCCACCCGCGCCGCGTAGTCGTAGAGTTCGGACAGTGTGGCGTAGCGACGTCCGGCCGCGTCCCAGGTCAGGCCCTCGAGCAGGGCCTCGGGCATCGCCCGCGGCAGCGCGAACCGCTCGACCACCTCGGCCATGGCGCGGTCCTCGTCGTGCGGGCCGGGCCGGCCGGCGTAGATGGCGTCCAGGCGGGCGCGCAGCGCGGTCATCGCCTCCTCGCCGCCACCGGTGCCGTCCGAGGCGGCCCCGTCGATCAGGTCGTCGGCGACCCGGCAGAACGCGTACAGCGCGGTGGCCGGTACCGCCACCCGCTGCGGCAGCAGCAGGGAGGACAGGAAGAACGAGTGCGAGCCGTGGCGTATCAGCGCTCGGCAGGCCTGCAGCGCATCGGCATCGTGGTGCATCGGTGAGGTCATCGTCGGGCGTCCGGGTGATCCAGTCGGTCGAGCATGGCGGCGGCCACGCTGACGGGAGCCTCTTCGTGGGCGAGGTGGCCCAGGCCCGGCAGCACGTCCAGCGTGGCGTCGGGCAGCAGCGAGCGCAGGCGGTGCGCGTGCCGCAGCGGAATGGTGCGATCGGCATCGCCTGCGAACAGGTGCAGCGGGGCGCGCAGTCCGGCAAGCCGCCGGGCGAACCCCTTCAGGTCCCACTCGGCCATCATCCGCAGCACACCGGCCACGTGGTCGCCGTCGGCGAGCAGCGGACGGTAGCGTTCGACCATCGCGTCGTCGATGCTGGAGCCGGTGGCGCGCAGCATGCGCCGCACGTGATCGGGTTCGCGTTCGGCGCGCAGGGCGAACAGGCGTGGCAGCCAGTCGAGGCCGCTCGACAGCCGGGCCAGCGGCTGGAACACCCAGCCGGCCGGGCCCTCCAGCGGCAGCAGGGCGCCGTTGAGCGTCACGATCCGGGGTCCACCGGACCGCGGTGCACCATCGGCCGTCGATGCGCGCGCACGCTGCAGGGCCCAGGCGGCGGCGATTACCGCACCCGCGGAGTGACCGATCAGCACGTCCGGTTCGCACGCGAGCGTGTCGAGCAGGGCCTGCAGGGCGGTGGCCTGGGCGTCGATGTCGAGTGGCGCGGTGCGCGGGGTATGCGTGCGGGCGTGTGCCGGCAGGTCCGGTGCGACGATGTCGAAGCGCTGTGCGAGCAGCGGTGCCAGCGCGTCCCAGGACGCGGCCGAGGCACCGGTGCCGTGCAGCAGCACGCACAGGGGCCGGTGGGTCGCGTCCGTCTCGCCGGCCGTGGCAGGCGCTGCACCCCGGTAGCGATCCAGGTGCCAGTCGTGCCCGCCGGCGCGCACGCGCTGTTGCCACCGCTCGGCGGGCACGGCCGCGACGCCGCCGGACGCGGCCGCCACGGCGGGCGAGCACGGCTGGCCCGGACCGGCATCGACGGTAGGCGTTCGAGCCATCGAGCCCGGCTGCGCCGGCGAGGCGAGAGAGCCGCTCATCAGGCGCTCGCCGCCAGCAGGTCGGGCAGTGCCCGTCCGCCGCCGCGCAGCGGTAGCGGCAGGTAGCGTGCGCCCATGCGCTCGGCCAGTTGTGCCGCGATCGGGCGGGGCCGCGGGGCGGTATCGACGAACAGCAGGCGGGCACCGATGCCGCGCAGCCGCTCCGCTGCGTGTTCCGCATCGGCCTGGGCGGTGGCGCGTCCGCCCAGTCCGTCGCGGCCGACGTTGGCGCGTCCGTCGCTCATGATGATGCCGACCGCGCGCTCGCCGCCGCGCACGATGTCCTGCAACACGTTGCTCGCGAGATCCAGCCCGGCGGCGATCGGTGTGCCCCCGCCGGCGGCGAGCCCGACCAGCGAGCGTCTCGCCCGGGCCAGCGAACGGGTCGGTGGCAGCTCCAGCGTCGCCGCCGCGCCCCGGAAGCTGATCAGCGCGACGCGGTCGCGGCGCACGTAGCACTCGGCCAGCACCGCCTCGAGCGCACCCTTGGCCTCGCCGATGCGGTGCATGGCGGCCGATCCTGAGGCGTCGACGATGAACACCGTCGTGGTGCGCGTGGGCCGGGTGTAGCGACGGATGCGGAAGTCCGACGGGCGCACGGCCAGCCGGGCGCGCGTGCCGACAGCCGGTGTCGCGCCGCCCGGGATCGCATGGCCGGGGGTCGGTGCCCGCAGTCGCTGCCACGGCACGGCCGCCTTGAGCGTGGCGACGATGTCGAGGCGGCGGCCGTGGTCGGAGGCCCGCGGACGGGCCACGCCGGCCGGGCGCCCGCGCGCGGCGCGCGTGGCACCGCCACCGTGGCGCCCGGGGCTGCGGCCACCACGACCCAGGCCCGCGGCCAGCGAGCCGAGCAGGTTCGGGGGCAGGGCGGCACTGACCGCGGCCACCAGCTTCTCGGGCAGTTCCTCGGCTTCCTGCGAGATCGGCGGTGCGGGCGTCTCGTCCTCGTCGGACGCCGTGGGCGCATCCGCAGGCAAGGCGTCCTTCGTCGGATCGGTGTCACCCGGCGACGCATCGGGTTCGGCAGCCTCCGGCGCCTCGGCCGACGCGGTGTCGTCCTGCCCGGGGGTGTCCGGTTCGTTCGCACCGTCGTTGGCGGCCGTCTGCGGATCGCCCTCCGTGGCGTCGGACGCCTCGAGCGGTTGCACGGCACGCGGCGCGAGCACCAGCCGGGCGGCCAGCGCGCTGTCCTCCAGGGTGGCCGCTGCGCGCCCGTCGAGCCGGGCGGCGGCGCGGCTCGCGGCGATGGCGGCGATCGGTGCGCGCGCCGAGCCGATGCCGAGTGCCCGGGCCAGCCTGACCAGATCGGCGACCAGGTCGTCGCTCACGCTCGTCGTCCCGGTGGCAGCCTCGTCGGGCCGTCCGGGTACCGGCTCGTGCGGGCACGCACGCATCGACCGTGCGCCCGTGAGCGTCGTGCCCGGGAGCGCTGCACCGGTCTGCTCGCACAGATCGGCCAGCGACATCTCGGGCAGCCGCACGTGCAGCGCCAGCCGCTCGCCGAGGGCGCTCTCGATGAACCCCGGTGCACCGTCCTGCTCATCATCGCTCTCGTCGAGCGCGATGACCGGCGCCGAACGCTGCGGGGACTCCAGCCAGCGTGCCAGCCGGTCGGCGGCGCGTACCGACAGGCGATCCGCACCGATGATCAGCAGCGCGCCACCGGGGGTCGTGTCCAGGCGTGCCAGCAGGTCCTGGCGACGCACCGCGTGACCGCTGGTCAGGGTGGCGGCGACATCGAGCGCCTCGTCGAGCGCCTCGTCGGCGCTGCCGGCCGCCAGGCGCTCCATCCGGTGGGTGCGACCCGCACGCTCCAGCAGCGCGTCGCGTACCGGTCCGTGACGCCCGCGCAATACCACCCCGCCCAGCGCGTCGGGAGCTGCCAGTGCCAGATCGATCGCCGCCGCCGCCGCCTGCCAGTCGCCTCGGGCGACGTCCGCGTCGTAGCCATTGCCCGGCGTCGAGTCGTTCTCCTGCGCGGACGGTGCGGCCACGCCCATGCGGTGCACGTTGGCGGGGCCGCTCGTCACGCGGCCATGCCGAGCGTGTCGATGGCGCGTTCCACCCGCAGCTGCGAGCCGGTGTCGTCGAGCGGATCGCGGCGCAGGCGATGGCGCAGCGCCATCGGCGCGACGCGCACGATGTGCGACTCGTTCAGTTGCGTCGCCTGCTCCAGGGCCGCCATGGCACGCGAGGCGCGCAGCAGGGTCAGCTCGCCGCGCAGCCCGTCGGTGCCCAGCGCCAGGCATAGCTCGGTGATGCGGCGCAGGGCGGCGTCGCTGACCTCGACGTGTTCCAGGGCGACGCGCGCGGCCAGGATGCGGGTGCGCACCGCGGCGTCCTCGTCGGCCCATTGCGCCACGAAGCCTGCCGGATCGCGCTCGAACGCATCGCGACGGCGCACGATGGAGATGCGCTCGTCGATGTCGTTCGGGGTGTCGACATCGATCGACAGGCCGAACCGGTCGAGCAGCTGCGGGCGCAGTTCGCCCTCCTCCGGGTTGCCACTGCCGATCAGCAGGAAGCGGGCGGCGTGGCGGATCGACAGGCCGTCGCGCTCGACCACGTTGACGCCCGACACGGCCACGTCCAGCAGCAGGTCCACCAGGTGGTCCTCCAGCAGGTTGACCTCGTCCACGTACAGGAAGCCGCGGTTGGCATCGGCCAGCAGGCCGGGCTCGAACGCCTTCTCGCCCAGCGTCAGCGCCCGTTCGATGTCCAGCGCGCCGGTGACCCGGTCCTCGCTGGCGCCCAGCGGCAGATCGACCACCGGCGTGGCGCGCTCGATGGCCTCCGGGGCGGGATCGCGGGCACGGCAGGCGTCGCACCACTGCGCCGGCTGACCCGGATCGCACTGGAACCGGCAGCCCGCATTGACCGCGATCGGTGGCAGCAACGCTGCCAGGGCACGCATCGCGGTGGTCTTGCCGGTACCGCGATCACCGAGCACCAGTACGCCGCCGATGCCGGCATCGATCGCGGACAGTTCCAGGGCAAGCGTCATCGCCTGCTGGCCGACGATGGCCGAGAAGGGAAAGACCGGACGGCTCATGGCTGGTTGTCGGTGGACAGGTCGGTGGACAGGCGGGCGCGGGCGGAGCGGAACCAGCGGTTCCACAGCTCCTGGTCCGGCAGGGGGATGGCGAGAAAGGCGTGTTCCAGGATGGCGAGCATCAACAGCACGGCCGGCAGGCCGTACACCAGCCATTCGCCACCGACCGCATCGCCGGCGCGGTGCAGCATGGCCACCAGCACCAGCGTGGCCAGCGTCAGGGCCAGCGGGTAGAACAGGCTGACTGGGGCGCGCCTGACATAGCTTGCCAGGTGCCGGAGGCGGCTCGGGAACCACTCGGTGCTGAAGTTGGGCACGCCCAGGAACAGGTTCAGCTTGGCGCTCCAGCGCATCAGCCACAGCACCGTGAAGCTCAGCGCACCGGTCGGGTTGACCGCCTCGATCAGCAGCACCGACACGGCGATGCCGGTACCGAGCACGCTGAGCTCGTGCCAGATGCTGGTACCGAGCGCGAGCCGGAACCGGTGCCAGCCGCGCGCATCCGCCGGGCAATGGTCGGCGTGCACGCCGGTAACCAGTCCGAGGTTGTGGGAAAGCTCCAGTGAACCCCACAGGAAGATCGCCGCGGTGAAGCCTGCCAGGCTGGCGGCGGTGCCGAGGGTGGCACCGCTGATCGCCAGCGCCACCAGCGACAGCACCGCCAGCACGATCAGCGTCACCGCCGCCGGTCGGCTGCCCGGTGTCAGCCGGTGCTGCAGCCACAGCACGATGCCGGTGCCCAGCCACCAGACCAGCAGCACGTACAGCGCGGGCAGCAACCAGGCGCTCATCTGTCGGGCAGCAGCCGGGCGAAGGCCTGGACGTTGTCCGGGCCGAAGGCCGTCACCACCACCTGCCGATCGGTGGCCGGGTCATCGATGTACAGGCGACCGTCGCTGTAGGCGCCGAGCAGGAACGGCTCGGCCGCCCCGATGCCGCGCGCCTTGCGCTCGCGCACCAGCCCGCGCATGACGCTGCGGATGAAGCCGTCGTCGCCGACCTGCAGGCGCAGCACCTCGGCATCCTCGACCCGCGCCACCGAGGCGTCCAGTACCCGGATGACGCCGTCGGCGCCGTCCTGGAAGAACAGCGCGCGCTGGGCCAGCACCTCCCCCCGTTCGCGCAGGATGTCCTCGCGGCTGGTCGGCTCGGCCACCAGCACGGTCACGAAGGCCGCCAGCACGATGCTCAGCACGCCGATGCGCAGCCACAGCGGCAGGATCGGCTTGTCGCCGCGGCGCATGCCGTCGGGGGAGAGGCGCCGGTCGGTGCCGCGCGGCAGGTCGGTGGACGAGGCGCTCACGAGGCGAGCACGCCGTCGGTGTCGGCCGCGACGGCCGGGGACGCCGGGGTGGTGCGCCCGCGCTCGGCCACCGCATCGGCGAGAATGCCGGCCGGGGTGCGGGCATCGTCCAGCGCGCGCAGCATCGGCTCGGCCCGCGAGGTGGTCCACGGCCGCACGTGCGGCCACAGCACGAACCAGCTGGCGCGCTCCTGGGCGACCAGCGCCAGCGCGATGTCACCGGCCGGAGCATCGCGCGCCTCGGCCACCGATGCGCTGGCGATGCGCCGGAACGGCAGGTTCATGGTGACCTGCAGCGCGATGCCGAAGCGGATCAGCACGCGCTCGCTGGTGATCGAGTACACCGTGACCCGGGCGGTGAGCCAGGCCAGCAGCAACAGCATGCCGACCGCGACCGCGCCCAGGCCGAGGGTGATCAGCAGCGAGGTGCCCGAGGCGAACGGCGAGCGACCGGCGGCGATGTCCGAGCCGATCTGGAACAGCGCGATGGCTGCGAACCAGACGACGACCCAGCTGACCCGGAACGGGCGACGGGCCAGCCGCTTCCAGTTCGGCGTGCCCTGCCACAGGAGCTGTTCGCCGGGCGGCAGCGGCGCGGGGATGCCGCGTTGCGGCTCGAAGTCGAAGTCGGTGTCGTGCATCGTCGCGGTTCCGGTAGGGCGGCGACCGTCGTGGCGGTCACTCTTCTTGGTGTCATGAACTTGGTGTCATGGACGGCAGAGGCGAACCGTGCCGGATCAGACCAGGGACTCGGTGCGCTGCGGTGTGGCCCACACGTGTCCGCCGCCGAAGTAGCCCTGCACGATGTCCTCCTCGCGCATGGTGATGCGATCGGGGGTGGCGATGTCCGGTGCGCGGCGGAACTGGTCACCGGTCACCGAGGCGATACGGATCTCCAGCGCGCGCCGATCGACCAGGCGATCGAAGAAGGAGCCTTCGCCGGAGGAGCGGCGCTGCTTGTGCACGGTGGCCAGCGGCATCGGTACCAGCTTGGTGCCGCCGCCATCCAGTTCCACTTCCAGGTAGCGCACGAACGACTCCATGTGGTCGATCCACAGGTCGCTGACCGTGCCGACCGTGTCGCCGTCGAAGGTCACCACCGTCGCGCCGCGCGGATCGGTGCCGAAGCCTGCGATGTCGAAACGATCGTCCAGCAGGCGCAACGGGCTGATGCGATCGCCCATGTGGACATCCTTCTCGGGGTGATCGGCGCGCTCGCACCAGGCCGAGGGCCCCAGTCCGTCCACCATCGGGTCACCGGTCGGCACCAGCGGTGCGCCGGGGAACTTGCCCAGCGGTACCGCGGCGAGCTCGCGCTCGTCATCGGTACGATCGCCCGGCAGCTGCACGGTGGTGCCTTCCTTGAGCAGGTAGGTCTTGGGGGCCGGCAGGATCGGTTCCAGCGGCTTGCCGCGCACCGGAGTGTTGGGCTTGAGCGGGAAGCCTTCGCGGCGGCTCTCCTTCTGCAGGTAGAACACGAGGGCGAAGAAGAAGAACCAGAAGCCGTACAGCACGAGCTGCGCGACGTCGATGTACTGGGTGATGGCGCCTGTGAACATGGTGGATCTCCGAAGAAGGGGGTGGGGGTTCGGTGGAGGGGGGCCAGGCGGATCAGGTGGGAAAGTCGGCGAGGCCGGATGCACGCTTTCCGTTCTTGTTCTGTTGGACGGGCGTCCCGGCCGGATCGCGGCCGAGGGAACACAGGGGGCCGAGCGCCGCCAGGGCGACGAACAGCAGGAAGATCTCCAGGTGGTACACCACACTGTAGCCGGTGGCCTGCGACATCAGCGCATCCCCCAGCGAGCCGTCCATGGCCAGACGGTTCACGCCGTCGCGTACCAGTCCGCCGGCGGCCACGCCGAGCCCGGCCGCGGTCGCCTGGGCGGCACCCCAGGCACCGAG
>Ga0209831_1000547_pt1 | contig 36359 bp, 30 predicted proteins | sample Maine_Asex4_meta_FD_187451 | JGI IMG/M metagenome (GOLD analysis project Ga0209831, IMG submission 187451) | Marine algal microbial communities from Maine, USA - Maine_Asex4_metaG (SPAdes) (version 2) | ecosystem: Host-associated > Algae > Red algae > Unclassified | place: Maine, USA | collected... | reverse complement strand
TTAACAAATGGTATAACCGTTTGTACATCATTTAATATAAGGTAATAGAACCCTGCTGGTAACTGTAAGGTAGATACATCAGATCGAGTGCCAGAAAACTTACCAGACAGAACGGACTCACCATATGCTGATATAATGCTATAATCAGAATCTAAACCCTCTAAATTACTGATAATACTGAGCTCATCTCCTACGGGGTTTCCTAATAATTTGTATGTTCCCTCGTTATCCAGGTTGTAATTAGAGGAAGTCATTTTAAATCCAACAAAAAAGAAAATAGTCCCAGTGATAGATGGTGTGACACAATCAGTATGGTTCTGGCCAGGTCCAGCATGAACGGCTTGGACATCTGTCGCACCATTAGCCATCATTACTTCTTCTGCTAGGAGAGCATTCTCAAAGAATACCTGCTCATCACCATCACAATAGTAGATACGAGTAGGAGCTTCTGGTGCCCAGTCGTATACATCATTATCTCTTAGGGCAACACTCATAGGATGTGTAGGATCATTGAGTAAGGCATCCAGGATATCATCTTTTAACATGTCCTTAGGTCTTATATTCCCCGTGTTAGTTAACAAGAGTTGGGTTAGCTCTTCATTTAGTGTCCATAGATCCACAAGTTCATCTCTGAAATCTTCTATAATACTTACATAATCAGACTTAAATACATCATTCAATGCGTAGTCCGCTAGTTCTATAGGATAAGCAGCCTGCATGGATAGCGTTACAGAAGCAAGATAGGCCGTGGTTAAGTAATCCATATCTGACAAGGTGAAGTCTACCATCTTGCCCGATATGCTATAAGGACCAGATGCTGGAGCAGCAGCAGTAACTTCATAGGTTCCTTGGAAATCCTGTTCTAAAGATCTGTGTAAAGCCATAGCAGCATGTCCTCCCTGAGAATAACCTGTTATAAATAATTGCTCATTTCTGATGATACTCAGTTTCTCGCTGAGTTCATCTAAGGCAATAAGCATATCGGTTGCAGCCCATGACTCAGAAGCAGCATGCAGGTAGGGATGAACTCCACGACCTGTTCCCAGGCCTACAAAATCAGGGGCTATGCTTACATACTGGAGGCCTGCGAATATTTCTGCAATCTGATATCCACCCTGTAGATTAGAGGGGACATCTTCCCTGGAACCCACAGTCCCATGTTGGAAAATAAGCGTAGGATAAGAAAGCGAAAGATCATCTGGAATACAGGCTAGACCAGATAAAGTATCCTTAGCACCATTTATATCCTTACTCGTATATAAGACGCTGTAGAAATCTACTCCATTATTAAATATAATTCCATAAGTAGCGGTAAGTTCTTGCGAAGTTATAGAAGATATTTTTTCATAAGAAACTAAGTCTTGTGCAGAGAGTGTGGAGACGGAGAAACTTACGTATATTAGAATTAATTTTATTAATTTCATCTGTTTTTATTTGTTTGTGTTGTAATATAGGCTTTCTATATATTTTTGTACAAGAACCTTAACGATGTGCTATAAGTTTTCCATAATATTCTGTTTACTCCTCTCAGTATTTTCTTGTGTTCCTCCTACAGATGTAGAATTGACAGAAGTAGATATAGACACTCAGAATAAACAAGTGAAAAATATTGTTCGATTGCAAAATTTTGGCAAAACGGATAGTTTAGTTTCTTATTTTAGGAATCCAGATCCTACACTGAGATATCTTTCTGTAAATGCATTTGCATCTAATATTGTTCCTAAATATATAGATTCTATAGCGATTTTATTAGACGACAGCAATATGAATGTGCGAGCAGCTGCGGCCTTTGCCCTGGGGCAGACACGAGACCCTAAGGCTATAACCCCACTGATCGGTGCTTTTAAAGATGTAGATACCATATCTGTCAATACCACCCTAAATGCTAATATTCTAGAGGCAATAGGCAAATGTGGTAATACTAACATGCTAGATCATATTTCTAATATTGAGACCTATAGAGATACGGATACTTTGCTATTGCTAGGTCAGATGAGGAGCTTATTTAGATTTACACTTAGAGGCATGGTTACTGCACAGTCGGTAACTACTGCTGTTAAATATGCCACGAGCCCCCAGGTAGATACTAGAGTACGACTGATGTCTGCACACTGTCTAGCTAGGGCGAAACAGATGGATATAGAAGAGCACAAATTTACAATAGCAGATGCCCTTAGAACAGAGCCTAATGTCAATGTAAAAATGGCATTGTATACAGCTCTGAAGCATACAAGTGATCCTAAGATTTTTGAATTTCTTATGTCAAAATTAGATGTAGAATCCGATTACAGATTAAAGATCAATATTATAAAATCGCTAGGTAATTATTCTTACATAAACGTTGTAGATAAAATCATAGAATATCTTAAAAATGATAATCCACATGTTTCTGTAACGGCTGCTCAGTATCTAGTTAATAATGGTAATGGCAATGATGCTACTTTTTACAGAGAATTTGCACAACAGTCTAAGCACTGGAATACAAAAGCTGAGCTGTATAAGTCAGTCATGAAAAATTTGCCTCATTATTACACCCAGTCAAACACATCGATAAGAAAAGAAATTTTTGACCAGGTAAATGCTACAGAGAAAACCAATGAAAAAGTAGCTTACTTAAGAGCACTTTCTGAAGATGTAAATGCATATAAGGAATTATTAGCTTTTCTAAAATCTACTGATAATGAAGTGCTAAAAACTGTGTGTGCAGAAGCGATAGGAAAAATTATGGTTAGTGAAAAATTTGATCTGATACATAAGACAAGAGCTAATGCGGAGCGAAGAGCTTTTATAAAGGATATGGAGGAAATATTTTCTCCCGAACAACAGGGTGTTGTGTATTGTCTTGCGGAAGCTGTTGCGGCTTCCGAAAGTAAAGTAGCTCCACTCGTTAAAAATACAGCATTTCTTAATAATATTAAAAATAAGCTAAGCTTACCTGCAGATGTAGAAACCTATAATGCTATCATAAAAGCACTAAAGGCTTGTAGACCTGACACTTCTATAAGTGCCATGGTACCAGATCCTAGTCTAGATATAGATTATGAGATCAAACAACAATTTCCAGATTCTACTATTGCTATTATAAAAACAGAAAAAGGTATCATCAAGATGCATTTTTTCCCAGACTTAGCCCCGCTTTCTGTTAATAACTTTATAAAGCTTGCCAGCGAAAATTTCTATGATAACAAGGTGTTTCATAGAGTAGTTCCTAATTTTGTTGCGCAAGCTGGATGTCCTACAGGAGATGGCTATGGCAGTGCTGATTATACGATAAGATCAGAATTCTCCCAGGCTTATTACGATCAGTCTGGTTACGTAGGAATGGCATCAGCCGGTCCACACACAGAATCTACGCAATGGTTTATTACCCATTCTCCTGCACCGCACTTAGATGGAAAGTATACGATCTTCGCAAAAGTTTTCGAGGGTATGGATATTTTGCACAAAATAGAACCGGGAGAAAAAATTATTGACGTAATTTTATCTACATTATAGCGAAAATCATAGTAATATATCTTTACAAAATTTTACATAAAAAATAAAAATACCTTCAATTGAAAAATACGCCACTACACAATAGACACGTTGCTCTAGGAGCCAAGATGACAGAATTTGCAGGTTATGATATGCCCGTAAGTTACGGCCCGATATCAGAAGAACATATAAATGTTAGAAAGCACGCTGGCATATTCGATGTATCTCATATGGGAGAGTTTATCGTAAAAGGTAAGGAAGCATTACAGTTAGTGCAAGCTATAAGTTCTAACGATGCTTCTAAGTTATCTATAGGTCAGGCTCAGTATAGTTGTATCCCTAATGATAAGGGTGGTATAGTAGATGACATGCTGGTATATAGATTAGACGAGGATCAGTGTAGCGATGGAGAGCAGGCTTTTATGTTAGTGGTTAACGCATCAAATATAGAAAAGGACTGGGAGTGGATCAGTGCAAGGAATTCTTATGATACGAGACTAATAAATATATCAGAATCTACTGGGCTTATAGCTGTTCAGGGGCCAGCAAGTATCTCTATTGTTCAAAGTCTGTGTGAGGAAGACCTAAGTCAGATTCCTTATTATAGTTTTATAAAAACCAAATTTGCTGGGAAGGATAATGTGATCGTTTCTGCAACTGGATATACAGGTTCGGGCGGTGTAGAACTTTATGCAGCCAATGAAGATATGGAAGATATATGGGATGCTGTGATGGAAGCGGGCAAAGATCATAACATAAAACCCACAGGACTAGGAGCGAGAGATACACTCAGGCTAGAGATGGGATATTGCTTATATGGAAATGATATAGACGATAATACATCACCCATCGAGGCGGGTTTGTCATGGATCACAAAAGTAAAAAAGAACGCCTCATTTTCTTCGCAAGAAACTTTTGCTCAGCAAAAAAGAGAAGGCGTCACTAAGAAACTAGTAGGTTTCACAATGGAAGATAGACGAGTACCTAGAAAGGATTATCCTATATTATCTATGGAAGGAAAAGAGATAGGAGTTGTGACCTCTGGCACGATGTCTCCTAGCCTAGGCTATCCTGTAGGAATGGGTTATATAGATAAGGCTTTTCTTAACGACAATCAGACAATCAAAATCAAATTTAGAAACAAAACGATGGAAGCTAAAATTGCTAAAGTACCTTTTGTAGATCCGAAAGTGTAATCGGACTTTGAACAATTAGGTCGTATTTCTATTGTATATCTTATGGATCTGTCCGAAGGAAAAGAAAAATTTATTAATGCGTGGGGTCTGATGGGTGTCAACTGGGGCGTAAACAAGACCATGGGCCAGATACATGCTCTATTACTTATTAATCTAGAGCCAGTGTGTGCTGATGATATTATGGAACTCCTAGACATATCTAGAGGAAGCGTTCATCAAAATCTGAAATGCTTAGTCGAGTGGGAGCTTATAAGAAAAGTAAGCATAGAAGGAAAAAGGAAAGAACACTTCGAGGCAGAAAAGGATATCTGGACTGCTTTTACCAAAATAATCAAGGAGAGAAAGAAGAAAGAATTAGAACCGATAATTAAGCTTACAGAAGAGCTGAAACCTATGCAATGCAAGTGTCCAGAATCCAGTGAGTTTTGTAAGGTAATAGAAGAACTTAACCTGTTTTCTGTCAAAGCAGATAATGCCTTAGAGAATATAATCGGTTCTAAATCTAGTTGGCTTATCGGAAACTATTTAAAAATGATGCGTTAATAGCATTATTTGGCTCGTAATTTGTCACATTTATAGTTAGAAATAATCTAAAGACTAACTAGATGAATATTTTTCCTTTCCAAGCTATATTTCCAAAGCTAGATTTAGTAGCTTCCACAGACTCCTTTTTTAACTCTATGAAGGTGCAGTTCAACGAGTATTATAATTCAGGATTTTTTGACAAAAGTGCTCAGGAAGCATTTTACATTTATGAAATAAAGTCTCCAGATGCCAGCTATACGGGGGTCGTTACCTGTACGGATATAGATGATCTAAATAATAACAAGATTTTAAAACATGAGAAAACACTTGCTTCCAAGGAGCAAGAAATGATGCGTCTGATTCTACAGCGAAAAGCTATGATTAAGCCTGTCTTGCTTACTTATCCTGATAATGATGATCTAAACAAGTTCGTTGCAAAGATAAAAGCAGGATCTAAGCCTATTATAAATCTAGCATTCGAGAATAAAGAATACCATTCTTTTTGGGAAGTAAAAGATGGCTCAGAAATAGAAAATCTTAGAGCAATATTTAGTGATCAGATTGAGAAAAGTTATATAGCAGATGGACATCACAGGTGCTCCACTACGGCAATACTGTACAATAACGAGGAACTGGAAAATGCAAAAGAAAAATTCGGACAAATTTTAACCGTTTTTATTCCCTTCAAACAACTCAAGATATGGGATTATAATAGGGTAGTAGATGTACTAGGTCAGACGGATCTTGCTAGTTTTCTGATATCAGTGAGTCAGTATTGTAAAATAAAGAAATTGAAAAAAGCTAGGAAACCCAAGCGTAAATTTGAGATAGTAATGTATCTACAGAACAATTGGTTTAGCATTCGTTGGAAACAAAAGATACTGAAACTTCATAAAAAAGATAAGGTGTGCTTAGATACGGATTTGTTCAATCTATACGTACTGAACAAGATAGTGGGCATAGTAGATGTAAGAGAGGACAAGCGCGTGAAATATTATAGTGGAACAGAACCCCTATCCGTACTTTCAGATGGAGTGGATAAGAATCAAAATAAGATTGCTTTCTGTATCTATCCACTTCTAAAAGAAGAGTTGATTATAGTTGCTGATACCATGAACACAGTTCCCCCTAAAAGCACATGGTTCGAGCCAAGAATGAAAAATGGTCTGATCAATAAAGAAATTTAAGCATGCGATACATTTCTGCAGAGAAAGTTTTTATAGATGAAAAATTTCAAGACCATAAAGTTGTTGTAGTAGATGAAGATGGCCTTGTAGTAGATGTTCTGAACGAGTTTTCTAGTAGTACTAAAGTAGAATCCTATTCTGGGCTTCTTGTACCAGGTTTTGTAAATGCGCATTGCCACTTAGAGCTTTCTCACATGATAGGAAAGATAGCCACAGGTACTGGACTTATTCATTTTATCTCTGATGTAGTTAAACACAGAGAAGTGGATGCAGATCTTGTGCAAGAAGCTGTCAACACAGCAGATAGTTACATGTATGATAATGGTATTGTGGCGGTGGGAGATATTTCTAATAAGGCAGCCACTTTAGCATGCAAAAGGAGGAGTAAGATAAAGTACTACACTTTCGTAGAGATGTTTGATTTCCTTCAAGATCACTTAACAGAGACAACTATCGCACAATATAAAGAAGTGTATGATCAGTTTACTGCTTTTGCAGAACTAGATGTTTCTCTAGTACCTCATGCCCCCTATACTGTTTCTAAGGGATTGCTAAGTTACGTAGATAAGCATAATCAGAAAGGAAAAACAATCAGTATTCATAATCAGGAGACTCCAGCGGAAAATCAGATGTTCTTAGAAGGAAATGGTCACTTCTATGATTTTTATAAAAACTTCGGATTTTCTTTAAATGAGTTTAAGCCTACAGGACGATCTTCTATCCATTATATTATAGAAAACTTATCAGCTCACCATAAGCCATTATTTGTACACAATACCCTTACAACAAAAAAAGATATAGAAGCTGCACAAGCTAAATATAGGCATGTCTATTGGGCTACTTGTGCTAATGCTAATCTCTACATAGAGAATGCTTTGCCTGATTATCAGATATTCCTAGATACAAATGCTAAGCTGACTATAGGTACAGATAGTCTTACGAGTAACTGGCAGTTATCTATTCTAGAAGAGATCAAAACCATAAAAAAGTACAACTCGTTTATTCCATTAGAAACCTTATTTGTATGGGCAACTAAAAATGGAGCAGAGGCACTTTCTTATGATGAGCTAGGTTCTATCGAGAAAGGAAAAAAGCCAGGTCTAGTGCACATAGATGCAGTAGTCTCACAAGGAGAAATAAATATCTCTAAGGCAAGTGCAAAAAGAATATAGACATTATAATATCCGAGCGGTAATATTTTCTTTTTCTAGGCTATAATCTATATGATAAGCCTGCTCTACATGCTCTATTTTTTCTAACAGATCTTTCAGGAAACCCTGATGTTGCGCAGAATGTGGAACTAAGGCTCTATGTCTGATGGAAGTATTTATTTTATTGAGGATGTCTAGTTTTTGCTTTACTTTTGTCGGGATGTACCTTTCACAGAATTTTTCCCAGATGTAAGCAGTTGCCATACTGTTAGGATGGATTAGGTCATCTTTGTAATATCTATAATCCCTAAGATCATCCATTATAATTTCGTAGGATGGGAAGTATTGGATTTCTGGATTTCCGCTTATCACATTAGCTATAGCTGTTCTAAGGATAGACTTACTCAGGGCGTTGTTTTCTAGTCCATCTCTGGTATGTCTTACTGGACTTATGGTAAAGTGTATGCGAAGATCGTTATTGAATGATTTAAGGCACATTATCAGCTCATTTAATTTCGCTACAATTTCTGAGACATCTAGAAATGATTTCTGGAACAAAGCTTTTGACATCTTATGACAATTGTTTACGATCGCATTGTTGCTTACTTTTTTATATACAATAGCAGTTCCTAAGGTTATAAATAAATGATCGCAATTCTGCAATGAGAGATATGCAGATGACAAGTCTTGGTTTATACAATCTAGATAATCATCCGCAGAAGTACTATTATATATACTGTGAAAATCATAATGTGAGCATATACCCCTGTGTTCTACTAGTTCATCTCTTTTTACTTCCCGTTGGTTGATAATCCTGCATAATAGTTCCACTAAGCTTATGGGGTTAAACACTATCCCTAGCGGGTTTATACAAGTCCTAAATTTTAGGTTTTCGAGAAAACCACCTATTTCCTGAGAAAAGCAAGATCCCATAAGAAGTATCTTATGGCTGAGCAGAATAGGTTCTGCCGCCTGCTTTTCCTCTATTTCTGTTCTAAATTGCATCTTCTAATATTTACAAATAATTTCAATATCTAATAATACCTAACAATTACTTCAAAATGTATAATTTAACACTAATCAATGAGCTAAGTATTTCGATATTATTCAACTTAATGCTAATTTACATTCTTAAAAACAATTGTTATAATGATAAATGTTCCATTATTAAGTGAGATATGTAGAATTCCTGGTGCTCCTGGGTTTGAACAGAGGATAAGGTCCTTTCTGATAGAGCAACTTGATGGACTTGTAGATGAGATAGAAGCTGATGCTATGGGTAATCTCATAGCAATACGACGAGGAAAAACAGAGGATAGACTGATGGTATCTGCTCATATGGATGAGATATCGTTTGTAACAACCTATATTTCAGAAAAAGGATTTGTAAAATTCCATACATTGGGAGGATTTGACCCTAAGACCTTGACAGCTCAGCGCGTAATTATACATGGGGAAGAGGATATTATAGGCGTTATGGGTACGAAGCCCATCCATACAATGACATCTGAAGAAAGAAAAAAAGCTGCTAAGATTTCAGATTTTTTTATAGATACAGGTCTACCCGCTAAGGAGGTTAAAAAACTCATCAAAGTAGGAGACCCGATAACCAGAGAAAGGTCATTAATAGAGATGGGAACCTGTGTGAATTCTAAGTCTTTAGATAATAGAGTTTCTGTTTATATATTATTAGAGGCACTTAAAAAATTAAAGGATCGTCAGTTACCATGCGATCTATATGCTGTGTTTACTGTACAAGAAGAGGTAGGTCTTAGAGGTGTTATAGCTGCTTCTTCAGGTATTAATCCTGACTTTGGGATTAATATAGATGTTACCTTAGCTTATGACTTGCCGGGTGCTGCAGCTCACGAGAAAGTTACATCATTAGGGAAAGGAACGGCAATAAAAGTATTAGACGGTGCTACAATATGCGATTACAGAATGGTAGAGTTTATGAAGCAGGTAGCACAGGATTATGATATAGAATACCAGATGGAGGTATTACCTGCAGGCGGAACGGATACGGCGGGTATGCAAAGACACTCTAATGGTGGTTGTATAGCGGGAGGTATTTCTATACCTACAAGGTATCTCCATCAGGTAATAGAAATGGCAGATAAGTCAGATATATCGCATACGATAGAATTGCTTACGCAATGTATACTAAGATTAGATAATTATGATTGGTCGTTTAAGTAGTAAATATGTTTAGAGAAGAAGATAATAAGTTAAAGGCAGAATTTAAACTGAAAAATTTTAAGGAAGCATTTGCTTTTATAACCGAGATAGCGCTCAGTGCGGAACAGCAAAATCACCATCCTAAAATGATCAACGAATGGAACGTTGTACAGATAGAATTGTCAACCCATGATGCAAGTAATATCGTTACAGAGAAAGACCACAAACTTGCAGAGTCTATTATGGAGGCATTTAAAAAATATGACAGGTAATATAACGTACAATATTGTTTCGAAAAGTTACCTACCTTACCCTCACTGATGGATATAAAGATTTCTGATTTAGTAATAGAAAATAAGCATGGGTTTATTGCTTTGAATAAGCCAGCTGAGATTCCTGTACAATCTGATCTCTCAGGAGATAAAAGCATCAAAGATCTTGCAGAGATATATTGCAAATCGAAATTACATCTAGTTAATAGGTTAGACAGACCAGCTAGTGGGGTAGTGATTATGTCAAAAAAGAAAAGCTTTACGGCTCACCTCAATAAACTGCACCGACAAGAATTATTTGTAAAGGAATATATCGCGGTGACTTCTAAGGCAGAGATACCCTCACAGGGGAGATTCCAACATTACCTGCTAAAAGACGGAAAGCAAAGAAAGTCTATAGCATCAGATCCGAAGGAGGTGGATGAGGCTAAAGTTTCTATCCTCGATTATGAGATCATACAAGAATTAGATAATTATCTTGTTTTAAATATAACATTGAAAACAGGAAGGTTTCATCAGATCCGAGCGCAGTTATCCCAGGAAGGACTTCATGTCAAGGGGGATGTAAAATATGGAGCTAGAAGAAAAAATAAAGATAGATCTATTTATCTACATTCTTACAGATATCATTTTTCAGATCCTATAACGAAAAAACCGATTACAATAGAAGCCCCACTTCCAGAAAATGATACCATATGGGCCCTTGTAAAGGAGAACCTTGACTCAAAATAATTTTTCTAACAAATGATTCCTTAGCTTTACAACATGGAAAAAAGGACGGATGTAAACGAACTAGGAGAATTTGGGCTAATAGAACATTTAACAAAAGGAATAACGCTTAAGCATGCTTCTACTATTAAAGGAATAGGAGATGATGCAGCGGTGATTAAAGGGGACAGGGCATGTACAGTTATAAGTACAGATCTACTCGTGGAAGGTATTCATTTCGACCTTATCTATGCTCCGCTTAAGCATCTAGGATATAAATCTATTGTAGTCAATCTATCTGATATATATGCAATGAATGCAATCCCTGAACAGGTGACCGTATCACTGGCACTATCTAATAGGTTTTCCGTAGAAGCACTAGAAGAACTATATGCAGGAATAGAAGCAGCATGTAAAATGTATAATGTAGATCTGATAGGAGGAGATACAACTTCATCTCCGAAAGGGCTTACCATAAGTGTTACCGCTATCGGAAAAGTTGCCGAAGAAAAAATTACCTTCAGATCTGGTGCTAAGCCAGGAGATATCGTGTGTATAACAGGAGATCTAGGAGCTGCATATCTAGGCCTACAAATCCTAGAGAGAGAGAAGCAAGTATTTCTTTCAGGACCTGACGTAAAACCAGATCTAGAACAGCGAAATTATATTATAGAAAAACAACTCAAGCCCGAAGCTGCAAAGGACGCTGTCTTGCATTTCCATAAAGAAAATATCGTCCCGACCTCTATGATAGATATCTCGGATGGATTGGCTTCAGAAATATTTCATATTTGTAAGCATAGTAAGGTAGGTGCGTATATAGAAGAAGCAAAAGTACCCATCCACCCAGAAGCAGAAGAAATGGCGCTTAAGTTTAAGTTAGATCCTATCACATGCGCGCTGAATGGAGGAGAAGATTATGAATTGCTTTTCACGATAGATCCAGAGCATCTTGAGAAAATAAGATATATGCCAGGAGCATATATTATCGGAGAGATTACTCATAAGAAAGATGGGATAAAGTTGCATACCTCAGGCGGAAATATTCATGACATAAAAGCCCAAGGTTGGGTACATTTTGATCCCAACAGATAACCGTAGCGTTATTTGTGTCTGTGTCGCAATTGCATATTTGACATTAATCTGTTTACTAAGTAGGACATTTATTTTGGTATCAGATAAGAGAGTGGTCTTGAAATAGAATAAGGCCTATTGATCTCATTTGCTGTTAAGGTATTGTTAAACAAATTGAATCATACAAACTTCAGTAATATTCCTGCGTTCTAAGCTGTAATTTACAAACACACTGAAAAGTTTTGCAGCCGATGAAAAATTTATTGACTTTAATATTTGCGGGAATGATCGGAGGATTATTCACTTTTGGCTTGTTAAGCTTAGAAAAGCCTGAGGAACAGAACAAGTATAATCAGTCGCCATCTGCTGTATTAGCCTCCAGTAATAGTAGTACAAATTCAGCCTTACCTTTTGACTTTGTTGCAGCTTCAGATTTAGCAACTCCTGCAGTTGTGCATATATCTGCAATAGAAAGCAAGGAGTTAGCTCAGCAAAGAATTCAAGAAAGAAGAAAAGATTCCCGTAGGAATAATCCTTTCGAAATGTTCGGGATGGATGATTTTTTTGGAGGTGATATTTTCGGTAGAAATTTTTATGGTCCTAAGAGTGGGACAGCATCAGGGGTTATTATCTCAGAAGATGGATACATCGTAACTAATAATCATGTTGTAGGGTATGCTGATGAAATAAAAGTTGTAACCTCCGATAACAAAGAATATAAGGCAGTAAAAATAGGTACAGACCCAGCTACAGATCTTGCCGTTATAAAAATAGAAGCGACAGGACTAGAGCCATTACAATATGGTGATTCTGATAAAGTAAAGGTAGGAGAATGGGCTCTAGCCGTTGGCAACCCGTTTAGTTATCTGACTTCTACAGTAACGGCAGGAATAGTGAGTGCAAAAGGAAGAGATCTAGATCTCATAGAAGGAGCAAAATCTATAGAAGAATTTATACAAACAGATGCTGCGGTTAACCCTGGGAATAGTGGAGGAGCATTAGTAGATAGCGATGGACAACTAATAGGAATTAACACCGCTATAGCGACACCGACAGGAGTTTTTGCAGGGTATTCTTTTGCAATTCCATCTAATCTAGTAAAAGACATCGTCACAGATATCATAGAAAATGGAAATATAGAGAGAGCTAATTTAGGTATTGGTGGATATGATGTAGATGAGGAACTGACAAAAGAGTTCAGCTTAACAGTGGATAAAGGTTTCTATATTTCTGATGTGGAGAATGGCAGTGGTGCCCAGTTTGCAGGATTGCTACCTGGAGATGTTGTGATAAAAGCTAATGGAACTCCGGTGGATCATTATGAAGATTTATCAGAGGTATTAAAATTTTCTAAGGTAGGAGATCAGATAGAATTAGGAATTGTTAGAAATGGTAAGAAGAAGACTATTTCAGTAAAATTAAAGAAAAAATTATAACCTTATTATGTTTATAACGTTATACTAATAAGAAAAAGATACAATACATAATTTGTAGATATAGATAAAGTTGGTTTTTCGTTTTGTTTTGAGGCGTCTGCTCTTCCCAAGAGTAGGCGTTTTTTATTTCATTTATGATCTTATGTTTTGTAAGATTATTAAGCCTTTTTTGTTTATATTGAACATGTGGCTTCTTTCAGAGACATCATATCGGATCTTATATACCTGCTCTATCCTGAAATATGTTATGCATGTAATGATTTCCCCCCTGCAAAGCAACAAATTTTTTGTACAACCTGTCTGTACGAGCTTCCTTTTACAGATCACTTTATCAATCAAGAAAATGAATTATTATTCCATTTTGCTGGAAGACAGAAAGTAAGTTTTGGTGCTTCTCTGTTATATCTTAATAAGCAAGGTATGGTGCACAGACTTATGAATAATCTGAAATATAAAAAGCATCAGGAAATTGCAACAGTCCTAGGTAATTATTTTGGAAAGGCCTTGCAGAAAACTGATGACCTTAGTGAGATAGATTATATAATTCCTGTACCGATATATTATAAGAAATTAAGAAAGAGAGGTTTTAATCAAAGTGCGCTTTTTGCAAACGGGATTAGTGAAATTACAGGGACTACTGTTCTTCTGGATCAAATTATAAAAGTAAAAGCAACAAATTCTCAGACTGGCCTTAACAGAACACAGCGATTAGAAAATGTCCAAAGTACGATAGAAGTCAGAAATCCTGAATTATTGAGAGGTAAGCACGTATTACTAGTAGATGATATTATTACAACTGGAGCAACACTAGAGTCATGCATGATCAGCCTAGTAGAAAGTACGGAAGTAGAAATATCTCTAGGAACAATGGCGATTACGATTTAAAATATTACCAATACGAGATGAGGCTTGTAGAATTGTTACATGTAGAAATTCACCGCAGACTTATAAAAGAGTCGATTCCTAGAATAGAACAATGTCTAGAACTTCTTTCGGAAGATGACATATGGTATAGAGAAAATGAGGAGATGAACAGCGTGGGAAACTTAGTGCTTCATCTATGTGGAAATGTGAGACAATATTTTATTTCTAGCATAGGAGGAATGGAGGATCAAAGAAAAAGGAAGGATGAATTCTTATTATCATCTAGGGTAAATAAGAAATATCTATTAGAGGATCTTTCTCGATTAGCAATAGAGATTAAGGATGCTCTCCCAGCTGTTACAGAAGAAGAATTATTAAGAGAAAGAAAAGTACAAGGATTTTCTGAAACAGGAATGAGTATCGTAGTACACATTATAGAACATTTCTCCTATCATACGGGACAGATTGCATACTATACTAAACAGGTGACCGGCGAAGATTTGAAATTTTATGGTGATCTAGATTTAGATGTTACAGGTGATTAGTTTTACTTTTCTAATCTCTTCTATAAAGGGATTTTCCGATAGAAAACACCTTGCATCGTTTTCTTTTGTGATCTTGTTTAGAGATAAAATATTCTTACTAAGAAACGAGTGTGCCTACGGCAACTCCCTTGACAACTTTTGCAAGGTTGCCGTCGCCATTTATATTGAATACGACGATAGGAATACTATTCTCAGAACATAAGGTAAAGGCTGTCATATCCATGATTTTTAGACCTTGTTTAATAACTTTTTCGAACGATATCGTATCGTATTTCACAGCGTCTTTATTTTTTTCTGGATCTGCGTTATAAATTCCATCTACTCTGGTACCTTTTAGTATAGCATCGGCTTTTATTTCGCTAGCTCTAAGTGCGGCAGCTGAGTCTGTAGTGAAATAGGGGCTACCGGTACCTCCAGAAAATATCACAACTCTCTTTTTTTCCAGATGTCTGATAGCACGTCGTCGGATATAAGGTTCAGCAATTTCTTTCATCTCCAGTGCAGAAACTAATCTAGTATAGATGCCTTGATTTTCGAGAGCACTTTGGAGAGCGAGACCATTGATACAGGTAGCTAGCATACCCATATAATCACCCTGCACTCTTTCTATAGCGCTTGCTTCTGCTTGTAACCCTCTGAAGATATTACCGCCACCTATGACGATAGCAATTTCTACCCTCATTTCTACCAGTTCCTTGATTTCTTTGGCATAGTGTTCTAGTTTAGCAGGATCTATTCCGAACCCTGAATCACCCATAAGAGATTCTCCGCTTAACTTTAGTAGTATTCTGTTATATTTCAAAATATCAAAGATTTGTAAAGACATAAAAAAAGCGACTCAAAAATGAGTCGCTTAATAAAAATAATTTATCCTAACTTAACGTGCTTAAAGTCCACAACAGACAATTCAGGATCTACACTTTTCAGGTAGTCAGCAACACTTTGTTTGCCATCCTTTACGAATGTCTGGTTAAGTAAAGTATTCTCCTTGAAGAATTTATTTAGTTTTCCTTGTGCTATTCTTTCTAGTAACTCTTCTGGTTTTCCTTCTTTTCTAGCAACTTCTTTTCCTATCTCTATTTCTTTCTCTACTATAGCAGAATCTATACCGTCCTTATCTACAGCCATAGGTTTCATGGCAGCTACTTGCATAGCTACATCTTTACCAGGATTGATAAAACTGTCAGAAGCTTTATTAAGCGCTACTATTACACCAGCTTTGTTTCCCATATGGATATAGTTCGTTACCATAGGAGATTCTAGTCTTTCGTAATCCGTTAATTCTAGTTTCTCACCGATAACTCCTATCTGTTCTGTTATCTTCTCACCTAGAGTTGTTCCTGCAAATGCTGCTGCAAGAAGATCCTCTTTAGTAGCAGGAAAGACATCTAATGCAAGATCAGCGATCTCATTAGTCATAGCTACGAAATCTTCATTCTTAGAAACAAAATCTGTCTCACAAGAAAGCTTTATAACAATTCCTTTGCTATTATCGGATGATACCTTAGCGATAACAACACCTTCGTTAGCTACTCTATCTGCTCTTTTCTCAGATAATTTCTGACCTTTTTTTCTTAAGAATTCGATTGCTTTTTCGAAATCACCTCCATTTTCTGAAAGTGCGTTTTTACAATCTAGCATTCCAGCTCCAGTCTGATCTCTTAGTTTTTTGACGTCGCTAGCTGATATTTTTACGCTCATTCTATTATTAAATTATAATGTTTTAAAAAGATATTGTTCCTGTACTAAGCTTTAGCTTTAGCTTTTGCCGCAGCAGGTGCTGGAGCATCGTCTTTAGCCTTTCTTCTTTCCTCTAATCCTTCTTTGATACATGAGGTAAGATACTTCGTTATAACATCTATAGATTTTGCTGCGTCATCGTTAGATGGAATAGGAAAATCTACTAGGTTAGGGTTAGAATTAGTATCTACCATACCGAAAGTTCTAAGACCTAGTTTTCTAGCTTCTGCTATAGCAATATGCTCGTGATGTATATCTACTATAAATATTGCAGCAGGAAGTCTATTAAGATTAGCGATACCTCCTAGTACTTTCTCTAGCTTATTTCTTTCTCTAGTCAACATCAATCTCTCTTTCTTCGTGATGCTCGTTACAGAAACGTCAGCTAGTACTTTATCGATGTTGTTCATCTTCTTCACAGATTTTCTGATCGTAGAGAAGTTTGTCATCATTCCTCCTAACCATCTTTCTGTGATAAAAGGCATATTCACTTCTCTAGCAGCCTTAGCAACCTGTTCTTTTGCTTGCTTTTTAGTAGCAACGAACATTACTTTACGACCAGATTTTGCTATGGCTTTCATAGCAGCGCCTGCCTCTTCTAAGCATTCTATAGTCCTATTAAGATCTATGATATGGATACCCTTTCTCTCCATAAAGATATATGGGCTCATTTTAGGGTTCCACTTTCTTTTCATGTGTCCGAAATGCACTCCTGCATCTAGCAACTCATTATATTTTGGTGTATTCATAATTTACTTTACTTGATAATAAATGATAGAAAAATATTAACGTTTAGAGAATTGGAAGCTCTTTCTTGCCTTTGGCTTACCGAATTTCTTACGTTCTACAACTCTAGCATCTCTTACTAGATATTTTTTATCTTTTAATGGCTTTCTGTAGTCTTCATCTATTTTACATAGCGCTCTTGCTATGGCCATTCTGATAGCTTCCGCTTGACCTTTAAAACCACCACCATTTACATTGATCTTGAGATCATAAGTCCCTTCAACGTTTACAGTTTTGAATGGATCTTCTAACTTGAACTGTACATCCGTTTGTGGGAAATAGTCTTTGTAATCTTTACCATTGACAGTAAATTTACCGCTGCCTTGTGATAGATAAACTCTAGCAACTGCAGCTTTTCTTCTACCTATTGTATTTATTATTGATTCCATATTTCTTAGATTGATTCAGGTTTCTGAGCGGCATGAGGATGCTCAGCACCAGCGTAAACAAATAATTTGTGAAAAACGGCTCTTCCTAGCTTATTCTTAGGAAGCATTCCTTTTACAGCATTTTCTACCACCTTGGTAGGCTTTTTAGCTTTTAGCTCTGCTGCAGTAGTTTTCTTCTGACCACCTGGATAGCCAGAATATCGTACGTATTGTTTTTGCGCCCATTTTTCTCCTGTAAATCTTACCTTATCGGCATTGATTACGATAACATAATCTCCAGTATCTGCGTGAGGCGTAAAGCTAGGCTTATTTTTTCCTCTTAAGATATCAGCTATCTTTGTACACATTCTACCTACGATCTCGCCTTCAGCGTCGATAAGGATCCATTTCCTCTCTACGGTGTTTTTGTTGGCAGACTTAGTTTTATAACTTAATGTATCCACTTTATTTAATATTTATCTATTATTAATACCTTAAAACCTTAAGGGCTGCAAAAGTATGTGTCTTTTTATTACCAAACAAGCCTTTAGGCAAAAAAAAATCAGAAAGTATTTTGTAACTCCCTGATTTTCAGTAAAATTTTCGCCCACTTTTTTAGTTAGCTCCTTGATTACAGAGAATTTTGACATATTTGTCAGCCTCTTCATACCCTAGTTTTGCTGCTTTCTTTATGTCGGAACATGCATATTCATTTTTATTGAGCTTGATAAAGGCGTTAGCCCTATTGTAGTATGCTTCTGGAAATCCAGATTTCAGATCGATAGCACTCGTGAAATCATCAGCTGCGGCTTCGAAATTACTGAGCTGTAGATTCGCAATACCACGGTTAAGATAATTTTCTTCATTGTCATTTTCTATCTGAATAAGTCTGGTGTAATCTACTTTAGCAGTTTCATAGTCCTCTAAGTGAAGGCTACAGATGGCTTTGTTAGCTGCCGCTGCTTTGTAATCACCCTTTAGCTGCAGGGCTTTATCGAAGTAATCTCCTGCTGTTCCGTAATCATCAGACTTAAGGAGGCAGTAACCTATGTAGTAATTCGCTTCAGCAGAATTTTTTTCCTTAAGATACAGCTTAAAGTCTGCGATTGCTTCATCATAAGACTCATCTCTAAGAAGTGCCTTTCCACGAGATAGTATTAGTTTTTCTTTCTCTGGCTTCAGTTCTAATGCTGCTGTATAATCTTCTGCCGCTTCTTCATATAATTCTAGCTTATCATAGCATATGGCTCTATTATAAATTGCTGAATACTGATCAGGCTTTATGGCTAGGGATGAGGTGAAATCTTCTGCTGCCTTAGTATATTTCTTAAGTTTCATATTGACTGTACCTCGTTGTAGGTAGGCGCTCTGATAGTTCTTATCTAGCTTTAGAGCAGAAGAGAAATTCCTGATTGCGCTGTTATAGTCTTCATTTTGTTTCTGTGCATAAGCGAGGTAATAATAAGCTTTAGCATAATCTGGTTTCAGATCAGTAGCTTTTTGGAAGTCTTTTATGGCAGCATCATAATTTTTGACTTGTAAGTAAGTGTTGCCTCTATTGTAGTAAGCTTTTACATAGCTTGGTTCTTCAGTTATAGCCTTACTATATAGTTTTGCAGCTACGTTATATCTTTTAGCATTATATGCTTCTATGGCCTTGTTAAATAACGATAAGGCTTCGGTATTTTGTCCTAGGACAGAGAACTGGGCAAAGCAAAAGCTTGCGCAAATTATTATTTTGTACATATTGATTGTTATGGTTTAAAAGGGGTGTTGCCGCGTGATGTTTTATAAACGCAAAAATATCCGTTTTTGTTATACTATCGGGGATATTATCAGTTTAATTTTACTTTATCTTATACATAGGAATTACTACAAAAGCGAGTTATTTTGAGTATCTTTGCAGCCTGTTAGATAAAGTACAAATCAAGTAGATTTATGAGTAAAATGCAAGGTAGCTACGATGCTAGTAATATTCAGGCTTTAGAGGGCCTAGAAGCCGTTAGGAAAAGACCTGGGATGTATATCGGTAGTACGGATACTAAGGGGCTTCATCATTTGGTTTGGGAAGTAGTGGATAACTCCATAGATGAGCATCTTGCAGGGCATTGTAATAAGATAGATCTCTTTATACAAGAAGGTAACTCTGTAAAGGTTGTCGATAATGGTAGGGGTATACCCGTGGGTATGCATAAGAAGCTACAAAAATCTGCACTAGAGGTTGTAATGACGGTACTGCATGCTGGAGGAAAATTTGATAAAGACACTTACAAGGTATCAGGTGGACTTCATGGTGTAGGTGTATCATGTGTCAATGCACTTTCTTCACTGATGATTGCAGAGGTGCACAGAGAAGGGAAAGTTTATAAACAAGAATATAAACAAGGTAAGCCACAGGCTCCAGTGGAGGAGATAGGAGTATCAGAGAAAAATGGTACGATAATCACCTTTTCTCCTGATCCAGAAATATTTGCAGTTATAGAATTTAAGTACGAGACACTGGCTAATAGACTTAGAGAATTAGCTTATCTGAATAGTGGACTCATACTTACCTTGACAGATGAGAGAAGTAAGGACGAGGAGGGTAAATTTAGATATGAGAAATTTTATTCAGAAGGAGGTCTTAAAGAATTTGTCAAATATATAGATCAGTCTAGAACACCTCTGATCGATCCGCCTATACACGTTATAGGAAAAGAGGAGAATGTAGAAATAGAAGTAGCGATGCAATACAATACTAGCTACTCAGAAAATATTTTTTCATTTGTCAATAATATAAATACAAGGGAAGGCGGTACGCACGTTGGTGGATTTAGGAGAGCCGTGAATAGAGTTTTTACTCAGTATGGACAAGATAATGGGTTTTTTAATAAGCTTAAGTTTAAGATCTCAGGGGAAGATTTCAGAGAAGGACTCACAGCAGTTGTATCTGCTAAGGTGCCAGAACCACAATTTAAGGGACAGACGAAAGGAGAGCTCGGTAACTCTGAAGTTACAGGAATTGTGTCGAGAGCAGTGGGAGATGCCCTGAAGCAATATCTAGAAGAAAATCCTGAACAGGCTAGGAAAATTATAAGTAAAGTTATACTCGCTGCAACAGCTAGACATGCTGCGCGTAAGGCAAGAGAGATGGTGCAGCGTAAGAACGTTCTTACGGGAAGTGGACTACCAGGAAAACTAAGTGATTGTAGTTCTAAGAATCCAGGGGAGTCGGAAATATTTCTTGTAGAGGGAGACTCTGCCGGTGGAACTGCTAAGCAAGGTAGAGACCGTTTTTTTCAAGCTATTCTGCCATTGAGGGGTAAGATCCTGAATGTAGAAAAAGCGATGGAACATAAGATCTATGAAAACGAAGAGATCAAAAATATGTTTACTGCTCTAGGGGTAAGTATAGAAGAAAAAGAAGGGGAGCGTGTGCTCAACATAGAAAAGCTTAGATATCACAAGATCGTCATTATGTGTGATGCCGATATAGATGGTAGTCACATTGTAACACTTATTCTAACCTTCTTCTTCCGTTATATGAAACCACTCATAGAAGCTGGTCATATCTACATTGCTGCACCGCCATTGTATCAGGTTAAGAAGGGAAAACAATTTAGATATTGTTGGAATGAGGAAGAGCGTCAGGAAGCTATTGATTTTTATTCTAAGGGTAAAGAAGATGCAAATATCAAGACGCAAAGATATAAGGGTCTTGGAGAGATGAATGCTGACCAGTTATGGGAAACAACGATGGATCCTGAGACGAGAACGATGAGGCAGGTGGTGATAGAAGATGCATTACAAACAGATCAGGTATTCTCTATGCTGATGGGTGATGAAGTGCCTCCTCGAAGAGCCTTCATAGAAGCGAATGCAAAATATGCTAAGATAGATGTGTAGTATAAGAAGGTTGATTCTAAAATAATATATTTTTATAAGAGGAGATGTCTAGACATCTCCTCTTGTCTTTTATGTCTATGGAAGAGGCATTTAATGGATCATAACCCATTAGGGTGATGATGAAAATGTGGTGCATGTGAAAAATGGAAACGCGTGTATGCGTGGACTTTAATGGTCTCAATAGTTATACCAATTCTAGTTTAGAATGACGGTAATTATTTATTTTGTTCTTCATGTTCCTTCGTTAAAAAGCCTCGCCGAACCTATGGGTTCGCCTACGTTTTTTGCCTTGATCCATTTTGAACAATTCTAAATCCTTTTCCGTCATCTAAAAATAGAAATGGTATTAGTTAACTCTATAGACTTTAGTCCACAACTTTAGTTTCTATAAATTGTCTAAATTGGTATAAATTGAGAAATGGGAGAATGACTCAGTATAAAGAAGTCATACATAACTATATTTCATAAAAAATTATATACAAGCGGGAGGCCCGTCACAATAGCGGGTGCCTGTCCGAGGAACTAAGGTACTTAGGCAGACGGACGGGAGCCTGCTTGCGTGTCTAGCATTTATTGTGACTAGCGTTTTTTGGTTCCGTTTTTTGGCAATTACAAAAAATGAACAGTGCCATGAGCAAGATGTATTACTGGATTATATCTTCCATAACTATGTGCAATAACTTAACTTTACTTAATTTGGAAAACAACTGATTGGTGACTGTAAGATAGATCTTGTTCCATCATAAATGAGTCATTTTCATAGGTAGTATTCCTTCATTTTTCAGTCAAAAAAAACGAAGCAAAATTCTTGTCGCTTCAATTGCTAGGCGGCCCTTGCTGGCATCCCACGTCCCACTGAATCGACGAGCTATACTTTATTTAATACTTACTGGAATTAATTATTTCCAAAGTGAATTGTTTGTATCTAAAAACAATAAAAAAGCTGGAGGTTTATCACAATAGTGGGTGCCTGTCCGACGTACTAAGGTACTTAGGCAGGCGGACGGGTGCCAGCCTGCGTGTCTTGCATTTATTGTTTATTGTTACTAGATTTTTTGGTTCGTTTTTTATCAATGAAAAAATGAACACTCACTAGTTCAAGTAATACTTCCAGTAATATTCCCCCTATTAAAGCGCACGTACTTATCCTTTATAGGTTTTAGAATACAGATGTTTGTTTGCAATTACTAGGATCTACTTTCATCACATTAGATTTATTTTTCATACTTAGTATTCCTTCATTTTTCAGACAAAAAAAACGAAGCAAAATTCTTGTCGCTTTAATGGCTAAGCTATGAATGCTGGCATCCCTCGCCCCGCTGAATCGACAAGCTATACTTCTATTATTTACGCACCTGAACTAATATCGTGCTTATGCGATAGATCTTTGAATAAATACTAAAATATAAGCTTAGCCAAATTACTAAGATATTGCGAGGAGCATAATCCAAAAGATTAAGGTTTGGATGATGATATGATTTTGGAATGAATGAATTTGATTCATGAGTGATATAGACCTATGCACTTTGAGTGCATAGTATTTTAGTTACTGATAAGTGTACGATGTTGTATGTGGCTTCATGAGATATAATTCGATGGGTCATGACCCATTGAAGAGGTCATGGAATGTGTCAGAATTTATGATACAAATTATTTTATAAAACAAATCGAACAATTTTTGATACCCTGAGGTAGGTAAGGTGTAGATTATAAGTTCCATTAACTATATATAGTAGTTAACAAAAACATATTATTGATTTTGAGATATTTAATTGTAGAATATGTAATTTAATGAAGCGAATGATGTAGCAAGTGTAATAAATGTGCTATATTTATAATGCTTGTTTTGATAATATAGCTGCAATCATATAGAATAATAAAATTTATTTTTAACCATATAAAATCCATTAGAGATGAAAATTTTTACGAATTTCTTTTTTCTTTTTTCTTTTTTCTAAGCCATAGTTCTGTGCTGTCAGCTCAGTGTGAATTAACCGTTTCCGGCATGCCCGATTATCAGTGCGACGATAATGGCACTGCTGATCCGAGTGATGATGAATATACAGCCTACTTACCTGTCTTTAGAGAAGGGGCCGATTATGCTTGGGTAGATACAGTTGGTCCTTTTGATAATTCAGCGGGAGATCAAACTATTACACTTATAGACCCTGGTGACGCCAGCTGCACAGCGACCTATACTCTTGTCGCACCTGCTAATTGCAATTCCTTTGTTTGTCCTGATTACGAAATATGTGCACAATTATTGTCAGAAGATGGATGTAGTGCAACTTTCCATGTTACCATTGATGTAGATTCTGATATCGATTTTGCTATGAGTGGTTTTAATGTTAGTTTATTCCTGACTAACAGCAATGGGACTATTGTTTCTTCCGGATTCATAGATACAGATGGACCCATTAGCGGCGGCGGGGCCTCACTAGCCCAATCACAAACAAGTGTATCCTTAAATGGTGGTTTTGGTATATCTTCACTTGATTTAGATGGTATCTTGCCAAGTATATTTATTAACGTGACTTCTCCAGTAGGTGAGTGTGTTTCTGTAGGAATTGGTACGGGGGGAGGACTATTTTTTGATGGAATGCCTTGTGTTATTGATCAATCTTGTGCTGCAAGTCCTGATTTTTGCCCAGATGGGCAACTGATAAAAGGACAAATTACAACCATGTCGAATGCCGTTGGTCCTTGTCCCAATACCCAAGGCTTAGGAATAGAAAGAGCTAATTTAATTATATCTAACGATAATGGATCTTGTACATCTGTTACTAGTGATAGTGGAAGGTATAACTGTCCATTATGTGAAGATGTTAGTTACGAAGTATGTGTTACGAATACTTGTGATGAGCCTTGCGGTTTAGAAAATGCTGATCTAATAGTTATGCAGCAAATAATTCTAAATGGTAACATAACTGCAGTACATGAATTTATGGGAGATCTGAATGGAGATGGTGTATTTTCTACACTTGATAGGCACGTAGCAAACAAGAAATTACAAGGTCAAGATGTAAGTAATATAATAAGATCATGGTGCAGGTTTGTGCCATTAGATGATTACACTGCTGCAATTAGCGGATCGATGAACACAATAGATATAGATGAATGTTATACAACAACTAATCCTAATCAGGATGTTGATTTTTTCAGATTTGCACTAGGAGATTTTAATGGATCTTGTGATGATTGTACGCATAATGATGGTACAGGACCATTTCCGATAATCGTAGAGCAAGGAAGTGATTTTGCTCAGTTTCATGTAGATCAGGATAAAGATCTAGAGTCGTTCGTATTCGATATATCGTTAGATAGAAATACTATAATTTCTTCGGTAGAAAGTGAAATAGAAGGGCTTGATTATGCTGTAAATGATGATATACTTAAAATCTATTGGTTTCCAGATGAAGCGAGTAAATTAACAATTCAGAAAGGGGAAGAACTTTTTAGAATTAATGGAAGTGGTATAAGCAATGGAATCACGGTTGATAACAATCAGTCGTTTCTGTTAGATAGTGAATTTGTTATGTATCAAATAAGTAATGTAGAATACAGAGATATTACATCTTCTAATAAAAAGACACTCAGCATAGCTAACCATAATATAATAGTTTTAGACTATAGATCCGAGGAAGCAATTGTATCACTTTACAATTTAAATGGTGTATTACTTAATCAAAGAAATATCTACCTAGAACAAAATAATTCTATAGATTTTGACAACAGCATAGTAAAAAATGGTATATATATTGTGCATATAAAAACATCTCATGAGGAGGTCGCTTCTAAGATTATTGTAATGCATCCGTAATGAGTAGGAAGCTAGATATGTGTAAAAGATATATTATCATATTGCTTCTATTTTGTTGTGCTTGGGAACCTTCCCTAGCACAACAATCTTATGTACTTGCAAGACAAAAGAATAACGATCATGATGATGATCAGTATGCAATTATGAGTTTTGATGTATTGACAGGAGATCGAGAAATCCTATTCGAGTTGATAGCTTCGCGATTTGCACATCCTAATGAGACAGGCTGGACTAGAATTATATATAGCTTTGAGTTCAGTAAAAACATGCAACAAGTCTATTTTCTGGAAAGAGAAGGAGACCTTTATCTCTATGACATAGCCAGTGATAATATGACATACATTAAAGATTTAGCACCAGCTAACATGCCTTTTGATGTCCATTTCTATAGGCTGACATTGCAGATAGATCGAGTGAATGACAGTTTGTTATTAGTGTCAGGAAATACTTACGGCTTGTATAATGAAAACACACAACTTTTCACAGAAACTCGTTTGATACCTGATTTCTCATCTGCATCTATTCCAAGAGAAATGGAAATTACAGCAAGAAGAACTGCCAGACATAAAGATGGTTTCGTTTACAATGGAGGATGTGTATGCTTAAATGAAGTAAATGTAGAGGATCCAAGCCAGAACATCGTTCTATTTGATTACGATGTGACACCAGATATTAGTGTGGCTTTAGAAAATATTGTCTCGTACCAATATGATTGCGACAGTACACAATTGTACTTTGTAGATGTGGCTGATTCTCTCAGGATATGGAGAATAGATGAAGAGGATGGGGAGTTAAGTCTCTATGATGCCTATTGTAATTTCTCCGGTAAGCATCCCTATCAGCTATCAGATGTCCAGCATTACAACGCTACTCCCTGGGAAGATTGTCAGCGGATCATCGATCTAGATGAAGATGATAGTAGTGGTGCGTATGGAGTTGATTTCATGGGAGACAGCTTATGTATACATACCGATCTGCCTATCGTAGACTCCGATGTCTATCTGCAAAATGAGCAAGCGCTGGATAGCATAGTGGTGTATATAGAGCAAGCGCAAACGGGACAGCAGTTACAGCTTGCCATGGGTAATTATGATCTGCAAGTCTATTCTGACAGTAGGGTAAGTATTGTAAGTAATACTACAACTAGTCTTGCAGAAATAGAACAAGCACTTGTATCTGCAAGGTACATCGATACAGCCCCATATAGAGCAGGAGATGTGGAAATTATCTTCGAGTTATGGTATCGTGGAGTGCGAGGAACAGCAGCCATCAGCTACCTACATATTCCAGAAATGCCCTACGCTGGTGCAGATGTTTTTCTAGCATTCTGCGTAGAGGGATTAGTGGTTAACCTGGAAGATATGTTAGAAGATAATGTAAGTCCAGGTAATTTCTACATTAAAAATACAGCGCAACTATTCGACAATGCCTTAGATCTAGCCGATCCGCAATCTTATACACTGATCTATGTAAGTGGAAGTGCGTATTGCACTGATACAGCTTGCGTAACAATAGACGTTCTTCCTTTGCCTTCTCTGATAACGATACAAGATACTGTATTATGTGAGGGTGATAGTGTTCTTATAGACTTGCAAGCATTAGAAGGTGATATAATATGGAGTGATAATAATATAGAGAAATCAAGAATTATAGAGGAAGCTGGTAATTATGCCTACGAGCATATAGATGATGCTGGATGTGTAGCGCGAGAAGAATTTGTGGTAAGTTATATGGCTACTGAGATCGTGGAGGATATTTCTTACGTGGAGATTTGCGTGGGAGAGACTTATCCTTATAATGGATTAGAATATGCAGAAGATATTCTACTTTTAGATACCTTACTGTCTGTGGACGGATGCGATTCTATTATAAGAGGATTGTCACTTAAGGTGCTAGAGGAGATAGATGTTGTCATAGAAGGTTCCACACAAGTATGCGAAGGAGAAAATGTTAGTCTACAAATTGTATCCCCCTTTGCAGAAGCATATCTGGACGATAATATCGTAGGAGAAAGTATAGCTATAGATGCCTCTGGAAGCTATGTGTTAGAAGTAATAGATGATCAGGGCTGTATCCTAGAGATTGTTATAGAGATAACAAACTATCCCACATCGATTATAGACATTGTAGATATTGAAAACTTAGCATATGCAGAGCCTATAGATGTCGATGTCAGTTATGTAGGAGATATTATAAGCTACAGTTGGCTGCCTACACAAGGCTTGTCTTGTTATGATTGTCCTTATCCGATGTTGACAGAAGCTGGTGTAGAACAGTATACCGTGCTTATTCAGGATATCTATGGCTGTACCTATGAAGAACGACTGAGCATAAGTTATCAATCAGGATCGTATTACTTGCCGAATATCATATCGACAACTAGCGATGATATTGTGAACAGTTCTTTTCACCTCATGAGTAATAAAGACATAAGGTATGATCTTATTATTTATGATAGATGGGGCAATGCACTATATACTGCTGAGCGATTATCATCGAATGAATTTTCTTCGGGATGGATTCCTGACCAGAATGTCCAACCCGGTGTCTATGTATATATCGTAAAGCTACAGGATGATACAGAAGAACTACTTACTGGAAATATTACAGTCATCCGATAAATGAACTTTCAAACATGACGGAATGAGGGAAGTCTATTACGTGATATTTGTAGTTGTGCATCAAGTAGAATGGCTAGGCAATTGTGCGGATGCCGCGCAAGGAACATGGAAGAGAGGCCTTTTCTGGATAGCTGCTGCGGGTAAGCGAAAAAGGACTAGTCCGATAGGACCGAGCTGACCAGCGAGTCTGTAATAATCCGACCCCTTTGTGTGGCATGTGCGGTGAGGCTGAAAGGGGTTGCGCCCAAATTATAAGAAAAGTAAAACATAATACGAAGAAGCTTGTTGGATTAGTAGTTAAAGGGGGTGAAATTATTGCATATCTTATTGTAAATCATTACCTTTGCGGCGTTTTAAGGAAAAATTCTAAATAAAATAATAAATGATTACAGCACAAGAAACAGCCCAGTACAAAGTTAAAGACATCAACCTCGCAGACTGGGGAAGAAAAGAAATGGAACTTGCCGAAGCAGAAATGCCAGGACTTATGTCTCTGAGAGAAGAGTTCGGAGCTACTAAGCCTCTTGCCGGTGCGAGAATAGCAGGTTGTCTACACATGACAATCCAGACAGCAGTATTGATAGAAACACTTAAGGAACTAGGTGCTGAAGTTAGCTGGTCTTCTTGTAATATATTTTCTACTCAGGATCATGCAGCAGCAGCAATAGCAGCAGCAGGGATTCCAGTATATGCGTGGAAGGGTATGAATGAGGAAGAATTTGACTGGTGCATAGAGCAGACGCTTCATGCATTTCCAGACGGGAAGCCGCTGAATATGATTCTAGATGATGGGGGTGATCTTACAAACATGGTGCTGGATAGATATCCTCAGTTAGTAGGTGATATCAGAGGTATTAGTGAGGAAACAACGACAGGAGTACACAGATTATACGAAAGAGAAATAAAAGGCACACTTGCACTTCCTGCCATAAATATTAATGATTCGGTAACGAAGTCTAAGTTTGATAACAAGTACGGATGTAAAGAATCTTGCGTAGATGCGATAAGAAGAGCTACGGATATCATGATGGCTGGTAAAGTGGCTGTTGTCGCTGGTTACGGAGATGTAGGTAAAGGTTCTGCAGCATCACTTGCAGGTGCAGGTTGTAGAGTAATCGTAACAGAAATAGATCCTATATGTGCGCTACAAGCAGCGATGGATGGATTTGCTGTAAAGAAAATGGAAAATGCGCTGAAAGATGCTAGTATCGTTGTTACAGCTACTGGAAATAAAGATGTTATCAACGCGAAGTATTTCAAATTGATGAAGGATAAGACCATCGTTTGTAATATAGGACACTTCGATAATGAGATCGATGTAGCTTGGTTAAACGATAACCACGGAGATACAAAGGTGGAAATCAAGCCTCAGGTAGATAAGTATACTATAGATGGTAAAGATATCTTATTGCTTGCTGAAGGAAGATTAGTAAACCTAGGTTGTGCTACAGGTCACCCATCATTTGTAATGTCTAATTCGTTTACTAATCAGGTGCTAGCGCAACTGGAGTTATGGCAAAACACAGACAAATATGAGAACAAAGTATATATGCTTCCTAAGCATCTAGACGAAAAAGTTGCTAAATTACATTTAGAAAAAATAGGGGTTGAGTTAGAAGAGTTATCTCAAGACCAAGCAGATTATATCAATGTGAAGAAAGAAGGGCCATACAAGCCAGAATATTACAGATATTAATCTAAAAGGTAACAACACATACAATTCCACAATAAGTGAGGCGGTTAAGAAATTAATCGCCTTTTTTTGTCCAATTTTGAGAAAAAGCCAACTAAATGTATGATTTGCTGTTTATTTTTTGCTTCGACGCAGCATATTGGTCTTACAAGGCATAAGACATAATAAGACAATATTATAAATATGAAACTCACTATACATACGTCGATTTTTTTCCTCATAAGCATCATCTTACTATTGAGTGCATGTGATAGAGAGGAAATAGATATAGAAGAAGAAGAAATTGTTACGATAGACCTGCCTGGAGATATGGTAAGAACTGGAGTTGACGGATACATCTCTACGGTAGATGGAGTAGCTATAGCAGATGCAGAAGTTAAGTTAGGTAACACAGTCGTTCATACAGATGAGAATGGTACATTCAGGATTAAGGATATAGAGCTGCTTAGTTCGGGCTCACTTATTACAGTTCAGAAAAACGGATATTATGTCAATGCTAAAAATATAAAAGCAAAAGAACAGATAGGAGCTAATGTAAAAATGAGATTATCATCAAGGGTGAGGTCCACAAGTTTCCAGACAAGTGTAGGAGTGGATTATACTGGGCCGCAAGGAGAAAGACTTAAGGTACCAGCTGGAGCTATTGTAGATCTGGACGGTAATTCTTATTCAGGTCAGGTAGACTTATATGTCAATTGGATAGATCCCACTGCAGTAAATGGGGCTTCGGTGGTTCCTGGAGATTTAAGAGGACTGGATGTAGATAATAAGTTTGTTCAGTTAGCCACCATGGGTTTGTTAGCTATAGAATTAGAAACGCCTAATGGAGAAAAACTAGAGCTAGATCCAAATTTTAATGCTGAGATAGAAATACCTATTCCTGCATCTTTGTTAGCCACGGCAGATACATCTATTCCTTTATCTTATTTTGATGAGACGGTAGGATACTGGATAGAGAATGGCAACGCTGTACTGAGCGGATCTAATTATAAGGGCAGTATTGACCGTTTTGATTTTTGGAATTGTAGCCTTGCATTTTCCACTGTTGCCTTATCTGGTAATGTGAATAGTGTCTTAGGAATTCCTTATTCAGCTGTTCAGGTCAATGTAAAAAGCGAGGGTAAACTAGTAGGCTATGGCTGGACAAATGAAGATGGAAGTTTTAATGTACAGGTGCCGGCAGGAGAGAATCTACAATTAGAGGTTTATAGTAATTGTGTAGATGAAATATATAGTCAAAGTATATCCGCACTTTCTGGAGATAAAGTATTAGATCTAATCACCATAGGTCAAGGATCTAATTTACAATTAATATCGGGTATTGTTCTTGGTTGTGATAACACTCCCATTACAGATGGATATGTTATTATGCAAATAGATGGTGCAAGTGAAATTGCCTATTTAACAGAGCAAGGAGAGTTTTTCAAACTGATTAATATTTGTGAAGCTCAGGTAATTTTCTTTACTGCTTTTGATAGTAATAATCTAGAAATAAGTTCTGGGCCTAGTTTTATAATAGATCCTAGTGTACCATCAGAAGTATGGCCACAGATATTATTTTATCTCTGTGCAGATAACCAGAATGCAGAAAATTTATTGTCCTTGTATGTCAATGATGAGAATGAAGAAGCGTTTATCTCTGACATTTCTATACAAATAGATGAGGTGTTAGATGTGGTAGTTATCGAATCAGGTGATCCAATAGATATGAACTATATATACCTGGAGATTGATCTTGTAGAATTAGAAACTGAGACTTTTACTTTAGCTCGTACTTTTTCTCTGAATTATTTATTGTCCAGTGAAGAGCTGATTAATTATGAATGTAATCCATGTGGGAAAATACTAGTTCATATAAACTATGATGAGGTAGAAAATTTTGCATCAGGATTCTTTTTTGCTGAAATGCTAGATCCTGGAAGTGGAAATATTAATTCGCTCAATGGTCATTTTTCTGGACACACGGAATAAAATAAATGATATTAATGAATTAATGACTGTAGAGGTAATTATAGAAGGTTGTATAAATAAAGATCGAGTATGCCAGAAGCAGCTCGTTCAGAAATATTCTTCGCTGCTTATGACCGTATGCAGAAGGTATGCGCCTAATACGTATGGTCCAGCTGATCTATTGCAAGATTCTTTTATAAAGATATTCGGGGCAATGGAAACCTACGATTCAGATAAGGGAAGTCTAGAGACTTGGATGAGAAGAATAGTCATCAATACTGCTCTAAAAAAACTGAAAAGAAAATATATCAAAAACGAGATTTATAGTTTTGATAATGTAAAACCAGTTTATACAGAACCTAAGGTCTATGAGAAATTTCATGAGGAAGAGATTATGGAGCTAATAGAAAACTTGCCGGAAGGCTATAGACAGGTGTTTAACTTATATGTTATAGAGGGCTACTCTCATAAGGAGATCGGCGCACTATTACACATAGAAGAATCTAGTTCTAGGTCTAACTTATCTAGAGCAAGAATTATTCTAAGAAAAAAAATTATGCAAGAAAAAAAACAAGAGATATGGGCCAAGATCATATAGAAAAAATGATTCGAGAAAAACTCGAATTCCATAGGACTCCTACGGATGCGGATAAGATATGGGCAGGAATAGAAAAAAAGCGGGAATCAGCTGATCTGCCAGAAGCGCGTAAAAATAAGCGTAAGTTATTATTTGCCTTTCTATTATTTATATGTGCTACAGGTATTGGTACACTTGTAATTCTTCTTAAGGATGATAAGGCGGATAAGCTAGTAGAATCTACAGAAATAAATACTTCTATAGCTAAGCATTCTTCTGAAATTCGTGAAAGTGGAACGCAAGAACAGCAATCCAATAAAGTCACTCCTTCTACAAAAAAAATAACTAGTAAAATATTGCAAGATGATAAAAAAATGGAGACTCATAGAGTAAAGCCTGAAAGCCTTGTTGTAAGCAAAGCGATAGGGACTGATGATATTGTAAATACGCCATATAGACAAAATAACATTACAAGCCAAGGTGATCATAATGATGGAAGAAATAACACAACAAATAAATGGAATGGAAATGGATCTTATATAAAAACCGGAGAATATAGCGATACAGAAAATAGAATACCCACGGAGCAATGGGTAGCAAAAAAATCTTCTGTAGACCTGGCAAAAGAAAGTGCTATTGTATTGGATAAAAAGATCTCAAGCGCCGTAGCGATTACGGAAAATAATTTTGTTCGTACCGCTTTACTTTCTATACCGCAGATTACAGTAAGTCGATTTATGATAGAAAAGAAGCAAAGAAGTATCCTAGAGTGGAACGGAGCATTTATAAGCGACCTACCTCAATCAATAGAAGTGCAAAAGCCAAAATCAAAATGGATGCATGGTATAGCCATACAAGCTGGAATATATAGAAATGCTAAGTCGCTGATGAATGGAGCAGGAGAAGTAACAGATTTTCCAGCCCTCCGTAATCGTACGGAGTCTCCTCTGGAAACATTAGAGTTCAGTCTGCAATACTCGGCAAGATCTGCGATGGGCTTATATGCATTTACGGGAATTAACTACATGTATATGACAGAGCGATTTGATTATGAAAATGTGTCATCAGAAATAGTTGCTGGAGAAAATTTTACAGTAGCTAAAAAGAATATCAATATCCAGAAAAAAATCTATAATCATATGAGTATAGTTGATGTGCCAGTAGGAATTGGTTATATGATCCAGAAAGGGAGATGGGGCTTCAGAGTAGGGGCGTCAGCTAATATAAATATACGCACAAGTACTCAGGGGCAACAGCTAAATCAGGCAGGCAAAGTAATTAACCTAGCAGAGAATAGTCCATATGAGCGAAACTTGTCATTGGGCTTTGCTTCGGATATGGGTATAGATTATAGCATAGGAAAAGGCTGGTCTATTTCTCTAGATCCTTCACTTAGATATTATGGTAAATCATTCACTAATCCTGAAAGTGGAGTAATAGAAAAGCATCGATTTGCAGGGGTGAAAACAGGGGTCAGAAAGTTGTTTTAGCAAAAGGTTTTTTATAAGGTAGACTTATCTCGATTTTTGTAGATTCCTGAAATATCAGTATATTTCCTGTAAGAATTGGTATTAAATAGTCCTACGCTGTTAAGATGAATGGAAGTAGTATGAAAGTATCGGCCCTACTATCGATTAGTTTTGTTCTTCTTACAATTATTGGAACGCTTATGCACGAAATGGGACACATAGTGCCTGCAAAACTGCTAGGATACGAAACTACTCTGCATTATGGTAGTATGAGATGGGAGAGAAAATCTCTAAAGTATTCAAATCAATTATTTAGAAAATATACAGAAAAAGCTAAAGTGCCCCAGCTGGAGTTAGATAAACTAGATATACTTAAAAAACGAGAAATTGATCATGGGTTATGGATATCATTGGGAGGTCCTATTCAAACCATGTTGACGGGTTTTTTGGGTATTTTTATCCTATATATAAGGAGAGATACATTAAAAACAAATGAATTTGATTTCTTAGATTGGATAGGAGTTTTTTTGGCATTTTTTTGGTCTCGACAGATATTCAATCTATTCACTGGAACTTTAAGTTTTTTATTAGGGAATGCTAGTAGTCCATTTGGAGGTGACGAAGCTAAAATTTCAACTAGCTTAAATTTACACGCTGGAACTATTGGAATTATTACGGGTCTAATATCAGTAATAATTTGTTCATATGTTGTATTTAAAGTAGTGCCTAGAAGATACAAAGTAAAGTTTATGATTTCTTGGCTATTGGGCTCGATAGGGGGATATATACTTTGGTTCTATGTATTAGGTCCGGCGCTATTACCTTAATACTTTTCAAGAATTTTGTTTTAAATGCATCTTTTCTTTACGATATTCGTTCTATAATTAGAAACCAGAAGGATGTCTATGAGTCTACTATTATATTATTTCTTTGTCAGCAGCTTCTTAGCTCATGATATACACATCAGTAAGTGTACGATAAAGCATAAGGCAGACGAAAAAGTACTTCAAGTTTCTGTACATATATTTTTAGATGACTTAGAAACAACATTATCCGATAGTGGTTATACCGATCTTGGGATCTGTTCTGAGAGAGAAAGTGAGGAGGCTGAATCCCACATTGCTGCGTATATTAATGAGAAGTTACTCATCCATAATTCGGTAGAACCTTATGAACTCTCTTGGGTAGGTAAAGAAGTTTCTGAGGATCTAGTAGCAGTATGGTGTTACCTAGAAATAGAAAATGTTTCTGACACTGATGGACTTTTGATAGATAATAATATACTTCAAGAATTATATGATGATCAGAAAAATATTGTCACGTTCACATCCTCGCAGGGGAAGAAGGATTTTCTCTACTTTGCTAAAGGAGATGAAGCAGTAGTTGTCGATAATGATTAGTCAGTTATTTAAGAAAATATTTATTTTTCCAGTTAGAATTTATCAGATTCTAATTTCTCCATTATTGGGTGCTAACTGTAGATTTACACCTAGTTGTTCTAACTATATGATACAGTCTATAGAGGAGTGGGGCGTTATAAAAGGTGTCTGCTTAGGACTCGTAAGAATAGGGAAATGTAATCCGTGGGGTCCATGTGGACATGATCCAGTTCCCAAAAAAATTAATACATTATGATAAGAAGACCTAGACGTAATAGGAAGTCAGCAGCTATAAGAAAATTAGTTGCTGAAAAAGAAGTCACTACAGGAAATCTAATTCATCCATTATTTCTGGTAGAGGGAAAGAAAGTCGATGAAGTGATTACTTCACTACCTATTGCTAGACGACTGAGTCAAGACAATATGCTTAAGGAAATAGAAGAATGCATGACAGTAGGTCTAGATAAGTTTATCATCTTTCCTAAGATACCTAGTAAGTACAAAGACAAAAAGGGAACCCACAGTTACAAGTCTACAAACTTCTACCTCAAGGCGGCTAAGGAAATAAAAAAAAGATTTCCAGAGGCCTGCCTTATAAGTGATGTTGCGCTAGATCCGTATAGTGTAGATGGCCACGATGGTATTGTAAAAAATGGGAAAATCGCAAATGATGAAACCCTAACGGTATTACAAAAAATGTCCGTAGCACAAGCTGCGGCAGGTTTTGATATACTAGGACCTTCTGATATGATGGATGGCAGGGTAGGTGCTATCAGGGAGGCACTAGATGGAAAAGGATTTGTAGATACATCTATTATGTCTTATACGGCTAAGTATGCCAGTGCATTCTATGGTCCTTTTAGAGATGCACTAGGTTCTGCACCGGTAGAGGGCGCAGATATTCCTAAGGACAAAAAGTCTTATCAGATGGATCCAGCTAACACAAGAGAAGCTCTAATAGAAGCGGATCTGGACACAGCAGAAGGCGCAGATTTCCTTATGGTAAAACCAGCCTTACATTACTTGGATGTAATCCATGCGCTAGATACACATTTTGATCTACCGATAGCTGCATATCACGTAAGTGGAGAGTGCGCTATGCTTCTTGCTGCCTGCAAGGAAGGTTGGTTAAATTATGATGAGGTCATGCCCGAGACGCTATTAAGTATACATAGAGCAGGTGCAGAGGCTATCATAACTTATTTTGCTAAGGATTTTGCTAACAGAAGTTTTTATAAATAGAAAATTACAATGATACTAGTATATACGATCTCCCTTCCCGTGACCATTCAGGTGTAAATTACCTGGGTAGTTACAAGAACTTTTGTTAGCTATTATACCATTTCTATTTTTAGATGACGGAAAAGGATTTAGAATTGTTCAAAATGGATCAAGGCAAAAAACGTAGGCGAACCCATAGGTTCGGCGAGGCTTTTTAACGAAGGAACATGAAGAACAAAA
>Ga0209831_1000541_pt1 | contig 36538 bp, 31 predicted proteins | sample Maine_Asex4_meta_FD_187451 | JGI IMG/M metagenome (GOLD analysis project Ga0209831, IMG submission 187451) | Marine algal microbial communities from Maine, USA - Maine_Asex4_metaG (SPAdes) (version 2) | ecosystem: Host-associated > Algae > Red algae > Unclassified | place: Maine, USA | collected... | reverse complement strand
TTTTCTATTTGAAACTGTGCTTAGTAAACCGGAGATGGATTTAAACGGGTGGTAGGTCTTTAACCTTGACAGCAGTATAACGCGCCATCCCCGGTTTTAACTTCATTTAAATATTTTATGATTAAAGGACATAACTTGCTATAAAAATTACAAAAATGAAAGGAATGCTTACATATTTATTTATTCCCTAACTTTTGTTTTGCAAACCTAAAGGACAGAAGTGGTTATACCATTTTTATGTTTGGCCTTTGAAGCGTTGGCAAAATGGTATTTGAACGGATGGCGGGACCAAAATTTCTACGAGGGAAAACCATTTCGCTTCTAATTTTTTTTGCTACTTATTTAAATCATTTTTTATGCGATTGCCTTGTGGTTATCAATGAAAATAATAGGGAACAAATCTCAAGACTTATGAGAACTGACCCTAATTCTGATGAACTTTAAAGTCTATTGTTTAATTCTGTCTCTGAAGCTAATAAATTTCAAGATGAAGTTGATAGATTGAGTGAGATTTTGAAGGAAGAATTTCCCCAATTAAAAAGCGATAATTGCGCTGCCTGTAATTTATCTGATGAAGAAAAGTCAAGTAAGGTAGATGACTTTGTCAATTCAACATTACTAAGATCTAGCGGCTCTTCCTCTTACGATAAATATGGGCTTGATAGTACGCAATGTTCAAATTACACATACTGTATTTTGGGGAAATCTTAGAGATTGGCTACTGTGGTGGATTAGAGCTATTTGTGATTATTAATATATTATCAACCATCAATTTTAGTACTTCCAGAATTCAATCTTCTAAAAGTACTAATTATTTGTAGTCGCTTAGTACATTACAAAAATACAATCAATTGAATTTCAGTAAATTAAACTTAATTATTCAGTAGAGTTCAGATCGCTTCGCTGTAAGACGTCAGATAAATTCGGTTGAGTGAAGTCAAAAACGCTCTTTTCCGCCCAAATTATGTCTGACTTCTGAAGTCTGACAATAAAATGGTCTGACTTCTGAATAGTTACGAATCATCAAAACTTAAAACAATAATATCTTTTGATTGAGTTAACTCTTGAATATAAATTTTGACTTTGCTACCATAAAAATTTACTATCGAAATTTCCTTTGAATTACTCCTGAGTAATTTTGTCGTGCTTTATCGACAATAAAGAAGCCATGCCTGTAGCTGTCGTATAAGAACTTGAACTAATCAAATAATTCGTATATAAATCTTCAAAATTTTACATACTTAAGAGAGTTTAAAGGTATCAACATCTTAATGTTAAAAATCATAAAATGTAATTATTTTTTGCGTAAGGTGCGTACTTGACTAAAAACAAATTTACTTTGATGCACGATTATTTTGTTCTCAACAAAATAATCAGCAAAATCAAATTGAAATCAATAAATCCTAAAACATTTGTAACTTACACATAATCATATACTTACAATGTATTAGGAAAAGTTAACGCAACACTGGTGATTGAATTTAAAAAATTTTAAGGACAAAATGATTGGCGGAGTACTATTGTTGTTGGCTTAAAAATAAACTTTGAATATTTTATAGAATAAAGTTTACTAACTATTGTTTTATTTGCTTGATCGTTTTATATTTGCACCTTGTTAGTTTGGTCTATGGTGTAACTGGCAACACATCTGGTTTTGGTCCAGAAGAGTCTAGGTTCGAGCCCTAGTAGACCAACTTAAAAGCCTTTCTACTTTGTAGAAGGGCTTTTTTAATTTTAGGCCAAAACTATTTGTTTGTTTCAGCTGTTACTTTGGTAAATAGTATATGGCAGCTATAAGTTACTATATGCCAAACAGATACACATTAATATTGAGTATGAATTTTCATCCATTTTATTGTATTTTACACTATTAATAGTTATATTTAAGGTATATTACATCGATTGTAAAATATTTAAGTACATGACAAAAATTGAACAATGCCAATATCATCTTTGTTTTGTGAATTTAGAAATACGTTAGATAGAAATGATAACTCAAGTTTGAAGATATTTTTGGCTTTTCTGCCGTGTTTTTTTATTTTAATTGGTTTTATTTTATGAAGATGGATGCCGACTTTATACCAAACAAAAGCTATCATTACCAGCAACACTAATTTTTCTATTCTGAGCCATTGTATATTAATACTAATACTCTATCTTCAGGGCTGTATTTTATAAAAATGCAACATAAAAACTATCCTAAAGTTTATGTGGAGCGCATTTTAAAAGACTGATAATTATACCAAATTGACCATAAAATGTTACACAAATTTAGTTTTAATATTGAGATACAGAATCAAGTTCAGCACATACTTTTTCGTTAAAAATACGCTCCTTTGCTTATACTATGCCTGTGTTTTTTGCCTCAATCTTACCAAATTAAATTTTGGTTTAAGACCTTATAATCAAATTGGTATTATTAAAAAAAGCCGGATTATTAATTATAACCCGACTTTTATTTAGTAGTTATTCTGTCAGTAAAAGTTTTTGCCTAAAGTTTAGTTGCTGGCTAGTTATTTGCAACAAGTAAATCCCTTTTGGCAGATGCTTGATATCAATAAGGTGTGTTTGGGTGTTTTGGATGTTTTGATTTTCTTTAAACATTACTTGACCTTGCAGGTTGATTAATTGAATGTTTAAATTTTGGAGAGTGAGGTTTTGGCAATTTATTTGTAGCAAACCTTTTGTGGGATTGGGGTGAATTTGTATGGAAGTGTTTTCTACTTCATCAATACTTACAACATCGGTTATGTTTGGGTTACTGTCATCCATATCGGTGCTTACTAAAGCATAGCCATCTAGTTGGCTGCAAGCTGCAATTTCATTGCCTAAAACTCCAAATCCATCACCGTCCATATCAATATAATAAGTAGTTTCGGGAATTGTGCTGTTGCAGTCGCAGAAACCTGTGGGTAGTTCGCAAGCAGCAACTGTATCATCATCGTCACTATAATTTACTACAAAGCCTGTGGGTTGTTGGCAGGAAGTAATGGAGTTGTAGAAATCACCTAAGCCATCGTTGTCTGTATCGGCATAATAGATTGTTTGTGGAGTGCCAGCACAATCACATTTATCTTGTTCAATATAAATACAGCTATTATCGTTGCATTGGGCATTTGAATTGTAATTACATGCAATATTATCAGTACAACCTTCAATTTCATTACAAGTGCCAACTTCATCAAAATCGTTTGGAAATGATACGTACCCATTTGGCTGATTGCACTCTATTACCGATAATCTTGGGTTACCTCGCCCGTCACCATCTGTATCTTGATACCAGGTTTGTTTTCCTACTCCATTACATACTCCGCATTCATCAATAATGCCATCGCAATCATCAGAATTGTCAGCAACAAATCCTGATGGTTGCTTGCAACTAATTACGGAGATGTTTGGATCTCCTTTTGTATCATTGTCAAGATCAATATACCACTCAGTTGTGCCATCTCCATCACAATTACAGCAAACATCTTTATCATTTGTACAAAATTGATTGCAAATATTTTCGGCACAAACTTTAATCTCAGCCATTGAATTACAGCCAACTGAATTATTTTCAATTTGAATTGTATTATCAGTTATTTCTTCTATCAACCTACAGTTTAGTATGCAACATTCAGTAAATTTGTTATTACCGAATAGTTTAAAATTGTTCTTTACATGTTCAATATTGTTAAATATATTTTCTGCACTTGTGAGATTAGGGTTTTCCTCAATTCTTAAATCTCCTGTTATGGTTTGCAGCGAGCAAAAGCCATTAATGGATTCTAGCTTTTCATTCTTTGAAATGTAAAAATAGTCAGTATCATTCCATTGATCATTTATATAAGTTCCAATATCTTCTAGCAACCCAAAACCATCAATGGAAACTAAGTTATTGCAATTTGATATATTAAAGTATCTTAACACATCCGTTAAAGAAGCAAATCCTGATATAGTTGTCAAATTAGCATTTGATTGTATTTGAAAAGAATGTCCAATATTCTCTAATAGATTAAAACCAGAAATTTTTGAAAGACTAGGATTTACTTGTGAATCATTATCCCATCTTCCTAAGGCCATATATGATCCAATTCTAGTAAGATTTATAAAACCGCCTATTTCACTTAGCTTTTCATTATCTTGAACAACGAATGCCCAACCAACTCTATATAGATTGTTAAATCCTGTAATAATTTTTTCTATAGCGTCATTGTTTCTTATTACAAAATGGGCATCTACTTCTTCTAAACTGTTAAAATTAGCATCTAAAACTAATTTACCATTATTTTCAATAATAAAGTGACCTTTAATGTGATTAAGACTATCCAAACCAACAATATTGGTTAAAGATTGATTATTTCCAATACTGAGATAGTCAGTATCATTCCACCTATCATCAATATATGTTCCAATATCTTCTAAGTTTTTGAACCCGTTTATTGTTTCTAAATCTTCATTGTTTTGTACCCTAAACCATCTGCCAATATTGGATAAACTATTGAATCCTTTAATACTCTTTAATTTTTCGTTGAGTTCGATTTGAACAGAATGACCAACCGAGTTAAGAACATCAAAACCATTAATTGTTTGAAGATCCTCATTTCCACGACCATCATCATCCCAACTTCCAATTGCTAAGTATGAACCAATTGTTGTAAGATTAAGAAATCCATCTATAGCTAATAAACTATTATTATCCTGAATAACCATTGCCCAAGCAATACTATAAAGGTTATTAAATCCATTGACTAAAGAAGTGAGCTTGTCGTTATTTCTTATTACAAAATGAGCATCAACTTCTTCTAGCGAATTAAATGGCAAAGAATCATCTAATTTTTCATTGTTCTCTATTATAAAATGACCCACTATATGATTTAAACTATCAAATCCCTCTATTGTAGATAATGAACGGTTATTACTAACGTTAAAGTAATCTGTGTCATTCCATCTATCATCTACATAGGTTCCAATGTCTTCAAGTTTTTTGAACCCGTTTATACTTTTCAGATCTTCGTTGTTATGAATCTTAATCCATCGCCCAATATTTTCTAAACTATTAAAACCCTTTAGTATTATAAGTTTCTCGTTTAATTCTATCTGAACAGAATGTCCAACATTTTCCAATGACGAAAAACCATCAATTTGAGTCAAGTTTTTATTAGCTTGACTGTCATTATCCCATCTCCCAATAGATAGCGCAGAACCTATATCTTTTAATTTTGGGAAACCATTTACAATTTGCAATTCATTATTTCCTTGGATGATTAATGACCAATTTATCTTTGAAAGGTTCTCAAAACCACTTGTGATTTCTTCAATTCCTTCATTATTTCTTATTATAAAATGTGCTAATACTGTATCTAGTTTATTAAATAGAATAGGACTTTTCAATTTTACATTATTTTCTAAAATAAAATGACCTGTTAGCTTTTTTAAGGTATCAAATCCAGATATATTTATTAATGATCTGTTATCTGAAATTCTAAGGTAATCTGTTTCATTCCATCTATCATCTACGTAGGTTCCAATATTAACAAGTTTTTCAAATCCACTAATTGACTCTAAATCTTCATTGTTTTGAATATTAATAATTCGGCCAACAGTTGTTAAGTTATGGAAGGCATTAAGTGTTTTAAGTTGCTCATTTCCAGTTATAGTAATTGATCCTGTTACTATCTCTAATGTTTCAAATCCAGAAATAGTTATTAAATCTGATGCGTTTATCGTCAAATTTTGTACTTCCTTTAAATTAAAATCATTAATTTCTTGTTGTGAAGCAATTGTTACATCTTCTTGTGCAATACTTAAAAAGGTTATAAAAAGTAAAGCAACAAATAGTAAATTTCTAATCATAATCGTTTAATTTTTGTTTTTAAAACAAGCACCAGACTTTGTTATCTGGTGCTTTCATTTATTTATAAAATGTTTATGAAATTGTTTTTTTATTTAAAATGTTACACCAAATGAAAGCCCTGCGCGGGTTGCAGGAAATATTAAATTGGCTTTTATTTCGCCATAGTTATCACCAGAGCTAGGTTCAATTCGGTTTTCGAGAAAAGGAACATCTCTTAAAGATTCTTCAGCATCGCGCTCATATTGCTCAAAATCTATGTTAGGGTCGTCGCTTGTAAGCGTAAGTTTTACGGTGTTTCTGTTTACTCCTAGGCCAAAGAAATACCAATCAATAGAAACTCTATCTTTAATTAGCCACTGTGCTCCCATTTGTACCCCAGCTCCTATGTTTCCGTAAGATGCTTTTATATCTCTATAGTAGCCATCAACCTCACCACTAAACTGGGCGGTATAATTTTTCAATTGAATATAAGGAGCTAAATAAAACCCTCTTGGTGCGTTTTCTTTAGTATATATTCTATACTCTGGTGAAATCGAAAAGCCTTTTATTTTAAGCTCATCAGTTGTACTTATGCTGCCATCTGCAATATCGTTTAAAGTGAAACCAAAAGGTAAACCGCCGGGTATTTTAAATTGCAAATTAAGGTTTACCGAGTTTTTTTTATTTAAAACTCTTTCGTATTTTAAATTTAGGCTTTTAGTAACTAAACCAAATAACCCTACTTTTACAATATTTTCTTGAGCAAAATTATTTAGATAAAAGGCTAAACAAACAATTGTTACAATAGTTTTTTTCATCATAATTATATATTTTTCAATATCTTAAACTAATACCAATGTTTAGGTCAGAAATGTAAGCAGTTCTTCCTACTTCAAAATGAATACCAATATTTTTAGCGAAATAATACCTTCCATTTAAATAGAGGTTGCCTCTTCTAAAACTACCAGTTGTTCCTAAAAACTCACTAAAAAATAGTAAGTATCCCCATTGTAAACCAATGTTTACATCTAATTTTTCTGATATTGCTAATCGGGTATTTGAAAATTGATTAACAAATTCTAAAGGATCGGCCGCAAGCCTAACGCCAAGGCCTAAAGTGTTTAAAAATGTGCTAGAATATTCCAGATAAACACCTGTGTTAAAAAGGTTTTCAAAATCTTTAAGCGCATCAATTGCATTTGATCCAAACACTCCATTTTTTTCAAATGTTAACAATAAATTAGGAACCCCACTATTGAAAGATAAATTACCTAATCCAACAGAAGCATTTATGGATTTATAAATTTTTTCAGAAATTGGTTTCAGGTCTTCATTTATGGTGTTTTGGCTAATTGCAAATTGACAGCCACTTAAAAACACAACAATAAGTGTATATTTTATTTTCATTATATTAATAATTTATTCGCTCCTAAAAGTATTTCCCAACCGTCAAAAAAAAAAGCCCAAAATCAAGTATTTTATTTTCTATTCCTTAATTTTACATTTAATTTCATATTTCAAAATTTTCAATTTACTGAAAGTCAATTGTTTATGTAAAAAATTATTAAATTAAAAATTCCGAATTATGACAAGAGAGGCTACTGAAAAAAAATCGAAACTGGGGGAGGTAATCAATTCTTTAGATACTAAAGAGGTAAATGACCTAAAGCATTTTGTTTATTTAAACGGAAATGGCTTAAATAAAGATCATAAAGCAGCTTTGTTAGAAATGCTAAACACTATTAGCAGCAGAAAAAAAGTTGAAGAGAAGAAAATTTTTGATAGTTTTTTTAATGAGAATGAGCAAAAGATTTCTAAAGCAAAAACGCATATACTAAAAGTAGTTTTTAGATTTTTGAAATTTAAAGCCTTTGATGAAGACGAATTAATGGGAGACTATTTTTTATTAAAAAGTTTAAAACAAAGAAAGTGTAAAAAAAATTTTGAATACAAGCTATTTAAATTTGATGAAAAAAATAATACAGAAACTTATAGTAATACTGACTTTAAACAACTAACTAATGTTTTTTTAGCCGACTTTAAATTAAAATTTACAGAAGCTACAAGAGTAAATGATAGTTTATATTTTATTGCAAATCTCATAAAAAAATTAAAAGACTTTTATGTGGAAAAACACCTTTACTTTGCTGTAGAAGAAATAAATCGCGATCGTATAATTAACAAGCAACCCTATGCTTACAAACAAAGTGAATATAAATATTTATTAGAACACAAAACCACAGAAAAAGAAATATTAGCACTACAATACATCTTAATTTTATTAACATCAATTAAAAATAAACAAGAAAACAATTTTAACGAGGCTAATAATTTTGTACTAAATAACTACAATCTATTTTCTGAAGATTACGGAAATGATTTTTTAATAACCTTAGTAAATTTTTGCTACCAAAAGTTGAATGAAGGAAAATATGAATATGCCCAATATGTGTGGAAAAATTATAAATTTAGGATAAATTTAAGTGTTATCAACAAAACGCCTGTAAACCCAATATTTTATTTAAATGTGGTGTTGTTTGGTTTAAACATTAAGAGCTTAAAAGATGTTGAAGAAGATTTAAAAATATTAAAACAAAATATAGACAAATCAAACCTTGATACTACCGCAGCAGCTTTAACTTTGGCTAAGGCTGCAATAGCTTATAGTAGAAAAACCAAACCAATTAGAAGCAACTTAGCCGATTTAATAGATTTTACAATTAAAGATTGGCAACTACAATTACAACACGATATTTTAAAAACAAAAATGTTGTATGATATTGAAGATTTTGAAAATATTACTGAGATGAAAAAATACAATATAAAAGAATACAAAGTGAAAAAAATTAGAGCACACAATTTTTTTAAAGCCATTGAAAATTTAATTATAAATAAGCCTATAAAAGATTTGCACAAAAAAAATTACTTTCACTCTGATTATTTGTGGTTAACAGAGCGGCAAAATAAGCAATAGCGTGCTCTAATTGAAACGTTTTTAATGGACAATATTAAACATAGAATTTGTATTTCTGCTATTAGTTTTAACAATTACTTTGTAATTTCCATTTTGTAAATGGTTTATATTAAAACTGCATTTTTGGCTAAAGCATCCACCTAAATTATGCTTTTTGCAGTTAGCAAATTTACCAATTGCACATTTAATATTACCTCGCTTATTACCGTGCTTGATACTTTAAAGTAAGAACCCTCCATAGCTAAATTAATGCCACCATAATTTGGTGAGTTAGCAAAGTTGCCACCAATTAAAGCAAAAAATAATAATACAATAAAGGTGTTTCTTTGTAATTTTTTTACAAATAAATTTTTTAATAATGTCATAACTTCTAATTTTAAAAGCTATGAAGGCCTTCGTTCGCTCGTTTTTTAATGTGTATACACCTTGGTAACGTAGCTGTTTTAAAATAATCACATAATAATTTAATTTTATTACTATAATTATTAATTTAGTGAATAAAAATTATCTGAAGTAAGTGAAAAGCAAAATAGAAAAGCAGTTAGAAAAAATTACTAAAGCATTAGAAGCATTAAGTTTACCAAAACAACAACTAACTCAACTAAAAAAATATCAACAAAAATTAGCAGAGCTAAATCAATTTATTGTTGATAATGATTATGTTGGCACACCTGACATTATGATAAAAGCAACCGAAACATACCTACACTATCTAAAAAAAACAGAGTATAACTTTAATTTAAGTTTGAATTTTTTAAATATGAAATTTGAAAATTTGGGTTGGAAAAACGAGGGCTTAAATAGAAGAGAAACTGAAATGTCAGCATTATTAGATAATGTAGATGAACTTAAACTAAAATACGAAACGCTATACGCTAGCGTAAATATTAGTTATGCTTCTGCATTACTACACCAAGGAGATTTTGAACATTGTATTGACGTATTAAACAAAGTAAATGAACAGTATAAAATAACAGATAATGTTGATGCAACTTTTAGTGAATTAAACATTATAGCAAATATGCACAACAATTATGGCTTGGCATATAGAGCTATAAACAATACGATTAAGGCTAGAGCACATTTAAAAAAAAGCTTTGAAATACTTTGTTTATATAAAATAGATAACACCTTTGATGCACCCAAAATAGCAGTACTAATGAACATAGCAGCCATTTATGAGAAGGAAAATGCCACAGAAAAAGCGATACAAATTTTAAAAGAAAATTACAATATTGTAAAGTGTATTTTGAATAATGATGCTCATGTTTACTCACTATTTCTTGGATGTCAATATCTATTAATGTTAAGTAAATGTGCAGGGGATATTTATGACATAAAAACTCAAAAGCTAAGTTTAAAAAAGGTGGAGAAAATGTTACCTAAAGTAAAAGATCATTTTGAAGAAGTGAATGCGAATTATTTATTTAAAAAGAGTTCTCTATTAATAAATGAAAATAAATTTTCAGAGGCATTGATGTGCATTCAAACAGCATTTATAGAAGTGTTTTCAAATTTTACTTCAAAAGATTTTTATGATACTCCACAACTACAAGTTGAGGATTATAAAAAAAATCAGTTTTATATACTTCAACCATTTAGTTTAAAATTTAAATGCTTATTAAAATACTATGAAAATGAACAAACAGATAATCTTGATTTGTTAGAATTATGTTTAGATGTGGTTGATAAAGTTACTGCCTATTTTGAAACAATGCGGAAAAGCTATAAAGGGCAGCATAGTAAATTTTCAATTGGGGAATATAGCACAATAGCAGGTGACGTGGCTCAAAAAGCTTGTTGGCATTTATATAGTAAAACTAACAATCAAAAATATGCGGATAAAGCATTTGAGTATGCAAACAACAGTAAGGCTTTAGTACTGTTGGAAGAAATGAATCAAAAATGGTTTAAAAATAAAAATATAAACATATCAATAAAAAAAATGCAAAGTTGCCTGCAAAGCAATTAAATACTTGTTGATTATAACATTGGAGATAGTGGAATATTTATTTATACAGCCGAAAAAAACAAAGCCATTCAATTTTATTTTATTGATAAAGAAAAAACAAAACTAACTAAACAAGCAATTAATAATTGGTTGATGTATCATTTTAATATTTTTAAAACCACAACTTATCTAAGTTTTCAAAAGGAAAGTTTTGATATTTATAAAGTTTTATTAGAACCATTTTTAAATAAAAAGAAAAAAGCGATAATACTTTCACCTGGAGATTTTTTAAACAATGTACCATTTGAAGCCTTAGCAATTATAGGGCAAAATAAGCCAAACAACTATAATGATATTCATTATTTAATAGATAAATATACCATAAGCTATACTTTTTCATCTTACTTTTTTTGTTTAAATAGAGGTAAGAAAAATACAAGAAAAACAGCACCAAAACATTTAATAGTAGCGCCGAATTTTTTGAACGATAAAACACTTGCTAAGCACAATACATTAAAAGTAAGCCAACAAAAATTAATTGCTGAAGAAAGCTTAACCACTATGAATTACCAAAGTGAATCTCAAATTTTAAACTACAACAAAAATATAGATTTTAGTTTTTTAGAAGATGATCAACAAGTATTAATTTCAAAAGAAAAACTATGGAACTTAATTAACAATACTAGCCAAAAAACTAAACCAGCATCATTAATTTATAATGCAGAAATTATTGATAAAATTATTACAACTTTAAATAGTAAAGAAAACCTTGTAAAGGTTCTTGAAAATAAGTTAGCCACTTTAAACAAAGTACTTAAAAATCTTAAAAATTTGGAAGTGCTTTTGATATCATCTCACGCAGAAACCGAAAAGGGTATTTTACTGTATGATGAGGATGGAGAAGAAACTTATTTAAACTATGAAGATTTACGTAACAAAAACATAAATGCCAACATTGCCATTTTAAATATGTGCGATAGCGGTTTGGGCAAAAAAATTATTGGTGAAGGCTATTTAAGTTTGGGTAGAGCATTATTTTCGAGTGGTTGCTTAAATGTAGTGCAAACCTTGTACAAGGTTTCTGACAAACATTCTGCTATAATTATTGAAAACTTTTTTAAACAACTACAAAACAAAAATACTAACTATGCTATCGCATTAAGAAAAGCAAAATTAAAGGTTAGAAAAGCTGAGAAATCTCATCCGAAATTTTGGGCAGGGCACGTTATTTATGGGTCAAACAACAAACTTTAGGGTAGTGTCTAAAAAATATGAAACATATTATTTTTGTCTGTAATTAATTTACTGCTTTTTCTCAAAACTACTTTAGTAATATATACAACTATAATAATTTTCAAAAGCTTTACAGGGAAATTCATTTGTTTGATAATAATTTAATTGTTATAGGAACTGCCATACATTGTTTAGCTAATAAAAATTCTTCCCAAATTTGTTCAACAATTTTAGCTGCTGGTAAAATGTTATTTATGTCACCAGCTATTTGACCAATTTCTAACTCGCCATTTTCTAATTCACCTTCAAACATACCTTTTTTGGCTCTACCACGCCCCAAATGATTAATTAAATCTCCAATTGGTGCTCCCGTATCTTCCAGCGCTTTTAATTCTTCGTAAAACTTATTTTTTAACAATCTTACAGAAACTATCTTTTTCAATGCTAACATAGTTGCTCCTTCTTTGGCTTCCACTACCGCATTTTTAAAATTAATATGAGCAGATGCTTCTTCACTAGCTACAAAACGGCTACCAATTTGTACGGCTTCTGCCCCCAAGGCAAAACAAGCTAACATGGCAGCACCGCTTGCAATTCCACCAGCTGCAATTAAAGGCACTTCAATTACTTTTTTTACCATTGGTAATAAGCATAATGTGGTGGTTTCTTCTCTGCCATTATGTCCACCAGCTTCAAAGCCTTCGGCAACTATTGCATCAACCCCAGCATCTTGCGCTTTTAAGGCAAATTTTGCGCTCGATACTACGTGTACCACTTTTATACCACGCTCTTTTAATAAATTTGTATATTTTTTTGGATTACCAGCTGAAGTGAAAACAATAGGCACGTTTTCATCAAAAATGCTTTTTAAATGATCTTCAACATTAGGGTAAAGTAGAGGAATATTTACTGCAAATGGTTTATCGGTTGCAGCCTTGCATTTTTTTATATGTTCTAACAATATTTCAGGATACATAGAACCAGAACCAATAATGCCTAAACCACCAGCATTACTTACTGCTGAGGCTAACTGCCAACCACTACACCAAACCATACCAGCTTGTATAATTGGGTATTGTGTATTAAATAATGTAGTAACTCTATTCTTCATAAATTACATCAAAAATAAAAAAAGACCGTTACAATAAAGCAACGGTCTATCTATTTCTTTTAAGTTTACAATCATTACGGTTGAAAAGATTTCTTATTTTTTTTACGTTTATTAAACCACTTTTTCTTCTTTTTAGTTGTTTCCATCTTTGTTTCTTCTGCGGCCTCTTCTACCATTTCTTCAACAGTTTCTTTTGCTTCAATTACAGGTAATTCTTGTGTAAAAACAGTTTCATCAATAATAGTATCATCACCTAAATAAGTCCACTGCACACCATTTGCATATTTTTTAAAGGCATTGTTTAAATCGGCGGTGGTAAGGCTATTTACTTTATCTAAATAAGTTGCTGTATTTTCCCAGCCTACACCAGAAATTTCTGCAGATGCCAAAGTACCCACTTGTCTGCTACCTGATTCTTGTCGCATAAAATGCTGTGTTAAAAAACCTGCTTTTTTATCTTTCAATTCTTTTTCAGTAAAGCCATCTGTTCTAAGTTTGTTTATTTCATCATACATTACTTGTATGCTTTCGTTAGGCTTATCTGTTGTAACATACCAAACTGTATATGGTGCTTTTGTTACACCGCTCGGTAAATAGGCTTGTGGCGCATAGCTCAAATTTCTTTTGGTTCTTATTTCTTTAAACAATCTATCTCTAACAATTTGCATGGCCACTTGCATAGCAATATGGTCACTGTCGGTTGGTTTAGGTGCATTCATGTAACCTCTTATGTAATTGGTTTTAATATCACGTTGTTGAGGTACTACATTACTAGCAGTAACATCTAACGTTCCATAGTTATGTTTTAATACTTCACCTTCTGGTAAGTTAGCAAATAAAGCTTCTAATTTAGCTTGTAAATCAGCTTCTTCTAAATCACCTGCAATTACTAAAAACACATTATTTTTTGTTAATACTTTTTCAAAATGTTGATTTAAATCCTCAAGCGTAATTGTAGCTAAACTTTCTTCTGTACCTTCAGAAATATTGGCATAAGGCAAGCCAGTAAAACTGTTTATCATTGCCAGGTTTCTTAGCTTAGCATCTGGGTTAGCATCCGATTGTTGTACACCAGCTATCATTTTTGACTTTAATAATTCAAACTCGCTTTCGGGCATCAATGGGTTATTTACAACATCAACAAACAATTTCCAGCTTTCATCAAAATTTCTTTTTAAAGAAGTTAAGTTAATGCTACCATAATCGTAACTAGAGTTGGCACTAATGCTACTTCCCATTTTTTCTAATGCCGTATTGTAGGCATCTTTATCAAACATTTTTGTACCACCTTCTGTGGCTAAGCTCAATGCAAACTGTTCAACACCTTCCTTTTCTTTTTCGTAATTTGCAGTACCACCTTTTATAATTAGTGATGCGGTAACCACTTTTTTCTCCACTTTTTTAAAGATAACTTTTACGCCATCCACCATCATTTCTTTAGTGCTTTGTTGTGCATTTACTGTAAATGCAAAAGCCACAAAAGTTAGTAATGCTATTATTTTATATTTCATCTTTATTTTATATTTTGCTTAGTTTTTAAATAATTCGTCAACTTTCATTTCAGAACGCATAGCCTCATTTACCATAATACCAGTTATGTTGTTTTTTCCTTTAATGTATTTTTGCACATAGGCTTTTATATCGGCTCTTGTTACGCCTTGCATCCCTTCGGCATATTTTGTGTAAGTTTCAATATCTTTTAAACACCACCACCAGCTTACAGATTTTACATAATTTGAAGTGGTTTCTTGACCATATTCATCATCAATAATTAATAAATCTTTTGCAGTTTGTAGTTGTTCATCTGTAAAATAATCGTCGTTATCCCACATATTAATATGTTCATCAATTTTTGCCATTGCTTCTTCTACGCGGGCTGGGTCGGGTACTAAAGTTAAAGTAATGGGTCCTTTTGTACGATTTGTAAAATATCCGAAATTAGCAAAACGTGCTAAACCAGTTTCAATAATATCCTTCTGAAATTTACTGGACTGCTGATCTAAAATGTAAGAAAAAACGTCTGCTGCGTAAGTAGCTGGTAAATCATCAAAAGCACCAGGGCCAATGTAACTGCGCATAATAATTGGCGCTTGAGCAATTTCATTTTCAAGTATTATATTCTCCGATTTTTCTAAGGCAGGAAATTCAGGAACCGGATATTTTTCTTGCGGATCGAAATCACTTTGAGGCCAATCTCCAAAAATATTGCTAACTAGTTCAAAAACTTCTGTATGGTTTACGGCTCCGGCAATAGACAACAATGTGTTGTTTGGGTGATAATATTTTTCTTTTATGATGCGCATTTTTTCAGGAGTAGCAGTTAAAATAACATCGTGATCGCCAATAGTATTTTTGCGGCTGTATAAATCACCGTACATTTTGCGTTGCACATCCCAATACAATAAAGTTTGAGGGTTAGATTCTGCACGTTTAAATTCTGCATCAACTACAGGGTTTTCTTTGCGCATTTCTATGGTGTCAAAAAGCGGATATCTAATGGCAGAATTCATAAAGTCCAAACCTTCTTTTAATTTGTCGTTAGTTAAAGTAATGTAGTAATTAACCTTATCAACAGATGTTGTTCCATTAAAAACTATGCCTAACTCTTGTACTCTTTCCATATATTTTTCTTGCGAAGGGTAATCTTTATTCGCTTTAAAAAACATGTGTTCGTACAAATGGCTTAAACCGTCAAATTCTTTGTCTTCGGTATAAGCGCCATTTCTAACTGCAATTTCTATGGTAACTAAGGGCACGGAGTTATCTTCTATTACCAGCATTTCCAATCCATTATCTAATGTTTCTAAATAAAAATTGTCTGGTAAATTTTGTGCTTGTAAGCAAAGCGTACTAGCTATTGCAAAAGCAAAAAAAAGTTGTTTTATCATTTTAAAATTGTTTTAATAATTTGCTAAATTAAGTATAAAACTAATAAAAAGGCCTGTTTAGAAATTTCATCTAAACAGGCATTTGATTTATTTAACGTTAATTAATATTATCGTTTAATTATCATTTTACTTGGTGTGGCGGCTTCATTATCGCCAATGGTATAAAAATAAACACCATCTTGTAAGTTATCTGCACTAAACTCAAATTGGTTTAAGCCAGCAAAACTTTGTAACTTTTGGTTGTGTACTAAAGCACCAGCACCGTTATAAACTTTAAAATCAACTAAACCATTAATTTTTGTAGTGTAGTTTACAACTGTTTTGGCACTAAAAGGGTTTGGTGTATTATTAACTCCAAAAGTGTTGTTGAAATACTGAGCTACATCAATAGTGCAGTCTGCAGAATCATTAGCACAAGTTAAATCTATACAATATTCAACACCTATAGGTGCAATATCATAACAAACCGGATCGGCTGGTGGAGTAAATTCTGGAACAAAAGCTGGTACTAAAACCCTTAAAACAGAATCAACTGCGGCATCAATTGTAGCTGAGCCAAAAAAGCCACCTACACAAGATAAAATTTCTTCTAAAGGCTCGCCACCTTCTAAACAATCTACAAATGTTTGTATGGTTGCATTATTCGTAATAATGTCTAACTCTGCTTGGTTATAACTAAACGAATGAAAGCAATATTTACCTAATGGTAAGCCACAAAAATCGTACGTACCATCTGTACTTAAGCCTTGTATTGGTGCTTCCCAGGCCGAAGCATAAGTAGTATCTGGTTGTTGGTAAGTTACAGCTAAAGCATAGTCATCTGTTCCACTAGCTTCTTCTGTGTAGCTTTGAATTTTTAATGCATCAATATCTTGTGTGCATTGGTCAAATTCAGTTAATGGCGGCACAGGTAAACCTGCCGTTGCTTCGCATTGTGCATTTACATTGTTTACAGCTAAAAAGCTGCAAAAAGCAATTGCGATAAATAGTAAATTTTTTTTCATAAAATAATATTATAATTTTTTAAAATATTGTTATTGAAGCCAAAATTAAGGTAAACCTTTTAAATATAAAATTTAAGAACTTAAAAATTATCAACTAATGTTAAAAGAGTGTAATTTTTATTTTATAGGATCGTATCCACTACCTCCAAAAGGGTTGCAACTTAAAATTCTTTTAAGGGCAAGTAGGCTTCCTTTTAAAGCACCGTGTTTTTGTATTGCTTCAATAGCGTATTGCGAGCAAGTTGGCGTATATCTGCAAGAAGAAGGTAAAATTGGTGATATAGCTATTTGATAAAACCTTATTGGTAATATTAGTAATTGCTTAATTTTTTGCTGTATCCAATTCATTAGTTTTATTTAACTTTTGCAAAGCTTTTCTTACACCTTTCTCAATTTCTTTATAAGATAAAATTTTTTTAGCAGTATAAATGAAAAACAAAGTATAATGCACAGAAGTTCCAGTATCTAAATCAATTTGATTGGTTCTGTAGGCTTCTTTAATTCTTCGTTTAAGCAAATTTCTTGTTACCGCTAACTTAAAATTTCTTTTAGGAACGCTTAGGCCAAATTTTGAGATTACTAAATCCTTTTTTAAAACATAAATTACTTTAAAAGGAAAACTGTAAACTGAGTTTGATTGATTGAAATCAAATAGCTCATCAAATAGTTTTTTATGTTTAAGTCTTTTATATTTATTTAAAGATAGTTTGATACGTCGATTTTTTTATCAAAAGTATAAAATGTTTTAATAGAAATGGGCTAAGCTTTTGCAGCAATAATTATAAACAAAAGCTTAGGATAATACGGAGATAATACTAAAAACATTAAACCCCCAACAATGGTAAATGCTTTATTTTATGATATGTTAAGGCCAACGAAATACAATGTTTTAAAGCATCTTCATTAATATTATCTTTTATACCAAAAACCAAAGCTCTATTACCTTCGTATTGAAATTCATTTTTATAAATTTGTTTAAAAGTATTAACCAACTTGCTATTACAATTAAAATATATTGCAAATTGGTCTGCGTTTTTAGCCTTCCAGTCCATTCTAATAGTGCTGCCTGTTTTTGTAACATAACTTGGTTCTCCCCATTTTAAACATTCTTCAATTTCATTTATATCTTCAATTCGTTCAGCCTCTTCAAATATTAATTGACGAACTTTATTTAATTGTTGCTTTGCAATTTTTGGGTACAATTCAAACTTCACTTTTACTTCTGGCTGGCTTATTATTTTCATTCTTTTAATTTTTTCACTTTGCCAATGCCGCTTATATCAAAGTTTTTAAGTTCAGCATCCCCTTTGTATTGTAAGTTTCCAATGCCAGAGGAGTTAATTTCTAATGTTTTTGAAGCATAAATTTTCACATTGCCAATACTTGAATTATTTACAACTAAATCTTCAACTTCAAAATCTAAGGCGTCTAAATTACCAGTTCCCGAAATTTTTAGATTAGCACTTTCGGCTGCTCCCTCAAAATTAATATTACCAACACCTGTAAATTCGCCTGTTAATTTTGCACAGTTTAAATTAATGGAAGTATTTCCTACACTACTAACTTTTAAATTAAGCTTATTTAAATTTAATGGAGTATCACATTTTACGTTGCCTACGCCAGCAATATTAACATTTTCTACTTCAGTTAAAGTAATGTAAACATTCATTTTAGTTGTCTTTTTTATATTGGTTTTTTTCTTTGAACGAACAATCAATTCGTTGTTTTGCTCAACAATTTCTATTGTAGCAATTAAATTTTCATCGGTTTCTACGGTTACTAAATTTTCATTGCCTTGCTTTATCCAAGTATTAAAAACGCCATCGATGCTTAGTTTTTCAAATGAAGCTACTTCATATTTCTGTTCTATTACATTTCCATTTCCTTTTAAACTTTGGGCAAAACTTTGAAAACTTAATATTAAAAAAACTGTAAATAAGATTATTGTTGATCTATTTTTCATTATTAATGATTTTTTTACGCTTATAAAGATAAGACAATTATGGTTTTTTTGTTTTGATACTAATTATTTTATACTAATCAACTGTAACTATTCAGGCGCCAGACCATTTCATTACCAGACCTCAGACAAAATTTTGGCGAAAAAGACTGTTAAAATAACTGATAAAAAAAATCACGCATCCTAAAAAAAAATGCGTGATATTGTATTATATAATTTTAGCATCAAAGCATTAAGGGAAAATACCTAAGCTTAAATAAGAACTTGCAATTTTATCAAGCGAAACTACAAAAGCGGCAGTACGCATATCTTGAATGTCTTTTTTGCGTTTAAAAGTTTCTCGTATTTCGTAAAAAGCATTACTCATAGTTTCTTCTAAACCACTATATACTAAATCTACTTCATCTGCTCCACGAACTACATCTTTTCTATCTTTGGCACTTACTTTTTTGTTGGTAATATGCTCTACAGTATCTAACATTTTGGTGGTACTGTTTTCATGAAAACGTTTGTCCATTCTGCCAAAACGTACGTGCGATAGGTTTTTCAACCACTCAAAATATGAAACGGTTACACCACCTGCATTTAAAAAAGTATCTGGTAAAATGACAATTTTTTTCTTTAACAGAATTTTTTCAGCTTCTGGAGTAACTGGCCCATTGGCAGCTTCACCAATAATTTTGGCCTTAATATTTTTCGCATTTTCTTTGTGAATAACACTTTCAATAGCAGCCGGAATTAAAATGTCACACTCTAATTCTAAACCAGCCTTGCTAGGCATTGCTTTACTACCAGCAAATTTTTTAACAGAGCCTGTTGATTTTACATGCTTCAATAACGCATCAATATCTAAACCTTTTGCGTTATAAATTGTGCCATCGTACTCTGCAATACCAACCACCGAGGCACCTGCATCTTGGAAAAATTTTGCCGACCAATAGCCCACATTTCCAAAGCCTTGAATTACCACCGTTTTATCTTCTAAACCAGTAGTTAAATCTAAAGCTTTCATATCTTCTTTTTGGTCGCAAAACTCTCTAATACCATAAAACACGCCTAAGCCTGTTGCTTCTGTTCTGCCTCTAATACCGCCAAGGTTTACAGGCTTGCCGGTAACACAGCCATAAGCATCTATTTGACCAGGATTAAAGGTGGAATAAGTATCTAAAATCCAAGCCATTTCTTTTGCACCTGTTCCATAATCGGGAGCTGGTACATCAATACCAGGACCAATAAAATTCTTTTTAATTAGCTCTGTTGTATAACGGCGTGTAATTCGTTGCAATTGCTGTTCGGTATATTTACGGGCATCTATTTTAATGCCGCCTTTTGCACCACCAAAAGGTACATCAACAATGGCGCACTTTAAAGTCATTAAGGCGGCTAAGGCAGTTACCTCATCCTGATTAACACCCATTGCATACCTAATGCCACCTTTGCAAGGCACTTTATGATGACTGTGTTGCACACGATAAGCCTCAATAATTTCAATTTTACCTCCTATTTTTACTGGAAAGCGCATAGACAAAACGCTATTGGGTACTTTTATTTGGTCTAATAAGCCCTTCGGGTACTTTAAATGTTGCGCAGCGTTATCAAAATAATCGCTTACACTTTTAAAAAAACTAAGATTAGCCATAAGATTTAGTCAAGTTATTATTGTTATAAGATTAGTTTTATAGATTTAGTTTTTAATGTTTTTTTCGAGTTGGCGTATTTTTCTATCTAAGCTAAATAAAAAAATAAACATCACTACCATTACTATTGCAAATACACCTATTACCACAAATATTTTACCATCTGCTCTAAACTTGTCTGCCATTTCAACTTCTGGCATTTGGGCAAAAGCAGTTAAGGAAAGCATCATTAATAATAGTGAAGAGGTTATTTTATTTAAAAACATAGTAATCATATTTATTTTTCTTTTAAGAAGTTGGTGTGTTCTACTAATTTTCTGTGTCTAAATTTTAAATTGGCCATCCATAAACCAAGTAATAAAAAACCAATTACGGCAGGGTAAAAAACCAATCGCATTTCATTATCCAAATCGTAGGTACCAAAACCAGGGTTACCACCTTTGCCCGGGTGTAAAGAGCTCGCTACTCGCGGAATTATCCATATTAAAGGAATCATTACAAAAAAAGCAATAATATTATAAACCGCACCAATACGTGCACGCCTTTCCATGTCGGTAATCGCATTTCTTAAAATAGCATACGCTAAATAGAGTAGTAAGGTTATTAACGAACCATTTTGGATAGGATCCATACTCCACCATGCTCCCCAGGTATATTTTGCCCATAAGCTGCCGGTAATTAAACCAGCCATGCCAAAAGCATAACCTGTGTTTACAAATTCAACAGCTCTTAAATCGTAATAACTTTTGCCTGTAATTAAATATTGTGTACTACTCACCATTGATACTAAAAACAATATCATCATTGTCCACCACATTGGTACATGGAAAAACAAATTTCGTATGGTTTCATTTAAAATAGGAAGTCGAGGCACTTCATTATAAAAGCCAAAAAACAACACATAAAACAGTAATAATACTGATAATATTCGCCAGCTATAATACCAAAATGATCTTAGCATTAAATGATAAATTTTAATCACGCCAAAGATAAGGAAATAACAAAAACGAAACAGCTAAAATAGCCACATTAATTGCTAACACCGAAAACACATCTTCAAAATAGTTTAAAGTACCAACATTACTCACGGCAGCAATTGATAATTTTAACAACAAAACAAACACCGGCACAATAACTGGAAAACTAATTATAGGCATAATTACAGCACTTCCTTCGCTTTGGGTTGCAATGGCCGACATTACGGTAAATAAAATACTGAAACTTAAAACCCCAAGAAAAAAAACGGTGAAAAATATACTATAATCAATTATTGGATTGTTAAAAAGTATAATAAATACCAATAAACCGATGCCTGCCATTAGCAGCAACAATAAAAAATTATACACAATTTTGGCCAATAAAACTATTTGTGGGTTAGCCAATTGATACAAATACAATTGCTTATCGCCCGCATCGTTAGTGAAACTTTTAGCTATTGCATTTACGGCAGCAAACAACATTAACAGCCAGTAAAAGGTAATCCATAAATTAGCTTCTAATACACCCAAAGATAAAAACACCAACATAGTAGAGGCCGCTACATACAATAAAATACCGCCAATAGCGTATTTTTGTCGTAACTCTAAAACAAATTCTTTTTTTAAAAGTGTATAAAACTGTTTGAACACCTAAGCTTTTTATGGCTCAAAGTTAGTATTCTTTTTTTACCTTTAAGATGCTTTAATGTCGAACTATTTAGTAAATCAAAATTTTTTAATGAAAATACATTTAACTATTTTACTCAGTTTATTAAGCATAGCATTTTTTGCAAGTGCGCAAAATAAAGATTGGATAAAAACTACTTCGAAAGATGGTAAAGTAAAAGTGGATTATGCTGTTTATTATATTAATGATGATGATGATGACAAAAAACAACAAATATTAGAATATGAAGCGGAGATAAACGCCAATGCTACTTTATCACAATGTGTAAATATTTTAAGAAATGTTGATTTACATACACAGTTTTTAACTGATGCCAAGCAAAGCAAACTAATTGAACAAATAAGCGAAAACGAATGGACGGTTTACTATTATTTTAATGCAATTTGGCCTTTATCCGACTACGATTCTGCCACCAAAGTAGTGCAAGAAAACATTAGTGAAAACGAAGTGAAAATTACAAGTACGGCTGCGGTAAATGCATGTGAAGATAAGGGAGTGGGGCGTTTACAAATTAACAATTCGGTGTATACCTTCACTAAAGTTGATGATGCTACAACCAACATAAAGTTATGGGTAAAAGTAGCTCCCACAATACAAGCCCCCAAATGGTTAATAAAAACTCAGTTTCCTAAATTGCCAGCAGGTATTATGTTAAAGATGGCAGATTTGGCAGGGCGGATGTAATGAGTGATTAACTGTAACTATTCAGAAGTCAGACCATTTCATTGGCAGACGTTAGACATCAGACATAATTGAGGCGAAAAAAAGCGTTTTTGACTTTACTCAGCCAAATTTATCTGACTTCTGACAGCAAAGCGGTCTAATTTCTGACCTCTGTTGAATTGTTAAGCAAATTTTAAATATCTAACATAGAATAAGAAATTCTGAATAATGAAATTTTTAATGATGTTTGTTAGTTTGAATTTTTAACATATTTATTTAAGTTTTCACTAATCAAACTCAAACCTTATATTTACCAAAAATTATTTAATGCAAAAAATATTAGTAGCCAATAGGGGAGAGATAACTTTGCGGGTAATGCGAACTTGTAAAAAGATGGGTATTAAAACAGTAGCCGTTTATTCAGAAGCTGATAGAAAAGCAATGCACGTTCGCTATGCAGATGAAGCGGTTTGTTTAGGGCCGCCACCATCAAGCGAAAGTTATTTATTAGCAGATAAAATAATAAAATTTGCTAAAGAACTTGGAGTAGATGGCGTTCACCCTGGTTATGGTTTTTTAAGTGAAAATGCAGGCTTTGCAAATGCTTTAAAAAAAGCAGATATTACATTTATTGGTCCTGGTATTAAAGCCATTCAAACTATGGGCAGTAAGTTGGCAGCAAAAGAAGCGGTTTCAAAATACAATATACCAATGGTACCAGGTACTGATACTGCATTAACAGATATTGAAGCGGCCAAAGTTATTGCTGCTGATATTGGTTTCCCAATTTTAGTAAAAGCTGCTGCTGGTGGCGGTGGTAAAGGTATGCGCATTGTAGAAAAGGAAAAAGAATTTGAAGAGGCCGTTAACTCGGCTATTAGGGAGGCGAAAAGTGCATTTGGTGACGGCTCTGTATTTATCGAAAAATTTATTACTCAACCCCGGCATATTGAAATTCAGGTATTGGGCGACACACATGGAAATATTGTTCATTTGTTTGAAAGAGAATGTTCTATACAAAGGCGACACCAAAAGGTGGTTGAAGAAGCACCAAGTGTAGTATTAACACCAGAATTACGAGAAGAAATGGGAAAAGCCGCAGTTGATGTAGCAAAAGCAGTTAATTATATTGGGGCTGGTACGGTTGAGTTTTTGTTAGATGAAAAAAATAATTTCTACTTTTTAGAAATGAACACTCGTTTGCAGGTAGAGCACCCAATTACCGAAATGATAACAGGTGTAGATTTGGTAGAAGAACAAATTAAAGTAGCAAGAGGAGAAACTTTAAGTTTTAAACAGAAAGATTTAACAATTAAAGGCCATGCTGTAGAGTTGAGAATTTATGCTGAAGATCCATTAAATAATTTTTTACCCAGTATTGGTACTTTAACAACATATAAACCACCAGTTGGCGAAAATATACGTTTAGATGATGCCATGGAAGAAGGCATGGAAATACCAATTTATTACGACCCAATGATTGGTAAGTTAGTTACTTATGGAAAGAACAGGGAAGAGGCCATAGCTAAAATGTTAGAAGCCATCAGAGCTTTTAAACTTGAAGGTGTACAAACTACTTTGCAATTTGGCGAATGGTTAATGCAACATGAACCGTTTTTAAAAGGAGAAATCAGCACCAATTATATTAAAGAACATTTTTCACCAGAAGTTTTAGAACCTCAACTAAATGATGATGAAGCTTTAATTGCCGCAGTAATAACAGCTAAGCTCTTTAATAATAAATAAAATTTTAGATTTTGTAAGATTAGCCCATTAAAACCGACTCAATAACTTTTGGAAAATGGGCATACTCTAACTGATGAATTTTTTGAGCGATGCTTTCGGCTGTTTCTGTTTCATCAATATTTATACTTGCCTGGAAGATAATTTCTCCTTCATCATACACTTCATTTACAAAATGAATTGTTATACCACTAACCTTTTCTTTTGCATTTAAAACAGCATTGTGCACATTTATACCAAACATACCTTTACCGCCATATTTTGGTAATAAAGCAGGGTGCAAGTTTATTATTTTATTTTGAAAAGCTTTAATTAAATATTGAGGAATTAACCATAAAAAACCTGCCAATACAATTAAATCAATTTGAGCTGCATTTAATTTTTTAATTAGTTTTTGTGGATGCTTGAAATCGGCTTTACTAATTAAAATCAGTTCAACATCAAAGGCTTGCAAACGTTCAATAACTTTTGCTTTAGGTTTGTTACAGACTAATTTGCTTACTTTTACAGCATCATTATTTTTGAAATATTCGAATATATTTAAAGCATTTGTACCCGAACCTGAGGCAAAAAGCGCAATATTTTTTGTAAGTTTTTCCAACTATTTTCTAACCACTAATTCATTTCTACCTGGCCCAATTGAAACAATATTTACAGGCAATTTTAACTCATCTTCCAAAAATTTTACGTAATACATCAGTTCTGCTGGTAAAGTTTCTACCGTTATTACTTCTTGCCAGCCTTTCATATCAATATAAACTGGTTCAGGCATCGTTTTCTCCATATCAAATGGAATTTGTTTAGTTTCTGCTCCTTCTACAATATATTTGGTGCATAGTTTAACATTTTCAAAAACATTCATTACATCGGCTTTGGTTAACACAATTTGCGTAACTCCATTTAAATATGCAGCATAACGTAGTGCTGGTAAATCTATCCAACCGCATCGGCGTGCTCTGCCGGTAGTTGCACCAAACTCGCCACCTTGTTTGCGCAATAGTTCACCATTTTCGTCTTCTAATTCTGTAGGGAAAGGTCCACTACCAACACGAGTGCAATAAGCTTTAGTTATGCCAATTACTTCATTAATGGCTTGCGGCGGAATACCTAAACCTTTGCAAGCCGAAGCACTAATAGTATTACTACTGGTTACAAAAGGATAGGATCCAAAGTCAATATCTAACAAAGTGCCTTGTGCGCCTTCAGCCAAAATATTCTTACCATCTTTTATTGCCTTATTCATAAAGTAAACCACATCGGTTGTTTTTAAGGTTTTAAGGTTTTCAATACCTTCCCACCATTGAGCCTCGTATTCAGTTAAGTCAAATTCATAATCGTATAATTGCAATAGTTTTAAATGTTTTTCTTTTAGCTTTTCGTAATATGCTTCAAAATCGCTCAAAAATATATCGCCAACTCTAAGCCCGTTTCTACCAGTTTTATCCATATAAGTTGGGCCAATACCTTTTAAAGTACTACCAATTTTTGATAAACCTTTGGCGTGCTCAGAAGCGGCGTCTAAAATTTTGTGGGTTGGTAAAATTAAATGTGCTTTTAGCGAAATCAACAAATTTCTTTTTGGCAACAGCCCTAAGTTTTCTAAATTATTAATTTCTAATTTTAAAGTATAAGGATCAATTACCACACCATTGCCAATAACATTTATAATATTTTTATGAAAAATACCAGAAGGAACGGTGTGCAATACTGTTTTTACACCATTAATTACCAGCGTATGTCCAGCATTTGGCCCGCCTTGAAAACGAGCAATTACATCATAGTTAGGAGCGAGGTAATCTACAATTTTGCCTTTGCCTTCATCACCCCATTGTAACCCAAGTAATACGTCAACTGCCATTTATTAAGTTTGTAATTTTTTAAATAGCAAATTTACGAATACTAATGCTAAGAACTTAGAATTGTGTTGGAAAGAAGTTAACACTACGTAGAGATATTTTTTTTTATTTTTTTCGATATTTATACTGAGGTAAAAAATTTGGACAAATAGATCTTTTGTTTTTCGGTAACTATTCAGAAGTCGGACTATTTCATTGCCAGATGTTAGACACAATTAGGGCGTAAAAGAGCACTTTTGACCTCACTCAACCGAATTTATCTGACGTCTGAGAGCGAAGCGGTCTGACTTCTAACCTCTACTAAATAGTTACGTTTTTCGTTTAACCTTTAGCTCACTTGTTTTAAATGATATGATTTTAAAAAGGTCGTTTACAATTTCCCTTCAACAATTTGTAAAATCTCATTTTCTAAAGCAATTGCTTTTTGTTCTATTTGTTTGCCTTTAGAAATTTTTTGGTTCGCCCATTTTTGATCTTCAATATCTTTTGCGTTAATCTTTACATTTAAAAATGCACCCATAATAGCAGTTCTGGCGCATAAGGCTGCCACGCCAATATCACTAATAGAACTTTGTAAGCCAGTTTCGGCCAAAGTTTTTAAAGCATCCATTACCTGCAAAGTTTTTTGCATTACAGCAAAGGGCGTTTCGGTAGCATTTTTTGTTGCGGTTTCAATAGCAATCTTTCTAACTTTCGCCTCTTCATCGCTTGTTTTTTTTAATCGGAAAGCTACCATTAGTGCATTAAAAGCAGCCGTATCTTCATCTACTAAATTTAACAAATCCCTTTTAGCCTCTTGAGCTTTTTCTGCCAATGTTCCGTATTTTTCAACCTTATCATCCCAACCTCGCTTATGGCTGCTTAAATTACCTACCATGGAGCCTAAAGCTGCTCCTAATGCACCAACATAAGCCGAAATAGAACCTCCTCCTGGCGCAGGGCTTTCGCTCGCCGTAAGATCTGCAAATACGTTTAAAGGCATATTTACCAATGGCTTATCAGCGGCATCTTCTAAAACAAATTCAATAATTTTTTCTTTGGGATTAAATGGGCTTAAATCATCTAAACCAAGCGATTTAATAGCAATAGCTATCAACTCAGTTTCAGAAACGCCAACCGAACGGTTTTGTTGGTTAAGGTAAAATTTACCAGCATCTAACATTGCTTGTTTAGGTATTAAACCTATTAATTCTGAGCCAGTTACCCGTAAGCCTCGTTTGTTGGCACTTAAACGGCAAGCTTCAAATGCCTCGTGCATGGCTGTAATAGAAATGTTGGTTAAGTTCATTGATACTTGCGCAATGCCATATTCTTCAATAAACCAGGCAATACCTTTAACGCATTTTAATAAGCCAGCTTCCCAAACAGGGTTGCCATTTTCATCTTTTACAATTTCACCAGTAAGTTTATTTTCAGTTCTTTTAATGCGGCCTTTTTCACGTACATCAAAAGCTACAGAGTTAGCTCTTCTTAAAGATGTGGTGTTTAAATTTACATTATAGGCTATTAAAAAATCGCGGGCACTAACGGCAACACAACCAAATTTTTTGTTAAAAGTAGCAGGTCCAAAATCGGGCTGCCAATTAGTATCGGCCAATTTTTTGCTTAAACCTTCATACTCACCTGCTCTTACAGTAGCTAAGTTTTTACGTTGGTCGCTGTTGGCAGCATTTTCATAAAAATAACCACTTAAATTTAGCTCTTTACCAATCCGTTCGCCTAATTTGTGTGCATATTTAACTACTTCTTCCATTTCAATATTTGCAATGGGCACTAATGGGCAAACATCTGTTGCACCAAAACGCGGATGTTCGCCATTATGTTTACTCATATCAATAAGCTCGTAGCTTTTTTTTATAAGCATTAAGGCTGCTTCAATAACTTGTTGCGGTTCGCCTACAAAGGTTATTACCGTGCGGTTGGTAGCAAAGCCCGGGTCAACATCTAATAGTTTTACCCCTTCAACTGCTTCTACCGATTTTGCTATTGAATTATAAATTTGTGGATCTCTTCCTTCACTAATGTTAGGTACGCACTCAATTAATTGCTTCATTTTGTATTAAATATGAAGCGCAAAATAAATTAAAATTTATATCAAATTAGGCATAAAATGTAATTCATTAAATATTTATAAATAGTTTTGGTGGTGAACCCGCTTTAATTGTTCTTTTTATAATGATTTAAATAGGATTAACGCTTTGCAATGCCTGTTTAAATTGAGTCGCATTTTTGTAACCTTGTGTAATTTTTAGATGGTTTAAATTTTCATCTAATACTACAAAAGGTGGATAATACGATTTACCTTTTATTAATGCTGGTATTAAGGCGTTGTAACCTCTTTTTCCATTAGCTTGATAGGGATATTTTTTACCCTTAAAAGTTAGCTCTGTTTTAAGTTCTGTGCGTAAAGGCATTTAAAATTTGAATGAAATATATAAAATGTGTAACTATACGGAAGTCAGACCATTTCATTGTCAAACGTTAGACATAATTGAGGCAAAAAGGAGCGTTTTTGACTTCACTCAGTCGAATTTATCTGACGTCTGAAAGTGCGAAGCGGTCTGACGTCTGACCTCTACTGAACAGTTACAAAAATGTGCTTAACGACAGGCCAAGGTTTCAAAATTAACCCCGATTGAAGAGGTTATGCTATTTTTGCTGCGAAGATTATGCAGCATAGCAAATAGCATTTGAACGTAAAGCGGGCTGCCCATTTATACGAGTAACACTATTTCGTTTCTAAATAATAAAATGAGATTAAGTTTTACATTTGCAAAATCGAAATTAAAGCAGTTAAAAATATAATAGTTGGGCCGGCTTATCCTTTAAGGGGCGGAATAGCGGCGCATAACCAATTGTTGAGTCATCAATTAAATTTGGCGGAACAGCCTTCTATTATATATTCATACAAGCTGCAATATCCTTCTATTTTTTTTCCGGGGAAAAGTCAGTTAGTAGATGGTGTTGCTGACGAATTGGTTGACGGTTTGGAGATTTTGACAGAGGTAAACAGTATTAATCCGCTAAACTGGTTAAGGGTTGCAAAACAAATAAATTTAACAAAACCGAAGTTGGTAATTTTGCGTTTTTGGATGCCTTTTTTTGGAGCTGCTTTAGGCACCATTGGGCGCTTGATAAATAAACGTTCTACCAAAATTATTGCTTTGGTAGATAATGCCTTACCACACGAAACCCGGTTTGGTGATCGTTTTTTGACCAATTATTTTTTAAGTTGCTGTGATGCTTGTTTGGTAATGTCGAAAGCGGTTGGTGAGGATATTAAACAAATGAAAAATGAGATGCCAATTGCTTATTCGCCACACCCGGTTTACAATCATTTTAAAGATAAGATTGATAAAAAGGCAGCGAGGCAACAAATAGGTTTAAATTTAGATGGAAAGTATGTGTTGTTTTTTGGTATGATTAGAAAGTACAAAGGTTTGGATTTATTGTTAGATGCAATGGCAAAGGTGATTCAACAAAATTCTGAAATTCAGTTAATTATTGCCGGAGAGTATTATGAAGATGAGTTGGTTTATAAACAAAAAATAAAAGATTTAGGGTTGGTAAATAATGTAAAAAGTATAAACCAATATATACCAGATGAAGCGGTACATTTATATTTTTCTGCTACTGATTTGGTAGCTCAAACTTACCATACAGCAACACAAAGCGGTATTTCGCAAATTGCAATGCATTATAATAAGCCTGTTTTGGTAACCGACGTAGGCGGGTTGGATGAAATTGTACTACATAAAAAAACAGGTTATGTAGTAAAAAAAGATACAACATTAATTGCCCAGAATATTATTGATTTTTTTGAGTTAGTGGATTATGAAACACATTTTGATTTGGCCATACAAATGGAAAAACAAAAATATAGCTGGGAGGCTTTTGTAAAAAAATTAATTGATTTATATTACGATTTATGATAACAGATATAAAAGCACACTTTAAGGCTTCTATAGCAACTAAACAGGCTTTATTAGCAAATAAATTATTGCTTCAAAACATTGAAACCTTAGCTACAACTTTAGTTAACTGTTATAAAAAGGAGGGCAAATTGTTGCTTTGCGGTAATGGTGGAAGCACTTGTGATGCGGTACATATAGCAGAAGAATTAACTGGTAAATACAATTTAAACAGAGCGCCTTTAGCGGCTATTGCCTTAGCCGATGCAGCACATATTACTTGTACCGCTAACGATTTTGGTTTTGAGACTATTTTTGAAAGGGCGGTTGAAGCCTTAGGTAGAGATGGAGATATTTTGTTGGTTTTATCAACATCTGGTAATTCAAAAAATGTATTGAGAGCTGCTAAAATGGCAAAGCATAAAAATGTTTTTGTTTGTGCTTTAACTGGTGAAGACGGTGGTTATTTAAAAGATTGTTGTGATTTATGGATTGGCGTACCCAGCAATATTACTGCTCATATACAGGAGGCACATATTACTATTGGCCATGTGCTAATACATTTAGTAGAGCAAAAACTATTTAACAATGCGAAATAAGATAGAAGATATTAATAAAAATTGGAGCTTGTTTTTAGATAGAGATGGCGTAATTAATGAACTATTAGAAGGTAATTATGTTACTGATTGGAAGGACTGGACTTATACACCAAATGCTTTATTAGCTTTAGAAAAATTGACTAACTTTTTTAAACATACAGTTATAGTAACTAACCAACAAGGTATTGGTAAGGGGTTGATGACGGAAGAGCAATTGGCAACTTTACATAACAATTTAATAAATGATGTTATTGAAAAAGGTGGAAAAATTGATAAAGTTTATCACGCACCGCAATTAGCAAAACATCACCATACTTGGAGAAAACCAAGAACAGGAATGGCCAAACAAGCACAATTGGATTTTCCTGAAATTGATTTTACACATTGTGTAATGGTTGGCGATTTTATTACCGATATGAAATTTGCAGATAAATTGGGAATGATAAAAGTGTTTATTTCAAAAACATTAACTAAGCCAAAAGAAATTGAAATAGATTATTGTTTTGAAAATTTAAATGCCTTTAGCAGCTTTTTAATTGAAGAAAAAATTATTGAAAATTGATGAACTTAAATTACCTGGCTTAAAAAAAATCCGCTACAAAAATGTTTTATAGCGGACTTTTAAAAACAATTCTGTTTTAAAATTATCTTTTCTGCATTAATATCTTTTCATTATTAACACCTTGTTCATCTTGTATTGTAATAAATAAAAATTTTGATTTAGAGTTTTCTCTTATTAAATCAAATTCATAATTACCAACTTGCTTGTATTCATTTAACAAATTTTTAACAACATTGCCAAATTCATCTACCAAATCTATTTTAATTAAACCTTCATTTTTAACGGTATAAATAACTTTAGCATTGTTTACAACAGGGTTAGGATATACCTTTATTGAAGAAACCTCAGGCATTATTTCACTTACTTTTACATCTTGTTTATTTGCTTTTGGATTCATTAATAAAAACCTGGCTTTAAAATCGCCTTTTTTACCCATTGCGCCTTTTGTTTTACCTAAATTTTTAGGTTTACAAAATTCTTTTTCTGCACAACAAGCTTCTTCTGCACAACAGGCTTCCATTTCTTCTTTTGAACAACAAGAATTTGGCTTGTTAGCCATAGTAAAATCGTTTTCAGCGAAAAGCTCATTTATTTTGTCGCCGTACTTTTTGCTTAATACAAGCACCTTGTCCCAGTCTTCACCATATTTTTCATCCCACTTTGCTTTGTGCGATTCCATTTCCTTGCGGCTTGGTTTTTCACCTTTAACTTTATGGGTTTCAAAAAAAGCTTTTTTATCTTTTTTTGCTTGTTGCATTACCTCTCTTAAAACCTTCAATTTCTTTTTGTCTTTCCTTGAAATCTCAGTCTCTAATTCAACACGCATTTTTGATAAAGCAGCTTTTACCTCATTTTTACTTTTTTTTCTATTAAAGTCGCCACTACATATATCGCCTTTTCTTCCTTTTTGTTTATCTCCACTATCGGCTCTTTGCTTCTGCCATTTATTAAAACTAATTAACTGATCTTTATTTAATTCATCTTTAATTTTAGATTGAGTTTTTGTTTTAATTTGGTGTATCCGCTTTTTTATTGCAAGTCTGTCTTTTCCATCTTTTAGAGCTTCAATTTCTACCTTCTGTTCAGCTAATATTTTTTTGATAGCTGTAGCTTGGTTACCATCTAAATTTAATTTTTCTGTAATTGTGGCTAACAATAACTCTGCATTATGATGACCCCATCCCCCTTTATGTTGTGCATTTAAGCAAACACAAATAGATACTAAATACATTATAAAGCTATATTTTAATATAGATTTCATATTATTTAAATTTAAAAAATAATACCAATTACTTATGTATAGAAAAACATTAAAACGCTACTTAATTGTTGCTTCTTTTACTTTCTCTAATAATGTTGTTTTTCAAATTAGAGTTTCTTGTTTTATTACGTTGAGCTAACAGGCCGTTGTAAATTTTAACTTGTTCTTCTGTTAAAACTGACTTTACCGCTTTAATATTATTTGTTCTAATACGGTTAATTTCTGGCATTAATTCACTTCTTTCAATATCGCTATTTCTTAATGCTATAAGTTGATTATTTTGCGCTTCCATAAAAGATTGTATTCTTTTAACCTGCTGGTCGGTTAAATCTAATTTTTCAATTAAATATTTTACACTTGAAATAGAGCGTACTTGATTTTGTGATTGGGCAAATGTAATAGTGGCTACACATAATAACAATAGAGTAGCAAAAATTTTAACTAAATTATTCATTTTTAAATTATTTTTTATCGTTCTCAATTACTTTATTTTTTCTATTTTCTTGTTGTTGTTTTAGCAATGCAACATTTGCTTTATGCAATTCCATTTGCTCTTTGGTAAGTATTTCTTCCATTTTAGTAAGCATTAATTGTTGGTGCTCTTTTGCCAATAATTTTATTTCTTCTGAGTTTTTTCCAGCCGCTTCTTTTTTGGTATTCATTTCTACCGCTAAAGTTTCTCTGGCTTTGCTGAGTGCTTCAATTTGGGTATCACTCAAGTTTAATTCATTGAAAACAAGTTCTCTATTTGTTTCAGAAGTTTGTGCTACAGAAGTTAATGTAAAGCATAAAAGAAATGTAAAACTTATCAGACAAGTTATAATCCTCATAATATCAATCTATATTTTTGATAAAAATAATAACAAATTTTAGATTTAAAAAATAGGAGAAGGTTTATTAACTATAATAATATTGCAATCTTCTATTGAATTAACAAAAAAAGCAACCAAAAGACTGCTTTTTACAGTTTTTCTATTTTATTTTTTACCGCCTTTAAGCGTGTCTTGCAGTTTAGTTAACTTGTCCCATTTACTGGCTGCTGCTAAAGTTGCTTGCTCTGGCCACGTATCTGGCTTATGCATTTGAAATCTAGACCCTGCCTCAGATAGAATTTTTTGAAGTCGTTCTATTTTAGCTTTTGATAATTGAGTGAAAGTAATGATTCCGTCATCATTCAATAATTTAGAAATTTTAGGGCCAATGCCTTCAATTTTCTTTAAATCATCTTTTTTTGCTTTGCTTACTATTTTCGACTTACCTGCAACTTTTGGTTTAGCAATTGCTTTTGTTTTTACTATTGCTTTGGGCTTTACACCCGATGCTTGCTTTTTAACCGTTTTGCTTTTACCAACAATTCGCTTTTCACCAACAACTGTTTTAGAAATTTCAACAGTTCCTGCGTTCGCTAACATTTTTTGTAGTGTTGAAATATCAAGTGATCTAACTACTTCTACCTCTTTAATTACTTCAATTTCTTTTATTATTTCTTTTGGTTTTTTGACTAATTCTTTTCTTAGATCTTTAATTAACTTGTCAGATTGTTTAATATGAATTTTTTGATTATTTACTTCCTCTTTACTTTCAAGGTAATTTTGCTCAGCTTTTTTTACGGCTTTTTCTAACCATATAATTTGGCTTTCTATTTTCTCTAATTCCTTTACTTTATCTTTTACGCTTTTGTATTTATCAAGTAGTTCTGCTAATCTTAATTTTACATCTTTAATGCTAATTTGCTTATTTTCTATTTCTTTATTTAACTTTTTATTTTGAGTGTTTAAAGAATTAATTACAGCATCTTTTTCTTTAGCACCTGAAGATATTTTCTTTTTTAGGTCACCTAATTCATCATTTAAAGTATCCATTTCGAGCGCTAATTTTTCTAACTCAAAATCTTTCTCTTTATTTTCATTTTTTAACTTTTCGCAAGTATCTTCTAAATTATGTATTTTAGTATCTTTTTCTTTAATTCCAGCATTTAAATTTGATTTTAACTTGGCTAACTCCGCTTCTAAAATATCTATTTTTTCAGATAAGTCGTTAATATGTTTATCCTTCTCTTTGTTAAGAACTTCTAATTTTTTAAAATCGTTAAACAGTTTTTCAATTTTCGAATCCTTATCTTTTATTTCATTTTTTATTTTATGAGAATCTTTATTGTACTCAATAACGGTGTTGTTTAGTTTGTCTTTGATTTCTTTAATTTGTTTATCTTTTTCTATAGAAATAACTTCGATTTCTCCTAATTTCTTGGAAATGTCAGCAATCTTTTGATCTTTAATTTTTAAATCAGCAGTTTTTTCTGCAGCAAGATTTTTATAAGATTTCTCATAATCTGCTAATTCAGTATTTGCAATGTTCAACTGCTTTACTGTATTTTCCCACGCTTTATGCTTCTCATCATAATTCTGTTGGTAAGTACTTATTGCTTTATCTGTAGTTGTTTTTAATTGATTGTGCTGTTCAGTTAAAATTTCTAAAGCCTCATTTTTTTTATTATAATTATTCTTACATATGCTTAATTCCTTGTTGTAATCAGTCTTTAAAGTATTGTATTGATTGGCTATAGTTTGCCACGCATTTTGTTTGTCGTTATACTTTTCTTCTAAAAGCTTAATTTTACCTTCGAAGTTCAATTTTAAGTTATCATATTCAGTTGATAACTCATCCCAATTGGCAATTGCTTCTTTGTGCTTATTTTCCCAATCTCTAAGTTGTTTGCTATGCTCTTGTTTTAAGATGTTGTTTTGATTATTTAAACCTTCCCAAGCTTTGTGCTTGTCGTTATACTTGTTTTCCCAGGCGCTCAATTGTTTGCTATGTTCTTGTTTTAAGATGTTGTTTTGATTATTTAAACTTTCCCAAGCTTTGTGCTTGTCGTTGTATTTATTTTCCCAGGCGCTCAGTTGTTTGCTATGTTCTTGTTTTATGATGTTGTTTTGATTATTTAAACTTTCCCAAGCTTTGTGCTTGTCGTTGTATTTATTTTCCCAGGCGCTCAGTTGTTTGCTATGTTCTTGTTTTAAGATGCTGTTTTGATTATTTAAAACTTCCCAAGCTTTGTGCTTGTCGTTGTATTTATTTTCCCAGGCGCTCAGTTGTTTGCTATGTTCTTGTTTTATGATGTTGTTTTGATTGTTTAAAACTTCCCAAGCTTTGTGCTTGTCGTTGTATTTATTTTCCCAGGCGCTCAGTTGTTTGCTATGTTCTTGTTTTAAGATGCTGTTTTGATTATTTAAAACTTCCCAAACTTTGTGCTTGTCGTTGTATTTATTTTCCCAGGCGCTCAGTTGTTTGCTATGTTCTTGTTTTAAGATGTTGTTTTGATTATTTAAAACTTCCCAAACTTTGTGCTTGTCGTTGTATTTATTTTCCCAGGCGCTCAATTGTTTGCTATGTTCTTGTTTTAAGATGTTGAGTTGATTATTTAAAACCTCCCAAGCTTTGTGCTTATCGTTGTATTTATTTTCCCAGGCGCTCAATTGTTTGCTATGTTCTTGTTTTAAGATGTTGAGTTGATTATTTAAAACCTCCCAAGCTTTGTGCTTATCGTTGTATTTATTTTCCCAGGCGCTCAGTTGTTTGCTATGTTCTTGTTTTAAGATGTTGAGTTGATTATTTAAAACCTCCCAAGCTTTGTGCTTATCGTTGTATTTATTTTCCCAGGCGCTCAATTGTTTGCTATGTTCTTGTTTTAAGATGTTG
>Ga0209831_1000538_pt1 | contig 36617 bp, 13 predicted proteins | sample Maine_Asex4_meta_FD_187451 | JGI IMG/M metagenome (GOLD analysis project Ga0209831, IMG submission 187451) | Marine algal microbial communities from Maine, USA - Maine_Asex4_metaG (SPAdes) (version 2) | ecosystem: Host-associated > Algae > Red algae > Unclassified | place: Maine, USA | collected... | reverse complement strand
GCCGACGGTGCGAACGACGCCTCCGAGAACGGACTCGACGGGCAACTCGTCACGATCTTCGACGCCTTGGGCGCCCAGGTCGGTCAAGTGACCACCGGGGCCAACGGTCTGTACAGCTTCACCGGACTCAACCCCGCAGACGGCCCGTTTCGCGTGACCATCACTCGGGATCCTGCCGTGTATCCCGACCCTGCCAACTGGATTGCGTCAGCGAGCACACCGACCCAGGCTGCCACCTACTCCGGCGCCGACCAGGACTTCTCCAGGACCGCCGGCGCCGGCGTCGCTGTGGCCGAGGCCACCGGCCTCGTGCCCGGGACATCTGCCGACGCGGCGATCCGGCCGCGCCCCGAGATCGCCCTCGGTCTGTTCGGCCCCGGCGTCATCGACGGTGGCGGTGACTACAACGCGCTGGGCAATTGCGCATCGCCGACCGACATCGCCGAACCGGGTGACGACTGTGGCCCGAGCAACGGACAGATCAGGTCGAACGACATCCTTTCGACCGTCTGGTCGGTGACCGCAGACAACTTCGAGCCGGGCACACCTGACTGGGGCCCGGTCATCTTCTCCCAGACGATCACGCCGGCCGTCGACGACCCGGCAACGCCCGAAGATGAGTCGGCCGTCGTCGCAACGTTCGACGGCATTCCGGTGTCCTGTGTCGCTCCGCCGAACGGCACGGGCGGAGCCGCCCCGCCGTCGCAGATCATCACCAATGCCGACGGTGGCCAGACGCTGATCTGCAACCTCGGTCAGTTCGCCGAGGGTGCCCAGGAATCGCTCACCATCCCGGTCAAGGTGTCCGGCGAGTCCGCCAACGGCTCGGGCTTCACGTTGAGCCAGAGTGCCTACGTCGACGGTGATCGCGCCGTGCCGGCAACCGCGACGCCGCCGATCGAGATGGAGGTGTCGGCACGACCGGCCTTCGACGCCGTCAAGGTGAGGTTCCGCAACTATGACCCGACGTCACAGTGCATCGACACCGACGGCGACGCGGCGACGCCCTGTGAGCAGTTGGCAGGCTATTTCACCTACTTCCTCATTCGGATCGCCTCCGACCTGGCGACTGGCATCGAAGCAATCCAGCAGCCGTACACGATCGAAGACAACATCACCGCCGTGGGCGCTGACGGCATCACCCCCTACGTCCCCGAGTTCTACATCACCGAGTGTCGCCCGAACCCGTCCGGTTGGGGAGACGTCGTCCTCGGCACCGGTGGCGGCGTCGCCGGCGATCCGGGCGTGGCCACGAGCCGTCCCGAGCGGCGCGTCCAGGACTCCGGCGATTGCGCAGTAACCCGCGACGACCCGACCGACAACACCTCCCAGTACAGCTTCGAGCTGGACAACGCCGACCTGGACGGATCGTTCTTCCCGACACAGACCTGGGGCGGCCAGGACCTCTCGGCCGGTCCGTTCATCTACGTCGAGCATCGTGTGCAGGTGTTCATTCCGAACCGGTCGATCGACCTCTCCGACGGCGTCATCGACAACAACGGTTCGTTCCAGATGTTCAACAGCTACGGCGGTTTCGACCCTGACGGGCTCTCCGGTGTGTCGAACTTCGGCGACGACGTCGAGCCGGGCTATTGCCCGCCCGACTTCTCGGGCAATTGTGACCTGATGGACGACGGCACCCGCTCGAACAACTCGATCGGCCCGCTGACGGCACGGATCACACCTCCCGGGGGCTCATGGCAGAAGTATCAGATGTATCGTGTGAACTACACGTCCTCGGGCTACTCGAACATCCCCGGCATCTCCGCGCTGCACGCCGGCAACGGCATCATGGAGCCGGGCGATGTCTCGACATCCCAGGTCCGTCTCCGCTCGGTCGGCTCCACCGGGCTGAGCAGCCCGGTCGTCTGCGACGTGTTCGACTCGACCGTGTCGCAACTCGCGCTCGGCGACAGTGTGCGTCGCGGGTCCGTCGCAGTCCCGGCTGGAGAGTACGCATTCGCATCCGACACCCCCTTCGCCGGTACGCGCAACAACCGTGACTGGTCCGAGCGCTTCGTGATCGAGTACGCCGTCGTCGACACGACCGGTGACGACCCGCTCTACAACCCGGCACGAGTCGGTGCCCCCGGCGTCATCGACTCCTCGTTCTACCCCGGCCTCGACACCTACTCGACGACCACCGGACGTTTCGAAGGCGTGTGGGACGCACAGCGTGCCGCTCGCTGCGACGATGCCGACGCAACGTCGGGCTGGACCACCGACCCCAACGACCCAGCCCTCGGCGGCATCGACAACGTCAACGCAGTGCGGATGCGCCCCATCGATCCGGCTTTCGTCCTCGAGCCGTCGGAGTACATGACACTCAACGTGCCGCTGCTCACCCGTTCGACGTTCGTCGGTGGCCCGTACGACGGCGAGGGCATCCCGTCTGGTGCGGTGTTCGCGAATTTCGGCGGCACGAAGGCCGAGAACTGGTCCACCAACGGTGGCATCGGCAACTGGACAGCGCGTGTCTACAACCCCTCGCCGGAATCGACCAGACGGGACGGTGACCGGTTCACCATCGCGCGCTTCACGACCCGCCTCCAGAAACGGACGCTCATCCCGGCGACCAACGTGGGAGTCAACGGAGCCACACTGGCCGGCAACGAGGTGGTCTGGGAATTGATCCCTGCGATCTCGGCCAACACCGTGCCGTCGAGTCAAGTGGCCGAGAACGTCGTGGTGTACGACGTGCTGCCACCGTTCACCAGCTACAACCCGGCGTGCACGGCTGCGCTCAACAACGACCCGGCGACGTCGACGATCCTGCCGTCGCTCGTCGAGCCGAACACCGATCTCAACGGCCCGAACACCGGGTACACGCTGCTCACCTACGTCCTCGGCGATCTGCCCGCGAACGAGCCGGTGCCACGGATCCGGGTCTGTACCGACACCGATGCGCTCGCACCGAACGGCACGCAGGTCACGAACTACGCCGAGGTCCAAGCCGATGACGACATCACCGTCACATCGACCCGGTCCGACACGCATGCGATCGTTCTGCAGCAGAACGGTGCCATCCAGATCAGCAAGGAAGTCGATCGCCGCCTCGACCCGCTCGACGACACTCAGGATTACACGATCAGGTACGCGAACTTCGCCGCAGCGTTCGGCGTCGAACCGACCACGATGATCGACGTCTTCCCGTGGAACGGTGACGGGCTGGGCTCGGCCAGCGAGCGTGACCCGGCATCGAATTTTGCGCCGACCAGCTCGCTCGACCTCGTTGCTGAGCCGACCGTGACGTTCTTCGACGGCAGCGTGCCAGGGCCAGGCGACCCGTTCCCGGACGTCGGGGTGCTCACCTACACCGCTGATGCGCCGGCGACCATCGACTACAACCCCGACGCGAATGTCTCGCAATGGTGCCCGATCAGTGACTTCGGAGTCGTTGCAGGCTGTCCGGCGACGCTCGCTGACGTGACTGCGTTCAAGCTGGTGTCGAACTATGTCCTCGAGCGCGACGGGCTTCCTCGCCAGGGCCACATCGTCGACTTCACCTTGCAGGCAACGGGCAACGAGCCGTCGGACCGCTACACGAACCGCGCCACTGTCGACTCCGAGTCGCTGCCTGCAGCGCAGTTCCTGCGCTCGAACAACGTCGTGGTCGAAGTTGCCGGGTTCAACCTGGGCGACTTGATCTTCGGCGACGTCAACCGCGACGGCGACTACGACCCCGGCATCGACACGCCCGCTCCCGGAGGCGTCGTGGTCGAGTTGTACCGCGACGGTGACACGGTGCCGTTCCGGACGGTCACCACCGACGCCGCCGGTCGATACAACTTCTCCGGGATCGGCGCAGGCGACTACTTCGTGGTCGTTCCCGACTCCGAGTTCGGCTCCGGAGGCCTGCTGGAGGACTGGCTGATCCAGCCCCTCGGCCTCGACACCGACCCGAACAGCGACGTCAATGAAACCGGCGACCACCACGCTGTCGGTATCACGCCGGGTACCACCACCGACGGTGCGCGTTCGGCAGGCCTCATCACCCTGTCGGCGACCATCCCGGCGTCGCCGCTACTGACGCCAACCGGCGACGAACCCCTCGGCGACAACGTCGGCGGGTTGACCGACGTCGTCGGCGACGATTTCACGAACTTCACGCTCGACCTCGGGTTCATCCCGCCGATCAACCCGTCGATCGCGATCGAGAAAGTGACCAACGGCGCCGACGCCGACACCGGAACCGGTCCGTACATCGCTGTCGGCGAAGCCGTGACGTGGACCTACACGGTCACCAACACGGGCGACACCGCACTGACCGACGTGGTCGTGATCGATGACGTCGAAGGCCCGGCGACATTCGTGTCGGGTGACGACAACAACAACGGCGCCATCGACCTCGCCGAGACGTGGATCTACGAACTCACCGGCGTCGCCGGCGACGGCCAGTACGAGAACGAGGCCGTCGTGACGGCGCTGCCGGCAGACCCATCGGGCGCAGCGATCATCGACGCCCCGGAAGTGTCTGCAGATGACCCGTCGCACTACTTCGGTGCCACCACCGACATCGACATCGTCAAGCGCGTCCAGAACTTCTTCGACGCCGACACCCCACCCGGCCCGAACGTGGCCGTGGGCGATGCCGTCAGCTTCACCTACGTGGTCACCAACACGGGCACGACCCGGCTGATCGACCTCGTCGTCACCGACGATGTGTTGGGGCCGGTCACGTGCCTCGCCACCGAACTGGCTCCTGGTGACTTCACGACGTGCCTCGCCACCGCCATCGCGACCGAGGGGCAATACGTCAACACCGGGACCGCCGTCGGCAGCCCTGTCGACCCGGCCGGCGAACCCATCGACGGACTCGATGATCCGACCGACTCCGATGACGCCCATTACTTCGGCTCGAACCCGTCCATCGACATCGAGAAGTCGGTGCAGACGACCTTCGATGCCGACGACTCCGGTACCGGCCCACAGGTCGCCGCTGATGGCACGGTCCGGTTCGACTACGTCGTGATGAACACCGGCAACGTCGACCTCGTCGATGTCATCGTCACCGATGACATCGAAGGCGTCATCACCTGCCCGGCCGACACGCTGGCCGTCGGTGCGTCGATGACGTGCACGCTGACCGGGGTGCCCGCGATCGACGAAGGCGAGTACGCCAACATCGGTACCGTGACCGCCGACGGCCCCACCACGATTGGTCCGAACGGCGAAGTCGTCGAGGGCGCAGAGGTCACCGACGCTGATGCAGCGCACTACACCTCGGGTTCACCCGCAATCGACATCCAGAAGTTCGTCCAGACCACCTGGGATTCGAACGATCCGGCCACTGCTCCGCCGATCAGCGAGGGCGGTCCGGTCCTGTTCACCTACGTCGTCACGAACACCGGCCTCGTCGACCTCACCGAGGTGCTCGTCACCGATGACATCGAAGGAACGATCACCTGCCCCGCCACGGCCCTCGTGGTCGGCGAGTCGATGACCTGCACGCTGGAGGCGGTCGCCGTCGGCGACAATTACACCAACGTCGGTACCGTGACCGCTGACGGCCCGCCGACGATCGACGAGAACGGCGACTCCGTGCCGGGCGAGTCGGTCACCGATTTCGATCCCGCCAACTATTTCGGCGTCGATCCCTCGATCACGATCGAGAAAGCCGTCCAGACCACCTTCGACGCCGACCTCCCGACCGGCCCGGCAGTCGCGGTCGGCGACGTCGTCCGCTGGACCTACACCGTCACGAACAACGGCAACGTCCCGCTCACCGCCGTCAGCGTCGTCGACGACCAGATCCTGAACGACTCGACGATCAACTGTGGATTCGGCGCCCAGAACTTCATCCCGTCGCTCGGCATCGGTCAAGTCGTGACCTGCAGCGTGTTCGGTGAAGCCGTCGCCGGGCAGTACACGAATACCGGAACCACCACGGGCACGGGCCCGACGACGGTCGGCACCGACGGCATCGCCGATGAACCCGGCGAAGTGGTCACCGACGTCGACGACGCCAACTACTTCGGCGTCGAGTTGGGCATCGACATCGTCAAGTCGGTGCAGGGCCTTGATGCCAACGATGCACCGGGACCGTTCGTGGCCCCCGGAGCGGACGTCACCTTCACCTACGTCGTCACCAACACCGGCAACGCGGATCTGACCGACATCGTGGTCACCGACGACGTCGAAGGTGTCATCACCTGTCCCCTCACCGCCCTCGCAGTCGATGAGTCGATGACGTGTGAGCTCACCACCACGGCCATCGCCGACGGTCAGTACACGAACACGGGCTCGGTCGTCGGCGTCGGTCCAGAAACCGTCGACGCCGACGGCAACCCTGTTGCTCCGGCAACGACCGAAGCCGCTGATGACGCGAACTACGTTGTGGGCTCGCCGAGCATTGCGATCGTGAAGTCGGTGCAGACGCTCGACGCGAATGATGCTCCGGGACCGTTCGTGGCCCCTGGCGCTGATGTCACCTTCACCTACGTCGTGACCAACGATGGTGATGTCGATTTGACCGATGTGGTGGTGACTGACAGCGTGGAAGGCTCGGTTACGTGCCCGTCTGGGATCTTGGCGATCGGCGAGTCGATGACGTGTGAACTCACCACCACGGCGATCGCCGACGGTCAGTACACCAACACCGGCACCGCTGTCGGTGTGGGGCCCGAGACGATTGACGAGAACGGTGAACCCGTTGGTGGTGCCGAGGTCGAAGCCGCCGATGATGCGAACTACTTCGTGGGTTCGCCGAGCATTGCCGTCGTGAAGTCGGTGCAGACGCTCGATGCGAACGATGCCCCCGGCCCGCTCGTGGCTGCTGGAGCTGACGTCACCTTCACGTACGTGGTGACCAACGATGGCGACGTCGACCTGACCGACGTTGTGGTGACTGACAGCGTCGAAGGTGCAGTTTCGTGCCCGTCGACGGTGTTGGCGGTCGGTGAGTCGATGACGTGTGAACTCGACGCCGTGGCGATCGATGATGGTCAATACACGAACACCGGCACTGCTGTCGGTACCGGCCCTGACACCGTCGACGAGAACGGCGAACCGGTCGACGGTCCAGTGGTCGAATCGACCGACGATGCCAACTACCACGTCCAGCCCCCGGCGATCGACATCGAGACCTTCGTGCAGACGACCTTCGATGCCGACGAGCCGAACGGCCCGGCCGTCGGTCAGGGCAGCGACGTGATGATCACCTACGTCGTGACCAACCCGAGCGACGTGCCGATCTCCGACGTGGTCGTCGTCGACTCGACGCTCGGGACGCCGACCTTCGTCGGCGGCGACACCAACGGAGACGGTCTGCTCGACCCCGACGAGACGTGGGAGTACACCCTGACGATCCCCGCGGATGATCTCGGCGTCAACGCCTCCGACGCAACCGTCACCGGCAACGGACCCGACACGATCGCCGCCGATGGCAGCGACGAGCCGGGTGCCGAAGTCACCGACGCCGACCCGCACCACTTCGAAGTCCTCGGTGCAGCCATCACTGTCGAGAAGTTCGTCCAGACGCTGTTCGACGCGAACGATCCGCCCGGCCCAGCGGTCGCCGAGGACAGCAACGTGAGGTTCACCTACGTCGTTGCCAACACCGGCAACACGCCGCTCACCGACGTCGCCCTGATCGATGACATCGAAGGACCGGTGACGTGCCCCGCCACCGAGTTGGCCGTCGGTGAATCCATGACGTGTGAGTTGATCGCTCCCGCAACGTCGGGCGCGTATACGAACCTGGGTTCGGTCACCGGTACCGCACCGGTCACCTTCGATGTCGACGGCAACGAAGTCCCGGGCGCAATCGTCACCGACAGCGACCCGGCGAACTACTTCGGCCAGACCACAGGGGTCGACATCGAGAAGCTCGTACAGACCACGTTCGATGCTGACGAACCAACCGGCCCACTGGTCGCGCTCGATGCGCCGGTCGTGTGGACCTATGTCGTGACCAACACGGGCAACGTTCCGCTGACCGACGTCGTCGTCAGCGACGACCAACTCGACGACGCGACCATCGACTGCGGTCTCGGGTCGATGAACGTCATCCCTGCGCTTGCCGCTGGGGCGATCGTCGAATGCTCGGCAACTGGCTCCGCCATCGCCGGCCAATACACCAACACGGGCAGTGTCGTGGGCGTTGGCCCCGACTCCATTGACGAGAACGGTGATCCTGTCGACGGTGTCGCCGTCGATGACGACGACGACGCCAACTACTTCGGAAGCAGCCCGGCCATCGAGGTCGACAAGGTCGTGCAGGGCAGCTTCGCCGCCGACACGACCGCTGACGGTCCGAACGTGCTCGCAGGCACCGATGTGCTGTTCACGTACACCGTGACCAACACGGGCAACACCGACCTCACCGGCATCGCGCTGGTCGACGACATCGAAGGCCCGGTCACGTGTCCTGCGACCGAGTTGGCCGTCGGCGAGTCGATGGTCTGTGAACTGACCGCGCCCGCCATCGACGGTGGCGACTATGCGAATGTCGGAACGGCCACTGCAGTCGGGCCCGGAACGATCGATGAGAACGGCGACCCGGTCGACGGCATCGACGTCACCGACAGCGACCCTGGCCACTACAGCGTGCCCGTCCCGTCGATCGACATCGAGACCTACGTCGCCGACACCTGGGACGCCGACACCTCGGCGACCGGACCGGTGTTCGAACCGGGAACAGACACAACGATCACCTACGTCGTCACGACGCCCGGTACCTCACCAATCGCCGACGTCGTGGTGACGGACAGCGTGTACGGGACCCCCACGTTCGTGGGTGGCGACACCAATGGTGACGGAATCCTCGACCCCGATGAGACCTGGACGTACACGATTGTCGTCAGTGACATGGCCGCCGGCGACGTCACTGCCGATGCCACAGCGACCGGAGTCGGGCCCGCCTCGATCGACGCCTCCGGTGCCCTCGTCGATGGTGTTCCGGTCGATGATGCCGACCCCCACAACTTCAGCGCTGCAGCAGCTGGTGTCGAGGTCGAGAAGTCGACCAATGGCGCGGATTCCGACGATGGCAGCGGTGAGTCGATCGTTGTCGGCAGCACCGTCGAGTGGCTGTATGAAATCACCAACACCGGCGCCACGGCACTCATCGACATCGATGTGTCCGACGACGACCCCGCCGTGACCGTCGACTGCGGGGACGGCACGGGACTCATTGCTGTGCTCCTGCCGGGCCAGACAGCACGGTGTACTGCACAGGGCACGGCGGTCTCCGGCGACTACCAGAACATCGCAACAGTGGCTGGTGTGTCTGGTACACCGAACCCGGAGACCTGTGGTTGCGACATCACCGACCCTTCAACCTGGCCGAGTGACCCGGAGCTCTACCTTCCCGTCCTCGGGCAGGACGACGAAGGGGTCACCACGGTGGCCACCGACCCGTCGCGCTACAACGGCGTGCCAGCCGAACCAATTGCGGCGCCTCCCGGCGGTCTGCCCACCACTGGCGGCGGGTTGCTCATGGTGTGGTTCGCTCTGTTCTTCACCGTCGGCGGTGCAGTCCTCTGGCTGTCGAGCCGGCGGCGCCGTGACCGGCTGATCACCGGCTGATCACCGGCTGATAATCGGCTGACGGTCGGTCGAGGATGACTCGACCGACGGGGTCAGGCAGTGATCGCCTTGATCTCCGCTGCGATCGTGTCCGTGAACTCGTTGGACGGGATGGCGGTCTGCATCGCCATCATCTTCATCATGTCGCCCTGGACCTTGATCTTGCCTTCGAGGAACGACTGCATCGCCATGGCCTGGTCCTGCTCGACGAAGAGGGCCTGAGCGGTTTCGTAGTCGGTGGTGATGGTCGCGTCCGGCTCGTCGAGTTCACCGAGTTCGAGTTGCAGGCTGCCCGATGACGTGTCGAAGTAGGCATCGACGGTGTCGTCGTCGAACGGGACATCGACAACCGAGAGGTTGATCTTGATGACGGTCGGAATGTCCGGGACCTCATCGGCGTACTTCTCACGGATCGCACGTGCAGCGTCCATCCACTCGGTGCTCAAAAAGGCATGCGTCATGGCGGCCACGATAGCCCTGAGCTGGGGTCAGTCGACGGTGCGGGTGTCGGTGGTGACCTGGCCGAGGAACGTCGCATCGATGTCGAATCCCAATCCCGGCGTGGTCGGCACGGCGACGTGGCCGTCGGTGATCGTGATCGGGTTGGTCACGATGTCCTGAGCGTAGAACCGGGTCGATGCGCTGATGTCGCCAGGGAGCGTGAAGCCCGGCAGCGCGGCGAGCGCTGCGTTCGCGGCGCGACCGATGCCGGTTTCGAGCATGCCGCCGCACCAGACAGGGATGTTCTTCGCGACGCACAGGTCGTGGATCCGCACCGCTTCGAGGTAGCCGCCAACGCGGCCGGGCTTGATGTTCGCGATCTCACAGGCACCGAGTTCGATCGCATCAGCGGTGCCGCTTGCTGACACGAGTGATTCGTCGAGACAGATGGGCGTCTCGACCTCGGCCGCGAGGAGGGCATGGCCGACGATGTCTGCTTCGGGGAGTGGTTGCTCGATCAGGAGCATGTCGAACTGGTCGAGCTGGGCGAGGTGCTTGCCGTCGGTGCGCCGGTAGGCGGTGTTGGCGTCGACCTGCAGGGGAGTGTCGGGGCCGATCAGGTCGCGGACTGCGGCGACGTGCTCGATGTCCGAGCCCGGTTCGATCTTCAATTTGATCCGGACGTACCCGTCGTCGATGTATCCCTGCACGGTGCGCAGGAGGTCGTCCACGGTGTCGTGGATGCCGACGCTCACACCGCTCGGAATCGTCGCGTTGGTTGCGCCGAGGAAGTCGGCGAACGATGTTCCGGTTGCTCGGAGCTGGGCGTCCAGGACGGCCATCTCGAGCGCGGCCTTGGCCATCGGATGACCGTGCAACTTGGACAGCGTCGGCGAGACGCCCGCAGCATCGAGGCGTCCGGCCGAGCGTAATCGTGGGATCAGATGGTGTTCGATGACGTGTTGGGCGCCATCGACGTACTCAGGGGAGTAACTCGGCTCGGACAGCGCCACGCACTCGCCCCAACCCTCGGTGACCGTGCCGTCGTCGGCAGTGAGCTCGGTCCGGATGAGCAGGATGTCTCGCGCTGTCTGGGAACCGAAGCTCGTGCGAAACGGCGTGACCAGGGGCATCGCGATGCGCCGCAACTCGAATGCTCCGACCTCGAACGAGGCGCCGACCGTGGCATCGCTCACGGTCCGACCACGTACTCGCCGTCGCGGGTGAACCCGACGATCGGGTCACCGGCAGCGAGCGCCGCCGTGAGTGCTGCACGGTTCTCGGAGCGCCACCGGGCCACGGCAGCCGGGTCGGTTCGGCGCAGGGCGACGATGTCGTCGGGAGTCGAGATGAGCGACCGGGCCTCGATGCCGGATCCGTCGCGCACTGGCATGGCCGGGTCGGTCACGGTCGACCAGGCCATCAGGAGCCGATCGGATTCGTCGCCGGCGTTGATCGCATCGGTCATCGTTCCGTAGAACGAGGGAAGGTACTCGTGGACTTCGGCGCCGAGAATGGCGATGTTGAACCAGGCGTTGCGTCGGACGAGGGGATCGAAGGTCCACACGATCCAGTCGATCCCGCGATCGACCGCCCACGCCTGTTGGTGGAGCTTCATTGCCCGACCGAGCCCTGTGCTCCGGGCGCCCGGCAAGATGCCAGTGACGTGGCTGTGCAGGGCGGGCTTGCCGTGATGCGTCGCAAGCAGTGCGACCGAGGCGCCGAGGATCTGGCCGTCGGGATGAGCGTCACTGCGACGGCTCGTGTCGTAGGCCCCGACCACGTAGCCGCCGGCGTGAGCGATGGCCATCAGCATCTCGAGTCGCACCAGTTCGGTCGCCGACCCCCAGACCTGCTGGAACACTTCGCCGACGACGACCATGTCGTCGGCGCGGGTGAGCAGGCGGATCTCGATCGCGCTGTCAGGGGTGGCGGGCACGACGCCGGGGTCGGGGGCCTCGTTGTTCGGAGTTTGGCTGGGGCTCATCTGTTGGTGCTCGGCTCGGCTGGTCGGGGGTGTGTTCCTCGAGCAACACGGTAGGCGCTGCGCACCGCGAGCGCCTCACGGATCTCTGGGCCGACGTCGTCGGCGAACTCGCTGCGGTACGTACTGTCCGTGGTGAGCACGACGGTGAAGTACATGCCCGAGAACGCACCGAGGAACGCCGACACACGCAACAGCGGCTCGGACAGGACGAGCGAGCGCCCGCCGAGCTGTGTCGAGAGCAAGACGTGAACATCGTCGAGGCGGGTCCAACTCTCAGCGGTCGCCGCCGTGATCGCGAAGAACCCGAAGAAGACGAAGAAGCCCGTGAGCGCAACGGTGACGAGGGTGATCTGCAACGCCTGGCCGAACAGTACGACGAGACCGATGTTGAAACGCTGACGCAGGGTCAGGCGGTCTTCGATCAACGACCCGGTGGGCAACTCGAATCCCTGGGCGGGGGTGCCCGGCAGATGCGACCGGATGTCGTCCCACGACTCGAAGGACCGCATCGAGCGGATGAGGCCGGGGACGCGACTCAGAGCGAAGGCCACGCCGAGGAACACGAAGGTCCCGAGCACCACGACGTAGGCGATGCCGTGCAGCGTCCCGGCGATCTCCCACACCTCGGCGTTGATGAACAGGAATGTGTTGAAGAGCAGGAGCAGCGGCAGCGCCCGTGCCACGAGGGACCCGAGTCCGGTGAGCTGGCTGCGACCGCGGCGGAATCCCCAGCGGGCCAGTGGACCCAAGCCGTACGACGCCCACACGTAGATCACGGCGAGCAGGACCACGCCGAGGATGACGCTCTCGATGGCATCGCCGACCTGCTCGAACACGAGGATGGGGATTGCTGGACCGATGAGGAACAGCGCGAGTTCCGGAGCGTCGATGTCGGTTGGTCTGGCGAAGGACGTCACGCCACGGAGCCGGTTGGACAGCACCCAGGCGGCGACGAGCATGGCGAGGACGGCGACACCGACGCCCAAGTTCCGCACCAACGACCAGTCGGACAGATTCAATGCGTTGAAGCCCCGCAGGAGGTAGCCGACGACCAGCAGCGGCAGCGCCCGTGTCCACGTATCGAGCATCGAGCCGTCGGTCTTGGTCTCGACGAAGTGCGGGACGCCCCGCTGCACGAACCAGTGCTCGACCGCACGCAGATCGACGCTGGCGTCAACCGGTTGTTCGGCCTCGGTCCCCACGAGTGCGACCGTAGTGCGGTGGCCCGACGCGGGTTCGTCTTGAACGTCTCGTCAAATCTCGTGGTGCCGGGTCGTCGATGCCGATAGGCATTCCAGATGGCTCGCATCCTGGTCACAGAAGAAATCGCCGACGGAGGCCTCGAACGACTCCGCCAAGCCGGACACGAGGTCGACATCCAAGTCGGCAAGTCCGCCGAGGAGTTGCTGGAGATCGTGCCGGGTGCTGCGGCGCTGATCATCCGATCCGCCACTCAGGTCAGCGCCGAGCTGCTGGCTGCGGCATCGGATCTGATGGTCGTCGGACGTGCGGGCATCGGCCTCGACAACGTCGACGTCGCTGCTGCGACAAAGCAGGGTGTGATGGTCGTCAATGCGCCGCAGAGCAATATCGTGTCGGCCGCCGAGCACACGATGGCACTGCTGCTCGCTCAGGCTCGCAACGTCCCTCAGGCTCATGCTGCCCTCGTCGAAGGTCGCTGGGAGCGCAGTCGATGGACCGGAGTCGAACTGGTCGACAAGACGCTCGGTGTCGTGGGTCTGGGTCGGATCGGCAAACTCGTCGCGGACCGGGCCAAGGCGTTCGGCATGCGCATCGTGGCGTACGACCCCTTCGTGTCCGACGACCGGGCCAAGAAGATGGGTGTCGAACTGCTCGAACTCGATCAACTCGTCGCCGAGTCCGATTTCCTCACCGTGCACCTGCCGAAGACGCCCGAGACGCTCGGGTTGATCAACCGTGATCTGCTGCTCAAGGCGAAGCCGTCGCTGCGCGTCGTCAATGTCGCGCGTGGTGGAATCGTGCACGAAGAGGACCTCGCCGACTGCGTTCGTGACGGCGTCATCGCCGGTGCCGCGCTCGACGTGTTCTCGACCGAGCCGATGATCGATTCGCCGCTTTTCGAACTCGACAGCATCATCGTCACGCCGCATCTCGGTGCCAGCACCAACGAGGCTCAGGACAAGGCCGGCGACACGATTGCGACGATGGTCGAACTGGCCCTCGCCGGTGACTTCGTGCCGTTCGCGGTCAACGTCGATGCCGCCGAGGCGAATGAGACGCTGCGCCCGTACCTGCCGCTCGCCGAGCGCCTCGGAGCGTTGTTCGTCGCGCTGAACGGCTCGGTTCCTGACACCCTCGAGATCTGCACCGAAGGCGAGATCGCCGGCTACGACACCCGAATCCTCGAACTCGCAGTGTTGAAGGGTTTCTTCGGCGCGATCTCCGACGAGCCCGTCACCTACGTGAACGCCCCGCAGCTGACCAAGGACCACGGCCTGGAGGTGCGCGATGTCAACTGCGCGACCGCAGCGGACTACGTCAACCTGCTGACGCTGCGCGGCGGCGACCATTCGATCGCCGGCACGTTGGCGGGTCCGCGCGCCGAGCAGCGCATCGTGAACATCGACGGGACGCCGTTCGATGTGCCGCCGGCTGATCACATGGTGGTCATCAGCAACGACGATCGCCCGGGTGTCATCGGCACGGTCGGGACGCTGCTCGGCGACGCGCAGGTCAACATCGCCGACATGGATGTCGCCCGTGTCGACGGCTCCGGCACCGCCGTCATGCTCCTAGCGCCCACCGCCAAGGTGCCCGCCGAGATCCTCGACGCGTTGCGTGCAGCCCCCGGCATCCTCGACGTCAAGACGCTCTGAAATTGCGCGTCGACCGGCGTTGCCCGGTCGACTCTTCGACGTCGGTTCAGCCGAGCCCGCCCTGTTTGGTGGCGAGATCGCTCGTGGCTCGGGCGGTTTCGCGCCGGATCATCTCGTCGGTCGCCGGCGTCGACGACTGCTTCGAACGCAGCAGACGGCGGAGGGTGTTGAGCAACTGCTTGAACATGTGTCGTTCCGATCATCGTTTCGGTCGTGGGAGGACAGTTTCGCAGACCGTCGGGGGTCGGTGACGTTGCGGCAAGGACCGTGGGATGGGCACGTGAGGGTTCACGGTCGGATCGACAGCTCGATCTCCTGCGCCATGAGAATCCAGTCTCCAGCGTCGCTCGTGCCGGGAGGCACTGACGGTTGGGGAGGCGGCAACACATAGCTGTTGGTTGCACCTGCGATGCAGCCGCCGATCTCGGCGACGTCTCAATGAGCGTGGTGGCTGAGTGAGGTGTCGTCGGCGCGGATGATCTCTCGTCCCACCTCGAAGCTCGACTGGCCGACTTCTGCGACACCAGCCCACGACCACGCCTTCAGGTGCCGTGTCGCAGCGTCAGCGAGAACGGCGAGGTGCGCGGCGTCGTCGGCTCTGGCCGCACGAAAGTCGATCTTCACCGGTTGACGGTCGGTTCCATCGTCATTGATCCGCGTCACGGGCGTCTGGCACTGGCGCGATGGTCAGTGGCTGCGCTGTGCGCTGAGCTTCGGCTCGAGCGGCTTCGGCGAAGTCGTCCCCACTGCTCGCGTACAGGACCGCGCGCGACGAGCTGACGATCAAACCCTGCGACGATGCGTCGGCGCCGTGTTCGACCACCGTGGCAGCGTCGCCGCCCTGCGCTCCGACGCCGGGGACGAGGAAGGGGATGCCAGGCGCAGCAGCGCGCACCTCGGCGAGCTCAGCCGGGTACGTGGCGCCGACCACGAGGCCACATTCACCGAGCTGCGACCACTCGTTCGCGACCCGCTCGGCCACGTGCATGTAGATCGGTTTGCCGCCGTGCTCCGGGGCAGTCACCAACGACTGGAAGTCGTCACCTCCCGGATTGCTGGTGCGGCACAGCGCGATCACGCCACCGCCGTCCGATCCGTTGCCTGATCCGGCGCGGTGCCCGAAGAACGGGGTGACCGAATCGGTACCGAGATACGGGTTGACCGTGACGGCGTGTGCGCCGTACCGGTCGAAGGCCTCGCGGGCATAGTGCTCGGCGGTCGAGCCGATGTCGCCCCGCTTGGCGTCCAGGATCAGCGTGACCTCCGGATGATGCTCGCGGATGTATCTGCAGACGTTTTCCAGTGCCTGTTCGGAGCGCTGGCTGGCGAAGTAGGCGAACTGTGGCTTGAAGGCGCACACGAGGTCCGCGGTCGCATCGACGATCGCGATACAGAACCGTTCGATTGCATCCGGTGCACCGACGAGCGGAGCGGGCATCCGAGCCGGATCGGGGTCGAGTCCGACACACAACATCGACGAGTTCGCCGCCCACGACCGAGCCAGCTGCGCATGAAATCCCACAGGGGTGAATGTACTGCCGCGCGACGCTCAGCCAGGTGTGAGCACCATCGACGCCGGTCCTTGGTTCGGCGTGTTCGCACAAGCGTGTTGACCGCCCGCCGGTTGCGCCCACAGCAGCGACAGACACGTCCCGAGTGCCTGCTGACCATACGCATTCGGGTGCGCGCTCTCTTCGAGGTCACCCTGCAGCAGACCGGAGCCGATCCAGCGTGTCCATTCAGCGGTCGCACCGTTCGGGCCGCCCCGGCGCGGTGAGCGCACTGCCTGGTCCGAGCAGTTCTCGTTGCCCTGGAACGCATCGCTGTAGTCGAGGAACTCGACGCCCTGGGCCGTGGCGACGGCACGGAGGTTGTCGCTGATCTGGGGCACGAGGCCGTCACGGGCCCAGGTGGCATCGTTGTCCCAGAACGGGCAGCCACCATCGGTCAGGCGGCTGTAGCCCGATTCGCGGTAGCGGATCTCGTCGCCGCGAGGAATGGGTGATGGATAGCTGACGAGGACGAATCGGTAGTCAGCAGCCGTGTAGCCCTGTGCGCTCATCGTCGCCCGGATCGCATCGATCGAAGTGCTGACTCCGGCCATCGCCGCGGGCATCGCTGCGTCGACGAGTGGTTGCTGATCGTCCTCGCAGTAGTTCGGGGTCGCTGATGGCGACGTCGAGAACTGCAGGGCGCAGGCGACGATGATGTCGCTGAAGCCGAGGTCGTTGCCGCCGATGGACAGCACGATCATTTCGACGTCGTTGCTTTGGGCGACGGCGGCCAGTTGTGCAGCCTGTGGCGCCTCGCCCTTGTAGCTCTGGTCGATGATGTTCTCCGTTTCGGCTCCGGAGCAGGCGAGATTGATCTTGTTGGCGACCGGAATCGAGTTCGACAGGATCGGTGCGACGTCACTGCGGTGGCAGCCGTTGCCAACGGTGCCCGGGTAGACCGCGTTCTTGTTGTAATACCAACCGCCCCACCAGGTCGAGCGATATGCCCGATCGGTGCCTCTGCGGCTGCGCCACGAGCTGTCGCTGTTCCCGTTCCAGCGTCCGGCCTCGCCGGAGATGAAGCTGTCACCCATCGACACGATCGCGGCGGGGCCGTTGCCGGGTGATGCAGCGGCCGGACTGGCCGGCGCGCCGACCAGCGGCATGACGACAGCCGCGCAGAGTGCGACAGAGCTACCGAAGCGAGTGAATCGTTGCATGAGTGACCCCCAGGTCAGGTGAACCGGCCGTGGTGCGCCGGCCCGGTGTGACGCCCGGCACGAACGTAGCGGCTTCAGTCGGTGGTGTCGAACAGGCTGAGCAGATAGTCGTCAGCTGACGAGAACGCAGAGGTGCGTGTGCAGGTGTCGTCGACGAGTCGCGTGCTCGTGCCGGACTCGGTGATGGTCAGCGGCGTCGTCGAATAGCCCATGTCGACCGAGGCGAGCGGATCGGTGAACAACTCGACGGTGATCTCGTCGGCACCCGATGCGCTGGGGCACGTCACTCGTTCGGCTCGCACGGTTCGCGCCAGCACGTCGCGTGGCGCATCGAGTTCGAGTAACTCTTCGGGAATCCCCCGCAGGCCGGGTTCGAGTGTCCGGGCTTGCTTGACCACGATCTGATCCGTCGGGGCGGTGGAACCGTCGGCCTGTGCCGGCCAGGCGGCCGCCATCTCGCGAAACTCGAAGTCCAACGTGAGCGTGGTGATCTGCCGGGCCCGCGGCAGCGCGGCGTTGATCCGATCCCGCCAGGTCTCGGTGACATCTCGGAGTTGTTGCCAGATGTTCACCAATTGCTCATCGTCGAGCACGTCATCACCAGCGGGTACCAGCGACGAAGCGGCAGTCCGCTCGACCCGGGGCCCGTCGTCGGACGCCGCCATTCGGAGCTCGACGACTTCGGGTGTCTGGCCTGGCTCGTTGTCGGGATTGGTCACGCTGGTGTCGCCGGCTTGAACGTTGAGCCGCAACACGGCCATGTCGGTGAGTTGGTCGTTGTCGGGCTCGCCGGGTCTGGGCGGTAGCAACGTGAACGTGGCAACGCCGTTGGAGATCTCGAGTTCGTCGTCGAACCGTGGATGAACGAGCACCGCCATGGCGCCGGAGCGGTGGTCGACGTTCTCGGTGTAGCGCTCCTCGACCGCTTCGGCGTTCCAGTACGAACCCCACGTCCGCTGCAACGCCCGTTCCACGGTGCGATCGTGGTCGTCGACGTCGGGGAGTGCCGTCGGATCGATGAAACCGGTATTGGAGGAGTACAGGCCCGCACCGTTGAATCCTTCGATGTCTTCCACCGAACTGGAGGACCTGAAGCGCAGGCCCTGCAGTGCGCTGAGGTCACCGAAGTTCTCCTCGAGTTCCGCCGTGATCGCGCCGAGCGTCGCGACGTCGACGGGGAGATCGCGGATCATGTCTTTCAGCCCGCCGGCGTCGACGATGGCGCCGAGGGCCGTCACAGCGTCAGGCTCGGTGTGCTGCTCGAGGAAGTCGGAGAGGTACTGCTCGTCCTCGGGTGAGTCGAAGTCGTCGGCGAAGTCGTCGGCACCTTCGAGCACGATGTAGCGAGCGCGCGACGACTGCTGGAAGTCGTCGGCGCTGAGCATCGCGGTGATCTCGGCGTCAAGCCTGGCGATGTGTTCGAAGTAGGCACGGACGGTGATTGCAAGGGGCCGGTCCGGCATCTTGACCGTTCCAGGAGCACCGAGCCCGAAGAACCCGGCTGCCTTGCCACCGATGACCGGACGCAACTCATCGAGTTCCGATTCGGTGAGCTGACCACCCGTGCGGCTGGCGGCGAAGGTGTCGATATCGATCGTCAGCGGGAGCGCCGCGAGGTCGAGGTCGGGGACCGCAATCGGTGAGGTTCCCTGCCGGTCCCGCCAGATGTCGAACTCGTCGGCGGTGAGCGGTCGGACGTCCAGTTCGTCTCCGACGACGCGGACGACGACCGGAGCGCGCACGCGGCCGAGTTGGTTCAGGTCGGCGTTGTCGACGAGTCCACCGAGGAATGCGTTCGGGATACCACGATTGACCGCCAGGACATTGACGTGGGCGAGTGGCGTCTGCGGTGTCCCGGTGATCAGCGCGCGGCCCGGTGGGAGGTAGTCGGGGGTGCGCTCGACGACCACGATGTCATCGGGACCGGCATCGCTGAGGCTGTAGGGGCCGTCGTCGGTCACCAGCAGGAGACGTCCTGCAGCGACGCCGGGGGAGTACACCTCGACCGTGCCCGGTTCCACGAGTTCGTCGAACCGGATCGTGCGCTCGCCGGCCGGCAGTGCGTCGTCGCGCATTGCATCGGCGGTCAACTCCTGCTCACGAGAGCGCGGGACCCACAGGAGCTGGTCACCGACACCATCGGGAAGCGTGGACCCGACGATGTCGAGGTAGCGAGCGACTTGTTCCGGCGTGGGGTCGTCGCGAAACTCGAGTTCGAGGAGCCAGCGTTCGGGAGTGGAGCAGTCCGCAGCTGCCGGCCGTCGGATCACCGAACCGAGCGCCAGTGGGCGAACATCGGGGTCGTCGAGAGCGAGGTCGTAGAACTGCGGGGAGTAGAGGCGGTCGCCGCTGGTGAACCGGAGATCGAGCGGGAGTCGGTCCCGGTTGGCGTCGGCCCAGTCGTAGACCGCGGCGACGTTGTCGAAGCCGTCAGCGGGCATGCCTCCGAAAAACCGGTCGATGATCGGCTCGACGTCGACACCGTCGAACCGTGCGCCGTTGAGCAGACGAAACCAGAACCACTCGTCGTGGAGCGCGTAGAAGTCGCTGTCCAGCCACTCGACTGCGGGGTCATCGAAGAAATTCAGGATCGAGAACTTGACGACCGACTGCCCGCCGATTCCCTCGGCGGCCAGTTCCTCGAACGATTCGACCGAGCCGAGTTGCGCTGCGGTCCTCCACCGCTCGTCGAGGTCAGGGTCGAGGTCAGCGTCGTTGTCGGTGCCGTCACTGCTGCTGTTCGGTCCATCGCAGCCCGCCCCGGGGCCAGTGCCGGGATCGGTGTCCGGTACTGCGGTCGATGAGCTGGGAGCGGGCGACGGAGCGGACGCCTCCGGGGGCGTGTCACCGCCACTGGTGCACGCGACGAAGAGCGTCGCAGCTGCGACGAGGCCGGCGAGGCAGCGGTGAATGCTCGGGCTCACACCGCTCACGATGTCAGACCCGCCGCTCAGCAGCCGGGCAGCAAGGAGAAACGAACGTGGCGTGTCGAGAGAGCGGGTCGACGTGACCCGGGGTTCATTCGACGGTGATCGCCGCCGTCGGACACATGTCAGCGGCCTCGTTCACCTTGTCGGCGAGCTCGGGGCCCGGCGATTCCTGCAGGATGTACAGGTAGCCGTCGCTGCGCACCTCGAAGACCTCGGGGCAGACCTGCATACAGGCGCCAGTCGATGCACAGTTGTCGAAATCGACGGTGACCTTCATGGTGTTCCTCGTGCTTCTCTCATCGTTCGTTGGTGGGGTGTTCGTGGTGTGGTCGTGTCGGATTGGATTCCAGAGTCGCTGTTGACGCTGCCTGGGCCGCTCAGGCCTTGGCTTGACGGTAGCCGTCAGCGGCCGCAGCATCAGCTGTCGGGTAACACCGTTCGGCATTCGTCCGGTCGTAGAATCGACCGTTGGGGACATGGAAGATTCCCGAGTTGTCGTTGGCCTTGACCGGGTGGGTGATCGGGCAAGCGCCGTCGGCGTCTGGGTTGACCCACCCGCCGCTGTCTGCGGAAGAACGTGCATCAGGAGCGTCGACGAGCGCATTGACGAACGATGCGCTACTCGTTCCCGCCGGACTGGGCGTCGTCGAAGTCGGAGCGGATGTCTCCGGGGTCGATGTGGGGATGGTCGATGTGGGGATGGCCGATGTGGCTGCTTCGGCGTCGAGCGGTGGCCACTCGGGCGGCGAGGGCGGTGACGGCGGCGTGTTGCGGTCACTCCACCAGGACCAGGCACCGCCGCCGACTGCACCGATCAACAACAACCAGAGTGAACGACGAAGCGTCGTGACCACGAACGACATGTCACCCACCGTAGTCGGCCCATCGGGTCGGCCCGGAGCAAACAAACTCGATCAGCGAACTCGATCAACCAGCACGGCAAGCAGCGCCGGTCGATCGAGAGGTCAGCGGCGCTGACGTTCGAAGGCAGCGAGCACGGCGCGCAGCGATGCGGTGGTGATGTTCGGATCGGTGCCGATGCCCCACCGCACGTTGCTGTTGCCGTCGACGGTTTCCACGTACGCCACCGCTCGCGCGTCGGCGCCTTGACCAATGGCGTGCTCGGCGTAGTCGAGGACGTCGAAATCGCCGGCGACCGAGGTGCCGAACTGCGACACGAGTGCCGCAACGAACGCCTCGACGGGGCCGTCACCCTGTCCGCTGAAGGAGTGAGCTTCACCGTCGACGTCGAGCTGGACCTGAATCGACGTGGCGCTCGTGTCGTCGTCCTTGGACACGGTGTGCAGCTCGTGACTGCGCAACCGCATCGTGGGCGTCGACGGCATGTACTCGGCCTGGAACGCGTCCCACATCACGCCCGGTCCGATCTCGGTGCCGGTGTCTTCGGTGATGTGCTGAATCGTCTTGGAGAACTCGATCTGGAGTCGACGAGGCAGGTCGAAACCGTGCTCGGTCTTCATGACGTAGGCGACACCACCCTTGCCCGACTGGCTGTTGACGCGGATCACTGCTTCGTAGGTGCGCCCGACGTGGTTGGGGTCGATCGGCAGATAGGGGACGGCGAACTGCGCGTACTCGCCGGTCTCCGGGTCCCGGCTGGCGTCGAGGGCATCGATGCCCTTCTTGATCGCGTCCTGGTGGCTGCCGGAGAACGCGGTGTACACCAGATCGCCGACGTACGGGTGGCGTGGGCTGACGGGCAGTCGGTTGCAGTACTCGGCGGTGCGTCGCAATGCATCGATGTCGGAGATGTCGAGTTGCGGGTCGACGCCGTTCATAAACAGGTTCATCGCCAGGTTGACCACGTCGACATTGCCGGTGCGTTCACCGTTGCCGAACAGGGTGCCCTCGACGCGATCGGCTCCGGCCATCACACCGAACTCCGCCGCAGCAACGGCGCAGCCGCGATCGTTGTGCGGATGCAGGGACACGAGCACGGAGGAGCGGTCCTTGATCGTGCGGCCGAACCACTCGATCACGTCGCCGTACACGTTGGGGGAGTAGCACTCGACCGTGGCCGGCAGATTGAGGATGATCGGATCGTCGTCGGTCGGGGCGATCACGTCCATCACCGCCTCACAGACCTCGATGGCGTAGTCGGGCTCGGTGAGCGTGAAGCTCTCCGGGCTGTACTCGTACCGGATCTTGGTGGCCGAACCGTCGGCACGCGGTGGCAGCAGCGCTTCCTGGTCTTTGCACAGTGTTGCCCCGGTCACCGCAACGTCCATGATGCCGGCTTGGTCGAGATTGAACACGACCTCGCGCTGCAGCGGGTTGGTCGAGTTGTAGAAGTGGACGATGGCGCACGGGGCACCGCGCAAACCTTCGTAGGTGCGCTCGATCAACTCGGGTCGGCATTGGACCAGGACTTGGATCCACACGTCGTCGGGGATCAGATCGTCGTCGATCAACTGGCGCAGGAAGTCGAAGTCAGGCTGACTCGCCGACGGGAAGCCGATCTCGATCTCCTTGAATCCCATCTTGACGAGTTCGGTGAACATCTTCAGCTTGCGGGCCGGGTCCATCGGGTCGATGAGCGCTTGGTTGCCGTCGCGCAGGTCGACCGAGCACCACAGCGGAGCGGTGTCGATGACCACGTCGGGCCAGGTGCGATCAGCGAGCGTGATCGGGATGAAGGGTTCGTACTTGTCGAACGGCATCGGCGATGACGTGTGAGTGTTGGATGCCGGTGTACCGGATGTGGGGGTGACCGATTGCGGGGGCATGGGGTTCTCCGTGAGAGTGAAGGGCGACGCGAAACGAGGGTGAAAAATGAAGGAGCCCCCGACCTGGGGGCGGGGGCAACGGGCGAACGCGACAAGCGGCGTTCGCCCTACCTAAGAAGCAGCAGCAACGAGCGTCGTGTTCTCGGCATGGGTGGAACCGTACCAGGTGCTGCGACGAGCCGAAAGGTCCGTGTCTGCCGCGACTCGTCGCACCTGGCTGGCGTCCACGAAACGTCGGGTGCGTCGGGAAGTCTTCAAGTGCGGAACAAATTTGACCGATACATGACACAAGCAGCGACGTTGACGTGAAAGGGTGTAGAAATGACTCGAACAACTCAGGGACTACGGCGGGCGCGTGTGGCGGCAGGGTTCCTCCTCGTCGTCGGTTTACTTCCGATGGGCATCGACGGTGGCCTCACCGGCCGTCCCGCAGCAGCGGAACTGATCCAAACCTTCACCCCGCCGGCATTCGTGACGAACACCACCGGCGCAATCGACATCATCGGCAATGCCGTGATGACCTGTGGTACATCCGTCGGCTGCCAAAACACGCTTGCGGGCACCCAGAACAGCGGTAACGGCAGCTTCACGATGATCAACCTCGACGCCGACGACGGCGTGCTGCCCGCGGCGGCCGCCAACCAGACCGTGAATTCGTCAGCCGCGGTTTGGGCGCCGCCCGCCGGCAGCACGGTGCTCTACGCGAGCCTGCACTGGAGCAGCCAGTCGACTGCTGCCAATCGCAACCAGATGAGTTTCCTGCCCCCGGGGGCCACGACGTACCAGACCGTCACCGGAGCAGTCGCGGCTGCCGGATCGCTGTATCAGACGTCTGCCGATGTCACGTCGATCGTGCAGGCCGCAGGCCCCGGCACGTACTGGGGTGGCAACGTGCAATTGCAAGAGGCGCGCAACCGCTACGCCGCATGGTCCCTCGTCGTGGTGTACGAGAACCCGTCGCTGCCGACTCGCAACCTCGCGGTGTACGACGGCTTCGGCCGGGTCACGAGCAGTTTCCGTCAACTCGATGTCCCGATCACCGGGTTCCTCACCCCGCCGTTCGGAGCGGTCAACGCCGAGATCGGCATCGTCGCCTACGAAGGCGACCGCAACATCGGTGGTGACCAGGTGCTCATCGACACCGACCCCGGAGGTGGCACGAACTTCGTCAACCTCACCGACGCGTCGAACCCCACGACCAACTTCGGCAACGGGTCGATCAGCGATGCCGGCGCCGCCGACCTGACCGGCACGCCCTCGACGGTCAACAACCTCTCGGTCGACATCGACGAGTTCGCCACCGTCAACACACTGGCCAACGGGGCGACCGACACCACCATCCGATTCCAGACCACCGGCGACTGGTGGTACCCCGGCGTACTCACCACCGCGATCGATTTGTTCGTACCCGAGTTCCCTGACGTCACCAAGACCGTCGTCGATGTCAACGGCGGTGATGCCGTACCGGGCGACGAACTCGAGTACACCCTCGACTTCGTCAACACCGGCAACGACACCGCGATCAACAGCGTCGTCACCGACGCGATCCCACCGAACACAACGTTCGTGCCCGGGTCGATCCTCGTCGACGGAGTACCGCAGACCGACGGAGCCGGCGATGACCTCGCTGAATTCGATGGTACGACGGTGATCGCACGCGTCGGAACTGGTGCGACTGCGACCGCCGGTGGTGATTTGCTACCGAGCGAGAACTCCGTCCTGACCTTCCGCGTCACCGTCGAGACGCCGGCGAGTGACACCATCATCGAGAACACCGGCACCTTGAGCTACACGGCCGACACGCTCGGTGAGGACTTCACCTTCGACACCAACACCGTCGAGACGCCGGTGCCGCCGCTCGTCGATCTGCGTGTCGCCAAATCGGGTGCCCCCGACCCGGCCGTGCCGGGTGAGCCGGTCACCTGGACCGTCGAAGTCTTCAACGACGGACCGAACACCGCCACCGGCGTCACCGTTGCGGAGTCGCTCACAAATGCCACGTTCGTGTCGGCCGCAGGCGCCACCTGCGCGGCGGCACCGGGCGACACGTCGTTCTCGTGCACTCTCGCCGACATCGCAGCCAACGCCAGTGAGGTCTTCACGATCGTGTCGGACACCGACCCGAGCCTGACCTCTGGCTCCGCCGTCGGCAACACGGCGATCGCCGATTCGAACGAGGCCGATGACGATCCGACGAACAACAGTGGGTCGGCCAAGCTGCCCGTCGACCCGGTCGCCGACCTCAGCATCGAGAAGTCCGACGACCTCGACCCGGCCCAACCCGGTGACACCGTCACCTACACCCTCACCGTCACCAACGACGGGCCGTCGGATGCGCACAACGTGCAGATCTCCGACACCCCGCCGAGCGGCGTCACCGTGACCGGGGTGGCTCTCGTCGCCCCGGCCGCCGGCACCTGCGTCCTCGCCGCCAACACCTGCACACTGCCCGTCGTCGGCGCAGGCGCCACCGTCGAGATGGAGGTCACTGTCACCATCGACGCAGCCACCGTCGGCACCATCGTCAACGGCGCTCGAGTGTCGAGCGAGGACCCCGATCCGACACCGGGTGACAACAGCATCACCGAGGAAACCGAGATCGTGCCCGACGCTGACATTTCCGTGGTCAAGACCACGCTCGATGCGCCGGTCGTGGCCGGCGAACAGGTCACGTACCAGATCACCGTCACCAACGCTGGCCCGTCGACGGCCGCTGCCGTGCAGGTCACCGATGCTCTCGACCCCGTACTCAGCCTCGTGAGCGCAGTGCCCACCCAGGGCAGTTGCCCCGGCACGGGGCCGATCTCCTGCAACCTGGGCGCCATCGCCGCCGGAGCATCCGTTGACATCATCGTCACCGCCGATGTCGACGCAGATGCAAACGGCGACACGCTCGTCAACGAAGCCACGGCCACGAGTCCGACAGATACGACGCCGGGCAACAACACCGGCTCGGTCACCGACACCGTCGCCAATGTCTCCGATCTCCGGATGATCAAGGAAGTCGATGCGAACCCGATCGTTGCGGGCGGCACCTTCGAGTACACACTGACCGTCGTCAACGACGGCCCATCAGCCACGGACTCGACGATCACGGTCACGGACAACGTGCCAGCGCCGCTCGTCGTCGACACGGTCTCGACGGGCTGTGTTGCAGCCGGAAACGCGGTCACCTGCACGTCGAACACGTCGATTCCCGTCGGCGGTTCCTTGGTGTTCACGATCAGTGGCACCGTCCCGGCGAATGCCACGACGCCGGACCTCGAGAACACCGCCACGGTGTCGTACCCCAACGACCCGAACCCTGACAACGACTCAGCGACGGCCGAGACCGACCTCGCGACCCAAGCGGACGTCGTCATGGACAAGGAATGGACATCACCCACGGCAACGGCGGGCGGCACCGCCACGTTCACGCTCGAGGTGACCAACGACGGGCCTTCGGCGGCGAACAACGTGATCGCCACCGATGTGCTGCCCGCAGGCCTCACCTTCATCAGTGCCACAGGTGCTCCCTGCACCGGTCTGACCACAGTGACCTGCACCATCGGCGACATGGCCCTCGACGACGTGGTCACCGTGACCATCACTGTGCAACTGCCTGACACCCTTGCGGCCGGCATCCTCGCCAACAGTGCCTCGTCGAACTCCACTGCCGACGGTGATCCGGCCACCGACGACCGCAACCCGTCCAACAACGACGACACTGACACGATCGAGATCGTCCGCGAGGCCGATCTCCAGATCACCAAGGAGGCGAGCGACGTCGAACCGGTCGCCGGTGCCCTGATCACCTACACCGTCGTCGTCACCAACGACGGTCCATCCACCGCGAACAGCACCTTCGTCGGCGATCCGCTCCCCGCCGGGCTGACGCTGCAGCCGGCGTCTCCGGCTACCTCCCAGGGGACCTGTACTGCGGTTGCCGGTGCGGTGTCCTGTGACCTGGGTGTGATCGATGTCGGCCCCGGCGGAGCCGTCACGATCACATACGACGCCATCGTCGACGCCGACGTTGCAGATGGAACGACGCTGATCAACACCGCAACAGCGACCTCGACCGACCCCGACCCGACGCCCGCCACGGTCGATGAAGACGTCGACGTCGTCGCCGAAGCGGATCTGACGGTGACCAAGACAGCGGCGCCCGACCCAGCCACGCCGGGTGGTTCGATCACCTACACGATCGTGGTCGAGAACAACGGCCTGTCCGACGCGCAGAACGTCGCGATCACCGACCCTCCTCCCGCCGGGTTCACGCCGACGAGCGCCACCTCGACACTCGGCAGCTGTGACCTCGATGTCGACTGCACGATCGGCACCCTTGCCGTTGATGCGCAGGCGATCATCACGATCACCGGCGATCTGGCTGCGAACGTGACCGGCGATGTCGTCAACACGACCGATGCCGTCACCTCCGACACCACGCTCGTCGAGACCGACGACGACATCGGCACAGCGACCGTCGAGACAGCGCCGCTGGCCTCGCTCGAGATCACCAAGTCGGCGAGTCCGACCACCATCGACGCCGGTGGCGGCCTCGTCACCTTCGTCGTCACCGTCGCCAACGGCGGGCCGTCAGACGCAGTCCTCGTCGACGTGACCGACACGCTGCCCGCCGGCTACATCGTCGACTCCGTGACCCCGAGTCAGGGCAGCTGCGCATCGGACACCTCTTGCCAACTCGGAACGGTGGCTGCCAACGCAGCGCCCGTGACGATCACCTACGTCGGGAGCTTCCCGAGCACGCAGCCGGCCGGCGAGGTCACCAACACCGTTTCGGCGACCTCGCCGACCGATCCCGACGGCCCGGTCGAGGCATCGGCTGACGTCGACATCACCACGGCCGCCGACGTGTCGGTGGCCAAGTCCGGTCCCGCCGCCGTCGTTGCCGGCGACAGCGTCCAGTACAACCTCGCCGTGCAGAACGCGGGTCCGTCCGTCGCAACCGACATCGAGGTCACCGACGCCCTCGACAACGTCCTGCTCGACGCAGCAGCCGCGACATTCACGGTGTCGCCAACCGCAGCGGGCACCTGCGTCAACAACGCAGGCACCATCGAATGCGACTTCGCGTCGTTGGCCGTCGGGGCGCTTGCGACCATCACCATCGAGGCCCCGGTCCGCTCCAGTGCACCGATTGGTGTCGACAACCTCACCAACACCGCCACTGCGACGTCGGCGACCGACGACCCGAACCCCGACAACGACACCTCGACCACCGAGACCGACGTCAACAGGTCCGCTGATCTGTCGGTCGTGAAGACCAAGCCCGCACCTGCCGCCTTCATCGCCGGAGAGCCGGCGACGTACCAGATCGTCGTGACCAACGACGGCCCGTCCGACGCCGACAATGTGATGGTGTCCGACGCCGAGCCGCCCGGTGTCACCTTCGGCGCAGTCACTTCGGTGCCGCCTGTGTGTACTGCGCTGCCCTGCGACATCGGCACGTTGACCAACGGTTCGAGCGTCACGATCACGATCGAAGCAACGGTCGACCCCGCCTCGACCGACGCCGACGTCGAGAACACCACCGAGGTGACTTCACCAACGCCTGATGGCGACTCGTCGAACAACGACTCGACCATCACCAACCCGATCGAGACCAGCGCCGACATGGTCCTCGAATCCAAGGACAGCGCTCCCGATCCCGTCGCCGCAGGTGAGACCCTCACATACACGATCGTGACGCGCAACGATGGCCCATCGGTCGCCGTGAATGCCCTCATCGTCGACACCGTGCCGGCGAACACCACGCTGGTCCTGGCATCGCTGCCGACCGGATGTACTTCCACCGGGGCCGCACCAGGAAGCACCATCACGTGTGTCCTCGGCGACGTGGCGGTCGATGCGATCGACACGGTGTCTTTCGACGTCATCGTCGACTCCGATCTCGCCGCCCCGGCAACACTGTCCAACACGGCGAGCACGTCCAGCGACACACCTGACCCGGACCCGAGCACGGCGAGCAATCAGGCCACCGAGCCGACCACGGTGGGTGCACTCGCCGACGTGGGTATCGCCAAGTCCGCCGACCTCGACCCCGCAGTGCCCGGCGAAGAACTCACGTACACCTTGACTGTCACCAATGCCGGTCCGTCCACCGCCCGCGACGTCGTCGTCATCGACGACATCTCGGCGATCTTCGATGCGGCCTCGGTGTCGACGATCCTGACCGGCGAACCCGCCGGAGCAACGTGTGACCTCACCGTGGAGTGCGGACCGTTCGACCTGCCCGTCGGTACGTTCACGATCGACATCACCGGCACGGTGTCCGCTGACATTCTCGACCCACTGATCAACGAAGCCTCGGTCAGTACGACGACGTCGGAGGACGGGGGAGTACTGCCCAACACCGCCACCCTGGAGACACCGGTCGAACCCTCGGCGGACCTCACCATCTCGAAGTCGGCCACGCCCGACCCCGTCGACCCGACCGGCGCGATCACGTACACGATCACCGTCGTGAACAACGGCTCGTCCGACGCGCAGAACGTCGTGGTCACCGACTCGCTCCCCACTGACGTCACGCTCGACACCATCGGTGCGCCGGGTGGAGTCTGCACCGTGGCCCCGGCGGAATGCACGTTCCCATCCGTCGCCGCTGGCGACACCGTGGTCGTCACGATCACGGGCACGGTCAGCGACCGGGCGGTCGACACGATCGAGAACACCGCATCGGTCACGAGTGACACTCCCGACCCCACGCCAGGCGACAACACGACGACGATCTCGACCGACGTGACGCCGTTCGCCGACGTGGAACTGACCAAGACGACCGTCACCGATCCGCTCGTTGCGGGCGAAACGGTCCGCTTCACCATCGACATCGTCAACAACGGCCCTGCTGCGGCAGCCGACGTGGAGATTCTCGACACACTGCCCGCAGGAGCGGCGTTCATCAACGCCAGCACGCCGATCGGATCCTGCGCCCACGACGGATCCCTTGTCGGCGGCATCCTCGACTGTGACCTCGGCACCATCGCCGATCAGGGTGCCGTCCAGATCACCGTCGACATGCTGATCGAACCCGACGCCAGCGGCTTGCTCGAGAACTCGGCGACTGCGGAGAGCCCGACCGAAGACCCGGACCCGTCGAACAACGACGACACGAACCCGAACGGCGAGACGAGCGACCCGATCATCACGGCTCCCGACCTGCGGATCATCAAGACCCTGACCGACGACGACCTCACCGCCGGTGAGCCGTTCGAGTACGTGCTCGAAGTCTTCAACGATGGTCCGTCGGATGCTCTCGGAGACATCACCGTCACCGACACCCTGCCGCCCCAGGTGGTGGCGGCGAGCGTCGTGCTGAGCAACACCACCGACTGCACCTTCGACACCGGCACCCTGCTGGTGAGCTGCGCCTTCTCCGACGACCTCCCCGTCGGCGGTTCGATCTCAATCACCATCACCGGCGACATCGACCCGGCCGTGACCACCGTGGACGTCAACGCTGCACAGGTCGCCACGACCGACGATGACCCCGACCTGACCAACAATGAGGCCGAGGCGATCGCGACGCTGGAGACCAACGCCGACCTCGTCGCAGCCAAGACTTTCGACGACACCAGCGTGATCGCCGGCGAGGCCACGACGTTCACGATCTCGGTGACCAACAACGGGCCATCCGTTGCGGTGAACACCCAACTCGTTGACAACCTGCCCGCCGATTGGACCATCGTGTCGTTCGCCAACGAGGTCAACGGCACGTGCACCAACACGTCGACCGCGATCACGTGTGACACCGCAGCGCTCGGTGTCGACGCGACCATGAGCGTCGAAGTCACCGCCCTGGTCGGCCCATCGGTCGCTGCTGGCCCCGTGAACAACACGGCGACAGCTTCCTCGGACACTGACGACCGCAACCCGGCGAACAACGCCGCCGTCGACTCGATCGGCGTCACACGGCTCGCTCAGCTCACGATTGTCAAAGAAGCGTCCGAACCGACCGTGATCGCCGGCAACGACATCACCTACACGATCACCGTCAGCAACGCCGGCCCGTCCTCGGCCGAGAATACCGTCGTCGGCGACGCCCTTCCGCCGGGATTGACCGTTGTCGCTCTGGACCCGCTGTGTACCGCGCCCGGTGACGTCATCACCTGCAACCTGGGCGAACTGCTTCCCGGTGCCGCCCCGGTCGAACTGACCTACACGGTGGCCTTCGACCCGGCGATCACCGACGGCAGCGACATCGTCAACATCGCCCGCGCGGACACCATCACCCCGCAGGACGAGCCGGCCATCGACGACGCCACCGTGACCGTCGAAACCGAAGCCGACCTCGAACTCGTGTCCAAGACTGTCGATCCGAATCCCGGCATCGCCGGCGAGACCGTCAGCTACACCATCGAAGTGATCAACAATGGTCCGTCGGTTGCGGTCAACACGATCATCTCCGATGACCTGCCGACCGGTCTGACCGCTGTGGCCGCCAGCCTGCCCGCCGGGTGTTCGATCGTCGGTACCGACGTGGAGTGCGCGCTCGGCACACTCGCTGTCGACGTCCCCACCGCGGTGACCTTCGACGTGCTGATCGACGCGGCCGTGGCACAGGGTGAGACGCTGCGCAACACCGCATCGGTCGCCTCGGACACGACCGATCCCAACGACACGAACGACACCGGCTTCGTCGACCTCGACATCGATGCAGTCGCCGACGTGACGATCGTCAAGACCGCCGACCCGATCCCCGCCGTGCCGGGAGAGTCGATCACCTACACCCTCGAGGTCACCAACTTCGGGCCGTCGAATGCCCAAGACGTGCTCGTCGGTGACACGACGCTGTCGGCGCTCGTGCCTGCATCGATCGTCGCCACCTCAACGCAGGGAGCTTGTGACACCACCGTCGAATGCGTGCTTGGGGAAGTGGAGCCCGGCACACAGACGATCACGATCACCGGCACCGTCGCTGCGTCGGTGACCGAGGCCATTGCCAACACGGCGTCGGTCTCCACGTCGACGACCCAGCCCGATGACGGCCAACCCGACTCGTCGTCGATCACGACACCGGTTGCGCCGGTCGCCGATCTCGAGATCACCAAGACACTGGACAACGCCCCCGCCGTGCCGGGTGCGACGGTGCAGTACACCATCACGGTCACCAACCCGGGCCCGTCGGACTCGCAGAACGTGATCATCACCGACTCGGTCGACTCCGCCGTCTCGGCGCTCACTGTCGACCAGGCGGTGTGCGAATTCACCGGCCAGGACCTGAGCTGCGACGTCGGGACGCTCGCCCCGGGAGTCTTCACCGTGGTGGTCACCGGCTTGCTCGACCAGGCATTCACCGGCACGCTGTCCAACTCGGCGACCGTCACGACGACGACCCCACAGGGGCCGAACACATCGCCGGACACCGCCGTTGTCGACGAAGAAGTGCTCCCGCAGGCGGACCTCAGCCTCGTCAAGGTCGCAACACCCGACCCGGTCGTCGCCGGCGAGCAGGTCACCTATGTGATCACCGTCACCAACGAGGGCCCCTCGACCGCATTGGCCGCCGTTGTCGACGATGTCCTGCCCGCCGGGCTCACCCTCGTGTCCGTGGCATCGACGGTCGGCGGATGCCTGGCGGTGCCCTGCCTGATCGGTGACATCCCCGCCGGTGAGGCAGCCGACGTGACCATCGTTGCAACGGTGTCGAGCGATGTGCTCGACCTTCCAGCCAACACCGCGACCACGTCGTCGGACACCGCTGACCCGAACCCGTTGAACGACGAGGCGTCCGCTGACCCCGAAGTGATCACGAGCGCCGGGCTGTCAACAGCGAAGGCACTGACGTCCGGGCCCGCCGTCGCCGGCGAGCCGGTCACCTGGACCATCACCGTCGACAACGCCGGGCCGTCCGATGCGCTCGCCGTGTCGGTGGCCGACTCGGTGCCCGCCAACCTGACCGACGTGGTCGTCTCCTCCTCGCAAGGCGACTGCACCAGCTTCGATTGCCTGCTCGGAACGGTCCCGGCGCTCGGATCGGCCACGGTCACCGTGACCGGCCAACTGCCGTCCGACACGCTGCCGGGAACCATCGAGAACACGGCGACGACCTCGTCGCCGACTCCCGACCCAGACCCGAGCGACGACGTGGCAACCGCTTCGGATCCGACGATCACCTCGGCCGACCTGAGCATCGTGAAGTCCGGTCCGGCCACGGACGTGCAAGCCGGCCGCCCCGTCTCGTGGACCATCACCGTGTCCAACGCCGGGCCGTCTGACGCCCAGGACGTGCTGATCACGGACTCGCTCCCGACCGAACTCGACGTCGCGTCGATCGACATCGTCGATGGCGGCCTCGACTGCACCCTCGCCGGATTCGATCTGTCCTGTCTTGCGACGACGATCGCAGACGGCGCCACTGGCGCGGTCACCATCAACGCCGTGCTTCGCGACGACGTCACCGAACTCGAGTTGAGCAACGAAGCCACAGTGCAGTCGGCGACTCCCGACCCGGACACGACGAACGACACCAGCACCGCCATCAACTCGATCACCGACGTCGACCTGAGCATCGTGAAGACCGCCAGTGCCCCGGCCGTCGAACTCGGCCAGAACGTCACATTCACGATTCGCGTGACCAATGACGGGACATCGATCGCCACGCCGGCGACGGTCACCGATGCGGTCCCCGACGGGCTCGCGGTCGTGTCGGTCACCGCCGACAGCGGCACGTGCACCGTCGACGGCAACAACGCTGCGTGTACGGACATGGCGATCGCCCCGAACGGTGGAACCGTCGATGTCACCGTCGTCGCCGAGGCGACCGGCAACGGAGTCATCGAGAACACGGCGGAGTTGTCCTGCGGATGCCTGCTGCAAGCCATCACCAGTGCGGCGGCCGAAGTGACGATCCAGCGCACCGCCGACCTCAGCGTCAGCAAGGTCGCCGATGCGACGACGGTGACGCCCGGAACGACGGTCACCTACACCATCACGGTCCGCAACGACGGCCCGGATGCCGCCCCAGGCGTGACGCTCACCGACCGTTTCCCCGATGGCCTGACGATGGTGTCGTCATCGGTGACCACCGGGACCTTCGACGCTGCAACCGGCGTCTGGACGATCGGGGACATGGCCGATGGTGACATCGCCACGCTGACCGTCGTGGCGCTCGCCACGACCGAGGGCACCTTCACGAACGTTGCAGCCGTCGAATCCGCCGTCGTCGATCCCGACGCCAGCGACGACGACGACGAAGCAACGGTCACGGTGGTCTCGATCGATCTCCCGGCAACCGGCGGAGGAAGCGGCCTGATCATGGTCTGGTGGGCGATTGGTGCGCTTCTGCTCGGTGCCGTTCTGTGGGGCCTTGCCACCCGCGCCGGTCGCCGAGATCGCGGGGGCCCCAGTGGCAACAGCAGCGGCACGCTCCGGTTCGTGGAGTAGGTCCAGAGCGGCTTGAGCCGGCAATAGTTATTGCTGCAATAGCTATTGCATTCGTTCGTACGTCGACGTACGCTGGCTCTGTGCGGTCAGAGATCGCACGATCCGAGCGGGCAGGTCGCTGCGCCGGACGACTCAGGAGCAGCCATGTCAGCCATATCAACCTTTGATCGCACCGCCCCTCGCCTGGCGGGGGTCATCGCAGGTCTCGTGCTACTCGCTTCGTGCAGCATGAGCGCCGCTGCTGAACCCGCCGACGGCTTTGCGGCGACGCCCGCCGGGTCCGGCTCCTACACGATCACCGCTGGAGACACGTTGGGCAGCATTGCGTCGCGCTCGGGGGTGTCGCTTGCGGATCTCGTTGCGACAAACGGCTGGGCCGACGGGAGCGACCACCTGATCCTTCCCGGTGATGTGATCGCCCTGCCATTGGATGCATCGGCTCCAGACGAATCGCCGAAGACATCGCCGAAGCCTGTTGCGCCGGTTACGACGGCGTCGTCGAGCAGCGACGCCTCGTCTGCCGCCAGTGCGCCATGTGACGCCCAAGCGATCCTCGCGACCTTCGACGGGGCCCAGTCGGTCGACGGCTTCGCGTGCGACGGCAGTTGGGCAGGCGCTGGCATCATCGACGAGAACGGGTTGCACAACGCGGTGATCCTCAGAGCTGGCGTGGGGTTCTGGGTCCGGCTGGACTGGGCGACCGCCTGCGATGACTGGACCGCTGTGCCTCCGTCCGTTGCCGTGTACTGCCCGGGAGGATGATCGGTTCGGTCCGGTCGGGCCATCCTGCTGGCCTGCCAAGGGCCACGGTACGCTGGGGTTCAACATGACAGAATCATCAGCACGCCGCGGGGCACCCCGTGGCAAGCGGTCACCACGCCGCAACGACGGTCCGAGCGGCGCCGCTCACGTCAACAAGTCCAACCTCACCACGACGAGTTCCCTGCCTCCCGTCGAGGCCCCCACCGGGTTCTTCGAACTCGGCGTTCCGGCTCGCATCGACGACGGACTCGCAGCATGCGGTTTCGCCCAACCGTTCAACATCCAGACCGAGGCGATCCCCGTTGCGATGCAGGGCAAGGATGTCTGTGGCCGAGCCAAGACCGGGTCGGGCAAGACGCTCGCATTCGGTGTGCCGATGCTGGCTCGGATCACTGATCAAGCCGAGTCGATGCGTCCGCTCGGCCTCGTCCTCGTACCGACGCGTGAACTCGCGGTACAGGTCGCGGAGGTGCTCCAGCCGGTTGCCGACCACGCCGACATGACCGTGCTGCCCGTCTACGGCGGAGCATCGCGTCATCACCAGGTCGAAGAGATGGCCAAGGGTGTGGAGATCGTCGTGGCGACGCCACTGCGCCTCATCGACCTCATCAAGTCCAACGAGATCAGCCTCGACCACATCCAGATCGTCACGCTCGACGAGGCGGACCGGATGGCCGACGACGGCTTCACGCCGCAGGTCGAGTGGATCCTGCGGCACTGCGACAGCCGTGACCAGACGATGCTGTTCTCCGCAACACTCGATGGCGACGTCGGCCACCTGATCCGGGCGTACCAGACCGATCCGGTCACGGTTGCCACCGATGAGGCGACCGACACTGTCGGCACGATGCACCATCTGTTCCTCGGTGTCCACCACATGGACAAGGACAAGGTGATCGGCTCGATCGGCAAGGGCATCCCGAAGCTGCTCGTCTTCTGCCAGACCAAGCGCAACTGCGACCGAGTGGCGCGCAACCTCGAAGACCTCGGGATCGACGCGCAGGCGATGCACGGCGACATGCAGCAGAGTTCCCGTGAGCGGACGCTGCGCAAGTTCGCCGAGGGCAAGCTGCAGGTACTCGTCGCGACCGATGTGGCCGCACGCGGTATCGACATCGACGACATCGGCGGTGTCATCCACTATGAACCGCCGAAGGACGTCAAGGACTACCTGCACCGTTCGGGCCGCACCGCCCGCGCTGGTCGCGACGGCTGGGCGGTCACGATGGTCGAGTACAACCAGATGACGCAGGTCCGGGTCCTCCA